>Ga0268262_10000850_pt1 | contig 39514 bp, 30 predicted proteins | sample TergutNc150P3_FD_190354 | JGI IMG/M metagenome (GOLD analysis project Ga0268262, IMG submission 190354) | Nasutitermes corniger P3 segment gut microbial community from laboratory colony in Florida, USA - Nc150 P3 (SPAdes) (version 2) | ecosystem: Host-associated > Arthropoda: Insects >...
TGCCGGGATAATCTTCTTTTATCAATTCATAATTGGGAACTATAACGGCGTAAATAATTTCTCCGCCGGCTGTTTTTCTGCCGACTATAAGTATTTCGGCAATTGAACGCAAACCGGCAAAGTGCGCCTCGACTTCTTCGGGGTAGACATTTTTCCCGCCGGAACCGACAATAAGATTTTTCTTCCGTCCGCGAATATAGATATACCCGTCTTCATCACGGCAGCCAAGGTCGCCTGTTAAAAGCCAGCCGTCTTTGGTAATAATTTCTTTTGTCGCTTCTTCGTTTTCAAAATAACCCAGCATTATAGAAGGCGACTTACACGCAATCTCTCCAATGCCATCCGGCCCCGAATCGACAATTTTAACTTCCGTGTAGCTTACCGGAAGCCCTACCGATTCATTGCGTTTATGATGAGGGGTATTTACGCTGATAAGCGGAGAGTTCTCGCTCATGCCGTAACCATGAATAATGTTAAACCCGAATGAATCAAAAAAATCCGCCGTTTTAATGCTTAGCGCGCCGCCGCCGGCGACCATTATTTTTATTGAATGAAGATTCGCCTTTTTACGGATAAACTTAAAAACTTTCCGTCCCCATTCAGGATTGCCTTTCTTTGCTTTTGCAAGAGCAATCTTACGCAGAACATTCAAAGGCGCGCGCACTATAGGAGAAATTTTATGATAACCGGCGTCTATAGCCGCCATAACTTTATCGTAAAGCAGTGGAACCGCGATAAGGAATGAAACTTCTCCGTCTCTTATATCATCTATAACAACCTTGCCGACTATTTTTTCGGTAATTACAGTCGGAATGCCTACCGCAAACGGCGCGATAAAAGAACAGGTAGTGGGATATGTATGATGCAAGGGCAGAACGTCAATAAATACATCTTTGTCGTTGGGTTCCAGAATACGAACCGCCGCGCTTGCGTTGGCGATAATATTTTTATGGGAAAGGGTAACGCCCTTCGCGAAACCCGTAGTCCCCGAAGTAAAAACAATAGAACAAGGATCGTTAGGCGCTATACTGTCCTTGTCAGGAATCGCCCGTGTGTCGGCGTTAACGCCAAACATATCATATTCGGTCTTTTGCCCCGCGAGAGCCTCTTCAGTTTCCGGACTGATACAAACAGACACTGCCAATGGAACGCCGTTGGATTTTAATGAACCGGCGAATGTTTTTTTTCGTCCCGAATAAAAGAACGCTTTGGCTCTTGTTATCTCTATAATGTTAAGACATTCCTGTTCCGTGCAAAGAAAATCAACAGGCACGATACAAATACCCGCTATAACGGTTCCCATCCAGACAGCCATCCATTCGGGGCGGTTTTCAGACCAAAGCACAACGCAGTCGCCTTTGGAAAGACCGGCGGCAAGCAGACCTGCGGCTACCCTGCGGCATTCTTCGCCGAATCTGGAAAATGACCAGCGTGTAAATTCTTTCTGCTTGCCGGCGCGATACCGGATAAAATCTATATTGGCAAACTCCCGCGCTTGGTTATCAAGCAACTGAGCGAAATTATCATACGGAACATCGGGAATATTAGAAATATAATCCTCAAATTTCAACATAAATACCTCTTTGCATTGTCTCACATCATTATAATTAACATTTGGTATTTTGTCAAAATAATCTGCAACTTTTTACGAAAAATTGTGTCGGAGAGGAATGTTTAAAAACTGATATTTTTAAAATGTTCCTAATAATTATTTAATTTTCACCAATAAATATCGTTTTTTTCCGGCTCTGATTATTAATTCGCCTTCTTTGTTCAGTCTCTCCGTTCCAACTGCCGCAGACGGGTCGTTTATTGCGGAAAGTTCCCCGTCGCTGCCGGAAACAAACGCTCCGCCCTGCTGAACAAGGCGGCGTCCTTCGCTCTTGCTTGGAACAAGTCCCGTATCGCAAAAAAGTTCTACAACATTGTAACCGTCTTCCAGTCTTGAGCGGGCGATTTCCGAATGGGGCATTGCGGTTTTATCGCCGCCCGACAAACTGCCAAAAGCCGCCCTTGCGCCGGCAAGAGCTTTATCGGCTTCGTCCTTCCCGTGAATGAGCGCTGTTACTTCCCACGCAAGACGTTCCTTTGCGTCATTCGGGTTTTTTCCCGATTCGCACATTGCGTTACATTCATCAACAGGCAGGAATGTAAACATAAGCAGGAAGCGAAGAATATCCTGATCATGCACATTGCGCCAATACTGGAAAAAGTCGTATGGGGTGGTAAAGGCGGGGTCAAGGAAGATCGCGCCTTTTTCGGTCTTGCCCATTTTTTTCCCGTCAGCGGTGGTAACAAGCGGGAATGTCAGTCCAAAGACTTCAACGCCTTCTATTCGGCGCACAAGCTCTACGCCAGCGACAATATTCCCCCACTGGTCATCGCCGCCGATTTGCAAACGGCATTTGTGGCGGCGGTATAACTCCAGAAAGTCATAACTCTGTAAAAGCTGATAATTAAATTCAATGAAGGAAAGACCTGTTTCCATTCTCATTTTGTAGGCTTCAAAACTAAGCATACGGTTAACGGAGAAATGTTTTCCGATGTCGCGCAGGAAGTCGATATAGTTTAAGTTGGCAAGCCAGTCTTTGTTATTTGCCGTAAAAGCGGTTTTGTCGTCAAAACCGACAAAACGATCAAGCTGGGCGCGGATAGCTTCGGTGTTTTTATCCAACTGGTCATAATCGAGCATTTTTCTGATTTCGTTCTTTCCGGAAGGGTCTCCGATTCTTGCGGTTCCGCCTCCAAGAAGGGCGATCCCCTTATGCCCCGCGTCGCGAAGATGGCGGAACGCAAAATAGGGAACTATGTGCCCGATATGCAGACTTCCCCCCGTAGGGTCGGTTCCCTCGTAAAAAGTGACGGAACCTGAGTCCATTAACTTTGACAGCCCTTCAATATCGGTACATTGCTGTACAAAGCCCCTTGTTTTTAATGTTTCTAGCGCTGAGTTCATAATATTTATTGTACAGATTTTAAAGGAGTCTGTCATCTATTCCGATAATTATAAAAATGACCTTAATTGATTTATTAAAGCAGGTTCTTGTTTCATGGCAGGTGCTTGCGGTAACCGTAGCAATTGTTATTTATTTTTTTATAGTCTCCTACGCGTCTAGAAGCCACCGCCGCCGCTCAAAACCCGCGAAAAAGCCAAAAGTAAAAAAAGCAAAAGAAGCGCCGGCGGCAGCAGCCGCAGGTCCTGAAACAACAGAATCAGACGCAAATCATGTTGACGATTTAGGCATAGAAGAAGCTTAACTCCAAAAATTTATTAAAATTTCAAAAATTTTTTCTATTTCTGTCAAGCAAAATGACACCTTCAACCCATATATAGGCGGAGGTAAAATATATGATTGAAGGAACCAACTATGAAATTAACGATCCGCAAGGCGGGGAAGACCCTTTAACCGGAGCGGTAAAAAATCTGTTCGGACTGTCATACCTGTTCCCGTATCAAAGACTTGTAATGACAAATATTCTGGAAGCCGCGCAGGCGGCGGGGATTCCGGTAAAATGGTCGGGGGAAAATGAGCCTCATGCCGAAGAAGAGCCGGAGGATTCCGCTCCGCTTTCCGACCGCGAAACTTCCGGCAGACAAATAGTTATTCTGCCGACAGGCGCGGGAAAATCCCTCTGCTTCCAACTGCCGGCGATGTTGATAGAAGGGCTTACCCTGGTTATTTATCCCATTTTATCGCTGATGGCGGATCAACAGAGGCGGTTAAGCGAGCGAGGCTTTTCCCCGGTAACAATCAGGGGCGGACAAAGCAAGGAGGAGCGCGATGAGATTTGGCAAAAATTGGAAAGCGGACAGAGTCGATTTATAATAGCAAACCCTGAGGTGTTACTTACAGCGCAGGTAAAAGAAAAACTTGAAAAAATAAAAGTTATTCACGTTGTAATTGACGAGGCGCACTGCGTAAGCGAATGGGGAGAAAGCTTCCGTCCCAGTTATTTGGAAATCGGCTCCATCATAAATTCTCTTAATCCGCCGCTTGTTACCGCTTTTACCGCCACAGCAAGCGCCCCCGTACTTGAAAAAATAAAAAAATACATTTTCGGCGACTGTGATGTTAATCAAATCGCAGGCAATCCGGATAGACCTAATATTTATTACACCGCAAAAGGCTGCATTAACCGCAATCCGGCGGTACGCGATTTGCTTATTACCAATAAGCGTCCCGCTATCGTATTCTGCTCCTCGCGCCCGGGAACCGAAAAACTCGCGCACTACCTTCGCGGCGAGATTAAAGAAATGGGGTATGACTGGTACAATGAAATTCGTTTTTACCACGCCGGTTTAAGCAGGGAAGAAAAAGCCGAGACAGAAAAATGGCTATTAAAAAATACCCAAGCCGTGCTATGTTCAACCTGCGCGTTCGGCATGGGCGTTGACAAGTCCGATGTGCGCACCGTGATACACAGGGACTGCGCCCCGTCCGTTGAGGCGTATTTGCAGGAATCGGGGAGAGCCGGACGGGACGGGGAACAATCTAAGGCTATTCTTTTATGGGGACCGGAAGACGAGATCGCTCTCGCAAGGGCAAAAACTCCGGCGGATCGTAAAAGACTGTTAGCGTTATTCAGTTACGCAAAAGACACCGAACACTGCCGCCGACACTCACTGCTAGCCATGCTTAACTACGATTCAGGCGGAGAAGTTCCTGAAAAACTATGCTGTGATGTTTGCGAGAAAGAAGCGAACGGCGGCTTACGGGAAGAAGTATCGATATTAAATTTTTTCCGTAAGAACAAAAGGCGTTTTACGCAGAGCGAAGCCGCCGGAGTTTTGTCGCAGAACGAAACAATACGCATGGCAAAAGAAGAAGCCTCCCAAGTCATCGGCTATTTACTTAAAGCCGGAAACTTAAGGAGGCTTCGCTTCCCTTGGAAAAATAAGATTACTCTTTGATACCGCCCATAGTAATACCGGAAATTATAAAGCGCGACATAAATGAATAGAATATTAAAATCGGTATAAGAGAAACGGCTATTCCAAGATAGATTGCGCCGTATTCCGCGCGATAAATATTACCGCGCAAGCTTTGTACAAGCATTGGTAAGGTATATTTCTTTTCGCTGTTAATCAATATAAACGGCGTAATAAAGTTATTCCACGAACCTACAAAGGTAAAGATCGACTGAGCGGCAAGAGCGGGAATCATAATAGGAAGAATAATAATATTGAATATCCTATACTCGCCCGCGCCGTCAATTCTCGCCGCGTCAATAAGCTCTGTGCTGAGAACAGACATCATGTACTGTCTTAGGAACAAAACCGTTCCTGCGGCGGCTATTCCCGGAATAATCAGGGGAATATAACTGTCGCGGAGTCTTAACGTGGACATGAATTGATAGAAACCGATAATGGAAAGAGTTGACGGAAGCATTATTATGATCAGGATAACAGTCCACAGAAACATTCTTCCTCTAAATTTGTATACATGTAAACCGTAAGCTGTCAATGCTGAAAAGTAAATGCTTAACAATGTAGTGCAAATGGAAATAAAAGCGCTGTTTCCAAAACCTTGCCAAATCTGAAAACCGCGTCCTGTAAGCGATCCCCAGTTATAAGCAATATTCGGCGACTTAACAAGTTTTGCGACTGTATCGCCTTTTTTTATCGTATCTCCGTCGTTGACAAAAATAACAGTGTTATTGTTAAAAATAAAAGTTGCGATTATTTGTTCTTCGTCGTTTAAAACAGAAATACGCGGCTGCAGGCTTTCCGTGAAAGTTTTAAGTACTATTTTTTCGGTAACTCCTGTTTTTTTATTAGTTTCCTCTTTTAATGTTCTCGGTTTATTTAAGTCTAAATATTTAACAACGCCGCTTTCGAACTCCGCATCCCAATCGGCTACTACGATGCTGGTAGACGAAACAAAAGCGTCTTTGCCGGGAACAATAACAAACCCTGAGTTAATTTGCTCGGTAGAACGGGTAGCGTTAAGCAGCAGTAAATAAATAGGCACTATCGCTATAAGTCCAAGAATAAGCATAACCGCGTGTATAAAGTATTTAAACAATACTTGCGCATCGGAATTTCCCATACTCATACCGCGCCTCCTTTATTTTTCTTTAGCTCGCTGCGATCCTGCAGGAAGAAGAATATTAAGAGGGCAAGGAGTATAGTAATAATAAATATACCTATTGAAATAGCGGCTCCGTAGGCATAATCGTTAGCGCCTCTCCCTAAGGCTACATTGTACTGATACACCGTTGTAGTACGAATCTTATAATTGGGAGCGCCCTGCATATCGGTAAGCAGGAAGGGAATATCAAACATCTGCATACCGCCGATCATGGAAGTAACCAGAATGTAGAGCATTATCGGACGAAGCAGGGGCAGAGTTATATACATTGTTGTTTGACCGCTGTTTGCGCCGTCAATGGACGCGGATTCATACAGCGATATGGGAATAGTAGTAATACCCGCCATGAGTATGATCATCGTATAACCATACCACATCCACCACTGGATAAAAGCCACTAACCCCCGCGCAAATGCGACATTGCGGAAGAAGTCAATCGCTTCTCTTACAGTTTCTCCGGTAACAGGATCAATTTTTGTCGCTTGAATTCCCAATGAATATAAAAATTGATTCGCCGGCGCGGTGACATGCGCGGCATAGCCGAAAATACTGCGGAAGAGCAAAGCTACCGATACGGCGGTCAACAGGTTAGGCATATAAATAACTGCCCTAAACAAACTTTTACCAACTAAATTAAGTTGGATATCTGAAAGCCAGATAGAAAGTATCAGGGCAAGACCTAATTGCGGAATAAAGTTAAAAGTCCAGATGATCATTGTATTTCCTAAGGCGCCCCAAAAAAACTGGTCTTTAACTAATTTGGCAAAATTCTCAAAACCGACAAAATTTAATTCGCTGGCAAAACCCTTTAGATCGGTAAAACTTAAAATGAAAGTATACAATGTAGGCCAAAGGTTAAATATGCAGAACGCAATTATAAACGGCGCGACAAATACATACCCCCAGCGGTTTGTTCTAACTTCGTGACCAACAGATTTTTTTATTTTAATCTTTTGCGGTTTACTTTCCGGTTCATTTACTTTCATTTCAATCTGCTCAATCTGCGGGTTACTTTCCGTCTCATTTACCTCAACTTCAACCTGCGGTTCACTTTCAGATTCTTTGACCTTTTTTTTATTTTGCGTAGATTTATTTTTTGATTCATTCTTTTTTGTACGCATTGGTCCTCCTAAAAAAAAGGCGCGGATTAATTTAACCCGCGCCCTTGTTGAGATTACGCTCTAAAGCCTATCCCGAATTATCTTGCAAACTGCGCTTCAGCCTGTGACCTGAAATCAGCAAGAGCCTGAGCTTTTGTTTTTTCGCCGTTTACGAAAGCTGCTGTCGCTTCGTCAAACATAGCTTCAATGGCTTCATCGCTTCCCTGGAGAAGTTTGCCATTAACATTTTTCGCCATTTCGGCAAATTCTGCATAGTGGTTCTGTCCGCCGAGATACGGTTCGCTATAGTTATCTTTAATTTTGTTGATAACATTGAGATTGCTTACCACGTCGCCGGTGTCTTTCGCCCAAGCTTCAAGGAAAGAATCGTCTGTTGTTACGTAGCGGATAAATTCTTTAGCCGCCGCGACATTCTTTGTACCTTTGTATGCGCCAACCCAAGTGCCGCCCCAACGATAGGCTGAGGGACCTTGAACCATCGCCCAGTCGCCTGATGTACCGGGAGCATTGGTTTTAAGTACATAGTGGAGACCCCATGTGGGGAGGAAATATGAGAATACTTCTACCGGTTTTCCGGTTTCATCTTTGAGCTCGCCTTTCATACCTGCAAACCAGCCTTCTGACCACTGACCAACTCTGCCTTCCCATTTGTTGTCATGAAGTGTTTTACAAATATCCATGTATTTTTCCATTGCGGGATCGATTACCAATTTTCCATCCTTTAACCATGAATCTTTTCTGGCTGAGAGGAATGAGTTCCTGAGGTCGCCAATTGAAGAAACGACTACGCATGAACCGCCGGATTTTGTTTTGAGAAGCTGGGCTGTCTCAAGGAATTTGTTAAAATCTGTAAAGAATGTCTGTACAGTTTGGGGATCATCTGTGCCAAGATATTTTTTGGCGAGGGTGCGGCGATAGAACAGAGCGCCGGGGCATGCCTGCCATGACATACCATATACTTTGCCTTTGTATGAACCAACTTCTACCGGGTAGGCAAGAAGTTTGTCTTTGGCGGCTTCATAAACATCGGTGATGTCTAAGAGTTTGCCGGATTCAACATATTTGCGAACAAACGCTGATTCCAAAGCGATAATATCAGGAGCTCCCTGACCGGTCTGTAATACCGGGTCTAACTTCGCCTGAAACTGATCTGACGGGGTTTGTGAATATTCAACATCCACCCCGGGGTGAGTCGCTTTGTAACCCCAAGTCGGATTGTTGGTCATATTAGCCAACTCGTCGGTGAACGACCAAATTACAAGTTTACCCGAATTTTTGTTTCCACCTGGACAGCCGGTTATGCAAACCAACATAACGACTACACCTAAGATAATAAGTGCTTTCTTCATCTCTTTTCCTCCAAAATAAATTTTCCCAACCTTTAATTGGGTTTTTAGCTTAAAATACATATTACTAAGGCTCGCAAAAAAAGTCAATACTAATTTTCATTATTTTATACGAATTTCGTTCCTTAAAATCTTCCTTATAAAACGTCCCGAAGGGGACAAAATATCGTCTGTCCAGCCCCCCTGAGCGTTGCGGTCGGCATTATAAGCCAATACCCCAGAATCCTCCCCCTTATTGGTTACAGACCAATTTACCCATGAAATTCCGTATTTTTTAAGGAAAATCAGCCAATTTATGAATTCTTTCTCATATACCCCGCCGCCGCCCGAAGACTGGGTTGTGCCGCATTCGGTAACAAAGACAGGCAGCCCCTTTTCAACGGCAAATTTTGTCTTATCCATGAATTCCTGCCCGTGAGTCCCGGCGTAAAAATGCAAAGTGTACATTATATTGGGACTTTGGATGGAGTCAAGAGCCGCCGAGTCCACGCGCTGGCTCCAGGAAGGCGTCCCTACAATAATGATATTATCGGGGTCGTATTTCCTTATTTCGGCAATAACTTCCTCCGCATAGGGTTTTATCGAACCGCTCCATGTTACATCGTCGCCGTTAGGCTCATTGCAGATTTCATACAAAACATTTGGATACGAACCGTATTTTTGAGCCATTTCGGCAAAAAATTCGAGCGCCTCATCTTTATATACATTGGGATCGCGGTCATGATGGACATGCCAGTCGATTATGACATAAATACCCAGTTTTATCGCCGCTTCTACCGATTCCTCAAGGGTAAATTTAAGGCTTTTTTGGGTAATATATCCGCCTTCTTTAAGGTACAAGGCGGATCGCCAAATTTGGATATTCCAGTCGTCCCTAAGCCAGCGTATGACATTTTCATTAGCGTATTTCCCCGCCCATTGCAGTCCGTGGGAACTCATGCCTCTAAGCTGAATTTGACGTCCGTCCTGCGCCAGAAGTTTGGTTCCTTCTACCCTAAGCTGACCAAAACGCTCTACAACCGTGCGTCCCTGTTTATCTGCAGAAAGCAGTCTGTCATCGATCTTGTCCTTGCACGAAACAGATAATATTGATGTGACAAAGAAAACGATTAAAACTGTAAAAATATTTTTTTTCATGATTTTTCCTTATATGTTTGACGCTTTGGCTGTGAAACGATGTTTTTTATTTATAATATGTTTATTATTGACTGTCAATTCAATAAACCCGAACATGGCTTTGCGTTTGCTTATGTACATAGGCAGGGTTTATGAAAAAATTCTTAATGATGAAAAGATTTATTCATCGACAAAAATCTTAATCCCAAAGCCTGAATTTTTTGTACTCTACAACGGGGTAACGCCTTTTCCCGAAGAAAAAACAATAAAACTTTCGGAGCTATTTGAGAGTACGGAAAGTTTGGGGATTTCAAAAGACGAGTTTCCTGCATTAGAGTTGGAAGTAAGGGTACTAAACATCAATAAGGGAAAGAACGAGGAAATAGCGAAAAAGTGCCAAACCTTAGCCGAGTACAGCGCGTTTATAGCGAAGATGAGGGAGTATCAGGAAGGGGGATTATCTTTAAAAGCGGCGGTAGAAAAAACCGTGCAATATTGTAAAAAACATGATATATTAAAAGAGTTAATAGAGAAACACGCCAAGGAGATAATGAGTATGCTTACGACAGGATAGAATTTTCCTCCTGTCCGCGCGCGTTACAAGATGTATGCCTAAAGTATTTTTTACCACGAACCACACGAACTTTTTCTACATATATTGTCGTAATTACAATATATATTGCCGCCAATTTCTTGATGGCAATATACTAGGTTAATCTTTGTTAAAATAATTATCTATGTCGTATAGTTCAGACCCCTTGTAAATATCTTTTAGCTTATTGATTTTTTCATCAATTTTTCCATTAACTATAAGATGTCTTTCTTCCGCAATGTTAAAATGATCCGAGCGGTCATTGAAGTCGTCTTTTAGGTAATACATGTTGTCTATCATATTATGATAAGCTTTACCTTCGCTGTGCATTTCCAAACATTTGTAATAATGCGATAACGCCCTTTGGTTCTCACGATAGCCGGATAATTGTTCTTTCCATTCTTCGCCAAGATATTGATCTAAAAGCTCGTCTATTCGTGAGTTTTTTCCTTTATATTTATTATACTCTTTGTATTGCCTTATCCAAAAAGATAGATGCTCATGTATTGAACCTAAAAAACTATGCGGGAAAAGATACGTTTCTTCCATTGTTTCTGATAATTGGGCTATGTCTGTTAAACAGTAAATTGAATCGGCAATGAGATTTTCTAAAATGTCTCTTTTCTTTTCATTAGTTACATCTTCAATGTTTTTAATGTCGAAATATTTTCCAAAAATATTTTTTACTGTCTCATCACAATCTTTGTTTTTTACAATTTTATCATAATCATATTTTTTTAAAGTAAAATTTTTTTCTTTTAATCTTTCTTCTTTTATTCCTGATTCTTTTAGAAGGTATTGATACGCTTTATAATTTACTTTAGTTTTTAATCGCAACCGATAAATACGTCCCACAATGCTGTAATTTATTCTATATGGTGAAGTGATACGAAGATCATAATATTCTTTTAATGTTTCGTTATTAAAATCTAATTTGAGTGTCAATTCTTTTACCAATATACGTATTCTGGTAATTTCGGTGTTTACTAAAAGATTTTTTAAAGGTATTATTTCTTCAATATTTTTATTAAAATCTTTTTTACGTTTTGTTAATTCAAGTACATTTAAATCGTCATTGGCGTACCATAAATAATGAATGGCTTTTCTGCTTAATCGTTTTATATTAACCATTGATTTTTTACTTTGTATTTTTTCGTAGTGTTTGAATAAATAGAGCATTTTATATATTTGATAAGCAGCTCGTTTATATATGTTGGCTTTGCAGTATACTTCTGATGATAGGGTATACATAGCAAATGCGATTTCCATTTTTGTAAAATTGTTTCTTGTTGTTAATTTTCTTAATAAAGCATCCTTGTATCCATTTTTCAATTCTGTTTCCACACAATTAATATACAATTCCAAAATAGATTCTAACTTATTTTCATTATATGTATTACAATCTTTTTTATCATATATATAACATTTATTTTCGTTTCTATTTTTATTTTTTTCATCATTACAAATATCACAAGAATAAAACACATTACCCCAATCTGAAAGTATCCTTGCTAATACAGTACAAAATTTCATATTGTAATTATTTTTGAGTTGTTCAATACTTAATACAATTAATTTTATTACTGTATTTTCACATTTATTGTTAGGTTTATCAAAATCCGGTTTTCCTAACAAGATTGAAAGAGCTTTATGATAATAAAAGCAAACCGTACAAGAGCAATTTTTAAGTATATTATTTTCATTCCCGCTTTGATTATCATTATCATATCTTCTATTTTTTCCTTTTTTTGATTTCAAATCCGAATTTTTGTAATACAAAATATCTGCTACCCGCGAATAAAATTCAGCTTCCAGAATTTTTGCTTCTTCATGATGAATAATAAATGCCAGGAAGTTGACATCTTTATTTAATTGTACTAAATGATTATGAGTAATGCCACCTATATGGCTTTGTTCAATTATTTGAAGTCTTGCAATAAAAGGCAGATAAAGCATTTTCAAGCCCTCATATGTTATTCTCTTAAATGACATATAGTCTTTGTTAGTATTTCGTTCTTGAATAATTCGTTCACATAATTCGCCGTAAGTCAGATAGGCTCGATCATATTGATTCCGTTTTTCATAAATTAATCCCAATCTAAGCATATTGCCTACATATATATAAAGTTGTTCAAGTGTCATCCTTTTGCCTACATTTTCTGTTTTTTCTCCATTTTTTAGTCCCAATTTGCTAAGAGCTTGTATTGCGCTTTTATAATATGTTTCCGCTTCTTCAAGTTCATCATCGTAATAATGCAAATCACCTAATACTTCTTGTAATGAAGAAATGGCATCTATATATTCGGAAGCTCTTTTTTTCTTTTGGTATTCATTTTCTTTTTTTGCTAATAGGTCTTGAAAATGCTTTTTTAACGGCAGCATTTCGTCTAAGGAGAAACTAAACAGAGCCGAGAAAACTTCGTCTGTTTTTGCCATTGCGAAAATTTCATTTGCGATTAATCCATCAAATTTATACTCTGATAGGCTGAAATTTGATTTGTTGATATGTACCTGCGTCAAATAATCAAGTAAATCTACGGCAACCGATTTAAGTTCCGGCGCGCGGTTTACTTCCAGCATTTCAGGCGACATATCCAGATGTTTCCACGAAAATGAATGTTTGTGAAATTTGAACAAAAAATCTACAAACCGCAAGGAAGATACCATCAATTTATCGCTATGTTCTTTAATATTACTTTCCGCCAAACGGTAAAAAATAGGCGTTATTAGATAAGCGACAATACCAAGCGTATACTGCTTATAATAGTTAAATGATAAAAAATACCGCGAACTATGATAGCGTCTAACTAACAGCGTATTTTTTTGAGTATCTCTTTGATTATGAATATCAATATGTGACTCAAAGAGTTGTATCATTTTTTTAGGCGCGCCTTTGCTTACGTGGGCAAGGTAAATAATAAATTGCTGTAATACGGCAATTATTTTTTGTATTTCTTCGGATCTTACATCATTGATTAAATCTTTTAATTTTATTTTTATTTCTCTATTTTGATTAGTAATAATTTCATTTATTTCAACTTTTTTTTTATTATTTCCATTGAATATTTTATTAATTAAATCTATTTCTTCTTTTTCTGCATAGTTTATTACATTGTCTATTTTTTTATTTAAAGACTTTATTTTTCTATCTATTTTTGATTCTTTTACAACAGGGATTCTTATATTTATTCTTTGTTTTATCTTTTTGTTTTGTTCAATAATAAAATTTTTTATCTGTTCATCATAGATTTTATCAAGCATTTTTTTTATTTCTTCAGAACTAATTATATCTCCTTTTTTTCCCTCTATTTCCTGCTCTATTCTTCTTCTTTCTTTTTTGTTATGCGCAACTTCATATATCATCATTCTTAATAAATACAAACGGTAACTTTGCAGATTAAAATTTTTTTCCGGATAATCATGCGGGAAAAGCCTGCGGCAGACAAATTCTTCCGGTAATGACGCTATACTTGATTCTTGCGGTAAATATTCTTCTCCTGTATGGTGATCTGTTAAAAAACTCGGCACAAGGATAACAACATTAAAAATACTGCCTATATAATTGTTCCTTTCCGATACGTCAGCTAAATGGATGTCGAACATTTCGCGTCCCGCGATAAATATAAATTTCGCTCTTGCGGTAGAAAGAAAATACTTCATATTTGATAAAATCTTTAAAATTTCCGTTTGTCTTTCGCGCGTAGCATAAATAGAAAATAATGATGCTTTTGTTTGAGTGTTATCTTTTTCTATACCTGAATCACCCGGTTCTACTTTGTCCAATTCATCAAACACTATAACAACATTGGGACGGCAAAAAATTATAGGTATTCTCTGCATATCGTCTAAAATATCATGCAATTCTTTTTCTATTTCGCGCGCGTCGGCAACATTGCGTGTCTTTTTTATGTTTGTTCCGATTTCGGGACCTGTGTTCCCGCTATTTACTTTTATTGAATTTTCACGTTCTGTACTGTGTACAATGTCGCTGTTTAATTTTTTTAGTTTTTTATTTATTATTTGATTTGTAACAAATAAATTCATAATCCAATTACAACTGAATATTAATTTAAAGAACAGATACATTATTAATAATGATAACCAAAATAAATAATTAATCGGAAGAACATTCTTTTCTTTTAATTCATTTTTATCATAATTACAAAAGAAAAATTGTGGGGATTTTTTTACTACTTTTGTTATTTCAAAAACTATTTGGTCAAGAATAAGTAAAAAATTACCAACTTTGCCTACTTTAGTATTCATTCTTTGCTTAAACCAAGTATTTTTTGATACTAAATTATCTTCGCTATCTACTTTATTTTTTATTTTTGTGGTCTCTTGTTCCTCTGTTTTTGTAAAAGCATAATTTAAACTCCTCTTATACATTGGTAAAGAATATTCTAAAAGTATCTGAGAACTGGCGTTGTACAAAACTGTTTCTTTTAGAAATTTTTTATAAAATTCTAGCTTTCCTATAACAGGGCTGAAAAAAAACGCAAAAAGGAAAAGTAAACCGAATGTAATAATTCGCCTAGGTAGCATTCGTCTAAACGTTCGGTGATACTTAATGTATTCTCTGCTTAACGTGCTTGTTATTAACCTTAAAATATCTTTTTCATCTCTTAATTTATGCCCGAAATTTATACGTAAATATAAGCGATTGTGATTTTTTATGTAATTCCAAACTGGATTTAAACATAATCCTATAAATTGTTTCACGACAGAAGTATTTTCTTTTGGTAATTTTTTATCTTTATTTTTTATTTTTTTTGTTTGCAATTTATTTCTTACATATCTAAAAATAAAATTATATGTTAAAACAATAAACAGATAACAAAATAAGACTATTGTTGGACTGATAACTCGTTTGGTTATTAAAGAAAATAATTGCGTAAAGCTGATTATAACAATTATTTTCAAGAAATATTGAGTTTTTCTGTATGGGTTATTTTTATTTAGTAAATAACTTAATTCTTTAATACCGCTTGTAATTCCATGTAAAATTTTCAAAAATATATTTTGTTTAATATTTACGCTTCTATAACTATTAAAAAAACATAGTAAGCAGAAAAATAAACTAAATATTATAAATAATGTAATTCCCAATCCAACAGAATAGTTTTTAGGAATTTCAAATATTTGCAAACAAAATTGAGCTACTGCAACTAGTAATGAAAGATAAATTATATATTTAAAATTTTCAGTAAAATCAGATTTAGATTTTAAAGAAGTTTTATTTATTATCCAACTGATTAGACTGGTTTTTCCTACTCCCCTATTTCCGGCTATTAGATAAACTCCTGGTTCATCAGGAGAATCCTCAATTACTTTTTTTATTCTTTCCCGTATTCGTTCTCTCCCGACAAATTCATGCGGCGAGTCGCCGGACGATGAATGACTGAATGTATAATGAGGAAGCTCAAGACGAATTTTCTTTATTTTTGAATTAAGAATATCAGGCATTTCCATTACTATATTTCCTTGGAATTATTATGTTTTATTTGTTGGATTTGTTTGGGTTTCTTTATCTTTTTTATTTTCTTTATCTTTTTTATTTTCTTTATTTTTTTGATTTGATAAGTAATATAATTTATTATATAGAAATTTTACCAAGAATGAAAAAATTATTAATATACATAAAAAAATAATCAATGGGATTGCAAGAATAAAAATCAATGTTAAGATATTATTTTCAGGTTTATCTTTAATAAGTAATACAAGCGCAACAACGCTATAATACAATAAATTAGATAAACCAATAATAACTAAAGAACCTTTTATAAAAACTTTTAATGATTTTGAAATTGATATATCCAGATTATCCATTAGTAAATACCCTTCCTTTTCCATTTTTATTACTCTTCAATACAACGAAATGCCCGGCACTTCGTTAACTCTGTTCGCTTAAGCGCGAGCTTTCCTCGCTCCACCAACAAAACCCCTCGTACTCCGACGAAGGGCGAACGTTACGCGCTTCACGCCCGCTTAACGCAGGCGTGGCGCTGCACTTTCGCCCTTCGACCAAGCCGCAGAACTCAGGAACGCACCAGCCGGAAACCGATGTAGTGGCCCCAGTAGAGCGGGGAGACGTCGTACCGATACACAGAACGCAAGAACTGACTGCGGAGGTCCCAGCACCCGCCGCGCCCCACCCGGTAAGACCCCGAGGACGCGCCCATGGGATTGGTCTGCGCTCCGCTTGTGTAGCTTCCATACCTGTCCCAGCACCACTCCCATACATTCCCGCTCATGTCATACAACCCCAAACCGTTGGGAGCCTTCTTCCCTACTTCATGTGTCTTATAATTACTGTTGTTATCATACCATGCCACATCGCCTAAAGTGTTGCTCCCTGAATATGTATAATTTCCCGGTGAACCATTTCCCCCTCTGGCGGCATACTCCCATTGCGCTTCTGTCGGTAAACGATAACCGGTAGAACCGGCTACTATTTCTACTGCGTCCCACGTTGTGTTGTTATTGCTCGTTGGCACTGTCCCCCATACCGCAGGATCGGTACTTCCGCTTATGCTGTATGCCGGAGTTAATCCTTCCATCATGCTTAACTTATTGCAGAATACCAGCGCATCATACCAACTTACATTCTCCACAGGTCGTTTCCCTTGAATTTCACCGGACGCAGGTGAATCATTAAAGTAACTAGGATTGCTCCCCATTACCGCTGCCCATTGTTCCTGCGTTACCTCATACTTGCCCATGTAAAAACTGCTCAGTGTTACCGTATGTACAGGGCTTTCATTACTGTAGCCGTTATTACTCCCCATATCAAAACTGCCGCCGGGGATTTGTACCATTTCTACTGGAGGAGTTCCTTTATTAATCGTCATGGTTCCTGCTGAAAGTCCGTTTACAGCGTTATAATTTGTCGTTGCCGTAATGTCAAAAGTTACGGTGTATGTGCCTACTGCCGACGGCGCGGTTGTACTGCCATTATATTTTACAGTTATGGTTCCGTTTGATTTTCCCTCTTTAGGCGTTATGGTAACAGTCTTAGGACTGCCGTCATACTCTTGCGTTAGTCCGCTAATATCAAAATCTTCGACTGTAGGAGTTGCTTTATAAACTGTAGGAGTTGCTTTATAAACAGTCAAATTGTTAGTATTACACGTCAAACCGCCATAAGTTATCTTAACCGGCTGTCCGTTGTGCGTTGAATAAACCAAACTATTACCAGCCGACGGGTTCGCGGTTACATTTTTTGCGCCAAAATTTGCGGCGGCAACATCTTCCGTCGTAGTATCATCGTGGGTCAGCGTTACCGCAAGCCCTGCTAAATCAAGAGTATCGCCGTGTGTGTAGGTCAGTTTTGTCGGCTGTGATTTAATTGCGATACTGGTAACTGTTTTTATATTTGTTGCCGGAAATGTGTGGGACAATTTAAATGTCGAGCCTGTGTTGTTTGATACTTCCGCGCTTTGCCCGTTGATACTCGCAGAAGTCAATCCGGTAAAAGTGTAACCGATCTTTGCCGTCAGCGTAACATCGACAGTGTATATCTCATCGCCTTTGAACGGATTATCGGCTGGCGACCACGATACCGAGCCAATGGTAAAATTTCCATTATCTTCTACGGTTGCGGTTATACTTGGCGTTGCGCCTTTAACCGGAGCTATAACAACTATTGCGGCTGTGTTGATAACAGTATTCTCACCGCCGGGAGTTGTCCCGCCGCCGGGAGTTGTCCCGCCGCCGGGAGTTGTCCCGCCGCCAGGAATTGTCACACCGCCACTAGAGGGTATAGTAGCAGTAGATGTATCCCCAGCCTCATTACACCCCGCCAACGCAAAAACCAACATTGCCGTAAATACCGCAATACCCAAACCTTTAACCGCCATTTTCATAAATACACTCCTTTTTATAGGTAAAAACCCTTATAGCTGAACATAGAAAAAACGACCGTTTTTTCTTATGATATTTATAGGTGTTTTGTACTATTTTTGAGAGAAAACTCTCTTATTTGTTTTTTATGAATTTTTGCTTATTTTATAAAATTTTTATGTTTTTTTATAAATTTACTTGATAAAAAATGAAATATTATGTTATTATTTAGTAGTGCAGATGTTTTCTGCGTTGTATATGGAAAACGGTCGTTTTGTATAGCCAAAAATATAGGTAAATTCCCCTAAAACGAACAAAAACCTCATAAATCCCGCTCTTTACTTACGCCAATCCACGTATTTTACGCTTATTCCTCTAGGTTCGTGAGGTTCGTGGTAAAAATTAATCATAATACGGAAATTTGGTGTCTTTAAAAGCCTATTCTTTTAGTTTTTGGCGGCTTTTCAATAAGATTGTTGAGAGCAATAATTATTTCATTCACCCGCTTGTCGTTCTTTTCAATATAAAGCATAAGCAACTTGCGAAGTTCTGCTATTTGCTCGTTTGTATCTGATTTATCAAACACATAATGCCTTAATTGTACAAAAGTCCGCATAATATCGATATTTACTTTTATTGCACGTTCCGAATTAATTACGCTGGACAACATTGAAACGCCTTGTTCTGTAAAAACATAAGGAACATAACGTCTACCGCCTCTATTTCTCTTTGAGATCACAATTTGTGATCTCAAAGAATTCCATTCTTCATCTGTTAATTGGAATAAATAAAAGAAAGCAATGAGAAAGTAGAAACACAAAGCGATCACAATTCATGATTTCTTTAGAATTTTTTTAAAATATTTTCATTTTCAGTCAAGCGCCATGCACGGTCGCGCCATATAAGGTTGTCCGACTCTTTTATTAAGGCTGACATAAAGATTGATTTGCCGCTGGAACTGGTAGTGCAGGTATATAGACAAGATACGGGAGTATCAGAAAGAATATCAGTAGAAGTATAAGGAGAAGAAAGAAATACTTGATAAATCATTTAGATCTGCGATAAACTATTGTATAAAGAACAATATACTGAAAGACTTTTTGAAGAAACATAGTTCGGAGGTAATAAATATGCTGTACGGCGAATATGATCCGGAAGTGGAGATGAGAGTTGTCCGCGAAGAAGCGCTTGAAGAAGGCGAGGAAATAGGTATGGAGAAAGAAAAACTAATAATCGCGAAAAATTTACTTTCAGAAGGGTCTACGCCTGAATTTGTGCATCGTATTACCGGACTCACTCTGGACAAAATAGAAGAAATAGATTTGTAAAAATTTCTAATTACTCTCTACTTTAATTTTAGCCGAAACAGGAGACGGCGCGCCCTTTTCCACAGCGACCGCCGCAGGCGCGGCGTCAGCGGCGATTATATTGTAAGAACCGGAAATCAATCTGTATTCGCCGTCTGCGCTCACGGTTTCAAACGCCGAAGACGGAAGATCAAACTCCACTTTTTTGCTTTTGCCCGCCGGTATAAAAATACGGCGGAAACTTCTAAGCGACGAAAGCGGTTCGTCTTCGCCTCGTCCGTCTTTAGAGATATATATTTGCACCACTTCGTCAGCGTCCCTTTTGCCGGTATTGGTTACGGTTACAGTCGCCTTTACAGCACCGCCTGCGGAAAGCGCGGGCGAAGAGAGAGAGATTGAATCGAAACGGAAAGTTGTATAGGAAAGACCGAAACCAAATGGGTACTGGGGCTTTTCCGTCATGTAGCGATATGTGCGTCCCTTCATGGAATAATCGTTGTAGGGCGGAAGCTGGTTTGTGGAAGCGTAAAAAGTTAAAGGTAATTTTCCGGACGGGACAGTATCGCCAAAAATGATGTCGGCTACCGCCTTGCCGCCCGACTCGCCGGAATACCACGCAAAAATAACAGCGTCCGCAATATCTTCGGGAAAGGCGATTGAACTGCCGCCTGTCAAAACCAGAATAATTTTTTTGCCGGCGTCACGCACTTTTCGCAGATAATTTAACTGCCACGACGGAAGCTCAATCGTATCGCGGTCGCCGTTGGAGTCCGAAGCGATTGCGTCGCCCTCCTCTCCCTCAATAGCGCCGTCCAACCCCATTACGGCGATAATAAAATCGGCGACAGTCGCCTCTCCGTAAGCGGCAAGCGTTTTGCTTGTTTCACTGTACATCAGGCATCCCTGTCGGTACTCCAAATTGATACCGAATTTATCTTTTACTTTGTCGCCTAACCCTTCCAGTATGGTAATAAAGCGCGGACTTACTCCGTAATAGTTGCCGAAAAGAGCGTGGGCGTTAGCTGAAGAAGGACCCACAACCGTAATATTTTTTGGGCTTGAGTCGAGCGGTAAAAGACCGTTGTTGTTCTTAAGCAAGACGATTGATTTCTCCGCCGCTTTTAGAGCAAGCTGTTTGTGTTTTTCGCAGTTGATAATTTTGCGCCCAAGTTTGCCATACTTACCAGAGCCCGGCGGATCAAACATTCCCAGCTTAAAACGAGTTCGCAGCAGCCGCTCAAGAGCGGTATTAATCGCTTCCTCGCTGACAAGTCCTTTTTTGCAGGAGACAGTCAGCATGGGGTAGGTACAGCCGCAGTTTAAATCACAGCCGGCGTTCAAGGCAAGAGCCGCAGATTCTTCGGGCGAGTTTGTAATTTTGTGGTACTGATGAAAATCGCGGATAGCCCAGCAGTCTGAAACAACATGTCCTTTAAAGCCCCATCGCCCGCGAAGAATTTCTTTAAGCAGAAAATTACTGGCGCAGCAGGCTTCGTTTAAGAGGCGGTTATACGCGCCCATTACGGATTCAACTCCGCCGTCTACAAGCGCCTTGAACGCCGGCAGATAGGTTTCCCATAAATCTTTTTTGGAAACAATCGCGTTAAAAGTGTGGCGTTCTTTTTCGGGACCGGAATGGACTGCGAAATGTTTGGCGCAGGCGGCAAGTTTTAAGTTTTCGGGATCATTTCCCTGCAAACCGCGCACAAACGCAAGCCCTATTTTGCTTGTAAGGTATGGGTCTTCGCCGTAAGTTTCCTGTCCGCGACCCCAGCGCGGATCGCGGAAGATATTTATATTCGGCGTCCAGAAAGTAAGCCCCCAGTACTGACCTCGGTTGCCTTGTTTAACAGCCTCGTTATGTTTTGCTCTCGCTTCATCGGAAATAGCGGTAGCTATTTGCTCTACAAGTTCGTCGTCAAAAGTTGCCGCTAACGCTATAGCCTGCGGAAAAACAGTCGCGATACCGGCTCTTGCTACGCCGTGCAGACACTCGTTCCACCAGTTGTATTCAGGTATTCCAAGCCGTTCAATCGCGGGACTTTTGTAAAATAATTGGGAAACTTTTTCTTCCAGCGTCATTTGGGAAATTAATTCTTTAATTTTAGCTTCGCGGTTCATGTCACACTCCTGTTTTATTTTAATAGGTACATTATAATGGTAATATAAAAATCTGTCACGGATACTGATAAGATAAAAAGGATTTAATTATGGCGGGCGAATCAAACTTAAAATATCCCATTGTTCTTGTGCATGGAATTATCGCGCATGACAGACCCAGCTTTAACAAATTCTGGGGCAGGATTCCCGAAACATTACAACAAAACGGAGAGAAGGTATTTTTTGGAGACACTGACGCGTGGGGCGATATTAAATCGAACGCGAAAATTTTAAAAACGTCGATAGATAAAGTATTAGACGAAACAAAAAGCGAAAAAGTAAACATAATAGCGCACTCCAAAGGCGGACTGGACTCCCGTTATTTTATCTGGAAATACAATTACGGCGACAAAATAGCAAGTTTGACAACGATATCGACGCCTCATCACGGCGCGGAATTATCAGATCTTATTTACAGGCAAAGAATTCTTCATTCGCGGGGCGCGAAAAAAGCGTTAAAACTTTTTGGAAAATTATACGGCGACAAAAACCCGTCTTTGTTTAAATTAAATTATCAATTAACAACAAAATATATGAAAAAATTCAACGGCGAAGTACTGCCGGACGACAGGGTATACTATCAAAGTATTTACTCTATAATGAAAAACGCTTTTGATGATTTACTTTTTTTTCACACCTACAGTTACATAAAAAAAGTAAACGGCGACAATGACGGCTTCGTAAGCGAGTCATCCGCAAAATGGGGCGGCAACATTACAAAAATAGAAGGCGGTATTTCCCACGCGGAAATACTTGATTACAATATGAGAAAAATATCGGGAATAAATATTCTCGATATATATAAAAATATTGTACAAGGGTTACGCGAAAAAGGGTTCTAAATCAAAGAGCCCAGCCGTCTGCACGCTTCTTCAATATCCGCGCGATGACCGAAAGCCGAAAAGCGGATGAAGCTCTGTCCGGCGGGACCGAAGCCGGCGCCGGGGGTGGTTACAACGTGACACATTTCCAGTATTTGGGAAAATACTTCCCAACTGTCTCTGCCGTGGAAATGCGCCCAGATGTACGGGGAATTATCGCCGCCTATGCAATTTATTTTCAGCTTTTGAAGAGCGGCTCTTATTAACTTCGCGTTTCCAAGATAAAAATCTGTCAGCTTGCGGATTTCTTTCAGTCCCTTGTCGTCTAACGCGGCGAGTCCTCCCGCCTGTGCGATGTTCGACGCGCCGTTAAAAATTGTTCCCGCTATGCGGCTCCAATCAGCGTTGACGCTTTCGCCGCCTGAGTACTTGATCGCCTTTGGAACAACAGACCAGCCGAGACGCACTCCGGTAAATCCCGCGGGCTTTGAAAATGAGTTTACTTCGATGGCGCACTTGTCAGCGCCGTCTATTTCATAGATGGTTTTCGGAAGCTCAGGGTCGCGGATAAATTCACTGTAGGCGGCGTCAAAGACGATGATACAGCCCTTTTCGCGGGCGGCTTTTACCAGCGCGGTAAGCTGTTCGCGGGTGGAAACCGCGCCTGTCGGGTTGTTAGGTGAACAAAAATAGATAAGACTGTTTTGCGGGATCAAGTCCAAGTTGGGGAAAAAATTGTTTTCCGTTGTGCAGGGAAGATATGTAATTCCCGCGTAACCTGCGCCTTCCCAGCCGCCTGCGGCTCCTGCAAGAACGGAGCCGTCAACATAGACGGGGTACGAGGGGTCTTGAACCGCTATTTTTGTTCCCGCTCCAAAGAGCGTCTGCAATCTGCCGATGTCGCACTTTGCCCCGTCGGAGATAAAAACCTCGTCTATTGAGAATTTTCCCTTGTAAAAGACTGAAGAAATCTTTTCCCTCAACTGCGCCATTCCCTCATCCTGATAGCCTGAGTAGCCTTTCACAGTTCCAAGTTTCTTCGCTCCCTCAACAAGTCCCTTGTTTATGTGCGGCAAAATAGGCTCCGTGGTGTTGCCGACTCCCAAGCTGATGATCTTCGCTTCGGGATGAGCCGCGGCAAATTCACGCCGCCTCTTTGCGATTTCGGGGAAAAGGTATCCCGCTTTTAGGTTAGCTATATTCTGATTTCTTGTTATCATTTATTTCCTCATTAATTAAAATTTTTCACACCAGCAGTATCCAGTGTAGCAAAATAATCGTCTACTGTCTCAGGTCGGCGTATCTGTACAACAGAGCCGTCCTGACGCAAAAGCAACTCGCCGCAACGGAGTTTGCCGTTGTAGTTGAAGCCCATGGCTCTTCCGTGAGCGCCCGCGTCGTGAATGACTACGAAGTCTCCCGCCCCGCCGTCGGCGGCAACGTCTATCTTGGGCAATTTTCTTTGAACGGCGAACTTGTCGTTGTTTTCACACAAACTGCCGACTACGTCGTAAGTTTCAGATAACGGGGCGCTTTCTTTGCCGGGAACCGTTATGTGATGATACGCGCCGTATAAGGCGGGGCGCATTAAATCCGCCATGCAGGCATCCAGGGCGATGTAGTTGCGGTAGATTTCTTTTTTGTGTACGGCGCGGGATACAAGCCAGCCGTAGGGACCTGTTATCACCCTGCCCCACTCGGTGTGAATGTTCAGGGGATCAAGTCCGGCGGGCTTGATGATCTCGTTGTACGCTTTTTGTATACCGGCGACCAAAACTTGATAATCTACGGCTTCCTGATCAGGCTTGTAGGGAATGCCTACGCCGCCGCCCAGATTGATAAATTCAAGACGCACTCCGGCTTTTTCCTTTATTTCAACGGCAAGCTCAAAGAGCATACGGGCGGTTTCTATGTGATACGGAACGGAAAGCTCGTTGGAAGCGACCATTGTGTGCAGGGCAAAACGCTTTACGCCCTTTTCCCTGCAAATCGCATAACCCTTAATGAGCTTTTCGCGCGTAAAACCGTACTTTGCCTCTTCGGGCTTGCCGATTATGGCGTTGCCTTCCTTGAGGGGACCGGGGTTGTAGCGAAAAGATATTAATTCCGGCAAGCCCGCTGTCTTTTCCAAAAACTCAATGTGGGTGTAATCGTCCAAATTGATAACAGCGCCGAGTTTTTTGGCGGCTTCATATTCGCTCGCGGGCGTTTCGTTGGAAGTGAACATGATGTCTTCTCCCTTCATGCCCACCATGTCAGCTAACAACAGTTCGGGGTAGCTGGAACAATCGGCGCCAAAGCCCTCGGCGGCGAGAATCTTGAGTATGCAGGGGTTGGGCAGAGCCTTTACCGCAAAATGGTTTTTGTAGGAAGGGAAAACCGAAAACGCCGCCTTGATTCGGCGGACGTTTTCGATTATCGCCTTTTCATCGTAAATGTAAAACGGCGTCGGGTACTGCCGCGCAATCTTTTCCAGCGCAGTCTTGTCCAACGGAAAATTCTTTTGAGTCATTTCAGCTTATATATCCCTTGTGCCTTAAAAGCTCTGCGTTCAGGATACCGCCGCCGGCGGCTCCCCGCACAGTGTTATGTGAAACCGCCGCAAAACGGATATCAAACACATTGCAGGGTCTCAGCCTCCCGACAACAACCGCCATCGCCTTGTCGGCGTCGCGGTCTTTGCTGGGCTGCGGACGATTTTCTTCCTCGCGGTAAATTATCGGCTGCTTTGGCGCAAATGGCAAATCAGCCTCTTGCGGCAATCCCTTGTAAGCCGCCCAAATCGCCTTGATTTCTTCAAGAGACGGTTTCTTGCCGGAGAATTCCAGCGAAACGCAAGCCGTATGTCCGTCCCTTACAGGCACTCTGTTACAATGAGCGGAAATTTTCGGGTACTCGGCGTTCTTAAACGCGCCGTTTTCTATGGAGCCGAAAATCTTAAGCGGTTCTTTCTCAGACTTTTCCTCTTCGCCGCCGATATACGGAACTATGTTATCAACTATGTCGAGCGACGGGACGCCGGGATAGCCGGCGCCTGAAACCGCCTGCATTGTAGAGACAATGATCCTCTGCGACGGATAGCCCGCGCGCATAAGAGCGTGAATGGGTTTCATATAACTTTGTATCGAACAGTTGGGTTTTACGGCGATAAAACCGCGATCCCAGCCGCGCGCTTTTTTCTGCGCGGGAATAACGTCCGCGTGTTCGGGATTTATTTCGGCGATTAAGACGGGAACGTCGCTTGTCCAGCGGTGAGCCGACGCGTTTGAAATTACCGGAATACCCGCCGAGGCATACGCCTCTTCCAAAGCGCGGGTTTCATCTTTGCCCATTTCGAGAGCGGAGAACACAAAAGAACATTCGCCTTTTTTAAAAGCCGCAACAGCGCGGCTCACGTCGTTGGCGTCTTCTACCATTATTGCGCCGACATGAGGAGCGTAAGTTTTTGTTAACTGCCATCTTCCCGCAACCGCTTCAGAATATTTTTTTCCCGCGCTCCTCGGCGAGGCTGCTACATAAAGCACCTCAAACCAGGGGTGATCGTTGAGAAGGGCGATATACTGTTGACCGACCATGCCGGTCGCGCCCAAAATGCCTACCGGAATCTTTGCCATAACTTGCTCCTTTAACGTTATGGTAACAAAAAATAAAATGTTGTAAAAGGGGGTTATTTTGACGTAAGGTTGTAAACGCCGTCCCATTTATCTTCGGGCGGGTTATCAAGGAATCCTTTGCATCGATCAAGATAAAGGACTGACGGATTATCGCCGGGCGCTATCGAAAGCGTTTCCTGAAAACCTTTTTCAGCCTGCGTCCAATCGCGTTTTTCAAAATAGTCCAACGCTTCATGGAAGACTTGTACAAGTTTCTTTTGCTGTTCGCTCGCCTGATCCGCAAGGTCTATAAGTTCGCAAAGACGCACAGGCTCGTTTATGCCTACGACGCGCACCCTGTCTAATTTTCTGTAAAGTAAAGCGTCTCCGGCTTCGCGCGCCGTATATTCCGAAGCAAGTATCCATGTTCCGTATTGTTTGTTTACGCCTTCCAGACGCGCCGCAAGATTTACGGCGTTTCCCATGATTGTATAGTTCATCTTGTTGGCGGTTCCCATGTTACCCGCTACCATGTCGCCGGTATTTACGCCTATGCGCGTTAAAAGGGGCATCGGCGACAATTTTTGTTCCATGATTGTTTTGTTTAATTCAGCTTCAATTTTTTTTATTTTTATGGCGGAAACACACGCCCGCAGAGCGTGATCCGGAAGATCCAAAGGCGCGCCGAAGAACGCGATAATGGCGTCGCCTTCGTATTTGTCTATCGTGCCTTTTTCGGCAAGAACCACATCGCTCATCGCGCTTAAATATTTATTTAACAGACTGACAAGTTCCTCAGGATCAAGCTGTTCGGAAACTGTAGAAAAACCTTTTACGTCCGTAAAAATAGCGGTCATATGGCGTTTGGTTCCGCCCAGCTGCAAGCGCGAAGGATCGGAAATTATTTCTTTTACCACATCGCCTGAAACATAAGTGGAAAACGCCGTTCTTATAAATTGTTTTTCTTTTTCCGAATTGGCGTAAGAAATAATTTCACGGATAATAATGGCAATTAGCATTGCCGTTATTACTCCAAGCGGTCCCGTGAAAAATCCCGATAAACTGAACATCAATATAGAAATAATAAATATGAATAACGCCGCGCCGAATCCCAATGCCGCGCGAAAAACAGGCGCAAATTTATCCGTAAACATAAAAAAGAGCGGAATAAAAATCAGCATAAAAATTATTTTCCAGATGTTATCAAGGCAGTCAATGAAAGACTTGGAAAGAATCGTGTCCAGCACAACGCCGTGAGTGCCTACATTGATATATTTGCCGTAAAAAGGATTTGCGCCGTAGTCGGTGGTTCCCGTATCAACCCGTCCTATAATTACAAATTTATCATTAAAAGTTTTTTTATTAGCGCCGGTTATTTCCCTGTGATGGGACAAATCTATTTCCAGCGTGTTTAATAACGAAACGATATATTCGGCTTCATCTTCTATTTCGTCGGATAAATCGGGATGTTTTTCGCCTAACTGCCCGCTGATTGTTTGTATTTTAGACGCGGTATCCTCTTGCAATATTTCCTGCAGCAAATAATAAGCGGAGTTTCGATACTCAAGAAAAGCGTCAAAAGAGCCGTGTGAATTATTTTCCATAGCGTGATTTTTTGCTTCGCGCGATAAATCAAGGTACTGCGCCATATTGCCGAGAGCGACCGGAATAAAAGTTAAAGAGCTATCCTGATCGGCAAAAAACATTATGTTGGCGGCGGCAAGAGCGCGGCTGTATTTTTCTATTTCTATTTCTATTTCGTCTAACAAACTGAAATCCGCAAAAGAAACATGAGTATAACTGTCATTGTAATCTTTTTTAGGCCAGTCAAGCATCATTCTGCCTTTGTAATCCAGCGGGATAACGATATCTTCTGCTTTGCCATTGGGAAATTTCGCCTGCTTAATCGTCAACTTGCGTTTTTCCAAAAATATTTCAGGTTTGCCCAGATACTCGATTAACGGAGCGAAAGCCAACTGCAAGTACCAATGGTCGTATACATTCTGCGTTAAATAAATACGTCTTCTTACTCCGTCTTCGTCAAGTTCAACGTTGGTGTAACCGGCTCCTTTTGCGGCGGCGGCAAAAATAGGAAGGGCGGGTAAAATATCTACCGCCCCCGCTCCCTGCGGAGCGTTAGGCGCGGCGTTTACAGGGTACGAAAAAAGTTCTTCTGCAAGGAAGCGGCGTTCCGCTTGCTCTCCGTTCAGCGTATACGCCCAAAGATTTATTGTAGACCAGCTGTTGCCGTTTAAAGCCAGCGCCTGCGCCAAATAAATATCGTTATCGCGGGCGACGTTTTGAGCTTTAGAATAAAGTTCCGTCTTTTCTTTTCTTATAATATTGGAAAGAGAATTGGCATAATTTAAAATCTCACCGCGTCCCATTCGCCCTGAACCAAACGCGGAAAGAATTTCCTGCGCGGACGAATCAATTTCCGAAAAACTGCGTTCAAAATCGCCGGCGAGTCCCTGTTCAAGATAGAGGCTGTCTACTCCCTGAGGACCGCGATCGATATACTCAATATCGAAGATGACCGCCCCCGCGCCGTATTCTTTTAATCGCAAAAGACCGTCCGCAGTTATGGAGCGGGGCCACGGGAAAAAGCCGTAGTATGCGATAGCTTCGTCGTTTACGTCAAGAAAGACAACGTTGTCTATGCGTTTGCGATCCGCCCTAAAGCGAAGAAAAAAATCATAAAGATTATTTTCCAGCGAAGTTAACGCGCCGACCAAATAAAGAACGGAGAGTAATAAGGCTGCGGCTAAACCTATAAGGGCGTTTTTCCAATTTTTCATGATATAGTTTATTATTTTTCTTGTGAATCTGAAGTTGCCTCACCACCGGCATTAGGATAATCAATAATGATAATCAAATCGCCTTTGTTTGTTTTAGCCTTTCTGGAACCGTTATCTGAGCCGATGGGCGGCTGCACCTGGACTGATTGTTCCGCGTTAACTACCGGGTTGGAAACAGTCCCGTCGATATTTACAGAGCTTGAGTTTCCGCCCGTTACAAGAACGCCGGTTCCGGAGACTCCGGTTAACAGAATTTTACCTTCAATTCCGTTTAGATTTTTTGTATCCATCTCGAAAGTTGTTCCGCGAACAGAAGCCGTTATGCTGGGACTTTGTACGTTAAGGTTAGTTTTTGTACCGGCGGGCGGTTTTACTTCGACTCTTACTTTTCCTGTCTGCAATTTAACATTGACGTTTTCGTTATTTTCCGCAGACTGTATTTCCGCAAGGGTAAGCCGCGTAAGCGGACGCACGGTAATTACAGAACTTCCAACCGCGATTACGGCGGCGCTTTTAAAACCTGTAGAAACAACTGTGTTTGCAGCGACAGCGTCTCCCGCAGCAGCCGGAACAAAAGCGGCTGACCCGGCTTTTTTTAATTCAACTTCTCCCGTTAATTCCCGAATAATTCCATTTTGGCAAAACGCTCCCGCAGCCAATGTAATAAAAAACGCCGTAAAAATAATTTTTTTCATTTTTTATTCCTCCTTAAATTAACAACTATAAAATTAACAAAATAAGCGTTAAATCGACGCGCCACAATAATTTTTCACCCGATCCCGCGTTGCCGAGAGAAGGGAAAAACGCTCCGCCGCCCAAATTAAATTGCACATCCGACGCGAGACCCCATGTTATCTGCGCTGACATTTCCGGTCCCAGGAAATATCCTTCGCTGTCTGCGGCTATGGGATAGCCGGAGAAAGTTCCTAAATCGTTACGCACAAAGTACGATGTTGTAATCGAGCCGCTTAATGAATTGCTGAACTTGGACGAATAATCCAGCGAAAAGATTGAAAGCCCCAATAGTTTCGTTCTTAAAACATACCCGTATTCTCTTGCGGTGATTGGGATAAACGCGCCGATGGAATCGTTTACCTTGCCGCCTGAGATTGTTCCTTTAAACAAAAGCCGGCTGTTGAAGTCAGACGGAAACAGCATAAACAAACCGATGTCTCCGGCAAACGCCATATTAAAATTACTTTCGTCCGCAATCATTTGCGAAAATTCAACGCTGCCTCCAAATTCCATAAGCAGGTTATTAACCGGTATACCGGCTTTAATGATTAAATATTGACTGTGGCATTTAGTATCGGCGTTGTTTAAATCCGTCTGCCCGATAAAAGCGGTATTCAACTGCATAAATTCGCCTATAGAAGGATGTTCCCATCCAACTGAGGAAATTACGCGCTTGGAAGCAAAGTATGTTCCAAAAAAATCGCCGTATTCAAATGTTTTATAAAACGCGTTTTGATCGTCTTCTGTCATTACAATGTTGGCTTTTTCTTTGTACAGAAGTCCGGTATACCACACTCCGGCGTAGAAACTTCCTCCGTCCGTGTTATAATAATACCGGACGCCGTCAAAAAGACCGCTTGCGACAAGAGACAACGGATCAGAAAAATTGATACGTCCTACTCTGATACCTGAATTACCGAACCTGATGTTGAACTCGGAGCGTAAAAGTTCCGGTACATAGTAAGATTCATCTTCCTTACCAACGGAAAATCCGGCGGATACTATTAATTCGCTGTTGTCGCCTATCAAAATTGAGAAGCGCGGCAAAATATCAATTTTATATGTGGCGGAATTATCATCCGCTATACTATTCTCGTATCCGCCGTTTGTGTTTACCACAAGCCCAAAGTCATAGGCGGACAGGGAAACGGGAAGAATTAAAAGTAAAATTAAAAATAGTTTGACGGTTAAAGTTTTTTTCATTTTAATCTTCCCTCGCAAGGATTCTATTTACATAAAAAAGCAGCTGCTCTCCTGATACAAGCATGGAAGGATCCGTCCGGTCTTGAATAATTTTTAGGTAAACCAATTCGCGGTAAGCATAATGCGGATTTTTAGTAATGGAATACATAAGCCCGCCTTTGATATTGAAAGACCGCAGCAAAAGCTGGGAAATATTATCAAGCCGCGCAGGATCGCCGACAGCGGTGTTTTTAGGGAGCCAATTTTGCTGAACCGCGTAATTAAACGCTTCTTCGCCGCTGTCCGCCGCAAGCGCATTAGCCGCTTCCAGCACAAACCGCGCCGCCTGCGCGTAGGTGACTGTTTTGGAGTATAAAAGTATTTCAATTTCCTGCGCGGTGGATTTGCTGCGGGGAGTTTGTGCAAACGCGGAGACCGTTGCAAGGAAGAGGATTAGAAAACAGTATTTAATTTTGGTTAGCATTTTTTATTCTTCCTCATTATAAATTTCTATATTACTCATTTCCACCTTAACAGAATTAGACTGTCCCGGTCTAACTCTCACATTCTCATTGCCTATCGCATACATAGTCTTTTCCAAAGTACCTTGATTATCAATAGAAGTAAAAGCCTTTACCGTTATCTTCCACTCGCCTGAGGCAACAGTTGTTTTAACAGGCTGGCTTCCCACAGAATTAAGGGTAAATTCGTCATTAGCTCCGGTAAAGGTTACTTCGTATTCAAGTTTATCCAAGTCTTCAGCCTCAGGCGGGAATCCCGACACAAATCGGCTGTTATTGCCAAGATTCAATATTATTGTTCCTGTCTCTTCCTGCCATGAACTGAAACAGCCGGAAAAAAGCAGAAGTAAAACTATCAATATTATAAAAAAAGTTTTTTGAGGTTTCATGTCTCTCCTTATTTGTTTAATATAACATATAGATACTTATTTGTCTAAAATTTCAAGAAAAAAGCGGAGTTTTTAAACTAATTTTTTATTGTACTTTTAGATAGTTTCTATTACATTTTTGTACACTCTTACACTCTTTGCCCCACGCAAAAGAGAGGAGGAAAAACTTATTTCATCAAAATAGCAATTTCATCTGTTATAGCTCTTTCTACAAAACTATTCAGCGATACTCGTCTTTTTTTTGCAAGAATGGCTATCTGCCTGTGAAGTTCAGGAGATAAACGTACGTTAAATTTACCGGAATACGGTTTTTCAGGTTCTACCCCGTCTTCTTTACACCACGTTATGTAATCGTTTATAGAATCCTTAAAAGCTTTTTCTATCTCCTTAACCGTTGTCCCTTGAAAAGTAATAACATCCCTGGTATTTATAACATCTCCGTGGAAAATTTTTGCTTTATCGTCATATTCTACCGTACCCAAGTACCCTTTATATTCCATCATATTGAACCCCCGCATTTCCTAAAAATCTTCTGAGCGAATTTACCGCGCCTTTATCTGTAGTTTTTTGCGGATGGGGACGGTGAAACACAGCTCGCACTCCATTAAGCTTAACCCGTACTCTTGATCCCGAACCTTCAGATAACTCAGCGCCCAAAGCAACAAGTAGCCCTTCAATATCAGACCACAGGATATTGGCTTGTGTAGGATTCTTATAAACCAACTCCATTATTTTCTTGTGCTTGGAATTCATACTTATATGGTACTACAAAGTGATACTATTGTAAAGCGTAATCTATGCCTGTAGACGTAAAAGCGGCGGCAGACGGTAAAGTTTATGGTTATTTATTAGCATTTCGCTTCCTCTACCCACTATATGCTCTTTTCCGCTCCATGCCCTTCCCTTCGCTCACTCCGTTCGCTCATGTCCCGCCGCTTCCTGCGGCGGGCGGGCATTTCGCTAAGCAAAAAAGCCGTAGGCTTTTTTGCACTTGAGCCTGTTAAACTAGGGGCGAACGAGCCGGAAGCCAAGATAGTAGATCCCGTGGTACGGGTAGTAGCCGTTCCGGGACGCGGAACGCAGGTACTCGGCCGAACTGTACCAGCTCCCGCCGCGTAACACGCGGTCAGTCCCCGAGGACGCGCCCATAGGATCATTAGTCGGACTACTAGAATAATAACTTGAGCCATACCAGTCCCAGCACCATTCCCGCACGTTCCCATGCATGTCATATAATCCCCATGCATTTGCTGGTTTCAATCCCACCTGATGTGTTTTACTTCCACTGTTACTTGTATACCACCCTGTATTGTCGCTGATCGTATTCCCTGTGTTATACGCCGTCGTCGTTCCTGCACGGCACGCATACTCCCACTGCGCCTCAGTCGGCAAACGATATCCGGTAGAACCAGCGACTATCTCAACCGCATTCCATGTCGCATTACTGCTTGTCGGCGCTGTTCCCCATACCGCAGGATCGGTACTTCCGCTAATTCTGTACGCGGGGCTTAATCCTTCCATCATGCTCAGTTTGTTGCAGAATACCAACGCGTCATACCAGCTTACTCGCTCCACAGGCAGTTTGCCGGGAGTCCCGCTTTCTCCTAATACAGCTGATGTAAAATTGCTGGGATTAGTCCCCATCACCGTCTGATACTGCTCCTGCGTTACCTGATACTTGCCCATGTAAAAATTTTTTGTCAGCGTTACAGAATGTTGTGTTTCATCGCTATCCCTATTCGGTTCACTTGCGGGACTCCCCATCGTAAATGTTCCGGCAGGTATTGAAACCATGTCTATCATGCTGACTAATTGTATATTTGCCGTCACGCTTGCAGGCTGAGCCGAAAGTGTATAATTACCCGCGTCCGCCGCTTTTTCGGCGGTAATAACGGCGGAACCTACTTTGTGAATTGTTACCTGTCCGGAGCTATCCACATAAGCGACAGTTGTGTCACTGCTGGAATCAGGCGAAGCCGTTACCGTATCGCCCGCTTCATTGTCGCTTATATCAATCACAATTGTATATGCCGCAGGCTGCGGCTGGCTAGGTATAACCGGATTTTCCACTGCCTGCGGAACTTCCGCAACTGCTTGATCTCTTGACGGCAGAATCGAAGAAATAAAATTGTTTTCGCAAGAAACAATTACTACGGTTAAAATCACTAAACTTAAGTTTTGTAATTTCCTTGTCAAATCAATCTTTTTCATTCCGTATCTCCTTCCGTAATCAAAATAAATTCCACCCTGCGGTTCTTCCAGTTGTCAGTCTTGTCGTTATAGGGGACTACGGTTTTGGCGGAACCTTCTCCAGATATGGTCATCCTTCTGTAACTTACGCCCAACTTTCCCAATTCTTCCATTACCTTTAACGCCCTTTGCTGGCTTAGACGAATCAGCGTATACCTTTCCCGCTCTCTGGCGCGTCCTTCGGGCGTTGTCGGATTCGCGTGTCCTTCAATAACAATCATGTAATCCTTGTGTTCGTTCAGCAATTCCGCGACGCGCCTTATTATCTCGTAATTGTTTTGTACTATTTCATCGCTCAATCCGGTAAAGTCCGCGTGGTTGGCGAGAAAGACGACGTATGACGGCAAACGTAAATTGCTGTCCTGTACAATTTTTATGTCGTCGTCGGCTTCAGGTATCTCTTCGGGAATTTCTTCGGCAATTTCAGTTATTGGCTCTTCTTTTGGTTCTTCGTTAACCGGCTCTTCAATTATGTCTTCTCTTACCTCATCAAGCTGTACGCTATTCCGCTTACCCGATTCTTTTACTTGTTCATAGACAATTGTCTTTTGATTTTTAAATTTGATTCCCGCTGTTACGCCAAATCCCCAAATATGCGGATACCCGACGCGAACCGCAGGTTCCGCATACCAACGCTCTCCAAAGTTAAATCGCCAGCCTGCGGACAATCCGCCGATAAAAGAAGGGGAGGTTTCGGGGTTTTCTTTGGAACCGCGTTCAAAAAGAAAAACGCTTCCCGCTTCCAACTGCGCAAAAGGTCTGTCTATACTTTTTGGAAGATGAAGATAAGGAAGGTAATAACGAAAGAAAAGCGCGGTTTCAAGCGCGCTTACGGTATCAAAATTATCAAAGAAACCTGTTTTAAGACCTGCGGAAAAAGATTCGTTTAAATCAATACCGATCATGAGGTCGCCGCCGAATGAAAACCCCTTACGAGAATAGCCGTTGATTTCAGTACCGATACCCGCAAAAACGCCGTCAAATCCAAAATCCAACGCGAATATTGCGGTTGTAACGAAAAGAAAAATGAAAAAAACAAAGATATATTTCATAGTATTACATGAGTTTATATGTAACATTTTTTATGAATTTATTAATCACGAAAAAAACCTCACTCCCGACAGCGCGCCGTTTTTTGTATTTTATTATGTTTTCTCGGTCTATGTCAAGGAAAAAGAAAATTCTACCGCGAACAACTACAAAATATGTGCAAAAAATTCGTGCGCTTCGCGGTAAAATTTCTTAAAAACCAACCACTTTAATTGATCCCCGCAAAATGCTATACTACTGTCATGAAAACAAACCCTGTCGCGGACTACCTTGCCGCCGTTTCGCCTGAAAAAATCGATCCAAGTATGCTGGCTTATATTTGCAATTTAACGGAAGTTGCAAAAGTTACGCCTGAAATTGCGTCTTCTATCGTTTTGGAAATTGAAAACCAGAGAAAACGCGTAAAATTGATCGCAAGTGAAAATTACTGCTCCATGCCTGTTCAGCTTGCTATGGGTAACCTCTTAACCGACAAATACGCCGAGGGCGTACCCTTCCACCGTTTTTATGCGGGGAACGAAAATGTGGACGCTATCGAATCTTTGGCGGCGCAAGAGGCTTGCAAGCTTTTCGGCGCGCAGTACGCAAATGTGCAGGCTCACTGCGGCGCGGACGCTAATCTTCTTGCGTATTGGGCTATCTTAAGCACACGAATAGAAAATCCGGCGCTGGAAAAATTGGGCGAAACCAATCTTTACAAATTAACCGATTCACAATGGAATGAATTAAGAGCCGCTCTGGGAAACCAGCGCCTCTTGGGTTTGGATTACTATTCCGGCGGACATTTAACTCATGGTTACAGAAATAATCTTTCAGGGCGGATGTTTGAAATTCACGGGTATTCCGTATCCGCCGAAAACGGAATGTTAGACTACGATGATATCGAAAAACAGGCGATGGAAGTGCGCCCGTTAATTTTATTGGCGGGCTATTCCGCCTACCCGCGTAAAATAAATTTTAAGCGCATGAGGGAAATCGCTGATAAAGTCGGCGCAGTCTTCATGGTAGACATGGCGCACTTTGCCGGTCTTGTCGCGGGCAAGGTTTTTACAGGCGAATATGATCCTGTGCCCTGGTCGCATGTTGTAACAAGCACTACGCATAAAACCCTGCGCGGTCCCCGCTCCGGAGTCGTACTCTCCACAAGCGAATTCGCGGAAGCTCTGGACAAGGGCTGTCCGCTTACGATGGGCGGTCCTCTCCCGCACGTTATCGCCGCAAAGGCGGTCGCTTTCCGCGAAGCCGCCACCCCGGAGTTCAGGCAGTACGCGCAAAAAATTGTAGATAACTGCAAGGCGCTTGCGGCAAGCTGCATGAAGAACGGTCTTGATGTTTTAACGGGCGGCACGGATAACCACCTTTTACTGGTAAATGTAAACAACGCGGGTATCACCGGCAGACAGGCGGAGAGCGCTCTGCATGAATGTCTTATAACGCTTAACCGCAACAGTCTTCCGCGCGACCCGAACGGTCCGTGGTATACGTCGGGTATCAGAATCGGAACCGCGGCTACTACGTCTCTCGGCATGGGAGAGGCGGAAATGACGGAGCTTGGCGAATTAATAGCGAAGGTTGTTAAAGGGACGACGCAGGCGCAGGACGCGAAAGACCCGTCGAAAAAGAGCAAGGCAAAGTACATTGTAAACGACGCTGTAAAGAGCGAAGTTCATACGCGGGTAAGATCGATACTAGAGCGGTTCCCTGTGTATCCGCAGCTTAACCTTGATCTGTTAAAGAAATATTTTGTTCAAAATTAAATTGGTTCCTATTTCTTTTGCTTTTCATTAATAAACATAGCAAAAATATCAAAAAGAATCGGGTCGAGCTTTAGACGTTTTACAATAAATTCTTCGCGCATCATATCTATGGCTTCTTTGCTTGTCATTGGTTTACGATAAGCGCGGTGAGGATCCGTAAGACTGTCAAATACGTCGATTATTTCCAGCACTTTAGCCGGAAAATACGCAAGGGTACGATATTCCAAAATCGGGTCTAATTCGTAAGAAATGCAATAATCCGGTCTTGCGCCGGGATTTTCTTTTCTGTAATTCGCGAGATACGCGCGGAAAAATCCGTACCCGTCTGAATCTCCGTAATACTCATGATGATACCCTACTATAAGGCTTGCTTCTTTTGGATAGTTGGTCTTGGTAGTAGTATATTTAAATCCCTGTTTAACATGATCAATTACTATATTGCGATCGTAGGAAGAACCGCCTTCGTGGTACTCAACCGCCGGCGCTTTGCCAATATCATGAATAAGAAAACCTACCGCCCATTTCATATAATCCTCCGGCGTAATGGCTCTCATACCTCCGTAGAAAACGCGTTCCAGGTTAATGTCGTCAATACCAATATGCGGAAGCAGAGTATGATAATATTTGCGGTATTCAGCGGCAAAATTTATACGCATTTTCTGAATAGCGCTGGAACCGGAAACAAGTTTGTTATAATAAGAAAGAAAGGCTATCCCGTTAAGATATACGCGCGTCATATGTTGAATAACAGTACCGTTGGATTTTTCCACCATAGTATTCATTAATTCGTTTTTAAAAATATCTTCGGAAATTAACTGCGCGGACGACTTTACCATTTCATAAGTTGAGTCAACAAGGTCTTGCGTAAGTTTTTTTGCCACGTCGTCGGCGTGATAAATAGCGTTTTCCAAAGCCGAATGATTTATTAACGCCGCGGATTTGGTTGTGTCTACAAGGGCTTCGGTAACTACTTCCTGTTTAACATCTTTCTTATTAAGGAGTTCGTCCAGGCGATTTTTGTTTTCATTAAGACGCTCAACCTTTTGTTGGTCGGTCATTTCCTTAATGGTTTTGTATTCATCGCCGTAACCTTGTTCAGTTTCCGCGTCTTTTTTCTTTTCTTCTTTTTTGGGCGGCGCGTTTTGTATGGGGTTTTGTACCGCCGGTACTTCTTTATCCCATGAACCTTGTTTTAAAATAGCTTTTTCCTTTAGTTTTTCATAATCTTCCTGAGATAAGTAATATGTCCAAGCGCCGTCGGGAACCTGCCAAAAATTTTCCTTATTATCATATAAGGTTTTAAAGGGCATAAGACGTTTTTTATGCGTGCTGCTGTTTTTACAAACGATAGGGATATCTTCTTCTTGTATAATTTCAATATACTTTTTATTTACATCTTTGCCGTCTACAGATAATAAAACCTTAGACAGAGGCACATTATTTTCTTTTGCCGCCATATAAATAATATATCAATTTTTTTATATATAGACAAGTTAAAAATTTGTAATTTGAGGCGCTAAAATAAAAAATAATATTCTAAAAGTTTTATTTTTGCTTAATTTTCTTGATTATTTCGTCAATAGTTTTATTAGCGTCATTGTAAGCAACCTGGCAAGTTCCAACCTGTTTATGACCGCCACCGCCGTAATAAAGCAGCATAGAGCCTACATCTGTGTTTGATGTGCGGTTTATAATGCTATGACCGACTGTAATGGCTACATTGGACTTATTACGACCGTCAACAATCCAGATAGAAATATTTTGCTCGGGATAAAGAGTATAGATAATAAACCGGTTGCCGGCATAAATTGTTTCTACGTCCCTTAAATCGACCTTTATGATATTATCTATTACTTTGGCGTGTTTTTTTACCATGTCAATAAAAAGTTCTTTTTGCTGATAATAAAAATCAAGGCGTTCTTTAACATCGGGCAGTTCCAATATTTCGTAAATTGTTTTTTCAGCGCAGGCTTTCGCAAGGGTTGTCATTAAATCGTAATTGCTAATCGTAAAATTTCTGAAACGTCCGAGCCCTGTTCTCGGATCCATAATAAAGCCTAATAATATCCAACCTTTCGGGTCTTGAATTTCATCTTTGGTAAGGTCGCCTGAATCCACTTTGTCAACATAGTGTATCATTTCGGCAAATTTGCCCAATTTAGCGTCGCCGCCGTAATATTCATAAACTACGCGGGCGCAGCTTGGAGCGGGTCTTGATACGCCCTCAAAATAAGCGCCTTTGCCTAAACGCTCGGATTCGCTGGAATGATGGTCAAACCAAAGTTTACAGCCTTTAATGTAGGGAATATTCGCCAAAATATCGTTATCTGTGGCTTCAACAAGACCATCCTGAATATCCTTCGGGTGGACAAATTTCCACTCTTCAATAAGCCCTAAATATGACAAAAGAGCTCCGCAAGCCAAGCCGTCAAAGTCTGATCTGGTAAATAATCTCATAAAAAATCGCCCCCAAAATTGATTCCATGCATTACATTTAATTTCGGCAATTATAAGTATTTTATATAGTAAATATAAGGAAAAGTAAATAAAAAAACCAGTAAAAAGCCTTAATACTCTGTAATATTACAAATTAATGTTTATTTTTTCAGAAAACCAATGTATAACCGCCTTAGCCCTATTACTGAAAGACACGCCGATTTTTTCTGATAACCCCGATACGGAGGCGGCTTTTGCCATGGAAACGGCGTAAATCAGAATTGAGTCGCCGCAGTCAATAACCGCCATTACCGAACGCAGGTTGCCCTTTCCTATTACGGGAACAATTCCATAGTTAATAGACGTTATATTTTCCTGAGTAAAAAAGACAGCGGACGCGCTATTA
>Ga0268262_10000851_pt1 | contig 39490 bp, 55 predicted proteins | sample TergutNc150P3_FD_190354 | JGI IMG/M metagenome (GOLD analysis project Ga0268262, IMG submission 190354) | Nasutitermes corniger P3 segment gut microbial community from laboratory colony in Florida, USA - Nc150 P3 (SPAdes) (version 2) | ecosystem: Host-associated > Arthropoda: Insects >...
CTAACAAGAAGGGGCGCAAGCTGTCGTCAACCCTTATAACCCAGTCGTTAAACCATGTGCTTGATGCCAGCGAGAAACTGAGCGAGTGGTACAGTCGGCTAAGCGAATATAAAAAGGCAGGGTTAGTTAGGAGCGGTTTGCGGAGAAGGGTTTTTGCCGAAATCTATCAAATGCTTAAGAAGGGGGAATACCATTATGGGAGGGACGAAAAGAAACATGAGGCCAAGATGCGCCAATACAAGAAATTTCTTGAGAAAAGAAAAAATCTTGTAAAAACAGCTTGACTTTTATCATAGACGCAGAGGTAATCGCGCACTTTGGATGTCGAGAGCCCTCCTCTGCGTTCTCCGCGAGCTCTGCGTGAGGATATCTTTGGATCAATGTTTTGTAAATACTTATATGCTTCGAAGTACTGGAATATATCACAAAATAAATATTAGAATGTGAAAAGGGTTTTATTATGAAAAAAAATAAAGCAAGGTTGCTTTCTCTTCTTCTCGTTTCGCTTATTCTGGTCTGTGCCTGCGGCGGTGGATACAAGAACGCGCCCTATGAAGCGCAGAGGGCTGTATTTTCTTCCATGGTTTATGCCGATGAATACGACGAAGCCATCAAGATGGAAGCCGGCGGTTCCGCGTATAGCGATGGAAGTCCCGCCCAGTCGGAAATTGCGGGCCAAAGCCGCAAGCTGACAAAAAGCGCGTACCTTAATTTAAGGGTGGATGATCCTGCCGCGATGGAAAAACCTTTGTCCGAGCTAATGGATAAATTCGGCGCCTGGTCGGCTTCAACTACAATTTATGAAAATTCCCGCAATTACAGCATACGGGTCCCTTCGGATTCATATGACGCAATGCTGGCAGAGCTGGCCGGTCTGGGCAGGGTAACCAGGCGCACAGAAAACACCGAGGATGTTACTCTCCGTTACTACGACCTTGAGGGACGGCTTACAACAAAGCGTGAGCTGCTTAATACATATCAAAGTTATCTGGGCAAAGCCAAAAACATCGATGAGATTATGACCGTAGAAAGCAGGATAGCGGATTTACAGCAGGAAATAGATTGGACAGGCACTCAGTTGCGAAACCTTACAAACCTTATAGATTATTCCACTGTTAATGTGGATATTACCGGGCCGGCTGGTTCTTCTTATTCCAGGCCAACTTTGACTGACAGATTTGGAGATCTCTTTGGTTCCTTTGGGGATGTTTTTTCAACTGCGCTTGTTGCACTTGCGGGGATCATAATATACGGTGTGCCTGCGCTTCTAATCATTGTTCTTCTTTTCTGGGTGCTTTTCGGGCGTATCGGTATTATCAAAAAGCTTTGGCGCCTTGCCGCCAGGAAATAGTTAATGGCTTACCTTTATGAAACACATTTACACACAAAGGAAAGCAGCAGCTGCGGTGTTTCCAGAGGGCGGGAATACATACAGAGGTACAAGGATCTGGGTTATACGGGCATTATTATTACAGATCATTTTTTCAACGGGAACACCCGTGCGGATCGAAATCTTCCCTGGAAGAAATGGGTGCAGGAATATTGCCGGGGCTATGAACTTGCCAGAGAAGAGGGGCTCCGTCGGAGCTTTGATGTTTTTTTTGGCTGGGAAGAAACTCTGGACGGAAACGATTATCTGATTTACGGCCTGGATAAGGAATGGCTTCTGGCGCATCCTGAGGCCGCCCATTGGACGCTGAAAGAGCAATTTGATGAAGTTACGCGCTACGGGGGCTGTGTCGTCCTTGCGCATCCTTTTAGGTTTGTTCAAAGCATGAATCGCATTTCTCACAACGGATATGTCAGCGCTGTGGAAGCCGCCAATTCGGGGAACAGCCAAATCTCTGACGCGTTGGCCTGGGTATACGCAAAAAAATTAAAAGTTACCGTCACTGCCGGTTCCGATATTCACTATGCTGAGGATATTCAACGGGGTACGGTTTTTGGCATTTATCTGGACAAAAAAATGGAAACCATAGCTGATTATGTGAATGCGGTTCTAAACAACACGATAGAAAAATTATATGTACCGGCCGGGCGCTTCGATTTTCACGAAGACTCTTAGCGGACGACGGGAGTCGAACCCGCGTCACAAGCTTGGGAAGCTTGGATAATACCGTTATATGACGTCCGCTTTATGATCCGAATGATCTACACTAGCTTGGACTTTTTAAATTGTCAATAATAAGTTCGATTAAAAATTTTAACTACAATTTTAATTACAATTTGACCGATTTAGTAATAATTATTATATTGAATATATATCAAAAAAAGTTGGGAGTAAAAAAATGAAAAAAGTACAGGATTCGGATGAAATCGCAGCAGAGATTAAAGTGCTTGTAAAAAGCCTGTATAATCTGCTAAATGAAGTAACCATTCTGGAAAACCAAATTACAAAGTTGTCTGTAGCATCCTTTCAAAACGCAAGCTCAGTTATTGATTGTTTTTTGCCGGTACCAGAGAAGTCAGAATTCGCGTCGGCGGCATGTGGCAAATCCAACATTATACCTTTTCCAAGGGCTGGCTTTGACATTAACTGTAGTTCCGAGATTCCATGGACAAAACAATCCCTTGCCGCTCTGCCTTATCTGGCAGTTCCCGGAAGCTCTCTTCCCTTCGGGATTTCTGATTTCAGGCCGGTTTTGCAAAGGGACGGGCTTATTCTGCTGGGTTGGGACAAACGTTTTACTGAAACAGGAGAACGCTATACTGCCTATTGGGTAACAAGCGTCGGAACGCCACGCTTTTACGCGTCAAAGCCGCTTCTTTTAGTGGATTTTCCCTTTGCAAATCCGGATCACAAGTCCTATGCCGCGGAAGACGGGATTGAATTTTACGGACAAAATGCCCCGGCCTACATCGTACATGTCGCGCCGGATCTTATGATGAGCAATCCAAGGCACGGAGAATTGAGGAAAGCTCATATTAGTATGCTGATGCTTCAGGGGAGCAATGTGAATTTCAACTATAAATACCTGCTTAAAACAGAAAAAAACAGGAAGCCTGACAATCCTTCCCTGAACAAAGCCTGGTGATTTTCTGTTATATTTTTGGGATGATATTTTTTAAGAGAGTTGTCACCTTGCCGGCGTTGTCAGCAAAAACTTTTGCGATGGCTTCCCATGTTACGCTTTCTTCGCCTGTTTTCCAGCAGTCGTAATCCGTACTCATGGCCACCGCGGCATAAGGAATTCCAGCCTCGTTCGCCAAAACTGTTTCCGTGGCAATTGACATATTGATTATGTCCGCACCCCAGGCGCGGAACATGAAGGATTCCGCGCGGCTTGAAAACCTGGGTCCTTCAATTGTTATTACCGTTCCTCTTTCGTGATACGGGTAATTCAGCGCCTTACATTCATCAATAAGGATTTTTCGCAAGCGACTGTCGTAAGGATCGGCCATTGATGTGTGTACCGGGTTATGTGGTTCAAAAGATTCGTAGAAGCTCATTTTCCTTTGTTTTGTAAAGTCAATAAATTGATCGATAATTACCAGGTCTCCGCGGCGAATTTCCTCCTTAAGGGAACCAACCGCGGTGGTCGCGATTATATGGCTGCATCCGGCTTTTTTTAAAGCCGAAATGTTGGCCCTGTAGTTTACCTGGGAAGGGGGAATTGTGTGTTCTCTTCCGTGACGGGCCAAAAGAACGACCTGGACGCCGTCTATGATTCCATATTTAAGAGCGGAAGACGGCTCTCCATAAGCTGTTGACACATTCTCATCCCTGCAATCGTGAAAAATTTCAGGGTTATCAAGACCGCTGCCTCCGATAATACCTATCATGTTAAACCTCTTTTCATCAGGTTACCGAATAGTGATCGCAAATTACCGAACGCCATTCCGCTCTTTTTTCTTTATTTTCCCATTCGATAATCTTTTTTATTATAAAACCACGATTTGCGGTGGTATGGTTTTGAACCTCGGAAGGATTTTCTGATTTGCCTGAATCCTGTGATGAACCGTCGGGTGAAAAGCGGGAAGACGCCCCTGCGCTTCCGAAATTGACTATACCGAACCGCCCGGCCCCAATGTAAGCAATTGTATCGCCTTTTTCAAGTTTTTCCCCAAAAGCAATCCTTGCGGCAACACAGTCAAAATGAACCGGATCGCCTGTGTCTTTGTCCGCAATTGCAGATGAAATATCACGGATGGGTTTTCCGCACCACAGACATTCAGAAACGGGTAACGGCTCTGTGTTTGCCTTTGGGGGAATCCATTTGGGCCTTTCCACAAAGGAAACCCTGTCCCCGCGAACTTCACCGCTCTTTTTATAGAAATTATTATTTCCCTTTATGGAAATTCCCGCCTGGCTGCGGCCTGGGCGAGGCTCCCTGCCGGAAGTCCGACCGGAATAATCACCATCCTGCAAGGTGTCGTTATCACGTCGTTTGAATTGCTTTTTTCTGTCAGCGCGGCCATTGCCTGCTCTTCCGTTGCTGCTCATAAGATCTCCCTCCTTGGGGTAAATCAAGAAGCTCGTTGCTTATTATCAGGGCAATGCGCTGGATGGCCTCATGAAGATAATCCTCATTATTTATTTTTTGGCGAATAATCTCCAGCCTGGAAAGCCCTGTAGCCCCTTCAGCTATCATACACGCTCCGTAAAGGCTGATGCAATATGGGTGATTCCCTCGGGGGAGATAAAAATAACGTCAAATCTAATAGCCATATACTTATATTCTCGATGCAAGGAAAGAAAATACTTAGAGGTTTCTATAATCTTACGTCGTTTTTTATCATCCAGGGATTGTTCAAGGGCTTCGATTCCGTATGCCGACCAGGTTTTTACTTCGGCAAAGATGACGGTCTCCCCGTCCATGGCGATAATGTCTACTTCGCCCGAACGGGAACGGAAATTCCGCTGTAGAATCCGCATACCCTTTTTTTCAAGATATGATGCCGCCGCCTCTTCTCCGGCGCGGCCTTTACTTGACGTTCTTTTCGGCAATTTCCTTTGGATCCACAGCCCTGGCAATGAAGAGGCTTTTTTCGGTAAGAAGATCTATCATATCCCCTGAGTCGTTTTTATAAGCATTGCCGAATTCGTCGGCAAGGATTCTGATTGTAGGCCGTAGCGGGGCGGTTGGCTGAACATCAATAACCCTTGCAAGAGCGCCGCTGTTAAGAAGGATGATTGACCCTATTGGGTAAATCCCCATGGTCTGGATAAAAGCTTTTATCACATCCGGGTCAAAGCGCCTTAAGTTATCGGAAAGGAGGTTTTTCATGGCCTGATAGCCCATCATGGAATTACGGTAGGGCTTCTTGCTGACCATTGCTTCAAAAGCATCGGCGACAGAAACGATCCGTGCGCCAAGGTCAATTGCAGTTCCGGAAAAGCGTCTGGGATACCCCTCGCCGTCCCAGCGCTCATGATGCTGAAGAACGATAAGGCCCACTTCTTCGGGGTACAGAAGCTCTTTGGTTACGATTTTGTAAGTATAAAGGGTATGAGACTGGATATGCTGGAGCTCAGATTCCGAAAGGCCGCCTCTTTTCTCTACAATTTCCTTTGGCATTCTCAGCATTCCCACATCGTGTAGCAGCGCGCCGGTTACCACCTGTAAAATCTTGTGGTTCGGCATCTTAAGCTCCATGGCGATCAGGGCAGACAAAATGGCGCTGTTAACCAGGCTTTTTGCCATTTCATGGCCTTTTATTTCTCCGCCCAGAATATAGCCTATAAATGAATTCCTCTCTTCGCGGACAGACTGCAGAAGCCGTCCTGAAATGTTGTCTATTGAGCGCGCTTCCATGGCAGCGCCGGACGCGATATTACCGCAAACTTCGTCCAGGCGTTCAATTAAGTCCAGGTAACTGCGATAAGCCCCTTTGTTCTCCTGAACCTCAGGGAGCGAAATCATGCTGGCTGGTTTTTTTCTGGAATCAGTTGCTTGATCAGCCGGACTTATGTCTGACGGAGTAAAGCCCGCCGGACTGAAGTCCGCTGGATCATAGGTTTTGGAATCATCCCCGCCAGAGGGTTTTTTGCCATTCTGCCCGGTTTCGACAGGCTCCCCTTCGGTTTCCACCACTTCTATGCCCCATGCGTGGAGCCTGGCTATGTCCTTTTTTCTTACCGCTGCCCCGGCGGGAACAAGGATGTTGTTTCCCTCAATGTAAACCGGTTCGGAAAAAACAACCCCTTCTTTTAAATCCGTAACAAGTATTTTTTTCATCCCTCTTCCTTTGAGAGAACGAAGGCCAAAATTTTCGCCACCGCTTCCCAACACCATGGGGGAACAAAATCCCCCGTTTTAACCCCGGCGTCAAGCAAAGCAGCCAGGGAACTGTCTTCAACGATATCTATACCCGCTTCTTTGGCCAGGGCGATTATTTTTTCGGCTTCCCTGTCCCTTCCTTTTGCCAATAGCCTGGGGATTCCCTCTTCATTATTGTAAGCTATTGCCGACGCTTTTCTCATTATACCTCTTCATAAATAGAAGGCAAGCTTTCTGTGAACAAATCTTCTACCCAGGAAGGCGCTTCTTCTCCGTTCTGTACAATAATTTCGTCAAAACCCTTAAAACTCCCAAACAATGCCCGACCTTCTTTCAGATTTCGTTCCGCTTCTTTTTGTAAATTTTTAAGGGCTCTGGGGCTCTGCCTGGGATAAACCCTCAGATCCGCAAGGAATTTCTCACCGGCTTTTTTAAGAAAACACCGCCATTGCTTTTTTGGGCCTGAGATATCAACGATTAAATGTAAATTTCCCTTTTCGCCGGCAGAGACAGGTTCTTTTTTCAGTAACCTGAAGAAAACCTGAAATTCTATACCCTTAATCTTAACACTGAACGGGAATACAAGCCAGCGTTGTCCATTTTTGCCGGGAAGATGGTTTAAAAAAGCCAAAGCGTCATCGTTACTCTCCTCTTCTTCAAGGATGATTCTCAGTTCTTCTTCTTCCGGGCTTTCTTCACGATCACGATCCTCTTTTTCATCCTGCCGGCTGAAGTTCTCGTCCGGAAACGAGAGAAAACGCGCGTAATGTTCCAGCGCCTGCCGGCTTAGTACCACTCCTTTGTCCATGGCAATTAGCGCGGAGAAGGCCTCCGCTTCCAGGGCGGTTTTTTCATCCGGAGTCTCCGGCGATGAAGGTTTCCCCGAAGCCAGAATTTCCCGGCGCAACGTCTTCATTATTGCCGGGCTTAAAGAAACGGAAAAGTAACGGGCGAAGGCGAGTATGGCAACGCTTAGCGCGTCTTTAGGGAAACCTAAATTAGCGGCGGTTTTTAAAAAAAGTTCTTTTACGGAAATTGTTTTTCCTGCGGGGGATCCGGAAGGAGCTTCACCCTGGGATAACAGTACAGGTTTTCCCTGAACGGGACTTTTTGGTTCTGAAAGGGGGATATGGCTTTTTGCGGTTCCTACCGCCGGCCTTTGGTCGGACGGTTTCTTTATCGAAGGTTTATTTATCGCATTTGCAGCATTGTTTTTCCCGTGGATATTGGGCTTTACCGGCGCTTCTGCCCCGGCAGGCTTTACTGGCTCGGCTGGTCTTACAGGCTTAGTAGAGTGTGTTATCATAGAATTTAATTCCAATACAGGCGACTAAATATTTTTACCACGAACCTCACGAACAACAATTCGAAATCTGTGGATAAATCCACTTGGCTTATTGTTCGTGTTGGTTAGTGTGGTTCGTGGATAATAAATACAAATTTCATCTCTGGGCTATTCAGAAGCGCTTGCTGGCGCCTGGTTTGCTGCGTTCTTTTCGGCAGTAGCTTTGGCCTGAGCCTTATGGGAAACAATAAGCTCCTTGATTTTGGCGGCCTTGCCGATTTTCTTTCGTATGTAGTAGAGCTTTGCCCGGCGAACTTTTCCGGGGCGTACGACTTCCACCTTGGCAATTCTGGGCGAATGTATGGGGAAAACCCTTTCGACCCCTACGCCGTAGGAATTTTTGCGCACCGTGAAAGTTTTCCCGGTCCGGGAATTTTTGAAGGCAATTACAAGCCCTTCATAGACCTGAATACGTTCGGTCTTGCCCTCTACGATCTTAAAATGAACCTTGACGGTATCTCCAACCTTGAAATCATCAACTACGCTCTTCATCTGGGCGGCTTCAATAGCTTTAATCTCGTTCATTTCTCCCCCTCGCCGGCTTCCCGGCGTTTCTCCTCTATAATTTTACGGGTCTCTTCATCAAAGAGCAGGCGTTCTTCTCCACGCAGAATTAAATCCGGCCTGTTGGCCAGTGTTTTTTCCACTCTTTTTTCAAGACGCCAGCGCCGTATATTCTCGTGGTGGCCCGAAAGCAACACTTCCGGGGGTTTTAGATTAGCATAAATCTCTGGCCGTGTATACTGGGGGTATTCCAAAAGCCCAGAACTGAAGCTTTCTTCGTTTAAAGACTCTGGCGTAATCACCTGCTCTACAAGGCGGTAGGTTGCGTCGATAATTGCAAGGGCCGCAACCTCCCCTGATGAAAGCACATAATCGCCCACGGAAATTTCATCATCTACGTACAAATCAATGATCCGCTGATCAATGCCCTCGTAGCGGCCGCAGATAAGGACGAGCTCTTTTTCCGTTGCCAGTTCCTCTGCCATGGACTGGTCTAAGGGAAGCCCGGAAGGTGTAAGGTAGATCACCCGTTGCTGTCCCATGCTGCCGGACAGAGCGGCTTCCAATGCCCTGCCCAGCGGTTCGGCCAGCATCAGCATACCCGCGCCTCCGCCGTAGGGGGCGTCATCGCAGGTATGGTGCTTATCAAGGGCAAAATCCCGTATGTTTACGGCCTTGTACTCTATAATGCCGCGGTTTATAGCCTTTGCCATGATGGAATTGGCAAAATAGGCGTCTGTAATCTCGGGGAAAAGGGTTAAAACGGTGTATTTCATTACTCGTCCAGAACAAAGCTTTCAAGCAGCACAATTTTCCCTTCTTCAAAGTTTACATCCCCAAAGAATTCCTCTCTGAAAGGCGCGAGCCGCCTTGCGCCGGAAAGAAGCTTTACATCCGCCAGATTGCCGCCTCCGCCTTCCACTATGGCAACAATGTGTCCCAGGGCTTTTCCTTCCCTGTCAATAACCTCAAGGCCCTTGAGATCTTCCACATAATATTCCCCTTCTTTTAGGGTAGCGGCATTTTCCCTTGGGGCGATTATTTCCGCTCCCCTTAGAAGAGCGGCTTTTTCGGGGTTGTCTATTCCCGCGAAGCGAATTAGTACTGTTCCTTCCTGGGAGACGGTTTCCGCAACATCCCAAGCCTCTTCTTTATCTCCGTGCTTAAGCGTTACTTCTCTGAGACTGGAAAAATGGCCTGTCTCCCCCGAAAACGGTTTGACTTTTACAAAGCCCTTTAATCCGAAGGGAGAGCCTACACGGCCAATGGTAAAATGTGTCCGCAGACTAATCCAAAATCTCCAGCACAGTGTGCTTGCCGCCCTTTGCTGTGGCTGCCTGCAAAACTGTCCGTATGGCTTTGGCAATGCGTCCGTGCTTGCCGATTACTTTACCAATATCGTTGGCGGCCACACGTAGTTCCAGGATGGTAGACTTTTCGCCTTCCACCACTGCCACATTAACTGCCGACGGGTCATCAACCAGATATTTAACTATGTATTCAACGAGATCTTTTTCCATGCCTTTCCTCCGTTAATTGATTTTGAAATGGTTTAGTTTATGGAGAAATTTTTTTTGTTCAGGATACTGCGGACGGTATCGCTTACCTTGGCGCCCTTGTCGAGCCAGGCCCGCACCTTTTCCGCTTCAAAGACAATTTGCTTGTCTTCAGATTCAACCGGATGATAGTATCCCACTTCTTCTATGGTTTTTCCGTCTCTCGGCGCATTTTTATCCATTACCACGATACGATAAAAAGGACGCTTTTTGGTTCCAAATCTCTTGAGCCTGATACTGGCGCTCATAAAGTTCCTCCTGAGTATTCCGGCTCAAGGCCGGAGTCCGATTAATTTGAAACAGGCTTCTTATGGAAGCCCATGGTTCCGGCAGGGCTCGGACAGACCTGCAACGAAACCTGGCGCATGAAAACACAGCGCGAAACCAAATGCTACTCTTTTCGTTAATTTTGATCAATAGCCATTTTGGCCAAGCCTGAAAATGAATATTTCTTTTTCATAAAACCTGAATTTTTTAGTATATTATACATATCACAAAAAAACGAGGAGATAATATGAATAACAAAAAAATAGTACAATGGCAAAATTCTTATTCTGTGGGTGTAAAACCGATTGACGAACAGCACATGGAGCTAATCAGGCTGACAAACAAGCTTTTTAACAGTTGTAAAGCGGGTCAAGAGGAAGGCAACAACGCATTTCTTGAAGTTATTCATGAGGCTGTAGACTATACCGATTACCATTTCGGTACCGAGGAAAAAATAATGGAAAGGATAAATTACCCGGACTACGCAAAGCACAAGAAAGAGCATACTGAATTTGTACGGGAGATTTTCATAAAGGTAGAGGAATTCAAATCCGGAAAACTGATTGCCCCCCTTCTGTTTGTGTATTTTCTCCGGGACTGGGTATTGTATCATATTGCTGTAAGCGACAGGAGGCTGGGCGACTATCTTTTTTTAATGAAGCGTAATGGCTATCTTAAAAGAATTAGCGTTAGGGTTAGAAGGGATATGATGACAAACCGGTTGCTGATCAAGTAGTTCCGATTTCCTTTATTTTCTTAATTTCGTCCCTGATGGCCGCGGCCTGTTCAAATTCCAGGTTTTTGGCATGTTCAAGCATTTCCTTTTCAAGGGCTGAAATAAGTTTCTTTCGCTCGGCGGGAATGATAACATTGAATGAATTTTTAAGTACTTCAATGGATGAGGCTGCGGCGTCCCTTTCTTCCGCCGCATGGCGCTGCAGAATGTCTGTTATTGCCTTTTTCACAGTGGTGGGGGTAATTCCGTGCTTTTCGTTGTATTCCATCTGAATAGCGCGGCGGCGCTCGGTTTCTGCAATGGCTGTCTTCATGGCGTCGCTTATCCTGTCCGCGTACATGATCACCTTGCCCGCCGCGTTACGCGCCGCCCGGCCGATTATCTGTACCAGGCTGGTAAGCGACCTCAAAAAGCCGATTTTGTCCGCGTCCAGAATCGCTATAAAAGACACTTCCGGCAGATCAATCCCTTCCCTTAGCAGGTTGATTCCCACAAGAACATCAAATTCCCCGCTGCGAAGCTGGGTTAGTATCTCCACCCTTTCGATTGTCTCTACTTCGCTGTGAATATACCGCACGCGCAATCCCAGACCGGAAAGGTAGTCCGTAAGGTCTTCGGCCATTTTTTTAGTCAGAGTAAGGATGAGGGAGCGCTCGCCCGCGTCGATCCGCTTTCGTATCTCGCCGTAAATGTCCTCCATCTGGCCCTCGCTGGGCCGCACCTCTATTTCCGGATCCAAAAGGCCGGTTGGCCTTATTAGTTGCTCAACCACCCTTTTTGATTGCTCCTTTTCAGCCTGTCCGGGCGTGGCGGAGACAAAAATCGTCTTATCCAGCCGCGCTTCAAACTCGTCGTAGCGAAGGGGCCGGTTGTCCAGAGCGCAGGGAAGCCTGAAACCGTAGTCCACCAGGTTTGTCTTTCTTGAGCGGTCTCCGGCATACATGGCCCCGATCTGGGGGAGGGTAACGTGGCTTTCGTCGATGAAGGTCAGGTGCGCTTGCGGCAGGTAATCGATAAGCGTGTCCGGGGCCTCGCCTGGTTTTCGCCCGGCCAGATGGGCGGAGTAATTTTCAATGCCCGGACAGTAGCCCATTTCGGTGAGCATTTCGATGTCATATTCCACCCTGGTCTTTAGCCTCTCCGCCTCCGGTATCTTTCCTTCCGCGATAAAAAACCCATAGCGATTTGCCAGCTCTTCTTTAATGGCCCCCAGCGCGTTCTGCACCATGTCCGCAGGCATTACGAACTGCTTTGCGGGATAGATCAGCGCCCTGTCCAGCTCTTCGATTGTCGCGCCTGAAATCGGGTCAATGCGGCGTATCCTTTCCACCTTGTCCCAGTCCAAATCCACCCTGTAGGCTTCTTCCAGATAAGCGGGGTAAATTTCCAGGGTATCGCCGCGTCGGCGGAAGCGGCCCCGTTCAAGAACAGCGTCGTTCCTTTCGTACTGGAGCTCCACAAAGCGACGGATAAGCGCGTCCACGTCGATGGTATCGCCACGGGAAAACGTGGCTGTCATCTTTTTGTAGACCTCAGGCGTGGCAAGGCCGTAAATGCACGAGACGGTTGCCACGATGATCACGTCCTCCCTTTCCATGAGGCTCCGGGTGGCGGAAAGCCGCAGCCGTTCAATCTCGTCGTTTATGGACGCGTCCTTTTCGATGTACAGGTCGCGGCTGGCGACATAAGCTTCTGGCTGGTAGTAATCGTAATAGGAAACAAAGTATTCCACCGCGTTGTACGGGAAAAAGCCCCTGAATTCCCGAAAAAGCTGGGCTGCCAGGGTCTTGTTGTGGCTTACGATCAGGGTGGGCATCTGCACCGCTTCGATGATCTTCGCCATGGTGAAGGTTTTACCCGAGCCGGTAACCCCCTGGAGAACCTGAAACTTGTCGCCGGTCTTAATCCCTTTCGCCAGCGCGGCTATAGCTTCCCCCTGGTCTCCGGCGGGCTCGAACGGCGAAACTACTTCAAAGGGGCGCATGTATAGATCGTTTATGTATGCAATGCTATTGTCAAGCGCTTGTTTTAGAGCTAAGCTTCACTATGGCCTTTGTGAAAGAAGCTGCGCCGAAATACAATAATACCTACGTGGATTTTCTCGAATGGGATGAAGATTTCCGGGCGGAACTTCATGACGGGGAAGTTGTTATGATGGCGCCTCCTTTAACAGTACACCAGGAAGTTGTTACCCAATTTGTGATTCAAATTGGCAACTACTTGAAAGGGAAAAAATGCAAAGTGTTTGCGGCGCCTTTTGGGGTCAGGCTTTTCCCAAAAAAAGACCGCAGTGACGATACGGTTTTTGAGCCTGACATAGTAGTGATCTGCGACCTGGATAAGTTAGACGAGCACGGCTGTAACGGCCCGCCAGATTTTGTAATTGAGATTACTTCCCCTTCTACCGCAAGGTATGACCGGGTTTATAAGCTGCGAAAATACGAAAAGGCAGGGGTGGGGGAATACTGGATAGTAGACCCGGAAACAAAATCCGTGCAGGTTTTTACCCTTGAAAACGGCCGCTTTCTGGCTTCAGGGTACGATGAAACCGAAAAAGCCCCGGTTTCGGTACTTGAAGGCTGCGTAATCGATTTGCAGGCGGTTTTCGCGGAGTAAGGTTACGAAACAGGCGTTAATGTCAATTCGCCCTATTGATCTTTTTTTTTCTTTTTTGTAGGATGGTCTTTCCTGAGTATCAGGTGTTTTAAACTGTAAGTGTAAGTGGATAGAAACAAACATGCCGACTATTAATCAACTGGTTCGCTTTGGAAGACAGCAGGTTGGTTCCAAAACCAAATCTCCGGCGCTCCATTCCTGTCCCCAAAAGAGAGGGACTTGTACACGTGTTATGACCGTTACCCCCAAAAAACCGAATTCCGCCCTCCGAAAAGTAGCCAGGGTACGGCTTTCTTCCGGTACGGAAGTAACCGCCTATATACCTGGCATTGGCCACAATCTGCAGGAACACTCAGTGGTTCTGGTTCGCGGTGGGCGTGTAAAAGACCTTCCCGGTGTCAGGTATCATATTATCCGGGGCGCAAAGGATACCCTTGGCGTGGCAGACCGCAAGCGGGGCCGGTCAAAGTACGGCGCCAAGCGGCCAAAGGCATAGCGGGGTAATTTATGGGACGCAAAAAAAAGACCATTGACAGGGGAATACTTCCGGATCCCAAGTATAACAGCGTTTTACTCTCCAAATTTGTAAACCGTATGATGTGGGAGGGTAAACGTTCAACCGGCCTAAGGATTGTACATGAAGCTTTGGGAATACTTCAGCAGAAGGTGGAAAAGGATCCCCTGGAAGTTTTTCTTAAGGCCATAGACAACGTTAAGCCCATTATCGAGGTAAGATCCAGGCGGGTTGGCGGGGCAACATACCAGGTTCCCGTGGAAATCCGTGAATCACGACGGGAAGCTCTGGGTATGCGGTGGATAATCAACGCGGCAAGGGCGCGTTCAGGCCACGGTATGGAAGACCGACTGGCTGCGGAGCTTATGGACGCCTATAATAACACAGGGACGGCCTTCAAAAAGAAGGAAGATACCCATAAAATGGCGGAGGCTAACAAGGCTTTTGCCCATTATCGTTGGTAGGGGGCTTTACATTTTTTTTGAAAACTGATATTTTTTGTTTTTAGAAATTGGTTTTCGGATTGTAGGTTTTTAATCGGTTTTCCAAACCGATCATCAAGAAGACTTGATGAGATAGGTGGGAACGGTTGATGGTGAGGGTATCTTTCCTTTCGCAAATCCGCTGTTCATTCCTTTTATCTTTAATCAGTCTCGTGTAATAAAGGGCCCGCGTATGTGGGCTTAGCAAGTCCGGCGTCCCTATCTTCGTTTCAAATGCGGCGCGGGGCTGCGGGGAATAGTTTTTTGTGTGCCCAAGGAGTAAGGAGGACACGTAATGGCTAAGGATAAGTTTAACCGCACTAAAATCCACATGAACGTCGGAACCATAGGTCACGTAGACCATGGTAAAACCACCCTTTCCGCCGCTATCACTATGTACTGCGGCAAAAAGTACGGCGATAAGATCATGAAGTTCGATGATATTGATAACGCCCCGGAAGAGAAAGCTCGTGGTATCACTATCAATACCCGGCACCTGGAGTATCAATCCGAAAAACGGCACTATGCCCACATCGACTGTCCCGGGCACGCGGACTATATCAAGAACATGATCACCGGCGCCGCCCAAATGGACGGAGCTATTCTGGTTGTATCGGCGCCTGATTCGGTTATGCCCCAGACCCGTGAACACATCATTCTGGCCCGCCAGGTCGGCGTCCCCAACATGATGGTCTTCCTTAACAAGATCGATCTCGTGGATGATCCTGAAATACTGGAAATAGTCGTGGAAGAGATCAAGGACGTACTTACCGCCAATGGTTTCCCCGGCGATAAAACCCCCATTATCAAAGGTTCCGCCTTCAAGGCCATGGAAGATTTGAATGTGGGTAAAGAGAATGAGAACACTGTCTGTATCCAGGAACTGCTTGACGCAATGGACGCTTATTTTCCGGATCCGGTTAGGGATTCAGACAAGCCCTTTATTATGCCGATAGAAGACGTATTCACCATTTCCGGCCGGGGTACTGTTGTTACAGGTAAAGTAGAACGCGGCATACTCAAAAAGATGGAAGAAGTTGAAATTATCGGTATCAAACCAACCAAAAAGACGGTCGTGACCGGGTTGGAGATGTTCAACAAAGAGCTGGACGATGTTCAGGCCGGTGAAAATGTCGGCGTGCTGCTCCGTGGTATCGATAAAAAAGAAGTAGAGCGCGGGCAGGTACTTGCAAAGCCGGGTTCCATTACTCCGCACAGCAAGTTCAAGGGCCAGATTTACTGTCTTTCCAAGGAAGAGGGCGGGCGGCATAGCCCCTTCTTTACCGGTTACAGGCCTCAGTTCTACTTCCGCACAACGGATATTACCGGGACTGTTAACCTTCCGCAGGGGAAGGAAATGGTAATGCCTGGCGATAATACCGAGATTATCGGGGACCTAATCCACCCAATCGCGATGGAAAAGGGGCTTAAGTTCGCCATTCGTGAAGGCGGCAAAACCGTTGCCTCCGGTCAGGTAACGGAAATTATCGAGTAGGTTTTATAACGCTTAGCATCCGGAATGGATGTTAAGCGTTTGTTGTTTCTGGAGGAATAATGGCTAAGGAACGAATTCGCGTTCGTTTACGCGGTTTCGATGTGGAATTACTGGATCAGAGTTCAAAGTCGATCGTTCAGACCGTACAGAAGGGAGGGGCCAAAGTAACCGGCCCAATTCCCCTTCCTACGCGGATAAACAAGGTAACGGTGCTTCGTTCTCCCCATGTCAACAAGAAGTCTCGGGAGCAGTTTGAAATGCGGACTCATAAAAGACTCATAGATATCATAAATCCTTCCGCAGAGGTTATGGAGTCCCTGATGAAGCTGGAGCTGCCGGCAGGCGTGGACGTGGAAATAAAGCAGTAGGGGTTTGATGATGTTGGGTCTAATGGCCAGAAAAGTGGGGATGACGCAGGTGTTTGATGAGACCGGGAGCCTGGTTCCGGTAACAGTAATTCGGATCGAACCGAATGTTGTTATTGCTCAAAAATCCGAGGATAAGGACGGCTACAAGGCGGTTGTTCTCGGTGTGGATGAGCAAAAGAAAAACAGGGCTTCCAAGCCCTATGCGGGGCAATTTCCCGAGAATATCCCCCCACAAAAAACCATGCGCGAATTCAGGGACTTTGAAAAAGAAGTAAATCCCGGCGACAAGCTCGGGGCGGAAGTTTTCGAGGGTATCCGTTATGTGGACGTTATAGGCGTTTCCAAGGGAAAAGGCTTTCAGGGAGTTGTAAGACGCTACGGTTTCGGCGGCGGACGCGCCACTCACGGTTCAAAATTCCACCGCGAGCCTGGCTCGACTGGACAGAGTACGTATCCGCACAAGACTTTTAAAAACGTAAAATTGCCGGGCCGGATGGGCAGAGAGCAGGTTACGGTGTTAAGCCAGCGGGTTGTGAAAGTTGATAAAGAAAAGCAGCTTGTGCTTATCAAGGGCGCTGTTCCAGGAGTGAACAAGGGCCTGATTGTAATAAGGTCTGCGGTAAAAAAGTAAGCGGGTGTAATGATGAATCGGACAGTGTATTCAATTGATGGCAGGGAATTAAGGAGCATCGAGCTGGCGGACGGCGTTTTTGGCCTTCCCGTAAATGAAGATGTGATCTGGTACGCCATTAATAATGAACTTGCGAATAAAAGACAGGGAAATGCCTGCACAAAAGACCGCGGGGAGATTCACGGTTCCAATGCCAAGCCGTATAAGCAAAAGGGTACGGGCCGCGCCCGCCGGGGAGACAAAAAGAGCCCGATATTGGTGGGCGGGGGAACAATGTTCGGGCCAAAGCCGAGGGATTATTCCTATTCAATGCCCAAAAAGGCAAAACGGCTTGCGATAAAAACCATTCTTAGCCTTAAAGCCCAGAGCGATACTCTTAAAATTATCGAGGATTTTTCGGTCGATTCCGGAAAAACTAAGGATTTATACGGAATTTTAAAAAATTTCAATCAGGGTAATGAAGCGGAACAGCGGACAGTGATGGTACTTCGGGGCGAAGAAGTAGACATAAAAAAGGGAACGGACGATCGCGCTGAAATTCTTCCCGGCGTAAGGAAGATCAAGCAGGCGGGGAAAGGAATACCCTGGCTGAGTTTTCTTTCACACTGCAGGCTCAGGGCCCACGACCTGTTTTACGGGCGGAACATTATCATGACAGAGAGCGCCGTAAAAAAACTAAACGAATTTTATGGAGAAACCGGAAAATGACGTATGAACAAATTCTGATAGAACCGGTTCTTTCGGAAAAGGCAAATATATTAAGAGAAGAGGGGAAGTACGTCTTTAAAGTTGACCCCAGGGCAACAAAGATACAGATAAAGGAAGCGGTCAGGCGGATTTACAATGTGCACCCCGTTTCATGTACCGTCATGAACGTGAGCGGCAAGCCGAAGCGTCTGCGCTCCAGGCCGGGCTATACTTCATCCTGGAAAAAGGCCATTGTCAGGCTTTCAAAAGATGAGAAAATCAGCGTCTTTGAGGGCGTGTAAGGAAAAAGAATATGGGAATTAAGACATATAAACCGATAACACCCGGAATGAGGGCCTGGCAAAGCCTGGATTATTCCGAATTGACCCGCGACGTCAAGCCCGAAAAGTCCCTTACCGAGGGAAGAAAGGAAAGAGCCGGACGGGACAGTAACGGCAGGATCAGTGTCAGGCACAAGGGTGGCGGCCACAAGCGGCGTTACCGGGTCATAGATTTCAAGCGCGACAAGATAGGCGTTTCCGGCAAAGTAGCGGCCATTGAGTACGATCCCAACCGCAGCTCAAACATTGCCCTTATTAAATATACCGACGGTGAGAAGCGTTATATCATTGCTCCAAAAGGGCTTATTGTAAACGCCAGGGTAATCAGCGGGCCAAATGTCCCAATTGAAACAGGGAACGCCCTTCCCCTGGAAAATATTCCCCTGGGTTTTACGGTTCACAACGTGGAGCTTACCTTGGGAAAGGGGGGGCAGATTGTGCGTTCCGCGGGAGCCGGGGCGCTGGTTGCGGCTAAAGAAGGGGATTACGTTACCCTAAAGCTCCCCTCCGGCGAGATGCGGATGATCTTCAAAAAGTGCTATGCGAGTATCGGCACGGTCGGCAACGAGGACCATATGAACGTTCAGATAGGTAAAGCCGGCCGCAAGCGCTGGATGGGAATCAGGCCGACTGTCCGCGGTATGGCCATGAACCCTGTCGATCACCCCCACGGGGGCGGCGAGGGAAAGAGCAAAGGTATTCATCCGGTTACCCCGTGGGGTCAGCCGACTAAGGGTTACAAAACCAGGAATAAGCACAAGCCTTCGTCCAGGTTTATAGTCAGCCGGGGCAAAAAATAGGAGAAGAGGGTGTCAAGATCCATAAAGAAAGGGCCCTTCATCGAGAAGAGCCTCTATAAGAAAGTACTGGAATTGAGCAAGTCCGGAGAGCGGAGAATGATAAAAACTTATTCGCGTTGCTCAACAATTATACCCGAAATGGTAGGTGGAACCATCTCGGTTCACAACGGTAAAAATTGGGTTCCCGTCTATATTACGGAAAACCTGGTTGGTCATAAATTGGGCGAATTTGCTCCTACCCGGATTTTCCGGGGCCATGCGGGTTCGGACAAAAAGGCTTCGAAGTAACCGAGGAACAGAAGGCAGGAATAAGATGGCAACAACGGCAAAAAACGAAAATCCCGGCTATAGGGCCATTACCAGGTATTTGCTTGTCTCTCCTTATAAAATCCGCCCTGTTGCGGATCTGGTAAGGCGGAAACCGTATACCGAAGCCGTAGCTCTTCTGGAGAATATGCCGCACAAAGGCGCCAGGCTAATCAGAAAAACTATGGTTTCCGCCGCTTCAAACGCCCTTAACCGCGACAAAAAGCTTGATGAAGAAATGCTTTATGTAAAGGAAATTATGGTTGACGAAGGGCCAAGGATGAAACGGGTTTGGTTCAGGGGCAGAGGCCGGGCGGATATGCTTTTGAAGAGGATGTGTCACATCACTGTTATTGTAGATCAGGCGGCAAATGCTTATGCAGGAGCAGGAGCGAAGAACGCCGGGACGGTACGTCCCTTAGCGAAAAATGCTGCGGTTAAAAGGCCTGCTTCAAAAAAGGCGGAGAAATAAATGGGACAAAAAGTTAATCCAATTGGATTGAGAGTTGGAATCAATAGAACCTGGCTTTCCAGGTGGTATGTGGATCCAAAAGAATATGCCGATACCCTTCACGAAGATCTTAAGCTGCGCAAGCTCATAATGGATATGCCTGAAACAAAGGGCGCCGACATTGCGGAGCTGGAAATTATCAGGCATCCCCAGCGGATTACAATTACCATACACACCGCAAGGCCGGGAGTCATAATCGGAATAAAGGGCGCAAATATCGAGAAGATAACATCGGAACTTCAAAAGCGTGTCAGCAAAAAAGTTCAGATTAAGATAAAAGAAGTCAGAAACGCCGACAACAACGCGCAGATTATCGCGCAAAATGTTGCGCGGCAGCTTTTGGCCCGCTCAAGTTTCAGGCGAACGATGAAGCAGGCCATCACCAACGCAATAAAAAAAGGCAACGCCCAGGGTGTAAAAATCCGCCTTTCGGGCCGGTTGGGCGGCGCTGAAATGTCCCGCACGGAAGAAGCCAAAGAAGGGCGTATTCCTCTGCATACTCTCCGCGCGGATATAGACTTTGGTTTTGCCGAAGCCCACACAACCTTTGGTTCCATCGGGGTAAAGGTCTGGGTGTACAACGGCATGAAATACGGCAAAGAACAAAAGGAAGATGCCGGGGCATTGCTCCGCAAACGGCGGGAACGGCTTCCTGCCCATAGGAATGAGGGCCATAGAACCGAAGGTTCTCGAACTGAAAGTTCCAGAGGCGAAGGTTCCAGAACCGAGGGCCGGTTTTAAGGCTGAGGCGTAGGCTGAAGCCATAGGAGTAGATGAATGTTAAGTCCGAAGCGTGTTAGGCATCGCAAGGTACAGCGCGGGAATATGCCCGGGAACGCAACAAGGGGAAATACCGTTGCTTTCGGAGATTTTGGCCTGGTTGCCTTGGGCAGAATGTGGATTACCAACAGGCAGATAGAAGCCGCCCGTATTGCCATGAACCGGCATATCAAACGCGGGGGTAAGCTCTGGATACGGATTTTTCCGGACAAGCCGTATTCCAAGAAACCCGCGGAAACCCGCATGGGAAAAGGAAAGGGAGCGCCGGAGTATTGGGTAGCGGTGGTCAAGCCCGGAACGGTCATGTTTGAACTTGGGGGCATTGAAAAACAGCTGGCGGAAGAAGCAATGAAGCTGGCGGGGGCGAAACTCCCGATTAAGTCCAAATTTGTCGCGCGCGCGGATATGGAACTGGGTGGATAGGTTATGAAGAATTCGTTCAAAAATCTTACTTTTTCGGAGCTAAAGGCAAAGCGGGATGAACTTTCCCGAAAATATATGGATTTCCGCTTTCAATTGGTTATTGGCCATGTGGATAATCCATTGCATAAAAGGGAATTACGCCGGCAGATTGCCCGTCTTAACACCCTGATCAGGCAGCATGAGCTGGATGAGCAGAGATCTGCTTCCCAGAAATCTGTTTCCCAGCAATCTGCAGAGCAGAAAAAGGCGTAAAGGAGTAAACAGTGGCTGAAGAAAGTCGGCTTAACGAACCAGTACAGGCCAAAAGCGGCAAAAAGGAATTTGTGGGTATTGTACGCAGCGATAAAATGGACAAGACCATAGTTGTTTCCGTTGAAACTAAAACTTTGCATCCACTTTATAAAAAATATATTGTCAGAAGTAAAAAAGTAAAAGCCCATGATGAAAAGAATGAAGCGAAAATTGGCGATCGCGTCAGGGTAATTGAGTGTCGTCCTATCAGCAAGGAAAAATGCTGGAGACTGGACGCCATCCTGGAAAAGGCGAAATAGGGAGAGCGGAAAAATGGTTCAGGTGGAATCTTTCCTGAATGTGGCGGACAATTCAGGAGCCAAGCTGGTTCAGTGTATCAAAGTGCTTGGCGGTACAAAGCGTAAATACGCGGGTATTGGGGATATTATTGTAGTCGCCGTAAAGGAAGCTCTCCCCACTTCGGTTATCAAAAAGGGAACCGTAGAAAGGGCGGTGGTGGTCAGAACGCATAAGGAATACCGCCGCCCCGATGGAACTTATATACGGTTTGATGACAATGCCTGCGTTATTATAGATGCGGCGCAGAACCCCAAGGGAAAGCGCATATTCGGGCCGGTTGCCCGGGAACTGCGGGAAAAGGGTGATTTTATGAAAATCATTTCGCTTGCCCCGGAAGTGTTATGAAACTAAAGTTTCTTGGAGACGAACATGGTTGAAGCAGCCCATAAATTCAAACTGAAAAAGGACGACTCAGTCCAGATTATCGCCGGTAAGGATAAGGGTAAAAAGGGACGCATACTCAAGATTTTCCGGGACACAGATCGCGTGGTGGTAGAAGGCGCAAATATCGTAAAAAAGGCGAAGAAACGCCGTAACCAGCAGGACAGGGGCGGAATCATCGAGGTTGAGGCGGCGATTCACTCGTCCAATGTAGCCATAGTTTGTAAAAAATGCGGGCCGACCCGGATTGGCTACAAGATTGAGGGAGCCGAGGGTTCCAGGAAAACTAAAACCAGAATTTGCAGGAAATGCGGGGAGGCGCTGTAATGGCTGCTAATAAGGGCGATCCTAAAGGCGCTGTAAGGGGCGAAGCAAAAGGCGCTGTAAAAAGCGTTGAACCTCGCCTGAAAAAGATTTACCGGGAGCAAATTGCCCCTGAGCTGATAAAAGAATTCGGCTACAAAACGCCCATGCAGACTCCAAAACTTGAAAAAATTATTGTAAGCATGGGCGTAGGAGAGGCGCTTCAAAATAAAAAACTGCTGGATGCGGCCATTGATGACCTTACCCTGATAACCGGGCAAAAAGCGGTAAAGACGAAAGCGCGTAAGAGCATCGCGAATTTCAAAATCAGGGCCGGTCAGGAAATTGGCGCAAAAGTCACCCTCAGGGGAGCGATGATGTACGAGTTTTTTGACAGGCTTGTGAATGTCGCGCTTCCCCGCGTTAAGGACTTTCGCGGGATCAACCAAAACGCTTTCGATGGGCACGGGAATTATTCTTTGGGACTGACTGAACAGATTATCTTTCCGGAGATCGATTTTGACAAAATAGAGCGCGTAGCCGGTCTCAATATCGCGATTGTAACAACGGCAAGAACAGACGCGGAGGCCAAAGCCTTCCTCGCCAAGTTCGGTATGCCTTTCAGAAAATAAGAGGAGTATAAATGGCAAGAAAAGCAATGATTTTAAAGGCGCTTAAGACGCCTAAATATAAAACGAGAAAAGTTAATCGTTGTCGTATCTGCGGACGTGCCAGAGGGTACCTCAGAAAGTTTGAGATGTGCCGTCTTTGTTTCCGTAAACTCGCCAGCGAGGGACTTATTCCGGGCGTTACAAAATCTAGTTGGTAGGAGAATTAGGATGAGCGTTTCTGATCCCGTTGCGGATATGCTAACCAAAATCCGGAATGCCGGAATGGCGAAGCATGAAAAGGTTGATATCCCTACCTCTAAACTGAAGCTTGAGATTGTCAAGATTTTGAAGATTGAAGGGTATATCAAGAACTTCAAGAAGGCTAATCAGGATGGAGCCAATGTGATCCGCGTCTTTCTTAAATACGATGAAAAGACCGGGCCTATCATTCATGGAATTGAAAAGGTTTCAAAACCCGGACGCCGGGTTTATATGGGGTATAAAACCATGCCCCGGGTATTTAACGGCTATGGGACCCTTATTGTTTCCACATCCCAGGGGGTCACCACGGGCAAGAAAGCCGCCGAGAAAAAGGTCGGCGGCGAAGTAATCTGTACTGTCTGGTAAGAGGATAAATATGTCGCGTATCGGAAAAATACCGGTGAAGGTTCCAAAGGGCGTTAAGGTCAGTTTTGCGAATGATCTTATGACCGTCGAAGGCCCAAAAGGAAAACTCACCCAAAGCTACCACCCAATTATCACGTTTGAGGATAAGGGAAGTGAAATTGTTGTAAGCCGGCCAAATGAAGAAAAGCAGACAAAGTCCTACCACGGTCTTTACAGGAACCTGCTTAACAACATGGTTGCCGGAGTTTCCGCCGGATTCAGCCGCACCCTTATGATAACAGGTGTCGGTTATAAGGCCGAAGTTAAAGGAAATATCCTTATCCTTAGCCTGGGTTATTCCAGTGATATTTATATAGGCATTCCCGAAGGTATCACTGTTACCGCCGAAGCGAGCAAGGTAGTTGTAAGCGGAATCGACAAGCAGAGAGTGGGGGAACTGGCTTCCCAAATCAGAAAACTAAGACCGCCTGAGCCGTATAAAGGCAAAGGCATTCGGTACGATAATGAAAAGATCAGAAGGAAAGTCGGTAAGTCCGGCGTTAAGTAGGGTAGGGTCATGCTGAGAAAGATGATTGAGAAAGACAGGAAGCGCTTTAAAAGAAAGGTTCATATACGGAAGGCAATTTCCGGAACCGCCGAGCGGCCCAGGATGACGGTTTTTAAGAGTAACCGTTCCCTTTCGATTCAGATAATTGATGATGCCAATGGGAACACCCTTGTTTCGGCGTCTACCCTGGAAAAAGAACTCCGCAATATAAAAGCTACAGTCGCGGGAGCGGGACAGCTTGGGGAGATTATGGGAAAGAGGATTCTTGAGAAAAACATTAAGGCCGTCGTCTTTGACAGAAACGGTTACTTGTATCATGGCGTTGTGAAGGCAATGGCCGACGGAGCCCGGAAGGCCGGGGTTCTGTTTTAGGGGGCGGTATGGAAAAGACACAAGAGGCGGACAGAAGTCCGGCGGATAAAAATCCGACGGAAAAAGCACCGGCGGAAGCATTTTCTTCTGATAATCTTTCGGTGGATAAATTCCCCAGAGAAGAAGGCCGCGATGGAGGCCACAGAGGCGAAAGAAGAGGCCGTGGCGAAGGAAGGGATAGATCACGGGACAGGGATTCCGCCGATAAAGAATTTGTAGAAAAACTGGTTAAGCTTAACCGCACTGCCAAGGTTGTAAAGGGCGGACGCAGGTTTTCTTTTTCCGCCCTCATGGTTGTAGGAGACCGAAAAGGAAATGTTGGTTATGGCTTTGGTAAAGCTAACGATGTTTCAGAGGCCATCCGAAAGAGTACCGACAAAGCTAAGCGGAACATGGTTACTCTGCCTGTAAAGAACGGAACCATTCCACATGAAATTGAAGGCGTATTTAAGGCATCGCGGGTACTCCTTAAGCCGGCTTGTTCCGGTACGGGAATTATTGCCGGGGGCCCGGTAAGGGCAATTATGGAAGCAGGCGGCGTAACGGACGTTCTTTCCAAGTCTATCGGAGCAGCCAGCCAGTACAACGTGGTTAAAGCTACTTTTGACTGCATCAGCAAGATGATGGATGCGCGGACAGTCGCGAAGAACCGGGGCAAGCCCCTGAAGGAATTCTGGGGGTAAGCGGTGAAGATACGGATTAAACTGGTCAGAAGCACCATAGGCGCTTTGCCCAGACAGCGGGCCACGGTGCGGTCCCTGGGTTTACGTAAGATAGGTTCTTCTTGCGAGCAGGAGGCAAGTCCGGCTGTTTTGGGCATGGTTAAAGCGGTATCCCACCTCGTTTCTGTGGAGGAAATAAAATAATGGCTCAAGATTTTAACTTGCACGCTCCGGAAGGCGCTAATAAGCGAAAGAAGATACTCGGTCGTGGGCAGGGTTCCGGTCATGGAACAACCTCCGGAAAAGGAAACAAGGGACAAAAAGCCCGTTCCGGCGGAAAAACCTATGTGGGCTTTGAAGGCGGCCAGATGCCCCTTTACAGGCGTTTGGCGCACAGGGGTTTTTCAAATTATCCTTTTAAGAAAAGTTTCCAGATTGTCAACTTAAACGAAATAGAAAAGCGCTATTCAGAAGGCGATACGGTAGACGAGGTTTCTCTCCATGAAAAAGGCCTGATTAAAGGCAGGGTAATAAAAGGCGTTTTTACGCCTGATTTTCCTGTAAAGATTCTGGGCAATGGGGAATTAACCAAAAAGCTCACTTTTAAGATTGGTTTGGTTTCTGGTTCGGCCAGGGAGAAAATATTGAAGTCAAACGGGACGCTTCCGGAAAGCGCTTCAGCTTCTGAAGCGCACGCTGAGCCGGCCGCCAATAAGGCTTCCGAGGAATAAGCAGGTAGTTATGGCTAATCCATTGGTAGGCATTTTTAGGGTTAAAGAACTCCGCGAGCGCATACTTTTCAGTTCCCTGATGCTGGGTGTGTTCAGGCTTGGCGCGTTTATTCCAATCCCCGGGGTCAATGCCCAGGTGTTGAACAGCTACTTTGAATCCCTGCGAGCCCAGGAAGGTTCAAGAAACGCTATCGTTGATTACCTGGACTTCTTTGCCGGCGGCGCTTTTTCGAATTTCTCCGTGTTCATGCTTGGGATCATGCCTTACATATCAATGTCGATTATCATGCAGTTGCTTATAATTGTTTTTCCCAGCCTGAAAAAGCTTTCTCAGGAAGAGGGAGGAAGAAAAAAGATACAGAAATACCAGAGGATAGGAACGGTTGCCGTATGTATAATACAGGCCTTTGCGGTTACCCAATATGCCAGGAGCATTTCCCGGCATGTGGAAAACCTTCTCTCTCTGGATATGTTTTCGTTTACTTTGCTTGCCATTCTTACCGTTACAACCGGAACCATGTTTCTTATGTGGATTGGTGAGCAAATCACGAAAAGGGGAATAGGCAACGGTGTTTCTCTTCTGATTTTTGCCGGTATCGTTGCCAGGCTTCCGACGGCTGTATGGGAACTTATAAATAAGGTACGGGCCGGAGAACTTAACCTGGTCTTTGTCGTTGTAGTATTGGTCATGTTTGTGGCGATAGTAACCCTGGTGGTTTTTGAACAGCAGGGGCAGCGAAAGATTCCGGTAAATTACGCAAAACGAATAGTGGGCCGAAAAATGTACGGGGGCGCCCCAAACGCCTTTATCCCTTTCAAGATCAATCCGTCCGGAGTTATTCCTGTAATTTTCGCCTCATCTATTCTTACCTTTCCTCTGCAGATAGCACAGACCATAGGCGAGGGCGTGGCCTGGCTAAATACCGTTGCCAGGGTTTTAACTCCGCGCGGGACTTTGTATAACATCCTTTATGTCCTTTTTATAATTTTCTTTGCGTATTTCTACACCCAGGTAACTCTTAACCCCGTTGAAATTGCAAAAAACATCCGTGAGAACGGAGGCTCAATTCCGGGCATACGCTCCGAAAAAATTGAAGAATATCTTACCAAAATTCTTAATCGAATAGTGTTGCCGGGTTCTCTTTACCTGGCTTTGATTGCGGTTCTGCCTAGTATGATACAGTACTTCTTCAAATTTCCTTCTTCTATCTCTTACCTGATGGGGGGTACTTCCCTGTTGATCCTGGTTGGCGTAGACCTTGATACTATGAGTCAGGTTGAGGGGCTTTTGAAGATGCATCACCATGAGGGGTTAACCCGAAAAGGGCGGTTAAAAGGCAGGAATTTATAATGATACCATTGGGTATGAGGGAGTGAAGGATGAAAGTCCGGACGAGCGTAAAACCGATTTGCGATAAATGCAAGGTGATCAAACGAAACGGGATTATTCGCATTATTTGCAAGAATCCCAAACATAAACAGAAGCAGGGTTAGGAGTACCTATGGCGCGGCTTGTGGGGGTTGACCTCCCGAATAAACACGTTAATATCGCTTTGACCTATATTTACGGAATAGGCAGATCCAGCGCTGACGGGATCTGTGTCAAAGCAAAAATCGATCCGATGAGGAAAATAAACGATCTTAGCCAGGAAGAACTCAACGAGCTAAGGAATATTCTGGAAGCTGATTATAAAGTTGAAGGCCGGCTGCGTACAGAGACCGCTCTGAACATCAAGCGCCTTATGGACATCGGTTGTTACCGTGGCCTTAGGCACAGAAAGGGTCTGCCCCTTCGCGGCCAAAGAACCAGGACAAATGCCCGTACAAGAAAGGGCAAGAAGAAGACCGTCGCCGGTAAGAAGAAGTAAAAAAGTTTTGATTTCAGATTATGAAATCAAAACTTAGGAGGAAGAGTGGCTGGTACTACGAAAAAGAAGAAAGAAAAGAAATCCGTATATGAAGGCAATGTTTATATTCAGGCTACCTTCAATAATACCATTGTGACCATAACGGATCTTATGGGGAACGCTGTCTCCTGGGCCAGCTCAGGCGGGTTAGGGTTCCGGGGCGCTAAAAAATCTACTCCTTTTGCCGCCCAGACGGTTACTGAGACTGCGGCGCAGAAAGCCTTGCAGGTAGGCCTTAGGGAAGTTCATGTTTTTGTAAAGGGTCCCGGAATCGGACGGGAATCGGCCATCCGCCAGTTGGGCGTAATGGGCATTAAGGTAAAGTCAATTAATGATGTTACCCCGATTCCGCATAACGGCTGCAGGCCGAGGAAAACGCGTCGCATATAGCGGCGCATAGATATTGCGGCAATAAAGGGGAAGGAGATATATGGCAAGATACATTGGCCCTGTATGTCGGCTCTGCCGGGCGGAACAGAAAAAGCTGATGCTTAAAGGCGATAGGTGCAAAAGCGACAAATGTCCCATAAATAAGAAGCGGCCCGCTCCGGGCAAGGATCCCAGGATTCGGCCAGGGAAGCGCTCTGATTACGGGGTTCAGCTTCGTGAAAAGCAAAAGCTCAGGCGAATTTACGGAATGCAGGAAAAGCAGTTCATTCTTTTCTTTGAAAGGGCCTTGCGTATGCCGGGTATTACAGGCGAGAATCTGTTTGCCCTTTTGGAGCGGCGGCTGGATAATGTTGTCTACAGGCTGCGCTTTGCCGTCAGCCGGAGTCAGGCGCGGCAAATTGTACTTCACGGTCATGTAAAGGTAAACGGAAAAAGGGTTAATATTCCTTCATTCCTTGTTAGTCCGGAGGATACGATAGAGATAGGAGAAAAAAGCAAGAGCCTTCTTGTTATTAAGGATGCACTGAGAGAGTATGGGAAGTCAGGTATAATGCCGTGGCTGAATCTTGATCCCGATACCATGAAAGGAAAGTTCCTTGTAGTTCCCAGGCGTAGCGATATTACGGATCTGGCGGATATCAAGGAACAGATGATAGTTGAATTATATTCCAAGTAAGGAGTTAGCATGGCCCGTAAGAACCTTCTAAAAGGATTCAAACGTCCCAAAGGCATTACTACCTTTGAGCACAACGAACTGAAGCAGAATTACGGCAGGTTTACTGCGGCTCCGTTTGAACCGGGCTTTGGCACAACAGTCGGGAATACTCTGCGTCGTGTTCTCCTTTCATCCATCCAGGGGTATGCTATAACTTCGGTTAAAATAACTTCCTATGATGAAGCGGGTACCGCCCACATGATATCAAGCGAATTTGAAACCATTCCCAACATCGTGGAAGATACGCTGGAAATCATCAATAACCTTAAACAAATACGGCTCAAGCTGCCCGATGATGTTGAATCAGATCTTTTACTGTATGAGTGGTCCGGTAAAGCTGAAATAAAGAGCAACGACTTTGCCCGCCCCGGTCAGGTGGAAGTTTTAAGTACAGGGCAGCATATTATGACGCTTATGGAAAATGCCAAGCTGGACTTTGAAGTAAGGATAGATGTCGGCCGCGGCTATGTCCCTTCCGAAGTGAATGAAAGGTATGTGGACGTTATCGGAACAATTCCGATTGACGCCATTTTTTCTCCTGTTAAAAAAGTAAAGTATACCGTTTCTCCGACACGGGTAGTTCAGCGCAACGATTACGACAAGCTTGAGCTGGAAATATGGACAGATGGAACTATAAGGCCGGATGACGCCCTTGCCGAAGCGGCAAAAATAGCGAAGGATCATTTTTCTGTATTTATTAATTTTGATGAGAACAGTTTTGGATCGGAAGACGATCTTGATGAAGATGATGAAAGGATACGGCAAATTCTCAACACGCCGGTTGAGGAGCTGGAACTTTCGGTACGTTCATCCAACTGTCTTAAAAACGCGAATATTAAAACAATAGGCGAGCTTACCCGTAAAACCGAGGATGATATCGCGAAGACCCGCAATTTCGGGAAAAAATCGCTCCAGGAGATCAAGGAAAAGCTCAAGGAGTGGAATTTAAGCCTGGGGATTACCGATATAAACGTGTTAAAAGGCGCGGTTAGGGTAAAATCCCAAAAGGAAGCAGAAGATGAAACATAGAAGAGGCTTTAACCCCCTGGAGCGGATGTCCGCTCACCGGAAAGCCCTGCACCGCAATATGGTCACGTCCCTATTTAGGTATGAAAGGATCAGAACCACCAAGGTAAAAGCGTTGGCGATAAGGCGCAGCGCGGAAAAACTGATCACCCGCGCAAAGGTCGACAGCGTTCACAACCGAAGAATTGTTTCGGGCCGTCTTTATGATGAAGGCATTGTGGCAAAACTCTTCACCGATATCGCGCTCAGGATGAAGGAAAGGCCAGGCGGCTATACCAGGATAATAAAGCTGGGGGAACGAAGCGGAGACGCTGCCGAAGTTGTCATTCTTGAGCTGGTCGACTATAAGCTGAATGCGGACGAAGCTTCGGACAAAAAAGCCAAGAAAGATGCAAAGAAGGCGGAAAAGAAAGAGGCAAAGAAAGAAAAAGCAAGCGCCAAAGAGGAGAAGAAATAAATGTCAAAGCCCCACAGAGGTAAATCAATTCGTACACTGGCTTCTCGCGGCCGGGGTGAGTGTCCTGTATGTAAAAGAAACAATGTGAAGATCCTTTACGAACAGGAAGCTGCGGCTGGATCAGCCGGGGGGAAAAAGATTAAAGTCTGCAAGACCTGTAAAGCGGCGATAAAGCACGGCAAGAAAAGTATCGATGTCCCAGGCCAGGCGCAGGCTTAAGCCTTACTGAGCAAAAGGATTTCTCAAAATTAGCGCAGGCCCGAAAAGCTCACGCGCTTTATTGTTGAAAAAATCCAAGGTCATGTTCATGTCATTTGTCCGCTTCCAGTGTTTTTCCGCGAGTTCCTCTGTGTATTCCGACAGGGGATAAATAATAAAACCTGACATATTTTTATCGTAATGGTTTATGGTGGGGATTAGGCCGATTTCATCCATGTTTATTTCTTCTCCGGTTTTTTTAAGCTTAACGTAAGCAAGCCCCCCAAGCAGCGCTTCTTTTTCCGGCCTGAAGTGCGCGGAGAGAAAATTACCGAGCGAATAAAAGCAAAGGGTGCTTTTGCCGTCGGTTCGGGGCAGGGCTTCAAAACCCTGCAGAACATGGGGATGGTGGCCTATAACGAGATCGACATTATGCTCAGCGAAAAAAGCGGCAAGACCGGTTTGGTAAGCGTTTGGTTCCTGACTGTACTCATCGCCCCAGTGAGCGGAAACGACAAGGTAATCGCAAAGCGGGCGCAGAGCGTCTATTTCTTTCGCCATGGTTTCGTTGTTTATAAGTGATACAAGGTATGGTTTCCCGCGCGGAAGAGCAATGCCGTTTGTGCCGTATGTATAGGACAAAAAGCCAACTTTAATATTGTTCTTGCTTATTATAACAGGACAGTTTGTTTTATCATCCTCGCTCCTATGTATTCCCAGATAATGAATTCCTTCAAGTGACTCCCAGTAGTCCATAGTATTCAGTACGCCGGCTTCCCCTTTGTCCATGGCGTGGTTTGTGGCGTGGTTCACAATGTCAAAGCCTGCCGCCGCCAAAGCCGCGCCGGCTTCGCGGGGGGTGCTGAACGAAGGGTAGCCGGAATAACCCAGGGTTTTGTTCCCTAAAATTGTTTCCTGATTAACAAACGCTATGTCAGACGGAATCGTATAAGCCTTGATTTTTTCATAAATGGAATCGAAGCTGTAAGCGCCGTTTTTATTACTGGCTGAAAGTAATGGATCGTGAATAAGATTGTCCCCGGCGGCAACAATGGTTAAAAAGAAGCTTTCAGGCGGGGGAGGGATTTCTGTCTGATCCGGGGGAGGTACCACCCCGCCTTCCTGTACCGGAGGCCGGGTAGAGCAGGAAAAAAAAGCGAGTACCAACAAAAAGAAAACCAAATATCGCTTCATGTTATGCGCCATGCTCCCCGCTTCAGTTATATTGCTGGAGACTTATAAGGCCCGGAATGCCCTTGATATTTTTTAAAACTGCCCTTATGTCCTCTGCCCGTTCAAGCCGCATTGTAAAAAAACCCGTGAGCCGGTTGGCGGACTTTTCCTCAAGGCGGCCTTCGATAAGGTGCCCGTGATATTTCCTGACGGCGCCTTCAATTTCAGAGAAAAGATTCGTCTGCCGTTTGGATTCAATTCTGAAACGCTTAATCAGAGCGGATGCGGGGCTTTCCCAGTCAGCTTTGATTTGCCTGCTTTCAAAATCCGGGATATTGGCAAGATTAGGACAATTTTTTCTGTGAATAATTATTCCTCTGCCCCTTGATACGTATCCTGTAATAGAATCGCCTACGACCGGATTACAGCAGCGGGCAAAATGAAGCAGTATGTTTTTTTCCTGTTCAATTTTTACCGACAATACATCGGAAGGTACGGCGTTGATAACCTGCTGCACCGGCGGGTTATCGGTGTCAGGGGGCGGCAAAATTTCCGGCGCGGCCGGTTTTTTCTTTACGGCAGTGTTTTTTTCCGCCGCAATGGAGTCATCGCTTTTCTTGAGCCAGTTTCGTATTTTATTGCGCGCCTTGTGAGTCTTTGCAATGCTGAGCCAGCCCAGGTGAGGGTGAGCAGTGGTATTGGTAAGGATTTCTATAACTTCAGTGTTCTGCAGTTCACGGCTTAGCGGAATAATTACGCCGTTAGCTTTAGCGCCCATACAGTGATCGCCGATTGCGGAATGAACGCAGTAGGCGAAATCAATTGGCGTGGCCCCAGCCGGCAGCGCTATTACCTTGCCCTGAGGGGTAAACACATAAACCGAATTTTTAAGTATCTCCTGCTTGATTTCCTTAAGCCATGATGAAGCGGTGTCTTGCTTGCTATTGTTTTGCTTCCACTCCCTGAGCTTGTTTACCGTGCCGACATCCGAGAGCTGTATCTGTTCATGGGTCGAGCCCTTTTTATACAGCCAATGGCTTGCAATCCCGTTTTCAGCCAAAGAATGCATCTCTTTCGTGCGTATCTGGATTTCCAGAAGCCACCCTTCAACAATTACGGTAGTATGCAGGCTCTGATAGCCGTTTGACTTAGGGTTGGCGATGTAATCCCTGAAGCGGCCGGCTCCAGGCTTCCACAGGCTGTGGGCAATTCCCAGCAGGGTATAACATTGTTCAATAGTTTCACAGATAATCCGAATGCCAAACAAATCAAATATTTCTTCGGCGCTCTTGTTACGCTTGCGCATCTTCATATAGATCGAGTAAAAATGTTTTGCGCGGCTTGATACGGAAATTTTTATACCAGATTTTTCCGCTTCCGCAATGAGCGCTTCACTGGCCTGGGAAAGAAATTTAACCCTTTCCGCACGTTTTACGGAAACAATATCCTTTATCTGCTGATACACCTCACGGTTGAGTAATTTTAGTGAAAGGTCTTCCAGCTCATCTTTCATCCTGGAAATGCCCAGGCGGTTGGCTAACGGAGCGTAAATATCAAGACACTCCTGGGCAAAGCTTTTTCGCTTTTCAGGCGGAACTGAATCCGGCGCTCTCAGGTTGGAAAGCTTATCCGCCAGAGTAATCAGAATAACGCGGATATCATCAGTCAGTGCAAGAAGCATATTTCTGATATTTTCCGCTTCAAGGATGGTTTTGTTTGTTGCGGAAAGCCGGGAAATTTTTGCGTAGTTCTTTATCAGCAAGGTGGTCTGGCTGCCGAAGAGGGATGAGAGCTTTTCTTCATTATCTTTTGTTCCGGCTGTTTTGCCGCCTGCGTCCGTAAGCAAAGCGGCGATAATCGCATCAGTGTCCAGGTTAAGTTCCAATAAAATGGATGCGGCGCCGGTTTTTACGTTGATGGATTCCTGTTCTGCCCAGGCTATCGCTTTTTGAATTCTTTCCTTTTCTTCTTGTGAAATTGAGTTTATTTTTTCCAAAAAATCGTTTTGTTCTTTTTCCATGGCAGTGTCGCTCAAGGCATCGTGCCTTCTATAACCCTTTCCAGACCGGAAAGATCATTATATGTTTTTATATTTATAAAGCGGTCCTTTTCAAGCGTCTGGGAGACGCTTTTCATTTGTTCCGGCGACGCTTCCAGAAGCAGTATCCCTCCCGGTTCCAGAAAATCCGGCGCGCGGGCAATGATTTCCCTGATGATCCCAAGGCCGTCTTCGCCGCCATCCAGAGCAAGACGCGGTTCCCGCTGCACTTCAGGCGGCAGGCACCTTATTTCGGCGCTGGGAATGTACGGGGGGTTGCTTACGATAATATGAAATGTCAGTTCAGCCGGAAGCGCTTCAAAAAGATGGCCTTGGTAAAAACGAATCGATATTTGGCGCCGCTCCGCGTTGGCCTTGGCGGTTTCCAGGGCTTCTTCTGAAATATCGGCAGCCCATAGTTCCAGACTTGGCATCTCGTTTTTTAGCGCAACGGCAATCGCGCCTGAACCGGTGCAGAGATCCAAAACACGGATTGTTTCTCCCCCTTCTTCGGTCTTATTCCAAAGTTTCCCTTTTTCCAAAACAGCTTCCACCAATAATTCCGTGTCAGGCCGGGGAACCAAAACTGACGGATTCACAAAAAATTCCAGGCCTCTGAATTCCTTTTTCCTCAAAATGTAGGCAACACATTCACCGCCCATACGTCTTTCCAAAAGTTCAAGGAATTTCTCGCGCGCATCCGGTGTCAGGTGGGTCTCACCGCGGGTAATTAGCTCTTCCCTGCTTAGACGCAGAACTTCCGCCAGAAGCAGGGATGCGTCCAGGTCAGGCGTTGTAATCAGGGCGTTTAAACAGGGGGACTTTAGCGCTCGTTTTCCCTCCGCTATGGCCTCCAGCACGGTCATGGGATGTTAGGATGCGGTAGCGCGCAATAACTCTTCCCTCGCGGAAAGTTTTAACGCGTCGAAGAGCTCTTCCACATCCCCCTGCATAATAAGGTCAAGTTTGTAGAGCGTCAGGTTTATTCTGTGATCTGTCAGGCGGTTCTGGGGAAAGTTGTAAGTTCTGATTCTCTCGGATCGATCCCCAGAGCCAATCTGGTTCTTGCGGGTTTCGGCGCGTTCGGACGCTGCCTTGGCTTCTTCCATCTCGTAGATTCTGGCCCGCAATATGCGCATGGCCTTGGCCTTGTTTTTAATCTGGCTTTTTTCGTCCTGACAGTGAACGCTTAGTCCGGATGGGATATGGGTTATCCTCACCGCCGAGTCCGTGGTGTTGACGCACTGACCGCCAGGGCCTCCCGCGCGCATAACGTCGATGCGAAGGTCTTCCTGGCGAATGTCAACTTCGGTTTCGTCGGTTTCGGGAAGAACCGCAACGGTAACTGCGGAAGTGTGAATCCGGCCGGAAGCTTCGGTGGCCGGTACCCTTTGAACCCGGTGAACTCCCGATTCAAATCTGAGATTTTCGTATACGTTTTTCCCGCTCACAGAAAATACAATTTCCTTAAAACCGCCAAGCTCTGTCTCGTTGGAATTCATTATTTCAAATTTCCAGTTTTTTGTTTCTGCGAAACGGGAATACATCCTGAAAAGATCGGTGGCAAAAAGGGCCGCTTCTTCTCCTCCTGTCCCCGCGCGAATTTCCATTATGATGTCTTTTTCATCCAGGGGGTCGCGCGGAACCAGAAGAAACTTAAGCTTGTCCTCCGCTTCTTTCAGCCTGATTTCCAGCTCTTTTGATTCCTCTTTGGCAAGTTCTTTCATCTCAGGATCTTTTTCACTCTGAGCCAAAGCTTTTGCTTCTTCAAGCTGCTTTGAAAATCCGGTTAATTCCTTATTGGCGGAAGCAATTTCACCCAGTTGTGAGTACTCTTTCATCACGTCCCGGAATCGGTTTGTGTCCTTTGCAAGATTCGGATCCTGTGCGATTAGCGAGAGTTCATCGTATCTGCGCAGTAAGGATCCAAGCCTTTCATTCATGATCCGGTTTCTCCTGAAATTGAGGGCAGGAATAAACTACCAGCTCCATAGGATCATCGGATTTTGAGAAATTATCCAGGGTTTGTGTAAGCATATCCTGAATTCTGCAATTACCTGAACTCAGACAGATAGGGCACGCGCCATTGCCTCTGGGATTAATATCAACTTGCATGATTTAGATTATAACAAAAATGGGAGTTTTCGCATAGGGTTTGTTTAGGGCAACCAGTATTTACCTTTTTCCTACATACCAATAGTGCATAAATATGCAAAGGAGACGGAGCGGGTCTACCTTCGGTTCTGTAGGGCGGAAACATTTGGAATTCCTTGTCGAGGCACAGACGAGGGAAAAATGGTTAGTCATAAAGTGGAAAAATGCCTGACCACTTAATATCAATAGATATTGATTTCCAAAATTGCCTTTAAAATTAAGTGGTCAGCGGCTGTGTCGGCGAATTCTACAAGCATTTCCGCCAGGGCTCAGCACCCCTCTGGCTTGTTTATACTTTCAGTAAATGCTGTTGCCCTGATACAGAATAATTGACAATTTCCGGCGCTTATCTACAATTGAATAATGAGTACAAAAACCATGCCAGAAATACCGGCCGCCGAGCCCGTAGGGCTAGACTCCCCTTCGGTACCTGTTGCAGAACCAGTTGGGTCCCATCCTGAGCCTACAAAAGAGCGAAAAATTTCGCTGACCGTCTTATGGGTCGTTTCCACCATTGCGTTTTGCGCTGTCTTTGCGATTGCCCTGGCGCCCAGGGCAAAGGCCCAGGCCAGAGGGGAGCAAAATTTAATAACTCAATATACTTCCATATTTAGATACGTATTCGATTTTATACAAAACCATTATGTTGAAGAGACGGATCCAAACATGCTTTTTGAAGGCGCCATGACAGGGATGATAAATTCCCTGAGAGACCCGTACTCCGCTTTCCTTCCCGAAAGGGAAATGGAAGACATGAACGACATGACCCAGGGCAGTTTTGGCGGCATTGGGCTCTATGTTTCCAAACCGTCAGCAGCCAATAGAGAGGGAACCTTCCTTGAAGTTGTCTCTCCCATTGAAGACACACCGGGCTGGAGATCCGGCATAAACGCCGGAGATCTCATCATCCTGATTAACGGCGAATCTACCGATGGACTTACAAGCGATGAGGCTGTTGCCCGGCTCAGGGGCATTCCCGGGACAGAGGTAAAGCTCTTAATACGCCGGGGTGAAAAGCTGGAATTCCCGGTTACAATTGTAAGGGCGGTTATTGAGGTTCCCACGGTTAAGTACGCAATGATAGGCGACATAGGTTACCTAAAGCTGCTTACCTTTTCGCCTATGACAATTGACCGCTCCAGGGACGCGATTAAGGTCTTTAATTCCAGTAATTATAAAGGCCTCATCCTTGATCTCAGAAATAACTACGGAGGGCTGCTCAATTCCGCCGTTGATGTATGCAATCTTTTCTCTGAAAGCGGAGTCGTGGTGTCAACAAAATCGCGCATAGCCTCGGAGAATATGGTCTTCTATGCCCGCCGTGGAAGGGCCATGGTTGGGACGAATACCCCTATAATTGTGCTTATAAACCGGGGTTCCGCGTCGGCTTCGGAGATAGTGGCAGGCGCTCTTAAAGACTGGGGCCGGGCTTACCTGGTTGGTGAAAGGTCTTTTGGGAAAGGCTCGGTTCAGCAGGTGTACCCACTGGACAAGGTCGGTTTTAAAATAACCACAGCTCGTTACTACACCCCAAGCGATGTAAACATCGACAAAATAGGAATCCCTCCGGACAGGGAAGTTTCTTTTCAGGAATTGTCCGACATGGACGCGATCAAACTGAATAACCTGATTAATTCCGGCAAGGTATCGGACTTTGTGGTTAACAACCCCTCTGCAAACGCGGAAACAATAAACACCTTCCTTCGATCTTTAAGCTCCGAGTTCAATCTGGATATTCCCCTCTTAAGAAGATATGTCCGGGAAGAACAGAACCGCAGGTCTTTGGCGCCGGTTTACGATCTGGAAATTGACGTGCAGCTCAACGAAGCCGTAAAAATCCTGAGGGAAGAAAATTTCCGCGCCCTCATGCAGACCAGCAAGACACTCAAGACCCTGCAGGAAGAAGCAATGGAGGATGACGAACTCCTGCTGGCATCATAACAACGAATGAAACATTTTGTCCTTCAAGTCCGGCCGGGGGAAGGGGGCATAATCCGGCTTTACGAAAAGGATTATCACTACCTTGTACGGGTCAGACGCCTGAAAAGCGGCATGGTTTTTGACGCAATACTCCCTGGGGGAAGAATAGAAACAAAAGTTCGCATACTCTCGACAAAAGACAACATCCTTATAGGGCAATGTCTTGAGGAAGAAACCCAGGCAGAAAAACCTTTCCTGTCTGGAAGCTCACTTCCTGAGATTACTCTTTTCCAGGGTCTCCCCAGGGGCGCAAAGATGGACCTGATAGTACGCCAGGCCGCGGAAGCGGGGGTTTCGGTTGTTTTGCCTTTTAAAAGCGAATACTCGCAGGCCGCGCCCGGCAAAGATTCCGGCGAAAAGCTCAAACGCTGGGAGCGTATCATTAAAGAAGCCCGCCAACAGAGCGGTTCTGTTACGGAAACAAAGGTTTTGCCCCCTTGCGGCCTTGACGCCCTGCTTGATTATTGGACTTCTCTTAGTGAAAAATACAGCCGCCCGCTCGGTATAATTTTGCACCAGGAACCCCTTGAAAAGGGAACCTTTCATGGTTATCTTGGAAGTGATCCTGATTTTGTTGTTCTTGCTGTGGGCCCCGAAGGCGGTTTTTCCCCCGGAGAGCTGACACAGTTTTTAAGAACAGGTTTCAGGCCTCTTCTAATGGGCAATACCATTTTGAGGACCGAAACCGCCGCTTTATACGGAATTGCGGCAATACGAACCATCCTTTTGGAGAGAGAAGCTTGGACGCCCGGCCCGACAGAATTGTGCTCCTCAGAGTCCCGCTTGACATAGTTTCCCCCGAGGACTTACCTGACATAATCGCGAATTTGAGTCCCGATGAGAAAAGCGCTTACGAAACCCAGGAAAAGCGGAACATCGTCCTGCTCTCACTTTGGGATCTGCTTCGAGCCCGAAGAAACAGCGAGTACCGTGATTATTTATTTAACGCGGTTTTGGTTATCCCAATTTCAAAAAGCCTTGTTTCAGGGGCCAGGTTTTTAACCGGTAAGAAAGTATACCGGTATATGCCCTTTAAGTTTGTCATCTCCCTTTTGAGCCTTCTGGAAAAGCGGGAGTACCCTCTTTATCTCCTCGGCGGCAAAAGCCAGATATTAAGGAAAGCCGAAAAAAATATCCGCGCAACCTTTCCCGGCCTTAAGGTTATTGGCCGCTGTGAAGGTAATATCCGAAAACAGGAAGAACCCGCTGTAATAGAAGCGATAAGAAAGTCCTCGCCGTCCATTCTTCTGGCCGGTAAGGGCGTTCGTGGAGGAGAGCTCTGGATAGCCAGAAACTCAAGCCGGCTAAATTCGGGATTCCGCCTATGGTGCAGCGATCTATTTGAAGTGTTTGCCGAAAAAAAAACCCGGCCCAAGGACGCTGTATTTGAAAAAGGCCTTGAAAGTATTGGCTTCTGTTTCAGAAACCCGCTGAAATTTTTCCGGGTTTTTCCGTTCATTTACTACAATTTGCTGTTGCTGGTGAATAAGATTTCAAAGAAATAAATCTCAATTTATACGAATAAACACCTGACTAAGCTCGAAACCGGCGCGCAAGGCCCTGCCGCGGGCTAGACGGTCGTGGCCTCTACTTACGCAGGCTCTGGCCTGGCCTTTACTCTCGCACGCCGTGCGCCCGCGGCAGGGCCTTGCACGCCGGCTTCAGACAGGCCAAGACTTATTCGTATAAAAAAGGTTTTTTCATTCAGTAATGTTTTGCATTTCACCCTGCTAAAGCAGGCAGCATTACTTGGCTTGGTGTGATACAGATTTTCCTATCCCTAGAAACCTTAATTAGCCTGAATGTACACATCCACGTATATCTTGTTGAAGGCGCAGGGACGGATGGCTACGAGGCCGCTCGGCGTGCAAAAAAACGGCCACGTCAAAACGTGCGTCAAAAAAGGCCACGACCGACTAGTACTCCATGAAGCTTATAATTACTTATGTATGAGAAACATTCCTCCGATAAGAATATTAGGAGGGGAATATGCTCAAACCAAATATCAAGTACCGTGTGACATTGGCTGAGGATGAACGGAAAA
>Ga0268262_10000852_pt1 | contig 39471 bp, 37 predicted proteins | sample TergutNc150P3_FD_190354 | JGI IMG/M metagenome (GOLD analysis project Ga0268262, IMG submission 190354) | Nasutitermes corniger P3 segment gut microbial community from laboratory colony in Florida, USA - Nc150 P3 (SPAdes) (version 2) | ecosystem: Host-associated > Arthropoda: Insects >...
TGTCACTTGAGGATCACGGCTTGTATTGCGCGTCCTCACGGCACCGTTCAACCTGCTGCCGGCTCTCTGATCCCGTCAGATCAGGATACCAATCTTTCCTTACATTTTGAATCATAGTATCTGTCACGGCATGGCATCACAAAAAAACGGACGCTGCTTAACGCTGTGCGTTATCAAAGGAGGACGCTTTTTGCGCCCCATTTCGGAAGGTTTATATTCCATTCCTATGTTTGACCATTGCAGGCTCAGTTGGGGCTGAAATTGCCTCTATATGTAACCTCCGGCCCTGTTTTTTTGTTCAAAAGGTAAACTTAAACCTTTTTTCCCTTACGAAAGGCCGGTTTTTATGCCAAATACATATTGAAAAAGACCCCGGGTTGGGGTATATTGACAAAAGGAGTCAGTTAATGCAAAAGGCCCGGATTTTTTTAGTGCTGCTGGGGCTGTGCTGGTTTTCCGGCCAGGGTACATTCCTGTATGCCCAGGAAGAGGATGAGGATGAAGACTCGGATTATCGTGAAGATATTCCCATAGAATCGGATTGGGATGGGTATATCCCGGATCTTTATTCCAGAGGAGATCAGACCATTATCATTTCTCCGGGAGTCAACTTCCCCGTTATGTTTCTCAAAAACGGGCAAAAAATAGATCATCATATTAACCCGCCGGTAGGCGGCATATTGTCATTGGCGTACACCTACTTTTTAGGCGCTCATTATTTTCTGGGAGGCGGAGTTGGTTTTTATTTTGATCATACCGTAGGTCAAAACACTCTTTTCTTGATACCCATTGGTTTACGAACAGGTTGGCAGCTTGTGCTGCGCCGTTTTGAATTCCCTCTGGATGTGGGCGGCGGCGTCATATTTCATCGTTACCTCACCAATAGTTATACGGGGTTTTTTCTCAGAGGCGGGCTTGGCGTATATTTTCGCTTTAATCCGGACTGGTCTTTTGGGCTGAATTCCGACTGGAGTTGGATTCCCCAACGGCCCAGAAATCAAAACGGACAAAAGGATTCGGAAAAAAATATAGACGCGCATATAATGGGTCTTACCCTTTCAGCGCGTTACCATTTTTAGGACGGAATAAGGACGAAAGAAAAAATGAAAATAAATAAATCAAACATTGTTAAATCTTTTTGCGCAATCCTTCTCTTGGGGATTATTGCCATGTCGTGCGGACAGGATCCTATTTTCTACATTATATCCTCTGAAACAGCTCCCGTACCGCCCCGAATCCCGGGCTCCCCTACCAATATGGTGGTATTTGAACGTAAATACCGGAGCAATCCCTCTGACCCTGGTTCTGAAAAGACAATTTCCCTTCTCTTTGTCGCATCGGGTATTCTCCACTGGTATGGAAGGCCGCTTGGTACCCGCGAACCACCGACTTGGGACAGACATTACAATATCCCGCAGCCATGGGGAAGAATCATTTCCCTCGCCGCTACCAAAGACCGTCTGTATGCGCTGTGTCTGACCGGTGATAGCTTGATTGCAACCCTGCAATACATGGGACACACCGGCGGATGGAAAACAATTCCATTGAGGAGCGATTATCCATTTATCCAGTCAATTTATGCCGATCCTGATACAAACCAACTGTTTGCCGGCGCCTGTATAAGCAACAAAACCGCAATAACTTATGTTATTTTGTACCTGGATCCAAACAATAATTTGCAGATACTCAAACGTAATACTTCTATGCTTTCAGGCGCGGCCTACCGGGACAGTAACGATACTTACTATTTGTGTACACGGGGCGACGGGATTTTCCAGGTTAGTAAAGACAGCCTGGAAACAAATACGATAAATGACACAACTGTATCACAACTTACTATTAAAAAAACAGACAACAGGATTTCTTTTATGGGCATGATCAAACTGGAAAATTCAGCTCAATCCATTATTGCTATTGGGCGCTTCGGCGGGCTTTTATATGAGATAGATGAAGGGGGCGCCGCTCATTTTTCGCAGATGTTTTATAATAATGGCTTTGGTGTCGCAACCGGGGGGTACGCAATGGGAGCCCTTGCCCTGTGGGAAGATTATACAGACGGCTCTGTAAAAAAGCTCGTTGCCGGCAAACAGGGCACGTTGTATTCTACGTCCTATAACAATGGTTATGTTGAATTTTATTTAAACAGCGATGATAAATCGTTTGACAAAGGAAACTCCGCCTTTTTTATGGACACTGTTCATGGCAACTTTGACCGTTACTCAACCAGTCTTGTCAAACAACCCGTCAACCATCTGTTTCAGGTGCCTGCTACCATTGACCCTAATAAGACCTTCTTTGCGTCTACTCAAACCGCCGGTCTCTGGTCTTACCGGGACAGGTTCAATAACGGGGGATGGCAATGGAACGCGGAAGAATAATTTCCGGCAACACTTTTTATGGATGATCTTTTTACAGGGTCCGGAAACAATGGAGGGCAGAGCCAGGGGCAAAGCCCCCTTGCCGACCGGATGCGTCCCCGCGTTCTTGAGGATGTTATCGGTCAGGACCACATTGTCGGCCCCGGACGGTTGCTGCGCCGGGCAATACAGGCCGACCGCCTTTCCTCGGTTATTTTTTACGGCCCGCCGGGTACGGGCAAAACCAGTCTGGCGCGGGTTATCGCCAATACCACCAGGGCGGCTTTTGAAAGCCTCAACGCGGTACTGTCCGGCGTAAAAAACATACGCGAAGCCATTGACCGCTCCGATGAGCGGTTCCGGTTGTACAGCAAGCGCACCATTTTATTTGTTGACGAGGTACACCGCTGGAACAAGGCCCAGCAGGACGCCTTGTTGCCCTGGGTGGAAAACGGCACGGTGATCCTCGTGGGGGCGACCACGGAAAACCCCTTTTTTGAGGTAAACCGCGCCCTGGTCAGCCGCAGCCGTATCTTCCAGCTTAAGCCGCTGGGCGCACAGGATTTAATGGAAACCGCCCGCAGGGCTGTAGCCGACGCGGAACGCGGTTACGGAAGATGGCAGGTCACTTTTGAAGAGGGTGCGCTTGAACATCTGGTGGAAGTCGCGTCAGGCGACGCCCGCAGTCTGTTGAACGCGCTGGAACTTGCCGTTGAGACCAGCCCGCCGTCATGGCCGCCCCAGGAAGGCGAAACGATTCACATTTCCCTGGAAGCAGCCGAAGAAAGCATCCAGCGGCGGGCAGTGCTATATGACCGCGATGGTGATTATCATTTTGACACGATCAGCGCCTTTATCAAAAGCGTGCGGGGCAGCGATCCCGATGCCGCTTTGTACTGGCTGGCAAAAATGGTACGCGCCGGGGAAGACCCCAGTTTTATTTTTCGGCGCATGATAATCCTCGCCAGCGAAGATGTCGGCCTTGCCGACCCCCATGCCCTTTCCGTGGTCATTTCCTGCGCCGAGGCGTTTGACCGTATCGGTTTTCCTGAGGGGAATTTTCCCCTTGCCCACGCCTGCCTGTACCTTGCCACCGCGCCGAAGTCCAATACAGCGATGTCCTTTTTTGACGCGCTCAAGGAAGTTGACCGTGAAGACGCCGAGATTCCCAACCACCTGCGCGACGCAAGCCGCGACGCGGAAAGTTTCGGCCACGGCGAAGGCTACATATACCCCCACGCCTACCGCGACCACTGGGCCGCCCAGCAGTACCTCCCCACGGCCCTGCGGGGCAGGACTTTTTACATTCCGTCAATCATCGGCTATGAAGGAAAAATCCGGGAAACAGTGTTACAAAAACGGGAACTGCAAGCGGCGGTTGTTTTGAGCGACGGCCCTGCCGCCGGGGACGGCGAACTGCTGAGTTGGTCGGCGGTGGCAAAAGGAAGGGAGGGATGGTTCAAACGGCTTGAATCGGGCAGGAGCGCCCTGCTGTTGGGCGACCGTGACGCGATTTTCAGCGCCGCCTCCCCTTCCCGCCACAGCCGCGTTCTGATTCCCCTGGCGGGCGACGGCCTGCTCCTTTGGGAAAGCCTGCGCCGCTGTCCCGAAGGTTTAAGCGCCGCGCTCGTTGGCAGTGAAGCGGCCCGTGAAGCCCTGCTGCGCTACGCGGCGGTATTGGATCAAACCGATCAGCCGGAAATCGCCGTGCTGGAAGACGGTCCCCTCCCCTCGCCCCAACAGGCAGGCGAATGGTTTTCCTCGCCGCAATTCGACTGTATCCTGCTGCGGGAACCCTGGCGCAAAGGTTTTGCCGCCGGGACGCAAGCTCCCGCGGCGGTATTTTCCCGTCTCGCGTCCGCCGTACAGGCCCTGTTGGCCCCCGGCGGCTGCCTGGTTCTGCTGTGTTCGCCGCCCATTTTGGGCCAGCGAATCTCCCGCATACTCATGGACGAATGTGGTAACAACGGCCAACTCGCCGAAAAACTCAGCCAGGCGGAAGACGCCTTTTTTTCGCAGGCCGACTCCTGGAATTGGGATGCCGCCGCTTTATCAGGCGCGTTTGAATCGCAGGGTTTCAAGCTAAAAATTCAGACCATTGATCAACAAGAGGAACGGCTTATCAGTCCCAAAGACATTGATGCGTGGTTTGACCGGGAAAAATCCCGCTGGGGCATTTTTATGGGGAAAACCCTAGATACGGATGATTTTGAGCGCATCGAAGCGGCGCTCAGGCAGCGAATACAAACAGGCCCCCTGCCCTGGAAATGGAAAAGCCTGCTGATTACAGCCCGATAAAAATCATTTAAGAAGAGTATAACCACGGAGTACACGGAGTTTCACGGAGGAAGAAGAATTAAGATACTAGTATCTTAAACCTCCGTGAAACTCCGTGACCTCCGTGGTTAAAATTCTTCCTTTTTTCTTACTTCATATAGCTCTCATGGTAAATCGCTCAAAAAATTCAAAAAATGATAGCCAAATGTAAAAAAATGTTATATAATCAAATAATACAATTATTTTAAACTTAGGGGGAATTATGACCAAGAAAACCGCCCAACCCGCGGCAAAAAAAGCGCCAAAAACCTCATCAAAGACACGGGTAAAGCCGGTACGAAAGGCTGCAACTTCACCAAAAAAGAAAGTTGCGGCAAAAACCAGTTCCAAAACGGTAAAAAAACCGTCATCGTCCAAAAAAACCGTCTCGACGGCTTCAAAAAAAACTCCTGTTAAGAAAAAAACAGCGGTAAAGGCTGCTCCCGCGCGGAAAACAAGCAAAAAACCGGTTAAAAAGGCGGTTTCGGCAAAAAAAACAGCCAAAAAGGCAGTAAAAAAAGCTATTTCTGCCCCCAAAACACCGGTAAAATCAGACTTAAAGATAGAGCCCCCCCCTGCGATTTCTCCCAATCCGGCGCCCGCATCCAACAACCAGGGGCAGGTTTTGCACCGCCGTCCGTTGATAGTGTTTCCCAAGTAAAATCATTAATTCAATGAAGAAATTTAAAACCACGGAGGACACGGAGTTTCACGGAGGGAAATATGGTTTTCATACAAAAACTCCGCGCAACTCCGTGCAACTCCGTGGTAAATTATTCCTCGTTATCTGCCTGGCGCTATTTCTGTCCACGGCCAGTCTGAGAGCGGCGGAAACCGACCACCTAGCGGCATTTTCCGATCCGGCCCGTCTCTGGGGTAACGGCATAGAGCGGGTTATTGAGGAAGCGTACCGGGCCTGTTTTAAGACGAGGATTATCGGCGGCAAGGTGATGAATATCCGTATGCCTTTCGCCGAAAATAACGAACGCGATCTGTTAAGCGAAACCGGCTGGGAATTTCTCGGCGGCGGCAAATGGAACCCCGATATGTTGTGGCCCATAATTGAGGGCATACTCGCTTCAGAGGATTTTGGCCGCTATGTCGCTACCCTTTCCGACGGGCGCGAACAGGTAATCATATTCGATATTCCGGGTCAGAGCTGGCATAGTTCCCGCGATCTGTTTGACATTGCCCGCATGAAAGCCGGCTCTTACCGCGGCCTGCCCCACCGCCCCTATGTTTTCGCGACAGGAAACGGAATCGAGGAAACCGACGTTTACAATTATTTGTACTGTATCGCCCTTACCGGCATGGACTGTTCCGGTTTTGTCTGGCATGTGCTGAACTATATAGCGCGGCAAGGCTCGGTGGATCTGGGCAGGACTCTGGGCCGCTCTCTGGGGACAAAGAAAGGCGATGATCCCGCCTGGTATGTGGGAACATCATTTTTTAATTCAAGGAGTTCCCACATTATCGTGATAAAGGACAACATTAAAAATCTGCGCCCGGCGGACATCATCCTGTTCCGGGGATCGGACGGAGCGATATCCCATTCGGCGCTGATACAGTCCATCGACATGCAAAAAGGCGTCATCCGTTATTTGCAATGTACCGACGAGGCGCCCCTGTCTGAACGGGGCGTACACGATTCTTTTATCTATTTTGACCCCGCCAAACCCGAAACCTCTTTAAGCGATCCGGGCCTCAACTGGACGCAGCAGCGCCAGGCCCCCTTCCCCGGAGAAAAAGCCAGCCCCTTCTCCGATGACGGCGAACGCTATCGCGCCTTCAGCAAACTGGGCGGCGGCAAGACCGTGCGGCTCAGGCCTTTGCTTCCGGTTATTGAGAAGATAAATAAAAACCGGTAAAAATCTACTTTTTTTATCTCCTGCCAAAGCGCGTGACCCAACATCATAAATCTAAGAATTTTTACCACGGAGTACACGGAGTTTCACGGAGCAGGTAATTGAAACAATAAATGCCGCCCTTACCGTTCCTTATATTAATTTCAATTACGGAGAGCAGAAAAACTACCCGCGCATTGATCTTTTTAAGCCTGACGAAAAAAATGTTGAACAAATCATCAATGCGGTAGAAAAGCTGGGGCCGCAGGGTCTCAAGGTCAAAGCTGATGAGGTTCGCTCTATTCTAGGACTCTCCAATCCTGATGAGAAAGATGAAACAATCGGAAGCCAACCGAAATACGGCCTTCCCTCATCTGGCAATGAAGGCGGCGAACCGGAAAACCTGGAATTGAACGCCGAGCGGAATAACACACAGGATGAACTTGATACGCTGATTGAAGAAAGCGGATACGTTCAGATTTCAGATGACATTGCCGCCGTTATTGAAAAGGCTGCGAATGTGGCCACAAACTTTGAATCGTTTCGAGAGGAACTCAAAAATCTGGTAAAGAATTGGCCGCCTGACAAGATCGCCGAGTGCCTTGCAGTTTCCACATTCAAAGCCCGCGCCCTGGGTGACGCGACATTTGACAGGAAGGAGGAATGATACCATGTTATTTAGTATTGCTCCTAAAAAAGAAAGCATTATTAAAGCAAAAGAATTTATCAATGCTAATCCATCTCTCTCATACAAGGGATACCTACGATTATTTATAAAGAAATACGGTAAAAAAATTAATGTAGATAATTTTACAAAGTTATTAGTCTGGATGTTTGAATTTGTTGATGATGGAGAATGATAGATAAGTGAAAAAGTTAGTCATCGGAAATAATATCTTGTACCTCTGTAAAATGGATCATATCATACACCAGGTACATGCCGTTAATCATGTATTAACAGACCCGCCCTATCTCTACATCAAAACCCATGACTTTGATCAAAAATTTAATGAAACACGGTTTTTTGAAGGTGTGAAAGAAATGTTACCCGATAACGGCTTTATAGCCCTGTTCGGCAGGGGTACTTCTTTTTACCGCTGGAATACCCGCCTTGCCGACTTGGGTTTTGTGTTCAAAGAGGAGATTGTATGGGATAAGCGATATACGACTGCGCCCTGCATTGCTTTGTCGCGGGTACATGAGACCATTTCCCTTCATACAAAAAAAACAGGAAAAATACGCCGTTCCAAAGTGCCGTATGTGGAACAAAAACAACACGATATTGAAAGCATTGTAAATGACATCAAGCGGATAAAAAGTGCAATCAATAACGAAACTGGATTGAATAAAGTTATAGCATTTTTGCGGGGCAGTGAGTTATATACAGATAAACGAGTTAATAAGCATTTAGTTACGCAACAAGCATGTATTAAATCACCTGACAGGGCAGTTGCAACAATTAACAGTATAGGAAACGGCATGAATGAACGCTCTTTGATACATCTTTCAGAAATAAGCGGCGGTACTGGAATGACCGTCAGAACAGATTTACCGCAATTACCGAGAGAAATAAAAACCCTCAATTCTATAAATGGCGGCATGAGGGAAAAGTCTGTAATCGAATTAAAAAATGAACACTATAAATTATCACACCCTACTGAAAAACCAGTTCGTCTTGCCGAGCGTATCCTTGCTCTCATATCAGAACCCGGCGACACCATCTTTGATCCTTTCATGGGTTCTGGTAGTTTCGGTGTGGCTTGTATCAGAACCGGCAGAAAATATATCGGTGTGGAAATAAAACCGGAATACTTTCAGATTGCCTGTAAAAGGATAGAACAGACTGTAGCGGAGAATAGTTTATGGCAGACATAATTCCAAAAATCGCGCTGGACTATCTCAAGAATAAAAATCTCAAGGTCGGTTTTTCCTATAAAGATGTTTGGCATGAAGAACACGCAACCGCTTTCACCGTTGCCAAGGCTATGCAACTTGACGTGTTAGCCGATCTGCATACCGCCGTTGTTGACGCGATGGAAAAAGGCCAATCTTTTGAATCGTTCAAAAAAAATATCGCGCCAGTCTTACAAGAGAAAGGCTGGTGGGGTAAAAAAGAGATGACCGATCCTCTGACCGGGGAAACGGTCAATGCCCAGCTTGGCAGCGACCGCCGCCTGAAAACAATTTACCGGGTAAATATGCGGAGCGCCTACCAGAAAGGTCAGTATGAGCGCACAATGGAAAGCGATCTCCATCCTTATTTGATGTACCGGATAGGCCCCAGCATACATCACCGGGAAGATCACAAAAGCTGGGACGGACTAATACTTCCAAAAGATGATCCCTGGTGGGACAGCCACTTTCCTCCCAACGGCTGGGGCTGTAAGTGCTACACACGCGCAATTACGGAGGCGCGGAAAAAACAGTATGAAGAAAACGGCATACCGACCGCGCCGCGCCTTGACGGTACTGGCGGCGGCAATGTCCCGGCGAAAACCCAAGCCCCGCCAGTAAAATACAAAAGTTATTTTAACGAGCGCAAAGGAACGGTTGAACAAGTGCCGGAGGGTGTTGATCCGGCTTTCAACTGGAATCAGGGAAAAATCTCACGACAGGAAGCGGCAAAATGGAAAATGGAGCAATCCAAACAAAACTATGAGGAAAATGCCGCAAAAGCGAAGAATTATATTCTTCAAAGTTTTTTACCAAAAACTGAAGAACCCGAAATAGTCAAAAAATTCCTTGATGTAGCTGGAGTAGTAGAGACCGACCTTCGAGGATTGGAACATGAAACAAAAGAGGAGATACTTGCTAGTTTGAATAGGACTTTTGCAAAACTGCCCGGCATGAAAGGCGCTGTCCCGGCAATAAAAGTTGATTATACAATGGACTTGATGGATTATGCCATTACAAGCCCATTTGACGGCGCTATAGCTTTGAACGGCGCACTATTCAAAAACCTTGCAAACTTAAAGAAACTTTATGCCGATGATGTTGGTATACTGGAACATCCATTAGGAACCGATTATCGAAGCATTGTTATCCACGAAGCCAGTCACAGCATAATGTTAAAAATCAGCCGAAAACTTGGCTTGAAACCAGAAGTTCTATGTGATAGAATTCAAAAGGATGTGTTGGATCATTTCAACATTACCCAAGATCAGGTTACAGATGAACTTTCTCGCTATGCAAAGAAAAATAATTCTGATTTTGTTGCAGAAGGGTTATCCGAGTTTATTGACAGCACAAACCCACGCAGGGTTGCTCTGAAAATCGGTGAGATTGTTTTGGCTTATTTAAGGAAGGTACGATAATGAAAGTTGCACCTGAATTTGTAAAATCACCTTACTGGGATATTCATACCGACAAAGTAAAGCCTGGTACTCCACCAGATATAAAAGCTGGACTTGAAAAGGCATTTCAGGAGTACCTTGCCGATGGGCAAAAAGAAGCCAAGACATGGCGTGATGCATCTCAAGCTTGGATAGACAAACAAAACAATATTGCTCTTTCATAGCATGAAATACGCAACCGATTTCGCATTACACTATGTGAAAACCCTTTACAATACGGCCTCCCGGTAAATCCCGGTAAATCCCCCAAAATCCCGCCTATTCTCCGCTATTTCCCATTCTATTCTCTGGCATAATCAGGAGCCTCCCAGCACTTAAATTACCATGCACATTGTAATACTGTGAAATCATTATCGTATTTAAGTGCTGGGCTTTTATTGTCCCTACCCTCGTTACTGTTATCCGCTAGTCTCCTCCGGCGGGGAATTCCAAATGTTTTGCCGCCCCCGCCGCCCGCCCTTTGCCGGCCTATTCCGGAAAATTGTGGGTTAAGTTTTGAGTAAAAGAGGAGATGGTGGCTATCAAAAAAACAACCCGCCCTTAAAGAGAGCGAGTTGTTTTGGTAAGGTTTTGAGTAAACCGCGTTATTTCTTCCGGGAAGTAGCCAGCACCGATGTGGAAAGCTGCTGGTTGATATCGTCAAGTTCTGAGCGGGCGGAGCGCCCCCGGTCAATGGCCGTTTGATACCGTTTGCCGGACAGAGCCGCCTGCGCCTCGTCGGCGTAGTACTGCGCCGTATCAAACTCGCGGTCTATGGCGTAAAAATCAAGGGGTAACTTGGCCGCGCGGGCGGCTTCTATTCCCTGTGCGGTTTCAGCAATCAGGGGCTTTAACTGGGAAACCAGAGCGGAAGCTTCATCTTTGGCGCGGGCTGCCCCGGCGCGGCCTTCGTTAATGGCCCGTTCCGCGGCGGCAATTGCCTCGGCGGCATAGGATTTTGCGGCATCGTAGCGTTTGGCGGCAGCTTCCTGATTCATGCGCGTCAGGGCGTCTTTGGCGCGGGTAACGGAATTTCCCGCGTAAGTGACGGCATCGTAGTCGTTTTCGGCCCGTGTTACCGCTTCGGTGGCATTGTTCATTTCATCGGTGGGCGGTTTTGCGCAGCCCATGACCAGCGCTGCCAGTACCAATACGGCGCACATAAGGGTTTTTGACGTTATTTTCATACTAGCTCCTTCCAAGTTGTTAGGGTTTTTTTACCCCTCTCTATAAGTATAGGCATTTTCTGCCGAAAATAAAAGAGAAAATGCCATCATTTATATCAAAAAAACGATCGTTTGTCCTTCTCCTCTGTTCCTGGTGTATTGCCCTGTCAATCGTCTTTTTGCTGAATTATGCCCTTGCCGGACCAAAACTCGGCCCGGTCTACGACGCCCTCCTGGCTGTTCGCAGTCCGCCGCCGGTTTCAGGGGAAATTCTGCTGATTGAGACCGATGAAGTCATAGAACCGGGGGATTATTTTTCAGTGCTGATGGCCTTGAGCGAGATGGACGCGTCGGATTTACTGGTCGAAGTCCCGCTGCTGGGAACCGGTTCAGGCATGGCGGAAACCGGGCTGGAATTGAGCTACCGTATTAACGATGAATTTAACCTTCTGGGGAGGAATATCCGCAGTCTTTTTGAGGCCATACGCCTGGGATTAATATCTCCCGCCGAATCACCCGGTTATGTTGAGAATCTGGTGGAATTGGCGGATCGGGGCAGGGACAGGCTGAGCGCGGCGATTATACGGCAGGACGAAGCGGGATCGGTGCTGGCGGCTCAGGCCGAGGCGGTTTTTGGCAGGGCGATAGCGGCGGTAGACCTGCGGGATACGCCGGCGGGGGATATTCCCTGGTACTCGCGGCCCCGGCCCGACCGGGACGGCATACTCAGGCGTATTGCCCCGGTGGAACATATCGTTTACCACGCCCTGAAGTCCCGCTGGGAACAATCGGCGCTGGAGTCAACGGAAAAAGGATCGGTTTTGGTCAACAATTTTAAGGTACAGGGTGAGGAAACGGAATACCGCTTTCCCCTGGACCGGGACGGGAATATCCTCATTGAGAAACAAAGACGGGGAAAAAGTGATTTTCGCCGCCTGACGCTTAACCATTTTCGTGATTATGACCAGACCGGCAAAACATTGGCCCGGCTGTTGAAAGACGCTGAAGCTTTGGGCGTCTACAGAGAAACCAAGCCGGAGCGTATGCCCCTCATCCTGTATAATTATGCCGAAACCCGGAAAGAAGAGCTGCTCAAAGCCCCGGATTTGATAAAACGCGCCAACTGGATTAACGCGCGCGCGGAATATATTACCGCTCTGAACGAATTGTTAAATGGCCCCTCCGAGATGATTCTGGTCAATGGCTATGAGATGTTAATAGCCACCGAAGGGCTTGATGAAAAGGGAGTTGCCCGGCTGCAGAGCCTGCGGGACGAACTGATCAGGGGGTTTGCCGCCATAAGGGAGAAATACCGCGAACATATTACGCTGCGTACGGAGCTTATCGACGCGGCTCATTCTTCGTTCTGCATAATGGGGCCGGCGTTTAATGCCGCGGGAGCCGGGAATACTTCAGGATCTTCAGCGTTGTATGCCAGCGGGCTGTTTGCCAATACCCTGCTGAACGGACGCAGTATTACGCCGGGTGAAAGCCGTTATATTCTCATTTTGTCCGTGATCGCGTCCTTTATCGCGCTTGCCTGCATTCACGCCTTAAGGCCGGTATTGGTATTTATATTGGGGAGCATCGCGACTCTGATCTGCGGCGCCGCTTTTGGCGCGCATTTTATTTTTAACGCTTACTGGATAGACCCGTTTATACCGATGGCGGCCTGTCTGGGGGGAACCCTGTTTTTGACCGTCTCCCGGTTCTGCATCAGCTACGGCAGAATGCTGCGTTTCCGTCTGGCATACGGCCCCGCGGTAAACGGCGAGATGCTCAAGCAGTTGATCAAGGCGGGCAGACCCTTACTTTCGGGAACCTTGTGCGCCCAGACGGCGATAATCGCCGTTAAAAACCCCGGAATGTCCGGCAAAGAGGACCGGGAGACGCCGCTTGAAGCGGCAAAAGCCGCCGCCGCGTTCCGGGAAGAATTTTCCCGGATCTTTAAGCGGAAAGGGGCGCTGATACTGGGTTTTGAAAATGATATTGCGCTGGCCTGTTTTGGCTCGCCGCCTGAGCGGGTCTGCCGGAACGAAGCGACGCATCCCGCGGCGCGGGCGGTAAACTGCATTGGGGAAATACTGAAGGAACCTCTGTCCGCGCAATGGTACTTTGGCCTGGAGTCAGGCGAATGCGCTTTTTCCTGGTCGGGAAAAACCGGCTATGCCGCGAACGGGCATCCGGTGGTCCGCGCCCGGCTTCTCGTTTCGCTTGCGCGGCGTTATCAGGTACGGGCGGTCATCGGTGAATCGGCAAAGGAAAGCAGCGATATTCTGGCGCGAAAACTCTCCTCGTTTGCGGGCGAAAATTTTTACAAACTGCCGGACGCCGTTGGTTAATTAATATGGAATCGCGCAATTTCTCATGAGCCGAAGAATAAGTTATGTGTAACATCGATAAAAATTTTCACATTTATCTCTGTTTTGGGCAGTCGAATATGGTTGGGTATCTGGGACCGCCCATAGGGTCGGATGGGTCATCAGCCGATACCGGTTGGGTTGCCGCTAACGGATACAATAACCCTCCCGCAAACTTTAAGGTAATGGCCGCGGCAAATGACGACAGGAATCCCTATAACCGGATAAAGGGTGAATGGTACCCGGCGGTACCCCCGCTATGCCGCGGCGGCACAGGGCTTTCTCCCTCCGATTTTTTGGGTAGAACCATTGCCGCGGCGGCCGCCGACAAGAATATTACCGTTGGCGTTATTGTGGTCGCGGTGGACGGCTGCGCCATTAACCTGTTTTCAAAAGACAAAGACGGGTTCAAAGCCTATATCAGGGCGCAGGAAGACTGGATGCGGGGACAGGCCGCCGCGTATGTTGATCCCGGCGCGGGCGGCGTGATTCCCGTAACGGATTTTACCACCGAAGATTATCCGTACAAACGGCTGGCGGATCTGGCGCGGCGCGCCCGAAAAACCGGCGTTATAAAAGGCATTATCATGCACCAGGGTGAATCGGGTATTTCGGGCGGAATTTACAATGCCGCGGTAAGAAAAATCTATAATGGTTTGTGTGAAGACCTTGAAATAGCGCCGGGCGCGATACCTTTCTTTGCCGGCCAGGCGGTCGGCAATAGTAACGGTAATATCAGCTCAATACCGGACGCGTTTACCGACATTCCCAATACCGCCTTTGTTATTCCGTCAGACGGATGCCCGGGGTGGAACCCGGACAGTACCGACAGCAATCAGCAGATTCATTTCAGCCTTGCCGGATACGAAGAATTGGGAAGACGTTACGGCGGAAAAATACTTGAAGTGGTATACGGAATAGCGAATCCTGAAATCCGGGGAACCGACGATTAACTCAGCTTGCCGCGGCCTGCCTGGATTGTTATAATAAATTATGATTATCAATCTTGAACATAATGTTTTACAAAAAGATATTGAAATATCAATTACCTATCCGGTAAAGAACAGAATCGTAGAACGTATTGTCTCATTGATAAAATCTGTTGACGCGCAAATAGAGTGTTACGCCGATGATATTGTAAAACTGGTAAATGTCTCCGATATTTATTACATTGAAAGCGTTGACGGGAAAACCATTGTCTGCTGTGAGAAAGAAAAATATATTGTCAAAAGCCGCTTGTATCAGATATATGAAAAATTAAGGGACAACGGATTTATACAAATCAGCAAATATTGCGTTCTGAATATTAACAAGCTGGACAAATTCAGGCCATTGGACAATAATCGTCTGGAAGCGGTATTGTCAAACGGGGTTTACTTGTGTATCACCAGAAAATATATTTCCGGCATAAAACAGATATTACGGGAGATGAATAAATGAAAGAAATAAAAAAAATAATAAATGATATTATGTTTGTCACGGGCGCGGCTTTGGTTATTCTGACGGTATTTTCGCTGTTTTTCAACGTTGAAATTGGTTTTGTGCCTACTGTTTTTGAAATTTTTGCCGCGGATATTGTTATTATTCTGGGTCTTTTTCTGCGCGGAAAGTTTGAAATCCGCAATTTAATCCTGGAATATCTGATTGATATCAGCTTTATAATCGCCGTTCTTGTTGTATTCGGGCTCATTTTTGACTGGTATTCCGCAATACCGGCGTGGCTTCTTGTGGTAATGGCGGTTGTAATCTACCTGTTTGCCATGATATTCTCCGTTACCAAAATCAAAAAAGACGCGGAAGAATTAAACAAATTACTGGAAAAACATCAAAAAAAGCAGGCAAACACTGCATCTTAGTGTCAAATTTGTGCATCTTGCTTTAGTTTCTGTTTTCACGCCAAAACTAATCTCTATAATTGCCGGTATGGAGGCATTGTATGTTTAAGAGATTGTTTTTTATCGGCGTTTTACTTCTGGTTGTGGAAAGTCTCTTTGCGGACAAAATTAAAACAACCATAGAGATTAACGGAGTAACCGTTAACGGCGGTTTGGTATATGTGGCTGTATACTCAAATGAAAATGAATATAAAAACGAGACGGCTTTTACCAATTTTATCCTGCAGCCGGAGAACGTTAACTTAAAGTATTTTCTGGATTTACCCGAAGGTGAATACGTAGTTTCCGTATATCAGGATAAAAACGGCGATGAAAAACTCAATACCGGCATGTTTGGAATACCTTCCGAGCGTATCGGAAAAACAAACTACAACCTCAAGGGGGCGCCGGGTGGTTTTAACGGGTTGAAAGCGCCGGTAAACAATACTTCCCAGAAACTGATTGTTAACATGGGGAAAGTGAAACTCTTTTAAATGATATAGAGGGAATTATAAAGGGCTGTCTTATGTTAAAAAAAATAAAACAGTTTTTGCTGCCGGGAATTATGTTCCTGATTTTTGAAATAACGGCCGTTATTTTATGGCTTGTTCTTGACAATATATTTTATCTTTTTAATTTTACCTATATCGGTTTTTTTGTTTCTTTGGGAATTGGGCTGTTAACCGCAAAATACAAAAACGCGAGAATATTTATACAGTTTTTTATCGGTTTGTATATGTTCGTTTATTTGGGAATAATATGCCGGGAAAATATGCAGATAGAAGGGTTCTTTTATTATGTGGCAGTCGGTATATTTGAGGCGGCGGCAATACATTATCTGGCTGCAAAAATAGCGGGTCCTTTTATCTTTGGCAGAGGCTGGTGCGGTTACGCGTGCTGGACGGCGATGATACTTGATTTGCTTCCGTACAGGATACCGCAAAAACAAACCGTCAAAAAATTGGGCCTGCTGCGCGCTTTTATTTTCGCGGTCTCATTAACATATTTTTTAATAATATTTTTTCGTTACAGGGAAAATATTGAGAAAATCATGTATATCAGTTTTATTGCGGGAAATATTGTTTATTACGCCATCGGTATATTATTCGCGTATTTATTCAAGGATAACAGGGCTTTTTGTAAATATTTTTGCCCGATCACCGTATTCCTGAAGCCCGCAAGTTATTTTGCCCTTTCACGAAGAAAGGTGAGGCGGGAGAAGTGTATTTCCTGCGATAAATGTAAAAAAATATGCCCTATGGGCGTTGATATGCTTGATAACAGATTCAGCCGCAAAAACGGAACTGAATGTATCCAATGTCTGAAGTGTGTAAATGAATGTCCCAAACAGGCATTGTCATGACATGGAGAAGAAATGAAGAAGATCGGCGTTATTTTGGTTTTTATGTTCTTTTTTCCGGGAGCTAAAATGTTTGGACAGATGGTAACCATACGTCCCGGAAGCTCTGTTGGTTATTGCCGCGCCGGCGACATGAAAGGTTTGTCATATTCATACGGGCTTAAAATACTGCTTATGGCAAATGAATTCCAGCGATATGGAATTAAAATTGATCATTTCAATGTTTTGTCGGATGATAAACATTCATATTTGACTACCGGATTATTTCTGGAACAGGTTGTTTTTAAGTATTTTAACATGGGAATAGGAACGGTTGGATATATAAATACCATACAACGGGGAGAAAATCCGTTCGGGCTGTATACACATTTGGGATTTGAGTATAATTTTTTAAAATGGTTTGGCATTGTCGCCGCGTATCAAAGTGATTTTATTTTCAGGAAATCATTTACCATGAACAGCGCGTTTTTGCTGGAGATTGGGTTTAAGTTTTAACCGCGTTCAAAATCAATAGTCTACAGACACGCCTGTTTTGAGCGCTTCGAACCGTCGGCTTAAATTTTCCTCGTTTTGCGGATTCTCCATTGAAAGATAAAGGGAAAAAAGCACGTCGGGATTGGGCCGGCGCGCTTTCAGGATAGCTCCCATAAAACCGGTGTTATCTTTGGGCGATAAGACCGGCTTTTCGTCAAAGGGGTGTTTTCCCACAGCCAGATCATTCCAGTTTTCCATGGCGTTTGTGCCCAATTTTGGATCGGGTTTGATATTCCGGTAGAAAACGGCGTATTCCTTGCCCCTTTGGTCGCGGTTCAGAGTTACCTTGCGGATGCCGAATTCCGGTTTGCCGTTGATCTTGTACCAGGAATGGGCCAGAAACAATTCTGAACGGGCATTCCAGTCAAACACCTGCCTGTCGGAACCGATGGACAGAAAACCGCTGTTGAAGGAAAAATTCTGTTCGCCGCTTTTCCAGTCAAAGCGAATGTCTTTTAAAAAGTCGGGAATAAACTGTTTAAGGGCGGCATAATTGCCCCATTCCTCAAAAGAGCCGCCGTAGGCGGCAAAAAGGTGATCGCATATCTTGTGCAGATCCCATTCGTAGATGTGCATGAACGCGGTGTCCTGCCTGGTTGAAACAATGGCGGGCCCGTTGGGCAGGGGGAGGATATACATTATCTGAACTTTATCCTCAAAACCTATGATCCAATAGGCGGTAATCCATGTCCTTCCGAGCGCGTCACGGAAAGATCCCTTTGAGGACGGTTCCCCGTAAGAGAGTATCCGATATTGATCATTGCCCCAGAGAGACCTGTCGGTGCGAATATTACGAAGAATCAAATCCATAATATATTTTGGATCGGTACAAACTTTTTCCGCGGATATGGAAAGAGGTCTTTTAATTTTATAAAAATTTATATTGGATATTGAAAACTGATACAACTGCCCGTCATCGTCCAGAGGATAATTTTTTTTATCCAGGTTCGACATTTTCCAATTATCGTCATTACGGTCCACGAAACTGATTTCCGGAAAATTTGACGAAGGGGAACTGTTAAGCAGGTACGCGTTGTTCGGCCCGGAAAGGTATTCAGGCGCTTCTTTGAAAAGCGTTGTCATGGCGTCAACATAATGATCTTTATAGGCTTCACAGACCGACTTTCTTATTTTAGCGTAAGTATCCGGCAGCCGCGTCCGGAATTCAAATATTACGTTCAGTTTATTTGACAATATCAGGTGGCTGACGCTGTATTTTTGACGGTAAAGAAGCTCAGACCGGCTGCCATCAAGAACGACCTCTGCGGGAACCGAATACAGTATATTTTCTTTAAGGGATCTTACCACGCCGACGACTTTTCCGTCCTGGGTTACCAACGGCCCGCCTGAGTTCCCCGGATTGCCGTCCGCCGAACTTTTCAGCAGGTTCCACCGGCCCGAATCTTCTTCGGGAATAGTGCCCAGGATAAGCCCGTTACGCACCACAATGCCCTCGCCCAGCGCGTTTCCTATGCTGAAAACAGTATCGCCTGTTTTGAACTTCTTTTCAAACTGGAAAAATTCATTAAAGGTTTTTCCCTTCACGGTAAAAATGAGGTAGTCTTTTTCGTTGGAACCGCCGATAACCTGATCCACTTCATAGACATTCCCGCGTGAATCCCGAATATGATATTTACTGAAAACCATACTTTCAAAACCCAGGTTGATCACATGGAAGGCGGTTACCAACTCAGTTGGGGAAATGGCAAACGCTGTTCCGATGGAATAGTATTTACCATTTCTGACAGCGAAAGGAACCCTGTCCCAATTCAATTCCTTTTCGTAAACCGTGGCGTCTTCGACCGGTTTTTCTATGACTACTTCAAAAACAGCGTTTTGAACCAGGCTGAGAGTACCGGCGGAAAAAAATCCTGCCCCCGCAGGCCGCGGAGCGGAGGTACAGGATACCAAGCCTGTCATTATCAGAATAACAACTGATAAAAACGCGTCTCTCAATTTAATTTTTCCCATGGGAATGAGTATATAGCATTTTATATTATTAGTACATCGGAGCGTTTTGTAAAAAAATGGTATGGGTCGCGTTATTTCTCCTGAACAATGGGATTGTCCCTATTATGGGGAATATCCGGATGATTTACCCATTCAATCGCAAGCCGCCTGAGTTCATTTGAAGAATCACAATGGAGTTTCAGTTTGATATGTTCCTTATGGGTATCTATGGTTTTGGTACTCAGGTTAAACTTACCGGCGATTTCAGCGGTTCCCATTCCTTCACCCACACAGGAAAACACCTGAATCTCCCGATCCGAAAGTTTCCGTATTGAGCCGGCCCAATCTTTCGCTCCCCGCTGGCTTTCCCCGGTCATCGCTTCAAAAATCCGTTCCCGTTCACTGTCGCTCAGGTACACTTTTCCCGCCATGACGGTTTTTACGGCCTCCAGCACTTTCGCGGACGGTTCTGTTTTCATAATATAGCCCCGCGCGCCCAAACGAAGAACCCGTTCGGAATAGTACCGTTCATCGCGCATGGACAGGACCAGAATCGCCATATCCGGGTCAAGGGATTTCAACCGGGGAATAAGGTCCATGCCGTTTTCTTTTCCAAGGCCAATATCAACAATGGCGAGGGCCGGTTTTTCCTGCTGGGCTATTTTCATGGCTTCTGACAGGTTCGCTGCTTCTCCTATTACGGTGTATCCGGATTTGCCGGCGCCGGCAATAAGGGAGGCAAGACCTTTGCTGAACAGCGGATGATCTTCAACTATCATAACTTTTATTGTTTTTGCTTCAGGCATAAATATCTTATCCTATTACATTTTGAGGATACTTGTATAGTACAATTCACCTATGCCAAAGGCTCATTGTGAGTAAAATTTTAGATGTTACAGACTAAGCCACCCGGATGCGCGCCTTCACCGGAGCGGGCGCGCCTTTTTCCACCGCTGCGGGCACCGGCGCGGCGTCCGCGGCAATGACCGTGTAAGAACCGGGCAGCAGTACGGAGTTGCCTTCCGCGTTGACCGTTTCAAAGGCCGCCGCGGGAAGTTCAAATTCTACCGTAATGGTTTTGCCCGCCGGGACAACCACGCGGCGGAAAGCCCGTAGTGAAGATAAAGGATCATCCGCGTCCTTATCATCCTTTGAAATATAAATTTGCGCCGCTTCTTCGGCATCCCGCTTGCCGGTATTGCTCAAGGTTACTTGCGCCTTTACCGCCGCGCCCGCCGAAATTGACGGCGCGGAAAGCGTGATTGAATCAAAACGGAAAGTGGTATAGGAAAGGCCGAAACCGAAGGGGTACAGGGGCTTTGCCGTCATGTAGCGGTAGGTGCGGCCCTTCATGGAATAATCTTCGTAAGGGGGAAGCTGGCTGGTGGAGGCGGGGAAGGTAATGGGCAGTTTTCCTGAGGGAACCGTATCGCCGAAAATTATATCCGCCACGGCTTTACCGCCCAACTCGCCGGGATACCAGGCGAAAATCACCGCGTCGGCAATATCCTCCGGTATGGCGATGGGACTGCCGCCGGTCAGCACAAGAATCATCGGCTTGCCCGCCGCCTTTCCCATGGTTCTGACTTTCTGCAAAAATTTCAACTGCCAGGGTGGAAGCTCAATATAGGTACGGTCGCCGTTGGAATCCGAAGCGATGGCGTCGCCTTCTTCCCCTTCAATCGCCCCGTCCAGCCCCATCACGGCAATGATAAGATCGGGGATATTTGCTATGCCGAATTCAGCGTTTGACGAATGGATGTCGTTGTACATCAAACAGCCCTGGCGGTATTCCAGGTTGATCCCGTATTTGTCTTTGATCTTTTCTCCCAACCCTTCAAGGATGGTGACAAAGCGGGAACTGACCCCGTAATAATTGCCGAACAGGGTATGGGCGTTAGCCGCGCCCGGACCGACCACGGTGATTTTTTTCGCGCTTGAGTCCAGTGGCAAAAGATTATGGTCGTTTTTCAGAAGTACGATGGATTTTTCCGCCGCCTTGAGCGCCAGCTTTCGATGTTTTTTACAGTTGATTATCTTACGGCCCAGTTTGCCGTATTTGCCTTTATGCGGCGGGTCGAACATTCCCAGCTTGAAACGGGTACGCAAGAGTCGCCTGAGGGCGGTGTCAATCGCCTCCTCGGTAACCAGCCCCTTTTTTAAGGAAGCGGTCAGATACGGATAAGTACAGCCGCAGTTCAGGTCGCAGCCCGCGTTCAGGGCAAGGGCCGCCGATTCTTCGGGGGCGGCGGTTATTTTGTGGTTTTCATGAAAATCGCGGATCGCCCAACAGTCTGAAACAACATGGCCCTTGAATCCCCAGCGATCCCGCAGTATGTCTTTTAACAGATAATGGCTGGCGCAGCAGGGATCTCCCCGGAAGCGGTTATACGCGCCCATGACCGATTCAACGCCGCCGTCAACCAGCGCCTTGAAGGCGGGGAGGTAAGTTTCAAAAAGGTCTTTCTGAGAAACATCCGCGTCAAAGGTATGGCGTAATTTTTCCGGCCCTGAGTGGACGGCATAGTGTTTGGCGCAGGCGGCAAGTTTAAGGTTTTCGGTATCTCTACCCTGCAAGCCCCGCATCACGGCAAGTCCGATACGGCTGGTAAGGTACGGGTCTTCGCCGTAAGTTTCCTGTCCGCGGCCCCAGCGTGGGTCGCGGAAAATATTGATATTCGGCGTCCAGAAAGTCAGGCCCCAATACCGGCCCCGGTTCCCCTGTTTAACCGCCTCGTTGTATTTTGCCCGCGCCTCATCGGAAATCGCCGCCGCCACTTCTTCGACAAAACCTTCGTCGAAAGTCGCCGCCAGCGCGATGGCCTGGGGAAACACCGTAGCGATACCCGCCCGCGCGACTCCATGCAGGCACTCGTTCCACCAGTTGTATTCAGGTATACCCAGGCGCTCAACCGCCGCGCTCACATCACTCAACTGGGACACTTTTTCTTCCAGCGTCATTTGGGAAATCAGTTCGTTGATTTTTGATTCATGATTCATACAGACACACTATATTCTCTGTTGGGGGGTGTCAATATATCTAAAAATTTCACACAAAGAACGGTAATGGAATTCTGGTGACAGATACTCCGCCTTACCCACTATCAATTTATTCTTTGCCGTTTCTTTTTTTCGAAAAGGTCGGTATGCGTTCCTGTTCGGGAAGCGGTGAGTATCAAACGGCCTTTATCTACAGCGTAAATTAAAAGCCAGTTCGGTAGAATATGGCACTCCCGAAAACCGATATAATTTCCAACGAGCGGATGATCTTTGTGTTTTGGAGCTAAAGGTTTTTCTTCCAGCAGAGTTTGGATTACTGATTTTAACAGAGCTACATTTAAGCCTCGTTTTCGGGCAAGTTTCTCATCTTTACGGAATTGATTGGTCGTATGTAAGGTTAACATTCTTAACTGTTTTCCGCTTCGTACTCTGCATCCAATTCCTCAAATAATTCATCGGCGCTGGAATAACTTTTTGCCTTCTTCTTTCCGCTCATAATATCACGCGTTTCCTGCATGGCGGCCTCGGTTTCGGCGTTGTAACGGGGCTGCTTCATTTCAAAGGGGAGACCGCCTATCATAAGCGATTGGCGCAAAAAGATATTCACCGCGTCGGATATGGTGATTCCAAAAGTAGAGAATAACTGTTCCGCCCCCTTTTTTGTCTGGGGGTCAATTCGTATGCTTAAGTTTGCCGTTTTTACCATAAGTTACCTTCTGACTAAAATGTAATGCATTGTCTATACATTGTCAATAGGCGGAAATAAGGAGCAAATGCGACAATTAGCAATTTTAGCGAGACTATCAGGCTTGGCCCGAATAATGCTTATGTCTACGAACTTCGTGGGGATGCTTATCGAAAGAAAAGTCAAAAAAACAAGCGATACAGGATTTTTAAAAAGCGCTTAGTTTGAATACAAATCTTGACTGGGTAAGGCAAGATTTACAGGAAATATGAGAAGGAAGAATAATAGGAATAATTAAAGAAAGTATTTTGATTGGTAGTAGGCGGCATTTGGATAGACAGTACCTTCATGTTGAAGATTGCTTTCCATAAAGTATAAGATATAAAAATATAATACAAAGTATACATAATAACTTTAAGTTATTCGTGGTTTTTGAAATCGGCTTCCTCTGGAGGATCGGATGCGGAACCGGAATATCATTGAGTATCCGGGTATCTGGGAAACTCTCTACAACCCGGAATTTACCCCCCCTCGAATTCGAGAGGGATAGAAGAATCAGTTTCTGGGCTTAGACGGTACTGCCGTTTACTTATCCATTGACAAGAAAACGTGAAAAATATAGAATAGACCTTGGTAACACCGCTTGACGCGGTGCTAAACCAACCGCCTGCGGCGGTCGAGCCGTTATTTCAGCGGTACTGTCGCCAACCTAAAGGTTGGCTTACATTACGGGTCATGGTAACTGTTGTTGGTGCCTGGTCCGTTAGGATTTTTTGAATTAACACCGCTTGACGCGGTGCTTTTGTTTGGACCGCTAGCTCAGCTGGTAGAGCAGCAGACTCTTAATCTGCGGGTCGAAGGTTCGATCCCTTCGCGGTTCAGTGCAGTTAAGTCATTAACGGGGTATTACCATGCGGAAAATTGGGCGTTGGCCGCCAATGCCGCAAAGGAGCTATACGTAAATGAAAATAATTAAAAAATTGCTGATAATAATTTCGGCCACGGTATTGGCAATCTTTTTGATATTGTTGCTTGCGCCTGTTCTGTTCAAGGGAAAAATCCTCAATATTGCCAAAACAGAATTGAACAAGATGTTGGAGGCAAAAGTCGATTTTTCGGATCTCAAACTGTCATTCATCCGTAATTTTCCGAATGCCTATGTGGCTTTGGAAGATTTAACGGTAACAGGTACCGGTGAATTTACAGACGAGACATTGGTGGCATTCAAAAGATTGAGCGTAACAGTTGATATCATGAGCGTCATCAAGATGGACAATATACAGGTAAAATCGGTACTGCTCGACCAGGCCAGGGTAAACGCCCATATAGCGGAAAGCGGCAATGTGAACTGGGATATCATGAAACCCAAAGAAGAGGCTGTTACTCCCCCTGCTGAGGTTCCTCCCGATGAAATTGCCCCTGCTCAAGATACATCCGCCACTACACTCAAGGTAGCCCTTAATAAATTCGAGATACGTAACGCCAATCTTTCCTTTCGCGATGATGCAAACAAGATGACGGCAACGGCAAATAACCTCAATTTCTTCCTGTACGGCGATATGACGCTGGACAATGTTGATCTGAACATGAAATTGGATATTGCCGATGTCAATTTCAGGATGAATGGCATTAGCTTGCTGACCAAAGCGCGTGTCGGCCTTGTTTCGGAAGTTGCCGCCGACCTTAAAAATATGGGATTCACCCTAAAGGAAAATCAGTTCAATCTGAATGAAATTATATTGAAATTTGCCGGTTCGGTGCAGATACCCGACGACATCAATGTCGACATGACGTTTGCCACCGAAAAAACGGATTTTAAGAGCGTGCTGCGGCTTGTTCCGGCTGTCTATATGAAGGACTTTGAATCAATAAAGACGGCAGGCAGTTTCACCCTCTCCGGCAATATAAAAGGCACATACAACGATAAGCAAATGCCCAGCGCCGGAATAAACCTGACTATTGGCGATGCCATGTTCAAATATCCCGACCTGCCTAAATCGGTAAATAATATTAACATCAGAGCAAAAGCTTTTTACGACGGCATCGTGTTCGACAAAACAACGCTTGATGTGGATAAACTGCATTTTGAGATGGCCGGCAACCCGTTTGACGCTGAACTGCATGTAAAGACGCCTGAAAGCGATATGCAAGTGGCGGCAAAGTTTTTGGGCAAGATCGACTTTAACTCCCTGCTTGATATTATTCCGTTAGACGATATCGCCCTGAAGGGTTTGCTGGAATGTGATTTTGCGCTGGCGGGACGGATGTCAACCATCGAAAAACAGCGGTACGAAGATTTTGACGCCAAAGGCATGCTGAAACTGACCGGCATAGATTTTAAAAGCCCAGATTTCCCGCAAGCGGTAAAAATCGCAAGTACTCAGCTTAATCTTACGCCAAGAAAGGTTGATCTCGCGAACTTCGATGCCGTCATAGGAAATACTGATATTGCCATGAACGGCGCGCTTGAGAATTTCATACCTTTTATTTTCAAAGGCAGTACGGTACGCGGTAATCTCAACCTGAAATCCAACAACATTGATCTTAATGAATTTATGACCACCAATGAGACCGCCGAAAAACCGGAAAAGCCCGAAGATGATTCTCCGCTGACGGTTATCGAGGTGCCCAAAAACATCGACTTTGCGGTGAATGTCAATATCGGCAGGCTCCTGTTTGACAAGTTGAGCATTACCGACACGGTCGGCGCGTTGTTGGTGAGGGACGGCAAGCTGCAGATGCAGAAGCTCGCCATGAAACTGCTGGAAGGAAGCATGACGCTCTCCGGCGAATATAATACGCAGGACATCAAAGTTCCGTCGGTTAATTTTGGCGTAAATATCGGGCGGGTCGACGTCGCCTCGGCAATTTCATCGTTTGAGATACTTCAAAAAATATTGCCGCAGGCGCAGAACTACGTGGGAAAAGTGTCGGCAAACCTGACACTGTTCAGTATTCTTGACGAACACCTCAACCCTGTATTGAACACGGTAGATTCCAAAGGCCAACTGCAGACACATGACCTGAAAATACAAAACTCAGAACTGTTCGGCACGATGGCCGATATGTTAAAAAATGAATCGTGGCGCACGCCCACTATGAACAATATTACCGTCAGATATGTGATCAAGGATGGGCAACTGACAGTTGAACCGATACGGCTGAATGTTGCGCAGACCGCGCTTGAGCTCACGGGCAGCCAGGGACTCGATATGACCCTGAATTACAAGATAAACGCGACGGTGCCTGTTTCGGCAGTCGGTTCCGGCGCAACTGATATTTTGAGCAAAATCCCCGGAGGTTCAAGAGTCAAGGAAGTCAAGGTGACAGGATTGATAGGCGGCACGATTACCAAACCTGCTGTAAGTCTTGGCGTCGCCGATATGGTGAGTAACGTTGCCGAAATCGCCAAAGAAGTGGTCAAAGAAAAAGTACAGGCGGTTAAAGAACAAGTGAAAGAAGAGGTTGAAAAACAGATAGCCGCCATCATGGCTGAGGCCGAGAAACAGGCTCAAAACATCCGTAATGCCGCCAAACAAACCGCCGACAGGATACGCAGCGAGGCCAACGCCGCCGCCGATAAACTCGAAAACGAAGCTAAATCACCTCTTGAAAAACTTGCGGCCAAAGTTGCGGCCGGCAAACTTCGTGACGAAGGCAAGGCTACGGCCGCTAAAACAGAACAGGAAGCTGAAAAACAAGTTACAGTTATTATGGATAACGCCAAAAAGAATGCTGAGAGTATAAAGTAAGAATAGGGGCTTCTATGCCGGATTTTACTTCCGCATTTCCCAGGCTTTCAGCCTGACTTCAGCGCGGTGGAGTTTCGCTTTCGCCCGGTCAATTTCCTGCTTCAGAAAAGCTGATTTAAGGTTTTCTTCCGCTTCCTGCCGGTGGATGCGGGCGCGTTCCAGCTCTATTTCTTCGGGCCATTTGGCGTCATCAACCATCAGTACGTCTTTGTGATCCTTCACTTCCAGAATGCCTTCCGTGACAAACGCGAATCGTATAACGCCCTGGTCGTCTTTTATGCGGAGTATGCAGCTTTCCGACGGGGCGGTAAAGGGGGCGTGATGCGCGTATATGCCGATTTCACCGTCAACCAGAGTCAGGATAATCGATTCTACCTGACCAATGAAAAAAGGCCGGTAGGGGGTATGCACCTCAAAGTTAAACAGGGGGGGCATTACGAGTTCCTATTGCCGCGCTTTTTCAAGCACGTCGCTGATGCTGCCAGCCATGTAAAAAGCCTGTTCGGGGATTGAATCACATTCGCCGTCAAGAATCATCTTGAAACCTTTGACGGTTTCCTTGACCGGTACATAGCGGCCGGGAATGCCGGTAAACTTTTCCGCGACAAAAAAAGGCTGGCTGAAGAAGCGCTGGACTTTGCGCGCCCTGGTTACGGTAAGCTGGTCTTCCGCGGAAAGCTCGTCGATGCCGAGTATGGCGATGATGTCCTGCAATTCTTTGTAACGCTGGAGAATCTGCTGGGTGCGGCGGGCGGTGTTGTAGTGATCATCGCCGACTACGGCGGCGTCAAGGATGCGGGAACTGGAAGCCAAAGGATCTACCGAGGGATAAATTCCCAGTTCGACAATTTTGCGGGAAAGGGTAGTGGTCGCGTCCAGATGGGCAAAAGTGGTCGCCGGCGCGGGATCGGTCAGGTCGTCCGCGGGAACATAGACCGCCTGTATGCTGGTAATCGAACCTTTCGCGGTGCTGGCGATCCGTTCCTCCAGGCCGCCCATCTCGTTTGCCAATGTCGGCTGATAGCCGACGGCGCTGGGGATGCGGCCCAGCAGGGCTGAAACTTCCGCGCCGGCCTGAATAAAGCGAAAAATATTATCAATAAAGAGCAGCACATCCTGGCCTTCGTGATCGCGGAAATACTCCGCTATACTTAAGCCGGTCAGGGCGACCCGCATACGCGCGCCGGGCGGCTCATTCATCTGGCCAAAAACCAGGGCGGTTTTATCGATAACGCCGCTTTCAGTCATTTCTTTCCAGAGGTCGGCCCCTTCCCGCGAACGTTCGCCGACGCCGGAAAACACCGAGTAGCCGGAATGTTCCGTGGCAATGTTGCGGATCAGTTCCATAATGACGACGGTCTTGCCCACGCCGGCGCCGCCGAACAATCCGATCTTTCCGCCCTTGGCGTAGGGGGCGATTAAATCAATGACCTTTATTCCCGTTTCAAGTATATCCGTGGCGGGCCGCTGTTCCTCAAAACGCGGGGCGGGACGGTGAATGGAATTGTACTGCTGCGCGCTGAACGCGCCCTTGTTGTCAATGGGGTCGCCGGTAACGCTGAACATCCGCCCCAGCACTTCCCTGCCCACCGGTACGCTGATGGGCTTCTCCGTATCCAGCGCCGCAATGCCCCGTGACAGGCCTTCGGTGGCGGACATGGCGACGCAGCGCACGCGGTTATCCCCGATATGCTGCAGGACTTCCAGCGTTACAATCCGCCCGTCGCTTGAATTTACTTTGAGCGCGTTGAGAATGGCGGGAACTTTTCCCTCTTCAAAGCGGACATCCACAACCGGCCCGACTATCTGGATAATGCTTCCTGTATTTGCCATCTTAACCCCTTATTTATCAGCTAACGCGGCGGAACCGGCGGCGATTTCCGACATTTCCTGGGTAATGCCCGCCTGCCGCGCGCGGTTGTAACTGATCTGCAGCGACGTGAGCATATCCTCGGCGCTTTTGGAAGCCTCGTCCATCGCGGACATCCGGGCGCTCTGCTCGCTTACATAAGCCTCTACCATGCAGCCGTACATGATGCCCCTGATATACCGGGGAACCAGCGCGTCAAAAACCGCTTCTTCCGAGGGCAGGAATTCAAACTGCAATTCCACCCGCTTCATATTTCCCGTTTCAAAAAGTTCCGCCTGAATTTTTTCCGCGCTTAAAGGAAATATCTGCTGTTCGGTGGGCAGAAGTTTCACCGCGCTGTACATGTGGGTATACACCACATGAACCTCGTCAAAGGCCCCCCACAGAAACTGCGAAACAATATATTCGGCGATTTCACCGGCATGGTCTATGGTGGGTATTTGCGAATGGAAAGAAAAATTTTCCAAAATAACGTGAGGCGTATGCGCAAAGTACCGGTAGCCGACAGAGCCGATAAGGACCAGCACGGGATTTTTTACCCTTGCGCATAAATCAATTGCCATCCGGAAAACATTGGCGTTGTAACCGCCGGCCAATCCCTTGTCGCTGGTAATGACGACAATGGCGGTCTGCGTCCGGTTTGCCGGATCAGGCTCGCGGAAAAACTCGCTGTGTACCTTGCCCGCGCGGGAAAGAATGTCAAACATTGACTTTTGAATCCGGTTAAAGTACGGTTCGGTATCCTGCAGCATACGCCGGCCTTTACGCAGTTTTGCCGTAGAGATCAGGTTCATGGCTTTGGTAACCTGTAAGGTCTGCCTGATTGCCCGCATCCGCAGGCGCACGTCCCGTAAATTTGCCACGTTAACCCCTGTCCGCCCAGGAAGATTTAAATTTCTCTATGGCGGCCCGCAATTCCGCTTCCTGTTCCGGTGAAAACTTGCCGGTTTCCCCAATGCCGCGCATCAAATCCGCGTGGTTATAGCGAAGGTATTCAAGATAGGCGGTAATGCAATGGGCGGTTTTTTCCACCGCCACATCCATGAGATAACCGTTAATCGCCAAAAAGAGAATAGCGGTCTGCTGTTCCAGCGGGTAGGGTGAATACTGCGCCTGTTTCAGCATTTCCATCAGCCGTTCCCCCTGGGCGAGCTTGTCGCGCGTGGCCTTGTCCAGATCGCTGCCGAACTGGGCAAAGGCGGCCATTTCGCGGTACTGGGCAAGGTCCAGCCGCAGGCGGCCTGAAATGCCGCGGATCGCTTTTGACTGGGCCGCGCCGCCGACCCTGCTGACCGAAAGTCCCACGTCAATGGCGGGCCGGAAACCTGAGTTAAACAATTCTGAATCAAGGAAGACTTGCCCGTCGGTAATGGAAATAACATTGGTGGGAATGTACGATGAAATGTCGCCGGCCTGGGTCTCAACAATGGGCAGGGCGGTGATTGAACCGCCGCCTTTTGCCGGTGAAAGTTTTGCCGCCCGTTCCAGCAGCCGCGAATGAAGGTAGAATACGTCGCCGGGGAAAGCCTCACGTCCCGGAGGGCGGCGCAAAAGCAGGCTGATCGTGCGGTAGGCTACGGCGTGTTTGGAAAGATCGTCGTACACTATCAGCACGTCTTTTCCCTGATGCATAAAATGTTCCGCCATCGCGACTCCGGCGTAGGGGGCTATGTATTGCAGGGCCGCCGAATCCGACGCCGTTGCCAGCACCACAAAGGTATATTCCATCGCCCCATGCTCTTCAAGTTTTTTGACAATCGCCGCCACCGATGATGACTTTTGCCCGATCGCGCAGTACACGCAGGTAACGCCTTTCCCTTTTTGATTGATAATGGTGTCAATGGCAATGGCGGTCTTGCCGGTCTGCCGGTCGCCGATAATCAGTTCCCGCTGGCCCCGCCCGATGGGGATCATGGCGTCAATGGAAACAATACCGGTCTGCAAAGGGGTATCCACACTGCCCCGGTCTATGACCGCCGCGGCGGGTGATTCCAGGGGAAGGTGTTCTTCCGCGGTAAACGGCCCCTTGCCGTCCATCGGTTCGCCCAGAGGATTGAGCACCCGCCCCAAAAGGACGGAGCCTGAAGGAACCGACACTACTTTGCCGGTTCCCCTGACTTCCTCGCCGTCTTTAACCAGCGATTCCCCGGAAAGCAATACGCAGCCCGCCTGTTCTTCTTCCAGATTCAGGACAATGCCCGTCGCGCCGCTGGCAAATTCAACCAGCTCGCCGTATATGGCCTTGTCCAGCCCGTATACTGTGGCGACCGAATCGCCCACCTGCACGACAAAGCCCGCGTTTCCGGAAGAAGCTTTGCCTTCCCAATGTGTTATTTTTTCCTGTAAGACCCTGGTCAGGTCGCTATAATCCGCCATCTATAGAACCGCCTCCAAACCGGCGCGCATCTTATCCATCTGCCCTTTGACGCTTGCGTCAACATACAACCCGCCGGCCCGCAGCCGGTAACCGCCCAGCAGAGCGGGAACCAGGCGCGTCTTCATTTTTATATCTGCCGCTCCGGTTCGTTCAAGAATGCGCCGCTTAAGTTCTTTTTCAAAAGCGTTGTCTAGGGGCGACGCCGATTCAATCGTAACCGCCAGTGTTCCGGCGCGTTCATCAATCCGTTCTTCTATTTTCTGCAGAATTATATCAATATGCTTAAATTGATTTTTTGCGACTAACAGGGTGATATAGCGGATGGTATATTCGACCGTAATATCCTTTTGAGTTCCGGCGCTTTCCCGCAGTAACTTTTCAAGCCGCCGCGCGGCGGAATAGCCGAACAATGCGCCGGAAACAGTTTTGATCGGCTGAGCCATCGCCTTCAAACAGGCCAGGCCTTCCGCGGCGTTATCACCCAGTACGGTGATAAAAACGGCGGCCCAGCGATTCCCGTGTATCACGGGTTATTTCCCTTTTGCGCGGCAAGTTCATCCAGCAGCATTGTCGCGTAACGGCGGTTATCGTCGCCGGAAATTTCCCGCTGCACCATGCGGGCGCATGCCGCCATCACCAGCGCGGCGGCCTCAACTTTGAAGCGGGCGAATGCCGCCTGATGTTCCGCCTCAACCTGCTTGTGGGCGGCTTGAGTCAGCGCTTCCGCCGTTGCCTTGCCGTCGGCGACAATTTGCCGGGCTTGCGTCTCGGCGTTTACGCGGGCGGCTTTTATTATTTCGTGCGCTTCGGTTTCGGCGTTCTTCAGTTTACCTTCATACTGGGCGAGCAGATTCTGCGCCTCGGCCCGGTCTTTTTCCGCCTGATCGATGGTATCCTGAACCCGCTTTGCCCTGTCCGCCATGAATTTGGTCACCGGCTTAAACAATATCTTCCGCAGAATAATAAAGAGAATGGTGATATTGATAATGGTGATAATAAAAGTGACGGAAAAATCCAGCATGCTAACCTCTATCTTTGGGGCTATCCAAGAAGTAAGAATTAACCACGGAGGGCACGGAGTACCACGGAGTTTTGGTACGAAAATCTTTTATTCCTCCGTGAAACTCCGTGTACTCCGTGGTAAAAAATTCTTCCTGGATAATCTTTGTTGAATCGAATATGAAACGAATTTTCATAATCCATTACCCCAACTTGGAGATCAGCATTATCGCGACAACCAATCCGTATATAGCCGTCGATTCCGCCAGGGCCGCGCCGACAAAAAACATCGGCGTAAATTTGTTGCTTGCCTCGGGCTGGCGGGCCATTGCCTGCATAAGCCCCGCTGTCGCAACTCCAATGCCGATACCGGCCCCAATGCCGGTAACTACCGCGATACCCGCTCCAACGCCAAGTAAAACATTCCACTCCATCGTGTCCTCCTACTGAAGTTTCTGAACAACTTCGTTTTATTCCGTATCAATTTTCACAGCCTCTGAAATATAGAGACTGGTTAAAAACACAAAAATCCCCGCCTGCACAATTCCGTCAAAGAAATCAAAGTACAGTGAAGGAACCACCGGAAGCGCCAGTGGAAGCATCTTCTCGATCATGGACATCAATACAAAACCGCCCAGCATATTGCCGAACAACCGGAGCGCCAGCGAAATGAGGCGGGTGCCGTAATCCATTATGTTAAAGGGCAGCATTACCGGAAGGGGATGCAGAAAGTTCTTGAGCCAGCCGCCCAATCCCCGCGCCAGTAAACCGCAGACAATAACCAGCGTAATCGAAATGACCGCCAGCGCCGCCGTTACATTGATGTCTTTGGTGGGGGGGTGTATTTCAAAGGGCGGGATAAACTCATGGCCGGCAAATTTTAACGCCAGCGGCGATACCACGGTGATAAGATTGCCCAGAAGCAGAAAGAGGAACAGTGAGCCTATATAGGGGCCCAAAAACTTCGCGAAAGGGCCGAACTGGTTACGGGCAAAATTGTTGAGGGATTCGACTCCCATTTCCAGAATCGCCTGCGCCCCCGCGGGGATGGTTTTAAGTCTGCTGGTAAAGATAAGGGAAGCGACGATAAGAACCGCCATAACCGCCCAGGAGACAATAACTGTTTCGGTAATGGGAATGGTATGGCCCAGCAAGGTCAGGGTGAAGATAGTCTTTATTTCCAGCGCTCCCATAATTTCCTGCCATGCTGTTTACGATAGTATGGTATTATAGTATCATTTGAAACTAAAAGAGGCAATAACAAATTCAAAAAAAGGCCGTACAGGAAAACCCTGTACGGCCAGATCCCGGACGATTCCCCCACAGTTTTCGTCCAGGATTGCCGGGTTTTCTTCCGTAGCCACGCTACAGAAGCCCTCCTAACCCGGCAGTGTGCTCAAAAGCGATTCAACGAACATTGGTCCAGGAATGTTCGCTCAAAAACGTCGCTTGCAAGCGTTCTCAAGGAGCTTCGGCTGTCTGCTCCCCTCCCAATATGTTAATTTCACGAATAAACTCGTCCAAATTCTCGAAATGCCGGTACACCGAGGCGAAGCGTATATACGCCACTTTATCAAGGACGCTCAACCGCTCCAAAATCAGGTCTCCGATGACCTTGCCGTCAATTTCCCGGCTGCCCTTGCTTAAAATCGCCGTCTCATCCTCAATATCGTTGATCAGGCTTTCGATTTGCATACTGGATACCGGCCGTTTTTCCAGCGCCCGCACTATGCCCCGCTCTATTTTGTTCCGGTCAAATGGTTCCCGCCTGCCGTCCTTTTTGATAACCATAAACTGGCTGTCTTCGGTCCGTTCATAACTGGTAAAACGATACCCGCAACGCTCACATTCCCTGCGGCGGCGTATTGCCTCGCCATTGGCAAGGGTTCGGGATTCGACCACTTTGTCGTCAATACTGCCGCAGTGGGGGCATCGCATATTGTGTACCTCTTTATACCACACCCCATATATAGCGCCCTATATATAGGGTAGACCCCTGTATTTATAGCGCGCTACCTATAGCGTCTTTGATAAGTATACCACACTATATATTGTGTGGCAAGCATAAAAAGAGGAAAGAAGTTGCTTTTTTCTTTTATTTCTGTATTATTGAATACAAGAGGTGTGTATATGAACAGAAAAGCATTTATTGTCTTTATACTCATGGCTGTCCTTGCCCTGTTTGGGTTAGGTTCATGCCTTTCAAACCGTGGTACTGTTGCTGTTCATAACTCAAAAAACAGCCTTGATTGGGCTGGTGTTTATACCGGCACAATCCCGGCGGCCGACGGGCCGGGCATCAATGTCCGCATGAAACTTAACAAAGATAATACCTATGAACTGACGTATGAATACCTTAAAAAACCTGATAACGCGTTTACCAATACAGGGTCGTTTAAATGGAATGATACGGGGGACATTATTAATCTTGGGATAGCCGATACGCCAAGTTACTACAAAATAGCTGAAAATAAACTGATCCAGCTGGACATGGAAGGAAAGCTGATTACCGGCAAACTGGCTGATAATTACATACTCACCAAAGAACGCTGAGAAAGTATCTGCGGATAGATTATTGATCAACGGGTAAAAAACAAATATGCTTTATCTATTATGATAAATCCAAACGAAAATACGGATATGGTCGTATGGGATGAGAAATACGCGACCGGGATTGAGTTGATTGACAGCCAGCACAAGGAGCTTTTTTCCCTAACCAACGAACTTTTCCGCGCCTGTATGGGCGATGAGGAGACGCTCAAGAGCGTATTCATAGAAACAATGGGGCGGATGGTCGAGTATGTCCGTTTCCACTTTGGCGCCGAACAGCAAATGCTGCAGAGGATAAACTATCCTGATTATCAGGAACATAAAAAACAGCATGACAAATTGATACGGGACATTCTTGAAGCGGCAAACGCCCATAGTAAAGGGGACAGATTAGTAGCCAACCAGTTTGTCCGCACCATGAGGGACTGGATATTGAGCCACATCGCTTTTACCGACAAGCTTTATGTTGCCTATATCGCCGATCAGAAGAAAAAAGGCCTGCTCAGCGACAAGGATGTTAACGGGTAGATTTCTTTTTCTTTTTGGGTATGGGTACATTTTTTTCCAGTACCATTACCACATTACTTAAATATTCACTGTCATCCACGTTTACCATATAATGTTCTTTTGCCCCTTCATACGGAAATCCTGTTTCCGCGTTTTCCATCAAAGGCTTTACGCAGTCAAGCATTTTTACAAAGGCCGTATTATCACAAATCATTACAACCGGTTTATTATTTAAGTATATTAAATATTCACCAAACATTTTTTTATATGTTATTGTTCCATTGGTTTTTATTTGGTCAACAACGTATTGAACATAATCCATATCACTTGCCATGTTATACCCCTATAAATAATATCTGAAAAACAGCGGTAATTTCAATAACGGCGCTGTTATTTGGTTACCTTGACATACCCCCCGTTAATCACTAAACTGGCTCAATAGGGGCGAATCCCCAGGCGAGAGTGGTGGAATTGGCAGACACGCCAGACTTAGGATCTGGTGCCCTGGGCATAAGGGTTCAAGTCCCTTCTCTCGCAGCCCGCTCACGCAGGGAATATTGGTTAAATTAAGGAAAGTACCGTGTCCGTAAGCAAAGAAATTACCCGTCTTGAGAAATCAAATGTCAAACTCAGCCTGACTGTCCCCAAAGAGGAAGTGCAGGCCCAATATCAGGATGTACTGAAGGATTATACCAAAAATGCCCAACTGCCCGGTTTCCGTAAAGGGAAGGTGCCGCAAGAGGTGCTGCTGCGGAAATTCGGCGATTCGCTCAAAGGGGCGGCTTTGGGGAAAGTTATCGAGAAGGCCGTTGAAGAGGTTTTTCAGGATGACAAACTGCCCCGTGACGAGCGGCCCCTGCCGTACTCCCAGCCGGTGATACAGGAAGAGCCTAAACTTGACCTTGATCAGGATTTAAGTTTTTCCCTGGTGTATGACGTACTGCCCGCCGTAAGCGTCGGCATATGGAAGGGGCTGGAAATTGAGGTTCCGGCGGTGGAAATAAGCGGGGAAGACATTAACCGGGAACTGGAACAGATCAGGGATCGTAACGCCTTTGTCCTTGACCGGGACGAAGCCGCGCCGGCCCAGACGGGCGATATTGCCACCATAAGTTACTGCGAACTGGGGGAAGACGGCGCGGAAATACCCAATGCCCGGCGGGACGATTTTGTGTTTACCCTGGGAAGCCGTTCCAATGTTTACCAGTTGGACGATGACCTTATCGGCATGAAAAAGGGTGAAACCAAAGAATTTACCAAAACCTATCCGCCGGCCGCCGACGGCGCCGACGCTGACGACAGAGCCATTAATTCACCTTTTGCGGGAAAGACGGTTAAACTCAGGGTGACGCTGACGGCTCTGAAAGAGAAAAAACTTCCCGATTTGGATGATGATTTGGCCCAGGATGTAGACGAACAATTTCAGACCCTGGACGATTTGAAAAACAGCATCAAAGAACGCCTGGAAAAAAGCCTGGCGCTCCGCATGAAGGATATCAAGATCAACAAATTGCTTGAGAAAATCATGGAAAAGACCCCGGTTATCCTCCCCGAATCTATGGTTAACGCGGAAGTTGAGGGGCGTTTACGCGCCATGGCGCGGCGCTATGGCACCGATGTTGAGAAACTTTTGCAGCTCATGTCCCTGTCCGGTGAAAACCCCGATGAAATTCATAAAAACTGGCGTTCTCAGGCGGAAAAGGCCCTCCATTCACGGCTGATTGTGGAAACCCTTATTGAGGAACAGCATTTTGAAGTCAGCGACGCGGATGTGGAAAAAGAACTGGAAAACATTGCCGCCGATACCAAAACGCCCCTTGAGGAAGTTAAAAAAAGGTACGAGGGGAAAGACGCCCTGGAATATATCAGGGACAGTATTCGGGAGGCCAGGTTTTATGACGCGCTGTTGGCGGGAAATACCGTAAAAACCGGTTCCAAAGCGAATTATCTGGACGTAATGGAAAAAAACGGTTAAATTAATAGTAGGGGGCTTTTTCAAACTCCTGTTTTGAAAAGTGGCTTTTAACTATAAAAGATTTATATGCTAGTTTTGGAAGAGGCCGTATGAATGAACAAATGAACACCTTGGTTCCCATCGTGGTCGAACAGACCGGGGCCGGAGAGCGATCCTACGATATTTATTCCCGGCTTTTGAAAGACCGGATAGTGTTTATTGACGGGGAAATTAACGATCTGACGGCGGACCTCGTTGTCGCCCAACTCCTGTTTCTGGACGGCCAGGACACGGAAAAGGATATTAACCTGTATATTAATTCGCCCGGCGGTTCGGTGACCGCGGGGCTTGCCATTTACGATACCATGCAGTACGTGAAGTCCGATGTGCAGACGATCTGCCTGGGCCAGGCGGCAAGCATGGCGGCGCTGATTGTCGCCGCCGGAGCGCCGAACAAACGGCTGGTGCTTCCCTCATCGCGGATGCTTATTCATCAGCCCTGGGGAGGCGCGTCGGGACAGGCCCGCGACATAGGCATACAATCCAAAGAAATAGTTCGCCTGAAAAAAATGACGATTGATTATTTTGCGCATCATACCGGCAAGGATCCTGAAAAAATTGCCGCCGATATGGAACGGGATTTTTATATGTCGGCGCAGGACGCTGTCGCTTACGGCGTCGCTGACCGTATTTTAACAAGGGAACAAAATGGCGCGGCTTCGTAATACCGGTATGGGCGTTGAGCGTATCTGCTCATTCTGCGGCAAAAGCGCCGACATGGCGCGCCGGCTTATTGCCGGGCCTAACGACGTATTTATCTGCGATGAATGTGTTGAAGTATGCCGCAAGATACTCACCGATGAAGACCAGGAACTTACCAGCCAGTTTACCGGAGACATACCCACGCCGCGGGAAATTAAAATCTACCTTGACCAGTTTGTGATTGGCCAGGACGCGGCGAAGAAAGCCCTGTCGGTGGCGGTGTACAACCATTACAAACGAATCGCCAACCCCGGCAAGGGCGGCTCAACCGACGTTGAAATTGAGAAATCAAACGTGCTGTTGATCGGCCCCACGGGAACGGGCAAGACCCTGCTTGCCAAAATACTCGCGAAAAAATTAAAAGTTCCCTTTGCCATTGTTGACGCGACGACTTTAACCGAGGCGGGTTATGTCGGCGAAGATGTGGAGAACATTCTGCTTAAACTGATTCAAAACGCGGGCGGGAACATAGCCGCCGCCGAGCGGGGTATTGTCTACATTGATGAAATCGACAAGATCGCCCGTAAGGGAGAAAATGTTTCGATAACCCGCGACGTATCCGGCGAAGGGGTGCAGCAGGCGCTGCTGAAAATCATCGAGGGGACTGTCGCCTCGGTGCCGCCGCAGGGCGGGCGCAAGCATCCCAATCAGGAAATGATCCGCATTGACACCACCAACATACTGTTTATTTGCGGAGGGGCATTTGTCGGCCTTGATAAATTTATTGCCCGCCGGGTGGTGCAGCATCCCCTGGGTTTCGGAACCGAAGCCGGCGCCGGGGAAAAAAGCCTGAAGGAGCTGTTTGACGCGCTGCACCCGGATGATTTGATTCACTTCGGCATGATTCCCGAATTTATCGGCAGGCTTCCCATTGTCGTGAGCCTTGACGAGCTTAAGCGCGAGGATTTACGGCGGATCATTACCGAGCCGCATAACGCCATCGTTAAACAGTATCAGGCGTCCCTTGCCTATGACGATGTTACGCTGGAATTTACCGAAGGGGCGATTGACGCCATTGCCGATACCGCCATTAAACAAAAAACCGGGGCGCGCGGATTGCGGGCCATTGTCGAAAAGCTGATGACCGATGTGATGTTTGAGATACCCTCGATGAAGGGCGGCAAGCAGGTGACTATCACCGAGGACGTTGTCGAGAAGTCCGAAGCGCCCATCATCCAACAGCTCCAGAAGAGCGCCTAGGGCTGCCCGTGAAACGCGGCGGCAACTCCAAAAAAACAGGGCTTTCTTCATTCCTGTCCGGCCTTAAACGGGTGAATGTTGATTGGTTTCCGGAAGGCGGCGGAAGACTCACCCGGGAAGAATTTACCCTGCTTCCCCTGCATGAATTGGTACTGTACCCCCATACCGTTGTCCCTATTTTTATCACCGCCCATGACGGCATAGCCGCCGTTGATGAGGCGCTCCGCCACGATAACCGGCTCTTTGCCGCCTGTCTGAAAAAGCGTGAGCAGTCTTACCCTGACGGCGAGGAACCCTGGCCGGTCGGCACCGTTGTCCGCATCATTCAGCATTTGAGGCTTCCCGACAATACCTTTCGCGTCGTGCTGCAGGGAGAGTACCGGGGCAGAATAATCGGCATGGAGCAGCGGGTTGATTATTCCCTGGTAAAAATTGAGCCGATAGACACAGGCTTTTTTTCCAATCCGCCGCTGCCGGAAGATGTCGCCCTGATGCGGGCCGTACAGCGGTCCTTTGCCCAATACGCGGAGCTTTCAAAAAAAATCGGATCGGAAACCCTGCTGGCGGTGGAGCGCACGGAAAGTCCCGAACGCCTCGCCAACCTCGTCTGTAACTCCATGCAGCTTAAACCTGAAAAAAAAATAGAACTGCTTGCCGTATCGGGAGCCACTGAGCGGCTGGTGGCAATACTGGAAACGCTTGAGCGGGAAAATGAAATATAC
>Ga0268262_10000853_pt1 | contig 39434 bp, 27 predicted proteins | sample TergutNc150P3_FD_190354 | JGI IMG/M metagenome (GOLD analysis project Ga0268262, IMG submission 190354) | Nasutitermes corniger P3 segment gut microbial community from laboratory colony in Florida, USA - Nc150 P3 (SPAdes) (version 2) | ecosystem: Host-associated > Arthropoda: Insects >...
CCGCCGCGAACCGTTCTTACTACTGTATTTTCAGCGCCATGCGCGCGGTTTTGGCGCTTGACCGGTTTGACTCCAAAAAGCATTCCGGCATAATCGCCGCCTTTCGTAAGGACTACATAAGAACCGGAGTTTTCCCCGTAGAGTTTTCAGATATGATTGAGAACGCCTTTGAAATCCGCCTTGAAAGCGATTACATGGATTTTTATCTTGTATCAAAATCCGATGTCGCCGCGCAAGTCGAAAACGCCGAAATATTTTTGGAGGCGGTGGAGAAGTACGTCGGCGAAAGAATCAAGCACACCTGACCGCCCGTCTACCCGCGTCCCCGCCGGTTTCTAAGGTCTTTAGGGTTTATGGGCGTCAATCTTTCGACGCCGGGGGCGGCGAAGCCGCCGGTGCCGCCGAAGATCCTCCGCCTTTGTCCGTCCCCGAAGAGGAAGCGCCCGATGAAGACGACGGCGCTGACCCGTCGGCCTTAGCGCCTTTTTTGTAGGACTCCGAGCGGTAATCCGTGCCGTAAAATCCGCTTCCCTTGAAGATAAACCCGGCTCCCGGCGAAAACCGCCGCTTGGCCTCGCCGCCGCACCCCTCTTGCGGGCAATAGGCTACAGGCGGAGCGGTTATGCTCTGAAATTCGTCGAATATGTGTCCGCACTTCTGGCACTCGTACTCGTATGTCGGCATGTTCGCCAAGTCCTTTTTTCGCTGCGGTGTAATATGGTTTTTAATATGGTTTTTAATAGCGATAAGATAATATATGCGGGTTCAAAAGTCAATAATTATGTAAAAAAGTGTTTGAATTTGACTTCGATCCTGCCGTATATTATATTTGTAGGCGGTGTAAACAGACAGATTTTAATGACTACGGACTAAGGATATGGGTTCATGCCGCTTGATAAAAGTATAAAAAAGGTTATGGTTATAGGCTCCGGGCCGATAGTTATAGGGCAGGCCGCGGAATTCGATTACGCCGGGACCCAGGCTTGCCGGGTGCTTCGCGAGGACGGTATCGAGATCGTCTTGGCCAACTCCAATCCCGCCACGATAATGACAGACAAAAACATCGCGGACCGGATTTACATAGAACCGCTGACGCTCACGACGATAAAGCGCATAATCGAGAAAGAGCGGCCCGACAGCATCCTTTCGGGACTGGGCGGCCAGACCGGCCTGACGCTCTGTATGCAGCTCGCCCGCGCCGGTTTCCTCAAAAAAATGGACGTGCGCCTGCTCGGGTCGTCGCCCGAAACCATCGACAAGGCCGAAGACCGTAAGCTCTTCAAGGAGACCATGCAGGGGATCGGCCAGCCGGTGATCCCGTCGGTGGTGGCCAACGACGTGGGGACGGCGGTCAAGTTCGCCAACGAAATCGGGTACCCGCTCATAGTGCGCCCCGCCTTCACGCTGGGCGGCAGCGGCGGCGGCATCGCGGCGGACGAGGCCTCCCTGCGGGAGATCGCAACCAACGGAATCGCCCTCTCCCCCATCCGCCAAATCTTAGTGGAACAGTCGGTCGCCGGGTGGAAGGAGATCGAGTTCGAGGTGATGCGCGACCGCGCCGGAAACGTGATTACCGTCTGCTCCATGGAGAACTTCGACCCCGTGGGCGTCCACACCGGCGACAGCATAGTCATCGCCCCCGCCGTCACGCTCGCCGACAAGGAGTACCAGATGCTGCGGACGGCGTCGCTCGACATCATCAAGGCGCTCGGCGTGGAGGGCGGGTGCAACGTGCAGCTGGCGCTTCACCCGGACAGCTTCGACTACGCGGTGATAGAGGTCAACCCACGCGTCTCCCGCTCGTCGGCTCTGGCCAGCAAGGCGACGGGCTACCCCATCGCCAAGGTGTCTACGAAGATCGCGCTGGGTTACACGCTCGACGAGATAACGAACGCCGTCACCGGCACGACTTTCGCCGCCTTCGAACCGGCCCTCGACTACGTCGCGGTGAAGTTCCCCAAGTGGCCGTTTGACAAGTTCGTCTACGCGCAAAAGGAGTTGGGAACGCAGATGAAGGCTACCGGCGAGGTCATGGCCATAGCCGACACCTTTGAGGAAGCTCTGCTGAAGGCGGTGCGCGGCGCGGAGATCGGCCTGTCGAGCCTGAACCTGCCGCGCCTCGCCGCGAAATCTGACGCCGAAATCCGCGACATGCTCAAGACGGTGACCGACGAGAGGCTGTTTGTACTATATGAGGCGATAAAACGCGGCGTGAGCGTTGACGAATTGTATCAAATAACAAAGGTTGACCGTTGGTTTTTGCACGGGCTTGTCAATATATATAAGGGATTGTTCGATGATAATTCCCAATCAATATCCACCGGCAGTAAACTGATTTACAAGATGGTCGATACTTGCGGCGGCGAGTTTGAAGCTAAGACCCCGTACTTCTACTCCATCCGAAACGGCGCGGAAAACGAGGCGCTGCCGTTCATCGAGAAGAGTACCAAGCCGCGAATCGTGGTGCTCGGCAGCGGCCCTATACGGATCGGTCAGGGCATAGAATTCGACTACGCTTGCGTCCATTGCGTGTGGACGCTAAAGAAACTCGGGTACGAGGTGATCGTGATCAACAACAACCCCGAAACGGTCTCCACCGACTTCGACACCGCCGACAGGCTGTACTTTGAGCCGCTGTGCATAGACGACGTTATGAGCGTGATCAACATTGAGAAACCCGTAGGCGTCATCGTGGCGTTCGGCGGCGGCACAGCCATAAAGCTGACGAAGAAACTGCACGAACGCGGCGTTAACATCATCGGTACGCCGGCGGACAGTATTGACATCTGTGAGGACAGGAAGCGCTTCGACGAGCTATTGGAAAATTTGCGGATCAAGCGACCGAAAGGCTACGGCGTAATGACGGAAGCCGAGGCGCTTGACGCCGCCGATAAGTTAGGCTATCCGGTGCTGATGAGACCGTCGTACGTTCTCGGCGGTCAGAACATGATAATAGCCTTCTCCGCGGAGGATATCCGCGAATACATGGAGATAATCCTTCGCTCTAAACAAGAAAATCCCGTGCTGATCGACAAGTACCTGAGCGGACGCGAAATTGAGGTGGACGCGATCTGCGACGGCACGGACATGCTAATCCCCGGTATCATGGAACACATAGAGCGCACCGGTATTCACTCCGGCGACAGCATCGCCGTATACCCGGCGCTGAATATTGACGATGAGTTTGCGGAAGATATATATCAGGTTACCAAAACACTCTGCATGGCGCTGAACGTAAAGGGCTTGGTCAATATCCAATACGTGTTTTACGACAATGATATTTACGTGATAGAGGTCAACCCGCGAGCCTCTCGTACCGTCCCCTACATAAGCAAGGTAACCGGCGTTCCCATGTGCGAACTCGCCACAAGCGTGAGCGTCGGGAAAACGCTCTCCGAACTCGGCTACAAATCCGGCCTCGCTAAGATTCCTCCTTACATAGCGGTCAAAGTCCCCGTATTCTCCTTTGAAAAGTTGGCCGGCGTAGACACGCATCTCGGCCCGGAGATGAAATCCACCGGCGAGGTCTTGGGACTCGGCAAGAATATGCAAGAGGCTCTGTACAAGGGGCTAATCGCCGCCGGTTACAAAATGAAGAAGAAAGGCGGCGTGTTGATTACCGTCCGAGACGGCGACAAAGGGGAGATCGCCGGCGTCGCCGAAAAACTATACAAACGCGGATTCTCCCTCCACGCGACACGCGGCACGGCGCGGTTCCTCCAATCGAAGGGATTCCGCGTCAACGCGGTGGATAAGATCAGCGCCAACACGGAGAGCAACACCGCCGTGCTCTTGGAAAGCGGGAAGATCAGCTACATCATCTCAACATCGGAAAAGGGCAGAGACCCGGCGTTCGACGACGTAAAAATCCGCCGGAAAGCATGTACGCTCGGCGTCCCCTGTCTGACATCCATAGACACCGCAAACGCCTTAGCGGACAGCCTCCTCTCCGATTACAGCGAAATAAATACCGAATTAGTCGATATAAACAAATTAAGAGACAAACGTATGGAACTGTCGTTCTCCAAGATGCACGGGTGCGGCAACGACTATATCTACATCAACGGATTGGAGACGGAGATCAACTCTCCGGAATCGCTCTCCACGCTACTCTCCAACAGGCACACGGGAATCGGCAGCGAGGGCGTCGTGCTTATCCTGCCCTCCCACAACACCGCCGAAGCCGACGCTAGTATGCGCGTGTTCAACATAGACGGAAGCGAAAGCGGTATGGGCGGCAACGCCATCCGCTGCGTCGGCAAGTACCTCTACGACAACGGTATTGTCAACAAGCGCCACATAAAGATTAAAACGCCAAGCGGCGTAAAGAACCTATACTTATCCACCAGAAACGGAGAGGTATCGTCGGTCAAGGTAGACATGGGCCCCGCCGAACTGCGGCCCGAAAAAATTCCCGTAAAATTGCCCGGCGAGAACATAATAGCCAGAAAGGTGACCATCGGCGACAAAGAGTACGACATTACCTGCGTCTCAATGGGCAACCCTCACGCCGTAGTCTTTTGCGATGATGTCAGCGAACTCGACTTGGCGGAGATAGGGCCGCTGTTTGAGAATAATGAGTTATTCCCGGAGAGGATCAACACCGAGTTTGCGGAGATTATGGACAGAAACCACCTTAGATTGCGTGTTTGGGAACGCGGCAGCGGCGAAACCCAGGCCTGCGGGACGGGAGCCTGCGCCGCCGCGGTGGCCGCCGTTTTAAACGGTCACTGCGACAAAAACGCAGACATAAAAGTACAACTCCCCGGCGGCGAACTAATCATAAAATATACGGACGAAACCGTCTACAAAACAGGCGCTTGTATCAAGGTGTTTGAGGGGACGGTGGAGATTTAACTCGCCGCCCGCGTACAAACCCATACGCCAAAATTCCCGCGATAATCAACGTAAACAACGCCGATACTTTAGACGCAAAACCTATGTAGAGCGACTTCGGCTCCATGACTATCTCGTAATTGCCGGCTTTTAACGGAACGGTCATCCAAGCCGCGTCCGAGCGGTAGTACTTGACAGGGATTCCGTTGGCTTTTATATGCCATCCCGGATAATAGACTTCCGATATTCTCAAAAAACCGTCGTCAGGCATGGTAACCGCCGCTATTCTCTTGTTCGGCGTATACTTTTTCCACTCTACTTTCAACTGCTTGACGGTATTATCAACGGTTTTGGCATTGACCGCCTGATCATTATGCACCTCGTTCCCGGCGTTACCGCCATCACTAACAAGAGCCGTATCAACCGCGTCGGTATTTTGTTGATTCGTATCAGCCGTGTTCCCGCCGGTCTTTACGCGGGTAAACGGCAATTCCGGTTCTTCCGTTAACGCGACCGTCGTTCTATAATCGTAGTACTCTACTTTCAACGCGTCAACAATAGTGCTTTCGGGCAACACCACAAAATCAGGCGCGTAGGACAAACGCCCCAGCGACGTCGGATTCTTTATCTTGCTGACTTTGCCCGTCCCGGACGCTCCAAGTATATAATCCACGTCGGCCAAGTCAAGGAACGGCGTTTTGCCGGCTATTTTCGCCATACTCAGGCGCATCTGCCCGTCGCGTGTTATTTCCGCAATGTCTCCGATGTAGTGCGCGTCGCCATCGCCCCTGAATTCCCTATAACAGTTCAGTTCGTTGTCATGGAAACCGCTAACGCCCTCAAGCCCGTACACACCCTCCTGATTCTGCTGTATGGGATAAGTGCCGCGCAGGGAAAAGACCCTGAACGGCGCTTTGGCGAACTCCGCCGAAAGCTCGTTTAGCGTGGGATCGTTTTGGTAAAAATATTGTTGCGGGCTACCCACGGTGAAGAACTGTTTGTCCACCTTTATCGTGTCTATAAGACTCATTATAATCAATGAATAAACGAGAACGCCCGCTCTGAGCTTGCCGTTTACGACAGCGAGGAGCATACCGAGCGTTACAGCCGCGAATAACCACCATAGCCACAGGTTGGGAACAAATTTTTGGGAAAAGTTCGCTCGGAAAACACGCGGCGCGTCGCCGCCGCCCATCATGGAACCGGCAAACCCGGTTGCGAATGATTCGATGGAAAAGAGCAGGGCAATCAGAGTAACGCATCCAAGCGCGACAGCCAGCCCGACGGTCCACTTGCGTTGTTGTTTGCCGTAGATATCGAACCGCTTGCTCAACAGATCCTTTATAAATAACACCGCCATAAGCGCGGTGCTGAAAGTGAACCAAAACATGATCATACTGGGGGCGCGGAATCTCTTCACGCCCGGAATGAGGTAATAGGCCGCCTTAAAGAACGGCGTATTCGCGCCCATTGCGTAGAGCACCGCCAAAACGGCGACCCCCGCCCAAAAGAGGCGCCAAAAACTCTTCGGTTTGCTGGCGACCGCCAAGACGGCAAGCAGGAGCGGCACCGCGCCGGCGTACTCCGTGTTCAGCTTGAAATAGTTTTTACCCCAATAGTACTCAAGCGCGTTTCCAAACTCGTGCACCCAAAGCGAGAAGAACTCCGCCCAATTCATCGACCACGAGGCGGCGAAATCAAACCCTCGGTCAACGCCGCGCACGGAAAAGGCCTCCCGCACAAACATATACGACGGGTAAAATATGATGAACGACACTCCCATCCCCATAAACACCGATATCCAAAAATACGCCGCCTTACCGGCGACGCGCTTCTTTTCATCTTTCTCTACAATAGCCTTGACTATATCCGCAACCCAGTATAGGAAAACGCCCATGAGAACAAAATAGGTCATTTGGACGTGCGGCGAAAGAATCATCATCGCAACGCCGATAGCCATAAGCGCGGCGTTGCGCAGCGACGGCAACGACAATAACGACCGCAGACGCCACACAACGTACGGCAGCCACGCGATCACAATCATCTTTCCGTCGTGTCCCGGGCTTATGTGGCTGACAAACTGCGGACTCATCATATAGAACACCGCGCCGGCAAAGGCGGCAAGGCGGGCGACGCCAAACGACCTGCGCAGCATGACAAAGAAAAATAGACCGGCCAAGAAGACGTGTGTCACCATCACATAACCGAACGAGCGATACGCCGGCGTGAACACTCGCACGAGCATACTGGGAGGATACAGCACATCGCCGAACATAGCGTCTATAGTCGGCATACCGCTCAGACGCGTGGTAAACCAAGACGGTATCTGCCCATTCCGCATCAAACTACCGCGGATGAGTTCTTTCGAGTCGATACCGGACAACTGGTCGGACGAGACCATCATCTGGTCGGAAAATATAAATGAAGAGAAAAACAGTACCGTGATGAGGAACAGTATCCCCACACAAACCAAACTCCAATGCCGAAAAGACCCGCTGTTTCCGGATACGGACGCGGTTCCACCGCCACTGGCTTTTTTTACATCGGCGCTCTTGTTGGACATAACGGTTTTCGCTTTCCTAGAACAGATGATAATGAACCAAGGACGCACCTCTAACTGGGTGCGGACAGATCTTTTCAAAATACTTTAAAGATTAATTCACACCCCGCAGGGTTACGTCTGTTATAAAAATACTTCATGGCGAATCAATAGTCAATACCACGTTAAATTTGTATTGATTCTACCGCCTCCTCGAAACCCACACCAAAAAAGGCCCCCCCAAGAGCGCTGTAATCACGCCCACCGGTATCTCCGCCGGAGCGATGGCCGTCCTTGCGAAGGTATCGCATATTGATAAGAATATTCCCCCCGCCATAAGGCAGGCCGGCAGCAATATTTTGTGCGACGCCCCAAACATACTGCGGCAGAAGTGCGGAACCATCATCCCCACGAAACATATCGGGCCGCAAACGGAGACTATGCCGCCCACAGTTACTGACGCGGCGCAGAGCAGCAGGTTGCGGGAGCGACGGACGCGCACCCCGCGCGTCTGGGCGATGTCCTCGCCGGTCAGGAAATGATCCAGCACGGTGACCTTCGCCGCCGTCAATACCAACCCTACCGTAACGAACGGGAGCATAGTAAACAGCGGCTTGTAGCCGAAGACGTCCACGCCGCCCATTAGCCAGCGGACGATGTGGAAGCTCTCACGCATATCGCTTATGTACTGCAAGAACATGAGCAAACTGGAGAAGAAGAAGCTGACGGCTATCCCGGCCAAGAGTATAGTGTGTGGAGACGACGGCGCGGCGCGGTCCGCAGGCTGGCTTATGGCGCCGGAAAAGGCGAGTACGAGCGTAAAGGAAAGCGCCGCCCCGCAAAGAGCGCCTATCGCTGCGGTCGGTACCGTTATGCCCAAGAGAACCGTTCCGACGGCGCCGGAGAGGATAACCGCCGACGCGCCGAAAGAGGCTCCGCTTGCAATGCCTAGGGTGTACGGGTCGGCCATAGGGTTGCGGAAGAGGCCTTGGAAGACGAGACCGCATACGGCGAGGCCGCCGCCGGCTAAGAATGCCGTTAGGACGCGGGGGAGGCGGAGGGTTAGGAAGATGTCGCGTTGAAATTGGTCGGTTAGAAGTTGGTTGACACTTATCAACTCCATGCCGATGAACGGGAGCGCGGCTATAGCAGTTATTGATATGGCTATCAGTATTAATAGCCATGCGAATTTTTTTTGTGATATTAATATCATAAGTAAAACATCCCTCATTCACAAAAATATACTTTCTTATCGACATCTCCAGGTATATCCAACGCACTGAATCTTATAGAAAATATCTTCTCTAAATTATCAACGGCATTAATACAAAATTCATCTCTCGTTCCGTTAAAAAATATTTTACCGTTGATGATGGCGAGGATATTTTTATGGGTTGATAGGGCGAAGTTTACGTCGTGCGTTACCGTGATTACCGCCGTTCCACGCTCTTTATGCACGCGTTCTATCACTTGTCGTATGTTCTCTTTATGGAACGGATCGAGGTGCGTCGTCGGCTCGTCTAACAATAAAAACGGCGCGGATTGCGCCACCGCGCCGGCTATCAGCGCTATTTGGAACTCTCCGCCGCTCAGCGTGTTCATTACGCGGTCGGCTATATTATGGGCGTCGGTGAGCGATAAGGCGTCGTCAACACACTTCTTACTATCGATTGATAGTCGTCCCATAAATCCTGTATTGTAGGGAAATAGAGCCATTCCAACATACTCACGGACAGTAAAAGGCGGCGCCGGGCGGTTCGTGCCTTGCGGGACGTAGGCTATTTTCTTGGCCAATTCTTTGGGCGGCATCTTTGCTATGTCTATCCCGTCAATTGATACATTGCCTTTTACCGACGATAATAATCCGCAAAGACATTTTACAAGCGTGGACTTCCCCACCCCGTTGCGCCCTACAACCGCCCATGTCTCGCCGGTATTAACGGTGAACGTGATATCCTCTATGACGCTTTTGCCGTCATACGAAAAACAGAGCTTTTCAGCGTTGAGGCAAGACATTTTTGAAGTCCTCCAAAATCAACCCGATACGCGGACCGGGGATCGTCAGATAGTCACCGTATAGGCAACGCACCCTGCCCGTCTTCAACGCCGGAACGTTTTTGAGCGCCATCCAGTCGTCGCAACTTTTTTGCGGTTGTTGATGACTATCGGTATACGACATGGATAAATCAATTATTACATCCGGAACCAGCCTGATTACGGCCTCGGCGGTGATCGTGGGATAGGCTTGTTTAACATTCTTCATTACATTTACACCGCCTGCGGCGTCTATCAGTTGATCATAAAAAGAGGTCGCGCCGGCGACAAAACATTTGCCTATCGCGCCGCTGCCTATACCGTCTCGGCTTACGCATAGTAATACTTTCGGTTTATTACGATTGATATATTCCAATTCCATCCGCTTGCGCAGATCTTTCACGATAATTCTGCCCCTATCAGCAACGGAACATGCGTTGGCGACCGACTGTATGGACTCAAGGATTTCGTCAACAGAATCGCTGCCTACAACAATGTAACGAATGGAGTATTGATCAAAAAAGGCAATCATATCACGCTGCTCTTTAAGGATTATCGCCAAATCAGGCTTCAACCTGGCGACTGCTTCGTAATTGCGGTCGGCCTGTCCGCCGATCTTCTCCTTTCGGGCGGCTTCGGGCGGGTATCTGCAAAACTGCGTTACCCCGCAAACCCTGTCGCCCAGCCCCAATTCATACAAAATCTCGGTAATGCTTGGGGCTAATGAGACTATTCTGGTTACGGGCGGCGGCGTTATCGCCATCGTTGTCGTTGTTTCCGAATTATTTTTACCGCATGACAATACAATTATACATCCGACAATTAAATATTGTATCCATCCATCCGGATTACTTCGTCGCTTCGCTCCTCGCAACTTGTTTATCTCGCCGCACGTCATTGCGAGCGTAGCGAAGCAATCTAGTGGTTTGGAGGTATTCATAGCGTCACGTGTCACACCGAATATGTCCCGGAAGGAACGCTCCCGCCCGTTCCCGTCCAATCCGTATGAAAAAACTCCCCACGGGGTCTATCAACACGTTCATACGTATGCGCCCCGAAGTAATCTCTCTGCGCCTGAATTAGGTTTGCCGACGACCGCTTGCGCCTGTACGCGTCGTAAAAGCTAAGGGCGCTTGATAATGCCGGAATTGCGGTTCCTGACAACGCGGCGGCGGCGACCACAGTGCGCCACGATTGTTGGCAATCAATCAATATGCTACTGAACTTATCGTCAAACAACAAATTCCTCAAAGACGGATTCTTTTTGAACGCGGATTTAATATCATCCAAAAAAACGCTCCTGATGATGCACCCGCCGCGCCACAACAACGCTATATCGCCTAAATCCAAATCCCACCCGTACTCTTTGGACGCGGAGGCCATCAGCATAAATCCCTGCGCGTAGGAGATGATTTTTGACGCTAAGAGCGCCTTTCGCACATCTTCGGGCGTTATAGCGATCTCGGCTGCGGTTTTCCGGGTTGCTTCGTCGCTTCGCTCATCGCAATGACCGTCATTGCGAGCGTAGCGAAGCGACTTGTTTATCTCGCCGCAAGGCAATCCAGAAGCCCCGGTCAGTACAGACGACGCTGTCTTCCTCTCGTCAATCAAAGCCGATACCGTCCTCGCGTAAACGGCCTCCGTTATCAATGTAACTGGCGTCCCAAGCTCCAAAGCGTTCGCGGACATCCATTTTCCCGTCCCCTTCTGTCCCGCGCAGTCTAAAATCTTCTCCACTAACGGACTGCCGTCGGCGTCCTTATATTTCAATATATCGGCGGTGATACCGATTAAATAGCTGTCCAACTCGGTTTTGTTCCATTGATAAAACAGCTCCGCCATCTCATCATGATTCAATTCCAATATATCTTTCAGTATAGAGTAGGCCTCGCTTATAAGCTGCATATCGCCGTACTCAATCCCGTTGTGCGCCATTTTAACGTAGTGTCCGGCGCCGCCGTCGCCTATCCAGCCGTAACACGGCTCGTTTGACGGGGTTTTGGCGCAGATAGATTGAAATATGTCTTTTAATAGCGACCGCGCTTCGCGGTCGCCGCCCGACATTATGGACGGGCCGCGCCTAGCGCCCTCTTCGCCGCCGGAAATACCCGTCCCGCAAAAAATAATACCCTTTTCACTAAGGTATCGGCATCTACGCGCCGTATCTTTGAAAAAACTGTTGCCGCCGTCCGCTACGCAGTCGCCCGCTGATAAATACGGGAGGATGGCATCGATAATCTCATCAACGGCGCTGCCGGCTTTTACCATCAGTAGAATTTTTTTGGGATTTTTTAGACGGCTGCATAATTGTTCTAATGAATACGCGCCGACGACTGTCTTCCTATCGGCCGCGGCTTTATTTAAGAATTCGTCCACATCGGATACCGTCTTATTATAGACTGCCACGCTGAAACCGTTATCATTAATATTGAGAATAAGGTTCTGCCCCATCACGGCAAGGCCTATCACGCCTATATCGCATTTGTCAACAGATTCGCGCATTACTGTCGTCTCCCTGGGGGAACGAATCTATTCGTATTAACATTTTGCGGAGTCTGACCTTGCGGCGGGTACGACGTCGGCATTTGAAACTTCCTATCCGCTATTCCGCCCTGACTCACACTCGGCTTATCAACCTGCGGCACGGTCTGCGTATGCGTCTTCGGACCCGGGCGGGCGGCGCGTTGTTTCAGTTTGTTGATATCCACCTGATTCGCGTAATCCTCTTCGTTATCCAACGCGTAGTGCGACTTGCGCTCGCCGCGTATGAACTCCTGCACGTAGGGATTACGGGATTGGCGGATCTCTCCCGGCGTGCCGTTGAAGATGATCTTGCCCTCGCGGATCATCGCGATCTTGTCGGCAATCTCGTAGGCGGAACCGATGTCGTGCGTGATGACGATGGATGTCATCTTCAGCTTTTCCCGCATTGAGAGGATGAGCTTGTTGATCTTATCGGTCATAATGGGATCGAGAGCGCTTGTCGGTTCGTCGTATAACATAATTTCCGGCTTCATCACGATAGCCCGCGCCAAACCAACGCGGCTGCGCATACCGCCCGAAAGCTCCGCCGGCATCTTGGCCTTGAACTCCTCCTTTAAACCCACCATCTCGAGCGATTCACCGATGAGATCATTGATTTCCCGCTCTGTCAACTTAGTGTGTTCACGTAGCGGAAACGCCAAGTTCTCCCCCACGTCCATGGAGTCGAAGAGCGCCGCGCCCTGAAAGAGGATACCGAAACGCTTGCGCACGCTGTCGAACTCGGCTGGCTTGGTCGTCGGCGAGGAGATAACACGCCCGTCCAGCGTTATCCGCCCGCCGTCGGGAAACATCAGCCCGATGATGTGGCGGAAGAGCACGGTCTTGCCGCTCCCCGACTGACCGATAATGCACAACACCTCGCCCTTGTCGACACCGATGTTGATGTCGTCCAGTACGATCTGGTTGCCGAAATGCTTCTTGAGATGCTCAACCCTAAGCATAAGCGCTCCTATGGTTACATAACCATGACCGCGATAATAAAATCGAATATCAGTATCAGCACCGCCGACACGACCACCGCCTTCGTCGTCGCGTTGCCCACGCCCTCCGCGCCGCCCTTCGCCTCAAAGCCGAAGTAGGCGCCGGTTATGGCCACTATCGCGCCGAAGACCGCCGTCTTCCCCACACCCACGTAGACGTCGTAGGCCTTGAAAAACAATTTCATGCCCGATAGGTACGTGTACATCGTCACGTCCACCGACACGGCCACCGTGAACGCGGCGCCGGAGAAGGCCATGAGTATCGCCCAGATCGTGAGCACCGGCAGCATCACGACGCAGGCCACAAGTTTTGGGACGATAAGGTAACGCAACGGGTCCAAACGCAATACGTTCATAGCGTCTATCTGCTCGCTGCCCTTCATAGAGGCTATCTCCGCCGCTATGCCCGTCGCCACGCGCCCGGCAAACACCATGCTCGTTATCACCGGGGCCAGCTCCGTCACCGTCGTCTTGCACACGAGCGCGCCCAGGTACCTAAACGGTATCATCCCCGACATCTGGTAGACGGCCTGCGTGACCGTGGCCGAGCCTAAAAATATCGCGATCATCGTTACGAGCGGTATGGACTCTATACCTAAAGTATACATGTGATTCGTCGTAATGTCAAAGTTTTTTACTATGAGCGGGATTCTAACAGAGGTCTGCGTGGCCAAACCGGCGTAGTTTCTGGTACCCAAAATGAACGCCCGGCCCTTGCCCGCCCACATACGGGCGGCGCGGCCTAAAGCGGCCAAGAGGCGCAGAGGCATCATTAGGGGGTTGCCGTCAGCCGATGGCATCGTCAGACTCCCTGCGCGGCATACCGCTATCCGCCCGATTCGATAAATTCTCAAATTTCGCGTATTCTGAGACAAACGCGACTTCCACGCTTCCAATAGGCCCGTTCCTCTGCTTGCCTATTATTATCTCGGCCTTACCCTTGTTTGAGTCGTCGTCCTTGTTGTACACCTCATCGCGGTATACGAAGAGGACGACGTCGGCGTCCTGCTCTATCGCCCCTGAGTCACGTAAATCCGAAAGCCGCGGACGGTGGTCGCCCGTGCGCTGTTCGGCGGCGCGGGAGAGCTGCGAGAGCGCGACTACCGGTACGTTAAGCTCCTTGGCGACGCTTTTAAGGGAGCGGCTTATCTGCGAAATATCCTGCTGAAAGCTATCGGTCTTTACGCTTGGGGTCATGAGTTGCAGGTAGTCGACAACTATAAACGCCAAGTTATGCTGAGCCTTAAGCCGCCGCGCCTTGGCGCGCAGCTCAAGCACGGTGATGGCCGGGGTATCGTCTACGTACAGCGGCGCATGATAAAGCGGGTCGGCGTGCATGGCCAACTTAGGATACTCACGCTTAGGTAGCGTGCCGCTACGCAGGGCATGCATACTCACCCGCGCCTCGGAACACAGTATGCGCTGAACGATTTGGCTCTTAGACATTTCAAGCGAAAAAACCGCCGTGGGGTGCCCCGCCTTCACAGCCGCGTGTTGCGCCATAGCAAGACACAGCGCCGTCTTACCCATAGACGGACGCCCGCCAACAATCACCAAATCACCGTTCTGAAACCCGGTCGTCATCTCGTCCAGACCGCTAAACCCGGAGGGAATCCCAACCACCCCGCCGCCGGCCTCATAGCTCTCTATCTCCTTAAATGCCGCCGGTAAAAGCTGCCCGATGGATTCAAACCTATTCTTTATCCGTGACTCGGATATTGCAAAAATCTTAGCCTCCGCCGCGTCCAAAATCTCCTGCGCCTCGCTCTCGCTGGAAAAACAGTCGGTAGTTATCTCCCCCGACGCGTGAATCAACTGCCTGAGCGTAGATTTCTCTTTCACTATCTGGGCATAATGCTGTATGTTCCCCGCCGCGGCCACGTTCTCCGCAAGCTCGGCCAAGTACAACTCCCCCCCTATTTCCTCTATCCACTCCTTCTGACGCAGTTTCTCGGAAAGAATGACGACGTCAACAGGCGTACTCTTCTCTGAAAGCTCACGCATACAGACAAATATCTTCGAGTGCGCCTCGGAGTAAAAATTATCTTCTGACAGCAACTCAAGCGCAACATCCACCGCCATACCGTCAATAAGCATGGATCCCAATATCCTGCGCTCGGCGTCCAACGCCTGCGGCGGTACGCGGTCGGTGTGCGATGCCGCAGAAGCAGGTTGCTTGCGTGGCTTGTATTCGCGTTTTTTCGGTTCTGACAGCATCATTTTTTTATCCTCTTATTATACTCAAAACTCTCTCTATATCTTTCCAAGCGCCCCGCCTAAGCGAGGTATCCTTAATCATAAGCGGCAACCCGTACGTGGCCACGACAGGCACCCCCATGTACGAATGATCGCCCAAACGCATCCGCTCTATATCCCCCGCGCCGTCCCCCAAGAGAACGCCCGCCGCCGACTCCCCGAAGACAAGCACCGCCTTTGGCTCGATTATCGCTATCTGCCTGTCCAAAATCGACCGGCACACCTCCGCGCACCCCCGGACAAACTCCGCGTCGGCGCTCTTGCACTTTTGCATATATGTAGCGAAGATACCGCTCTTCCGGTCAATCTTCATCTTGCCCAATATACTATCAAATAGGGCGTCGACCCCGCCCTGGAAAGGCAGCCCGGCCCCGTCGTCGGCGGCGCTCGGCGCGTCGCCCAACACAAAAAGCCGCCCGTCGGCGCTGCCCGTCCCGAAGACTACCTTCGCCCGGCTCGACGACATCGGGCACTTTTCGCACCCCATAACCTCGCGGTAAAGCCCGGCAAGCCTCTCCCGCCTCACCGAATCGACCCTAACAGGCGCCGCCGCCGGTCTCTTCCTCTCCGGTACCCCGGCGTCAAACTCGTCAACCGGCTTCATCTTGGCGGCCAGTTTAGAGAGCGCCGACCCTCCGGCGGCAGGCGGCTTTTCACCAGCTTTGGCGGACTGGTGGTTCTCAGCCACCTGACCGCCCCCGCCGCCGGAAGCCTTCTTGTAAGGCCGCGCCCGCCCGCCGTCCGCCAAAATCTCCCCAACCGCCGACCCGTGGCCGAAAACTAGGCCGTCAACCCCTATATCCCGCTGGTACCTAAGCCAGCCGGCCAGCATCGAATAGATATTATTTGCGTTATACGTCATAAAAATCAATCCGGTTCGGGGTGATACTTCAATATAATATTTGGGGGAGGCCCGCCAGATTTAAACCGTCAAAATCTTGAGGTATAAATTAGAAAGATACATACGGCAGGAGCGTTGCGCGCAACGCCCCCACCTAAACGGCACAATCAGTTTTTCAGGCAGCGCACCAAATTAAGAACCTTTTTATCGCTTCCAAACCAACCAAAATACAAAGGCTCCCCCGTTTGACCGCAGTTTTGGGAATAACATCTAGAAAACAAAGCCACGTTGAAGGCCTTGATATCCGAGTATTCTATGGCTGACCACCAGTAGCCGGCATCGCCTATTAACATGAATGCATTAGGGGTATGATCTTGATTGACACCGCGCGCGCCGGCGGGCAGCGCCGAGAAACCGAACTCATCAGTGCCGTCCCAGTCTGTCTTCGATTTCAACTTTGTCCCCGCTTTATTGTCGTCGGAAAATATGAATTGGGCGACGACGCTCATCAAGATTGAATTCAATAACATATCGTAATCCGAACTCATCGCCCAAATCATGCTCGTGGGATTGGTTTCGGAGTACCCGTTGGCCTTAATGTTTTCCGTCATCTCGATCAACTTGGCGGTGGGCTGCGGGTCGGCGTCAGGCGTCAGGAAGACCGTGTATGTGGCGGGGGTGTTCGTACCCGCTATGAAATTGTCCTGCATGGCGTAGCGCGGGTTGCTTGCGGGGTCGCCGCCGTATATTCCGGGGTCGCCGTCGGAGAGGAAGATGATGTATCGGCGCTTCTTAGGCGCGGATACGCTTTCAAACGCTTTCTGGGCGGCTTCGAACGCTATGGATATGTTGGTGCCGGAGACTTCGGGCGCCGCGCCGCCGGTACCGTTGCGTAGCGTCGACTTGGCGGATTTGTCCGCAGGCACGTTGAACATCCCGCGAATGACGTGGAGCCACGCGGGATTCTCGCCGCTTGCGTAGCCGCCGCCGGACGCCGGCGCGTTGAGCGCCTTCATTGGCAGGTACGACTGATTCGCGCCGCCGCTCGGATGCGTTACGCCGTCGAACAAAACAAGGTTCGGATCCCAAGAACTGTTGAGAACAAGGCCCTCCGCAAAGACCGCCACCCCAACCTGGGCGTCTGGATAGGTTCTGAAAATCGTATCTACGAGCGCCTTCGTAACCCTGAAGCGGTTCCCGTTCACGTCGCTGCCGGGGCCGCCGGTCTTGCTCGCGGTCATGCTTTGAGAATGGTCTATCAAAAACATAATCGCCGGCGGCGGTGTTATCTCGGCGCCCGTAACCGCGGCGATCAACTCATTCCAATCCCGGTTGTTCGGCAAACGCCAGCCGGCCGGGCAGGCTTCAAGCGACGTTTCCCAGTCATACAGCCTGCCGTACTTCGCGCAATTTTCGGAACTGTTGCCGTAGCAGGCCGAACCCTCAGGCGTCTCATAATTCAAATTCTCGGCCATCCACACCTGCCCGCCTATTTTTACCGTCTTGTATTCGGCGCCGTCTCTGGAGTCGGTGAAACCGTCGAACGCGGAGCGCATATTTATAACAAGACGCTCATTCATCCCCGCCTTCGGGTGAATGTCGAACGCAGTGTCGGCGTAAAACGGCGCGCTTACTTTTATCGTATAGCCCGAACCGTCGCCATACGGGTCGTCCGCTCTCTTCGGCAACCGCCGCGCGTCGGGCGCGCCGCCGGCGACGAACGACACACTGATATTCAAACTCCCGCCCCTATGCGTCAAGCGGGACGTAACCGCGGCGCCGCCGTCCGCCTCCTTAACCGACAGTATATAGACGCCCGCCGTAACGTCGCGGCGCGACAAGCTGTTGGCCGCGCTCGACACCGACGCCTTGCCTCGCATAATCCGCTTCCCGTTCACCGCGTACAGAGAGATTTCAGCACTCTTGTACGACCGTTCCGGCAATCTGACGATCACCTTTCCGGCGCGGCTTCTGACGGCCGCTCCGGCGCCGCGCCGGTTTTGCGCGACATTCCGCACGCCTGTCCCCCCAACCGCAAGCCGCAGCGTGTCGTCCGTGCCGGCCTTCACCTTGGAGAGCATAGGCTGAAAGTATTGATCCGCGCTGTTGTAAAACGCCGCGCTGACCGTGGCGGTGTCCCGCCCGTCGACCGGCGCAAAGTTCGCTACAATCGGCACGAGCGCCACGTCCGCGTCCGCGCCGCAATTCGTCATAGGGTCTCCGGGGCAAGCCCCCGGCACCGCCTGCGCCCAAACCAACCCGACCGTTGCCGCTGTCGCCGCCAACATTAGCGTCCTGCCACGATGTTTGAAAAAACTCATTACGACATATTCCTTTAGTATAGGTTATTAACAACGCAAATATTACAATATATATAGGATTTAGATGTCAAATATCTAAAAATTTATTTAAAATTTCAGTTGTCGGCGATGCAACGCACAGAGAAGCCGTAGCTCTTGTCGTAGTCTTTCTCTTCCATGTAATCGTAACTGTAGCGAATGTACCTGGTGTAGGCGCCGCTACCGCCCTCCGTAGCCGTCCACCAAAGGCCTAAGTTGCCGACATTGTAGAAATAGCTATCGGGGAGCCGATTGCCGCCGGACAAGGCCGAAAACCCGTAGCTATCCGTACCGTTATCGCTATCTTTCCAACTGCTTGTCGATTTCAGCGCCTTACCGGCCCTTTCGCCGCCTGCCGCACTAACCAAATCTTTCCACTCATCACGCGACGGCAAGTGCCAACCGGCAGGACAGGCGCTCTTCGCCGCTTTCCACGTATACAGCTTGCCATACTTCGCGCAGCTATCCGAACTATTCTCATAACACCAAGATTCCGCCGTTGTTACGTTCAAATTCTCTTTCATCCAAGTCCGACCGCCTATATCGACCGTTTTGTATGTTTGACCGCCGTAAGTGAACGAACCCTTGTTGCCGTCCTCGCAACCCGACAAACCGACCGCAACCACCACCGCCGTCAACAACAGCGCCAACCCTTGCCGTGCAATGAAACTCATAAAATCCTCCTTCAATGAATGTTAAAATTCTTGGGAATTATATCGGTAATTTTGCTACACGGCAGTTAGGGCAGCGTCCATCGTTATCACCTCAAGATTGCGAACGGGGGTTTTTCCATACAGCCGCCTTCCCCAGTATCAACCCCGCCGCCGCCGCTTTGCTCATCGACGGGAAAGATTCGCGGCCGCCGTCGGCGAAGAGCAGCGTCATTACGGTATCGTTTCCGCCGAGGGCCGTGTCGGTTTTGTTGAAGACCATGATGTCGCAACCTTTTTTATGCATTTTCGTCTCGGCGCGGTCGATGTCGTCGCCGCTTTCGAGTGAAAAGCCTACTAGAATCTGGCTTGACGTTTTGGCGGCGCCCAGATCGGCGAGGATGTCCGGGGTTGGGGTCAACTCAAGCGTGATGTTTCCTTTTTCTGAGCGGTGTATCTTGGCATCGGACGGGTTGACCGGGCGGTAGTCGCTGACTGCGGCGGCCATGACGCAGATGTCCGATGACGCGAAGCGCTCCCCCATCGCCGCGGACATCTCGGCGGCGGTCTTGACGCGGACGACCTCGGCGCCGGAGGGCAACGGTTCGGCGGCAGGACCGCTGACCACCGTGACCCGGGCGCCCATGGAAAGCGCCGTCTTGGCGAGCGCGGCGCCCATTTTGCCGGAGGACTTGTTGGTGATTACGCGGACGGGGTCGATGGGTTCTTCCGTCGGCCCGGAGGATATCAGCACACTCTTTCCTTTAAGCGTTGATGCATTAGCGGCATCAATACCATTACTGCCATCAAGCAACCCTGATACCCGCTTGACAATCTCCTCAAATCCAAGCATACGCCCCGGCCCACGCACCCCGCAGGCAAGCTCGCCCTCACCGACCGGCAGCACCGTCACGCCCCTCGACGACAACGCGCCGATGTTGGCCTGAGTGGCATTGTTCGCCCACATGACGCAGTTCATCGCCGGGGCTACGATGATCTTTTTTTCGGGAATCGACAGAGTAAGCGTAGTAAGAAGATTATCGGCGATACCGGCGGCCATCTTCGCGATGGTGTTCGCGGTCGCGGGGCAGATTAAAAACACATCCGTCCATTCGGACAAACGGATGTGATCCATGTCGTAGTGCGCGGGCGCGGACTTGTCGTCCGTATAGACAGGGTTGCCGGAAACGACGCGCAACGCCTCCGCTCCCACGAGCGGCCTGGCGGCGGCGGTCAGCACCGTCTTGACCTCGCACCCGTTTTTGCGCAATAAACGTATCAGGGATGGGATCTTGTAGGCCGCGATCCCTCCCGTAACGCCTAACAGAACTCTGCGTGAGCCGTCCATAGGTCGTAACAGCAGAACCGTTAAACGGCCTGCTCCTCCACGTCCTCGACCACCCTGCCCTCAAAGAGCTTCCGCAGTGCCAGCGTCGCTGGCTTGTCCTTGGACTCGATGATGCCCATGCGCAACTGGTTGTTGACGAAGCGCGCCTCCTGAGAGGCCATTAAAACGGCCTTGTAGCGGCTTACGCCCTTTCTTTCGAGCAATTCTAGCTCTAACTCGTGCAAATCGGACATTTAAGCCTCCTTATATGATTATTGTATGTTTTTATTTTTTAAAGTCAAATTCTTTAAAATCAAAATCTTTTTTAGACGGAAGGCTACGCCTTCCATAGATAAATCGGGGGCTAAACCCCCGATTTTCAGTCAAAAGATAACGTCAAAATCTTTTGACTTTGACTGAAAATGCGGGGTTTAGCCCCGCATTTATCTATGTAGGGGCGCGATTAATCGCGCCCCTACGTCTGAAAAAAAATTTGATTTAAAAGATTTTAAGGCTTTTAAGGCACTGCCCACCATAATTCCTGAAGCCCCAATCTAATATTAAAATCACATCATTCAATATTCTGTATCTGCTCCCTAATCTTCTCAATATTCTCTTTCAAACTGACAGACCAATGCGATATCTCCGCGTCGTTGGCCTTTGATCCTATCGTGTTGGCCTCCCTATTCATCTCTTGCAGTAAGAAGTTCATACGTTTACCCACAGGTTCGTCCGCGTTTAAATCGGCGCTGAACGTTTCTATGTGGGCTTTCAGGCGGACTATCTCCTCGGTGATGTCCAGACGTTCGGCCATCATGGCGACCTCAACGGCTATACGCTGGGGGTCGGGGAGGTTGCCGGAGAGCAGCTTCTCTATGCGTTCGGATAACGCTACGCCGTACTCCTTGACGCGCAGGGGGGCACGCTTCTCTATTAGGTGCAGGGTCTTGGAGATTTCCTTTAGCGTCTTCTTCAGCTCCTTGACCAGTTGCGCCCCTTCCGCCTCACGGGACTCTTGGAAGGCTTTCAGGGCGGTTATAAGGGTCGGGCGCAGGTGCTTCCACAGCGCCTCGTCGTCGTGTACTACGGACTCGCTCTTGATGAAATCGCCGAAACGCAGAAGGTCGGATACGGCGATGTCGCCGGATAGTTTATATTCTTTCTTTATCTCGTTGAAAATCCGCATATAGCCGTCGACCCCGGCTTTGTCCCAAGAGAGGGCTACGGGGCCGCTGTCCCCCTTGTCGCAACCTATAAAGACGCTTATGCTGCCGCGAACGGCGGCGCCGGTTATCTCCTTCTTTATCTTTGGCTCTAAGTTCTGCATAAACTTAGGCTGCCGTATCTGTAGCTCCTGATAACGGTTATTGACGGCGCGGATCTCAACGCGGTAGGTACCGGAGGGCGTGGCGGCCTCGGCTAAGCCGAAACCGGTCATTGAACGTATGGGCATGGCGTCGTAGCTTCCTTTTTAACGTGAATTCTATAATAATATACATCACTGGCGGGCGGGAAGTCAAATTCAAGGGAAAAAAATCCTCCCCCCCTTGGCCTTTGGAGGGGAGGCGGTGAAAAACGGCGCGGTACGGGCGGCTATGCCCGCGCCTTGCTTTAGTTGTCCTTACCGTCATAACCGGTACCACCGGCGAACTCAGCCAAATCTACCCTCTCGCCATGTGACGGCAAATGCCACCCCGTCGGACAAACCGCCATCGCCGTATTCCAATCATATACTATATTATATTAAATAACTTACGTGATTACGGAAAAACAAATCTTTTTTAAAACTTTACAAAGTCAACCCAAAAACTCGGATTACGCCGAACGGATTTCGGGACTCAAATAAAAAATAAAAAAAATATTGACACCGCGCCGAGCGCGTTTAAGTATATTAATTATGTTAACGGAATTCGTTTATAACCGATTCATCACCCCCACACATAGGGCGGACCAAAATCATGGTAAGGCACATCTCCGAGATACTTGGCAAAGGCGCCATATCTTTCAGCTTCGAATTCTTTCCGCCCAAGACTCCGGCAGCCTCCGACAACCTTTTTAAGTCAATATCAGAACTTACCCCCCTGCAACCCGCGTTCGTCAGCGTTACCTACGGAGCGGGCGGCAGCACCGTAAACCTCACTCACGACCTCGTAACGCGGCTGCAACGCGAGACGGGGCTTACCGTCATCAGCCACCTGACCTGCGTCGGGACCACGCTCGACGGTTTGCACGGCATACTTGATTCCTACTACGAGAGCGGGATACGGAACATCATGGCACTGCGGGGCGATATACCAAAGTCCGGCGCCCCGGCGGCTACGGATTTCCGCTACGCCGCCGAACTCGTAGCGTTCATAAAGAAGAGCCACCCGGATATGGGGATAGGGGTGGCGGGCTTCCCGGAGGGCCACCCGGAGACGCCCAACCGCCTGAAGGAGATAGACTACCTAAAGGCGAAGGTCGACGCCGGGGCCGACTATATATGCACGCAGCTGTTCTTCGACAACCACGACTTCTACGACTTCCGCGAGCGTTGCGAGCTGGCGGGGATAAACATCCCCATAATCGCCGGGATAATGCCCGTTACCAACAAAAAGGGGATGATCCGAATGGCCGATCTGGCTTTGGGCGCGCGCTTCCCGGGACGCCTGCAGAAAGCGCTGTCACGGGCCGACAGCGACGAGCACTACAAAAACGTGGGCGTCCACTGGGCCACCGAGCAAGTATTGGATTTGATTGAAAATAATGTACGAGGCATTCATTTCTTTACCTTGAACGAGTCAAAAGCCACTCTCAAGATATACGATTCTCTTGGGGTGTCGAACTCATCCGAACTGTCCGTAAATAACAAACCATAACAAACCGATGGATTGCTTCGCTACGCTCGCACCGTGTTTACCGAGCCGAAGGCAATGACGGTCATTGGCTTCGCCGAGATAAACAAGTTGCGAGAAGCGAAGCGGCGAAGCAATCCAGAAAGTCACAAATACTAAAAAAGAAGGAGGCATTACATGTCGTTTGATGTCAAGTCTTTCATGCAGACGGTTGAGGCGAAAAACCCCGGAGAGAAGGAGTTTCACCAGGCGGTGACGGAGGTAGCCCACTCCTTGGCCCCGTTCCTAGAAAAGAATCAAAAATACGTGAAACACAAGGTGCTTGAGCGGATAGTAGAGCCGGAGCGAGTAATCATATTCCGCGTTCCCTGGGTGGACGACAAGGGCGAGATCCAGGTGAACCGCGGGTTCCGCGTACAGATGAACTCCGCGATCGGCCCATACAAGGGCGGGTTGCGCTTCGACCCGTCGGTCTATCTCGGTCTGCTTAAGTTTCTAGCCTTCGAGCAGGTGTTCAAAAATTCGCTCACCACGCTGCCCATGGGCGGCGCCAAAGGCGGCTCCGACTTCGACCCCGCCGGCAAGTCCGACAACGAGGTGATGGCCTTCTGCCAAGCGTTCATGTCGGAGCTATTCCGCCACATCGGCCCGAACATCGACGTCCCCGCCGGCGACATAAACGTGGGCGGTCGCGAGATCGGTTACATGTACGGGATGTACAGGAAGCTCACGAAGGAGTTCACGGGCGTCCTGACCGGCAAGGGGCTAAACTGGGGCGGCAGCCTCATCCGCCCCGAAGCCACGGGCTACGGCTGCGTCTACCTCTGCGTAGAGATGATGAAGACGAAGGGTCAGAGTTTCGACGGGAAAACGGTCGCGATCAGCGGATCCGGCAACGTGGCGCAGTACGCCTGCGAAAAGGCGACGCAGCTGGGCGCCAAGGTCGTCACGCTGTCGGACAGGGGCGGCACCATTTACGACCCCAGCGGCATAACCGCCGAGAAGCTGGCCTACGTGATCAACTTAAAAGGGGTCAAACGCGGCAAGCTCACGGATTACGCGAAGGAGTACAAGTGCGAGCACTCCGCGGACAAGAGGCCGTGGGCGTACAAGTGCGACGTCGCCCTGCCGTGCGCCAAGCAGAACGAGCTTGACGGCAAGGACGCCGAGGCCCTGGTGAAGAACGGCTGCACCTGCGTCGGCGAGGGCGCGAACATGCCGTGCACGCCGGAAGCCGTTGAGAAGTTCCTGGCCGCCAAGACCCTCTTCGCCCCCGGCAAGGCGGCGAACGCCGGCGGCGTGGCGGTCAGCGGCCTGGAAATGTCCCAGAACAGCATCCGTACAAGCTGGACGCGTAACGAGGTGGACAAGAAGCTGGAGGGGATCATGAAGGCGATCCACGAGAAGTGCGTGGAGTACGGCAAGAAGGGCGACTTCATCAACTACGTGGACGGGGCGAACATCGGCGGGTTCGTTAAAGTGGCGGACGCGATGATCGACCAAGGGGTCGTGTAAGTAATAATAAAAAAAAATTTGCATTACCGCGTCCCCGCTAATTATATTATTGGGGACGTTTGACTTATTGGGGTGTCGTCCAACGGCAGGACTCTGGATTCTGGCTCCAGCTATCGAGGTTCGAATCCTTGCACCCCAGCCATTTTTTGGATGTTTTTTGATTTTGGTATTGACTTTGTTACAGCATTTATATTATTTTTATTAATGATGATTGTTTTTTGGCGATGATTAATACTTAAAGTATTGAAACTGACGGATTTTCGGCGCTATCGTCTAGTGGCCTAGGACGGGTGGTTCTCAGCCATCAAACCGGGGTTCGATTCCCCGTAGCGCTACCATTTCTTCTACCCTATGTGTTTGCTTCTACCCTATGTTTAAGCTTAAAATCTACGCCATCATAGCGCTGTTGATAGCCGCCGTCATTGCGGTATCCTTTTTTGTGCCCGGCATAGGGAACATCTTTAAGTCTTCCGGCCAAGAACCTAAAGTCAGCGTCCACATGCTGGCCCGCAAGTATCTGGAAACGGCGGAGATGATATCCATGCACTGCGAATACAGGGACGTGTTTGAACTCAGCGAGGAGAGCTTGAAGAACATTTACGGCATGTCTATCCCCGGAACCAAAAAGCATCTGATAGTCAAGACGCACGGCACGATGTATCTCGGTATAGACTGCAAGGATATTACGGTGGACACGACCCGTTCCGATACCCTGTTTTTGACCTTCCCGCCTATAAAAATAATCGCCCACGAGTTTGAGTTTACCGACATATACGATTTGAGCGGGGTTTTCAGGAAGTACAATCTGAAGGACATTCCGACGCTGCGTAGCGACTACAAGGCGGAGATTGAGTTTAATACCAAGAACGACCGCGAGGTAATCTCAAGCGCGGAAGAAAAAATGGAGAAAGCGTTCAGGAACGACATACCTATGTTGAAAGACGTTCCCGTTGTTTTTATATGGAAGACCCCGGTCAAAAACATCACCGTCGACATAAAAAGGGAGACCCCCGTCAGCAGAAATTGGGGCGTTCCCAACACATGAAAAAATTAAAACCGACAGTCCGCGTTTTCGCCGCCGTTATGCTCCTCGCCGCCTCGTTGCCGGCGAAGACGCGCGCGGTACGCGGCGGTGATTATTCGTCTCCATTTTCGCAACCGCCATCCAACGCTGTCAGTACCGTCAACACCGTTAATACCGCCTATCCGTTATCCCCCGCCGACCTTGAAACCAGGCTGCGCCCAATCCTAGAAGAGCGGGCCAAGTTCAGACGCGGCAACGGGTCTAACGGCGCGAAAAGGGCTTCCTCCGCCCAATCGGCGTCTATCCGCAACCCGTCAATCAGCCGGCACGATTTATTCGCCATGATGAAGGTTTGGAACAGTTTGTCGCCGGCCTTCCGCGCCCTCTACGCCGAGGCTACCGCCATTCCAAAGAACTACGACCTCTACGTATCTCCCGGCGGTAAATTTAAGGTCTTCTACACCACCGAGGGTTACGACAGCGTAAGCAGCGTCGACACAGTCGTCTACGGGACGCCCGGACAGCCGGATATGTGGCGTAAAAGGCGCTCCGAGGCCAACGGCGTCCCGGATTACATCGACGAGGCGGCGTTCGCGCTCGACAGCGCTTGGTCTATGGAGGTGGAGCGTTTCGGCTTCCCAAGACCCAAGGCCGCCCCCGACCCCGCCGGATCGACCGCCCACTACTGCGTCCTTATCACCAAGTCGGAGGATTACGGGGTAACGATACCGCTTGATAAATCATCTTCGGCGCAGGCCGGATTTGCGAGCCACATAGAGATAAACGGCAACTGGTCGGGGCGCGAGTGGGCGGGATTGGGCTACAACGAGCGCCCATACGACGCGCTGCGTGTTACTTGCGCCCACGAATTCTTTCACTCCATACAATACTCTATGGTTTGGAACATATATTTGGACGATCTGAGCTTAGGTTGGCTGGAAGGCTCGGCCGTTCTCATGGAAGAACTCGCGTTTCCTGATATAAACGATTACCTCCAATACATAACCAGCTATTTCACAAATCCGAGGACACCGCTCCTCGGCGATAATGAAAGCTACCTATACATGAACGCAATCGTCCTCAAGTATCTTTACGAGAGGGCGATGCCGGACGGCGAGGATATACGTATTGTTAAAGCCGTGCACGAGAACAATTTGGCGCAGAAGAATATCTCGTTCCACAAGAACATAACGAAATCAGTCTCAGAGCAAACGGGACGGGAGTGGGCGGCGGTGCTTAACGGTTTCCACGCGGAGAGTTACTTCACCGGCGCGAGGGCGCGGCCGTGGGCGTTCGTCTCAGACGCCAAGCTCATGGACGCATGGAGGGCGCCGACCGGGACGGTCGGGACCGACACCTCGGCCAACGTCAATTCGTACGCCGCGGGTTTCTTCATGTACAAACCGCGGCCGGATCACAACGACACGCTGGCGCTGGCGATAAGCGGACAGAGGGACGCGTCGACAAGCGGCGCGACCTGGGGGGCGAGCGCCATAGTGACGGACGGCGCGGGCGACAGCGTTCAGATAGTACCGATAGCCATTGGCCAAAACGGCATCGGACATTTGGAAATTGCGGATTGGAAGAGACTAGGATCATGTCTGCTGGTTCTGACGAACGCCGGATCGTTGACGAGGCGGGTCACGGTGAAGATCGTTAACCCTGGAGACACGTTGGCCCCCATTGACACGGCTACCCCGACCAATCCGACGCGCAAAGCGGCGCTGAAGATTTTTCCCAATACTGTAAAACTGCGCGAATCAAAACCGATACGCATAGCCGGCGGCGACATCTCGGAGGTAAAAATCGTAACCCAAGAAGGCAAGATGCTGGCCTACTATAATAACGGGAAAAGCGTGAATCCGTCATTCATTTTCGCCGACGATACCGTAAAATGGTTCCCGGACAAACGCCAAATTCCCGGAGTATATTTCATATCAACGTCGTCAACAAACCCCGAAACAGGCAAAAAGAGCGCGTTGCGGCGGAAGATTATGCTGTTGCCTTAAATCTGCCGCTGCGGTTTTAGGAAGCTCCACGTATATTATATCACCCTAACCTTCTTTTCCGTCTCCAGCCGCATATTCGGCGCGAATTGCTTGAATATCTGAAATACGTTTATCTTCTCCGGCGAACTAGTGAAACCGCTGTCACGGAACACAGCGCGGAGAGGGTTGCGCAACGCTATTTCACGGATAACCTTTTCGCTGATATGTTCGTCAAAACAGGCGATTAAATCGCCGCCGTTGTATGTGTGAACGGTAAACCCGTCTATTTCCTCAAGGATATGCGGCATGGAGAGCGGCAGACCCCAGTCTAAAAGACAGCCGTAGAGCAAGTCCATGTCTGTGCGGTCGGGCTTGATGTTGGTCTCCATAGTTGACAGTAAGTCCTGTGTGTAGTTGTTCGGAGCGTAGTAGACATCAGTCATGTTGGAGTCGTCGAGCTTGAACACTCTAAACCCTATATCTATATTCGGCGCGGTTGCGGCGGAGTCGGATTTGATTTTGTCGCCGGAGCGCCTAATACGCTCTTTGCCTATGTCGCAAATCGTCTTGTAACCCGCTTTTGCCGCTTCTGTCCCCTCGGCGCACACTTGTGGCAATTGCACCATAATAAATTTTCGTTTGCCGCCGTCCTCGGCGTTCAGTTGCATTACGGCTTGGGCGGTAGTGGAGGAACCTGAGAAAAAATCAAGAACGATATCGCCGCTTTGTACGTTAGAAACAGTCAGAATTTGCCTGAGAACTGCCATCGGTTTTGGATTATCAAAAACTTTTTCTCCTAAGACCGATTTGAGTTCTATAGAGCCTTTTTTGTTTCCGTCCAATTCATTCCACAAATTTGATACCTGTTTTGTTCTGCCTTCAAGGTAATACTTCACATACGGCGCGACTTCGCCGCTTCGTGAACTTTGCCATACTATCATATCCTTTGACAGATATTCTTGATAGGTGTCATAGCCGAACCGCCACCGGCTTTCATATCCCGTCGGACCGATCGGAAAGACCTCTTTGCCGTCCGGTGAGATAACGGCGTAATACATACTAGGCCTATCATCGCGCCTATCGGCATTTCCTGTCTTACGCATTTGCAACAATGAATATTTACCTTTAGCGTCCTCAAATGAGAATCGCGAAACGTCATTGTTATCTAACTCAACACCTGACAACGCAAAATTCGCCGACTTTCTGTAAACCAGCAAGTAATCCAATGACGACCCAATTTTATCCGCGTCTTGCCCTGTCGTCGTGCCTGTCGCTCTAGAAACCTGCCCTACAAAATTACTCTCTCCAAATATTTCGTCGCAAATCTTACTCAAATTATGCACTTCATTATCATCAATGCTGATAAAAATCACCCCATCGTCGGTCAATAAATTCCTCCCCAACATCAACCGCGAATGAATCATCGAACACCAATCCGAGTGAAACCTCCCATTGCTCTCGGTATTCCGAAATAACCTATACCCCGTTTCCTCATCATACTCCCCTATCTCATCCGCCCACCGCTCGCTATCCATCACCCACTTATCGCCGTATATAAAGTCATTCCCTGTATTATAAGGGGGATCGATATAAATCATCTTAACCTTCCCCAAATAGCTCTCCTGCAAAAGCTTCAGCACCTCCAAATTATCCCCCTCTATATATAAATTTTCCGTGGTATCCCACTCTTTGCTCTCCTCCAAACACGGCCGCAACGTCTTTCGTATAGGCCGCAGAGCTTCCGCTATGGCGGCGCGTTTCCCGACCCAGGTGAACTCATACGCTTCGTCGCCGAAGATGTCGTCGCCGAGCAACGATCTAAGCAGGTCAAAATTAACCTTGCCCTCAACGACCGCGCCCGGAAAAATTTCCGCTATTTTCGCCGCGTTTTCGGCGGCGAAATTTGGGGTCTCAAATTTCATTATTCAATTCTTCCTTCTGTTTCTTCAAACGTTTTAGCTCGCCGTTCATTTCGACTTGCCTATTGAACTGTTTTTCACGCGATATTTTCTTTTCCAAAGCGTTTATGTCGCGTTCGAGTTTTTTCCGTCGTTTATCGCGATCTATCGCTTCTTCTATATCACCGTCGGTTCCGAGCCGTCCGCAGGCAATCTGCCTCACTAAGTTCTCGTATACCGCATCTAGGTTCAGACCCTCAAATTTCAACGCTAATCTATCAAGCTGTTGCCAATCGGTGTTGTAGAATATGCCGGATGCCTCTATCCATATCTGCGCCTCATCGTTGAATGTGAGGACAAATAGGATTTTGTACGGTATCGCCTCGGTAATGGCGAGCAAAACGCGCTTGTCAAATTCTTGCTGTCTAAGTTGAATTTCCAGCACCTGAATCTCTATGACGGCTTCACCGGCGCTTATTCCCACGGTACTGTCAGCTAATTTGTTTCGCCAAACGACTAACTCTACCCGATCTTTTATAATATCGCGCATTTGCGGCGTAAGGGTCGCTTTTGCGTATAGTTTTTCTTTCGGTACGCGAAGGTTCACCTCTGTCGAACTGGATAACCTTAACATATTGTTACCTCACCGCAAGGAAGCAGATTAGCTCAAAGTCGTCTAATCCGTGGATTTTCGCGTTCAAGGCGGAGGTACCGCCCGGACTGAATAGGCTGTCAACATCGCTCTCAATTTTCGCTTTAACTATAGAGTTGATCGTGTCCGAGAGGAGAGCTGAAACGCCGCGCATATCACGTCCGTTATTCGTTTCCGTGTTAAATTCACGGCAAACATTCATAATAGGCTCACGTTTACCTTTGCAGAGGGAGCGAGTTTTGTCTAAAAGCTCTTTGGGCGATAGGTAACCGCAGACAACCTTGCCATCCGTTAATATGTAAACCATATAAAACGGGTGTAGGCGGTTTTGCATATTAATGTTCACGCTGTCGTTGCGGTTCTTGAGAACGAACACAACCCCTGGCGGGCAGTCTTCAGTAGCCGGAACAACGGCGTGAAGCCCGAACGGAACTTTGTCCATGTTCCCGTTGCTCTTCACATATTCCAGAAGGTCAAGCCGGAACTCGTTTAGCCCCAAATCCATAATGGAGATGCCGGACTGCATATCCTCAATATCCACAATCTCTTCCTGAAGCCGCTTCAGTTGCGCCTTGCGGTATTCAAGATCGCCTTTTTCATTATCGTTTATGAGGTCGTCATCGCCGGATCCGGTCATCACGGAAATCCGCATCTTTGTTTCCACCCGACCTTTTAGGGAAAGGTATTCATCCAAATCCACGTCGGGCCAGAAGTTCACAAGCTGAATGGTCGGATTGCGGCTACCGATGCGGTCTATCCGCCCGAATCTTTGGATAATCCGTACCGGATTCCAGTGAATATCGTAGTTTACGCAATAATCACAGTCCTGCAGATTCTGCCCCTCCGATATGCAGTCTGTGGCGATTAGGACGGATATGTCTGATTTGTTATTCGGCATCAACAACTCTTTATCCTTTGAAATCGGCGAAAATAACGTCAACACATCGTTTATCGCCGTCCTTTGCCCTTTTATCGTGCTCCTGCCGTCGACACTTCCCGTCACCATCGCCGTATCAAGCCCAAACTCCGACTTAACAAACGCGCTTACGTTATTATATAGATACTCAGCCGTATCTGAGAACGCCGAGAATATGAGTATTTTGCGGTTACCGTCGTTTATTGGGTTTGTCAACTTGCCTTTTATATGACTAAAGAGCTTTTGAAGTTTTGCGTCGTGTTCCGGCGTAATATCGTCTATAAGCGTTTTCAGCAATTCAAGCGTCGCGGCATCCTTTGCCAACTCGTCCCGCCATGTTTTATAGTCCATATCAATAAGATCAATATTAACGCGATGCTCGCGGGCGAAATACTCCGTGTTGCGGTCATCATCGTCAAAGTCCGCGTCGTCCTCTAATTCTCGACCGTTGATAACCGAACCGCCACCGTTATCGTAGGCGTCTATCTCAGCAATCGTACCGTCAATCAATTGTTTGACCCTTCCGACGGTGAGTCGGAAGGACTCAACGGAGCTTTCGAGACGTTTAAGCATATTTATACTCATCAAGCGACGTATGCCCATCTCGCGCCCGGCACGGTTGATATTGCTCGACTTATCCACATATCTATCACGCACGCTGGAGAATATAAAATTGGTGGGAGTATACACCGATAGGTTCAGTTCCATAAGCAGATCATATATCTCGCGGTAATTTATCGCACTCTGTAGGTTGGCGGTCAGTGATGGCCGTAGAGTGATGGGTTTCAGCCGTTTTGGAAACGTGCCGATTTCGCCCATATCGTAGTACTTTTCTATATGCTTACGAGAACGTGCGATCGTCACGCTATCGAGTACCTTAATAAAATCAAAATCAAGCAACTTCAGCAATGTGTTTGTGGTTCGCTCGCTCTCTTCCCGCTTGCTCCACCGATTGAACGCTGTCTGAGCGTTTCTGAAAATCTCGTCTATGGGACGTTTTGTGTCGAGTTTATTATTTATGAGATTTGGGTTACCCTCGTACGCGAGTTCGAGCTGATGGCGTAAGTCCGCGAAGCGGTTGTTGACAGGAGTGGCGGAAAGCATTAAAACTTTCGTCTTAACACCCGTACAAATAACGCGGTTCATCAATCTACGATACCTATTCTCGCGGTGATCCTCGCCGTAAATCTCGCCACCGTTGCGGAAGTTGTGCGATTCGTCTATGACAATAAGGTCGTAATTGCCCCAATTAAGCCTATCCAAATCAAGGCCGTTGGACTTCCCGCGTTCCCTTGAAAGATCGGTGTGGAACAGCACGTCGTACCGCAAACGGTCGGCGGCTATGGGATTATTGGTATAATTATCCTTGTAAGTATTCCAGTTATCCGACAGCTTTTTAGGGCATAAAACAAGCACGGAGCGATTGCGGTTTTCGTAGTACTTAATAACCGCAAGGGCGGTAAATGTTTTGCCGAGTCCCACGCTGTCGGCAAGAATACATCCATTATATAATTCCAGCTTATTTATGATCGCGAGCGCTGCGTCATATTGAAATCTATACAGCATACGCCAAATTTTACTTTCCTTGAAGCCGGTTGCGTCATTCGGCAAAACATCTTCGGAGATATCTTCCAAGAATTCGTTAAAAATATTATAAACCGCAACAAAGTAGATGAACTCCGGCGAGTTTTCGTTGTATGCCGCGGTAACGCCGTCCAGTACGGTTTCAGTCACGTCCTGCAGTAACTTTTTGTCATTCCAGACTTGGTCGAAAAGGCGGACATACTCGTCAGACTGCGGCGAGAACACCTTAATAACAGGGTTGATGATATTGTTACCGCGCTCACATCCCATGTCGGCGGTAGTAAAACCGCGTATTGGCGCATACGTCACGGCGGTCTCCGCGTTGGCCACATTCATAAACTCGCTGATGTTGCCGTCTGTGGCGTTGGAACGAAATTGAACTTTTTTCTTTATCCATTCGGCGCATTCGCGGGCAATCGCCTTTTGCGTCAGTTCGTTTCGGAGCTTAACCTCAAAGTCTGTCCCGTATAAAGAACGCTCACGGTCCAAGCGGGGAATATAGAACTCCCGCTCAGTCTTTGGAGTCTCCTCTTTAAGAAAGGCCGGGGAAGTGAAAATAAAACGCAGTTCGGCAATACCGTCAAGCTGTTTCTTGAGGGCTTGGTACGCATATATCGAAAAACACGCGGCAGCGACTGACAGCTTGTCGCCCTTGGATATTGTCGCGGCCAAATCATCTTTGACTGTTTTGCTTACGTTATCAAGCAATTCTGGCCCAGATACATTGTTAGCCGTCATATCACTTTCACCTTCTTCTCAGTATCTTGCTCCATATTCGGCGCAAACTGCTTGAATATCTGAAACACGTTGATTTTCTCCGGCGAACTAATAAAACCGCTGTCACGAAACACCACGCGGAGAGGGTTGCGCCGCGCTATCTCACGGATAACCTTTTCGCTGATATGTTCGTCGAAACAGGCAATTAAGTCGATTGCGTCGCCGCTTTGACAGGTGTGGACGGTAAACCCGTCTATCTTCTCGCGGGTATGCGGTATGGTGAGCGGCAGTGCCCATTCTAAAAGACAGCCATATAGCAAATCCATGTCGGTACTGCCGGATTTGATGTTGGTTTCCATCATTGACAGTAAATCCTGAGTGTAATCGCTTGAGGCGTGGTAGACATCTGCCATGTTGGAGTCGGCGAGCTTTAATACTCTAAAACCTATATCTAGGTTTGACGCGATTACGGCGAGTTCCGATTTAATTTTGTCGCCCGCGCGGCGGATGCGCTCTTTGCCGATTTCGCAGATGCTCTTGTAGCCGGCTTTGGCGGCTTCCGTTTCTTCGGCACAAACTTCGGGGATCTGTACCATTATGAACTTACGGGCGCTGCCGTCTTCGGCGTTCAGTTGCATTACCGCGTGGGCGGTGGTGGAAGAGCCGGAGAAAAAGTCTAAGATTATGTCGTTTCCGCCGGTGGCCATTTTCAACATCTTTTTTATCAATAATGTCGGTTTAGGCGTAAGCGATAAATTTACATCCGGAAATAATTCTTTCATCTCCTCGTTAGCTTTCTTGTTGCTTCCGTATTCGGAATGCGGCCAGAAACTATTGGTAACTTTAACGCCGCCTTTTTCAGATAAAAATATCTTCTGCATAGGCATCGCGTTACCGTCCGCCCCCCACCAAATTCTATCGTCGTTTCTCAGTTGTTCAATCTTTGATTCTGTAAACCAACAACGTCCGGCTGTCGGTAGATGACGTTTGCCGTTCGGCGCTATTATCTCGTAAATCCCCGTGGAAACGCCGGTTCTAGCGTAGGCCTCGCCCCTCGCTCCGCTTAATAACCCGACGGTCAACGGAGCGGTTCGCCATACCCCGCGCGGGTCATTATCCGGATTCTTGTATACTTTAAGCGCCTCCTCCGTCATAGGTATCTTACTGAAATTCGCGGCTGATATGTCTTTGGCGTATATAAGCACATATTCATGGCTATTAGATATATTGTTCAAAGCGTTACTCTTTACGGAATGAAATTTCTGCCATACGACCTGTGATATATAATTACTCACGCCGAAAATCTCATCACAGATTTTCTTTAGGTTCTCCTGCTCGTTATCGTCAATGCTAATGAAAATCACGCCGTCGTTGCAAAGCAAATTCCTCCCCAATACCAGCCGCGGATAAATCATACTGCACCAATCAGAATGAAACTTCCCATTCCTCTCGGTATTCCGATGCAACATCATTCCCGTATCCTCATCATACTCTCTTATCTCCTCCGACCATCTATCGCTATCCACTGTCCACTTGTCCCTATAAATAAAATCATTACCCGTATTATAAGGCGGATCAATATAAATCATCTTAATCTTTCCCAAATAACTCTCCTGCAACAACTTCAGCACATCCAAATTATCTCCCTCAATATACAAATTCTCCGTAGTATCCCAGCCTTTGCTCTCTTCCAAGCAAGGCCGTAATGTCTTCCTGACGGGTCGTCCGGCTTCCGCTATTGCCTCGCGTTTACCAACCCAAGTGAATTCGTACGCTTCGTCTTTAAACACGTCGTCGCCAAGCAACGATTTGAGCAAATCAAAATTAACCTTTCCCTCAACTACCACGCCGGGGAATAGCTTAGACAACTCCGCGATTCTCGCCACATTTTCAGCGGTAAGATCCTTAGTTTCAAACTTCATTTTATCCGGCATTTGTTTATTCCTTTGGTAATTAAAGTCAACGCCCATTTACCAACTCCCACAATTTATCGTAGCTATCAACAACGCCATAAACAACATTATCACTGCTGATGGCGCGAAAGTGTTCGCGGGCGCAGCGGATTTTTAATTTTTCTACTTCACGGAGTTCTAAGGCGGATATATCGCCTTTAGTTTCCGCGACAAAGTATATGTTTTTCACAGCGCCCTCACGGAAGGCTATCGCCCAATCAGGATTGTATTTACCCACCGGGGTGTTTATGTAAAATCCGCGCGGCAATTTTACATAGACTTCTATCTCGTCCTTGTGTTCTTCCAATCTGGCGGCGAAATCGCGTTCAATCGTCGAGTCGTAGATGATGTGATCGTAAAGGTGCCGTCCAGCACTCATAGCGTTTACGCCCAAGCGTCCTTTTCTCAGATCGGATTCCGTGAATATTTCCATACCGAAGACTGCGGTCAGCTTGTTGTATGTTATATGTTCGATAATCGACATGGCTTTCTGTTCGTTTATTATGTTGGCGGCGCGAATAATAAATTCTTCGGGATTATCACAAAATTGGTCAAATACGTATTTCTCAATGCCAGTCAAGATCTTTGCCACAGTTTTTCTGGTTAATTCGGTTTCCGAAACGATTCTTCCTATTAGGTCGTAGCGAACGGAGGCATTTGCATTAACCGTCATTGCGAGACGCTCCGTTTCTTCACGGGACGTATCTTTACGAACAAAGGCCGCGCCGGTTTCAAGCTGTTCCTTGGATTCGATGTTCTTTACTTGAACGCCGGTCTCAACCGTGAAATAAATTTTTGGTACGCGTAAGCGGGCGTTAAGCGCATAGACGGCTTTGTTTACCAACTCCGCCTCGTCAAATTTCACGATGTAATAGCTCTTTGTGTTGATGCGCGACCACAACTCTTGGAACGCTTTACTGTTCAATTTGTCCTTGTCTAACGCGGCCGCTATCGTATTTTTACGGGCGTCTTCCGGCTTGCTGGCATCGGGATCATAGATGGAATCCAGCACCGCTATTATGTAGGCGGCGCAGTCGGAGACTTCATTAGGCACTACTATCGAATCGTTCTTTTTATCCACGTAGTATTTCTCGGTTAGTTTGCCTCCAGCCACGTATCCATTTCTAATAAGACTCTCGTAAACGGTATTAGCCACCTCATCACCGAATTCATTTCTGAACAGCTCTTCAGAAACCTTGCGCGGACGATCGGCTACGGCCTCGGCAATCTCGCTTTGAAGGCCCTTGGCAAAAGCGTCGTAGCTTTCGCTGGCGATAACCGTAAGCACATTTATATTATGCACTTCCTCGCGGCCAAGTATATTCTCGTCCATACGCTCGCCGCCTTGGTTGACAGAAAGTCTAAGGCCTCTCCCTACTTCCTGCCGTTTGCGGACATCGCTTCCGCTCTGCTTAAGTGTGCAAATTTGGAACACGTTTGGGTTATCCCACCCCTCGCGGAGCGCCGAGTGACTGAAGATAAACCGTACCGGCTCGCCGCGGTCAAGCAGGCGCTCCTTGTTCTTCATAATCAAGTCGTAGGCGTCCGTGTCGTCGGAAGTACGTTCTTTTTTATCGCCTAGCTTACTGTTAACCTTATGGCCGCTTTTCTTATCGATGGAGAAGTAACCGGCATGTGTTTGCTTAACGTCTATCTTGCCGAGATAGACTTGGTATTCATCGAAGTCAAACAGTTCCGGCGGTCTATTGTTCATAATGTTTTTATATTCTTCCTCAAATATCTCGGCATAAACGCCGTTAAGCTCATTATTCCCGGCGTCGTACTGTTTATACTTCGCCACCTCGTCTATAAAAAACAACGACAAAACCTTTATGCCCATACCGAACAATTGCCGTTCGCGTTCAAAATGGGAGAGAATGGTCTCCCTTATTTGAATCCGGCGCAGTTGATCTTCGCTGACCGAACCGATGACGTCGCCCGCGAATAACTTCTTGCCGTTTGCAAACTCCACGGAAGAATCGCGCCCATCAATCTTCATAACGGTATAGCCGTTCTTATATTCGGCAAGCTCTCCAGCGTGGTCAAATAGATTGTACCCTTCCGAAACCACCCGTATTTCCCGACGAATGCCGTTTTTACCCTTAATGTCGAATTCGACCGTGGCGGTGGGGTGGTTTTTTGACAGATTGATGCTCTGCACATAAACGTACCCCTCTGTGGCCGTGCTGCCGGTAACGGAAATCCCTTTGACCGCGATTTTCTTGACTAAACGCTTGTTGTAGGCGTCCAAAGCGTCTAAGCGGTAGACCATGTTGTATACGCTATCGGTTTTGTGGGTAGCGGAGTATCTAAGCGTCATGAGAGGGGTAAACTCTTTGAGGCGGTCTTTTGTAGCCGCGCCCTCAACAGACTGCGGTTCGTCTATTATCAGAATCGGGTTTGTCTTAGCTATAATGTCAATCGGACGGCGGGAACGGAATTCATCTAATTTCATGTAGATACGCCGCGCATCTTTGCCACGAGCGTTAAACGCTTGGCTGTTAATTATCATTGCATTCACAGCGCTATCCGAAGCAAAGCGATCTATCTCATTCAACTGCGCCGAATTATAGATAAAAAAGCGGATTTTTTCGCCATAATCCTCCATAAAATGCTCTTCGGTCATCTGGAACGACTTATACACACCCTCACGTATGGCCACACTCGGCACGACAATAATGAACTTGCTCCACCCGTACCGTTTTTTTAGCTCGTACATTGTTTTGATATAAGTGTAGGTCTTACCTACGCCGGTTTCCATCTCTATAGTCAGGTTGAACCGGCCATCGAGCGAGTCGGACGGCTTGATGTTTCCTTGCCGCTGGACGCGTTTAATATTCTCCAACACCGCGTCGTCGCCGATCATGATAGGCGCATTACCAAAACCCGTGAAATCCCCTTTTTGAGTCGTGGATACTTGCCCCTCGCCGGGATCTATCATATATGTCGGGATACGGAACGGCTGACCCGCAAACACATCGCGCACCGCGCCGGCCGCGTCCGCTTGAAAAGGCTGATGCCTGAATTGCAATTTCATTTGACATTACCTAGATAAAGAACGTTTTGCCCACCTATTTATTTATACCCACCCTTGATTAAACGATCAAAAAAAATCCCTCGGCTGACCGGCGAACCGGGAGCGAATTGATTACTATACCCCCGCTAAATGCGACTCGATCTCTCGATGCGCCATGTTACCGATAACCTCCACTGGAGTCTGGTCTGTAGCCTCTGCTTGGGCGATGATATAGTCCGCGGTAATTTTATCAAGAACGCTCAAAAGGGCGCGTTGGCTTGCAAAAACGCCGGGGCGCGAAAAATCTACCTTGGGCGTTGTACGCGTCAATCTATCATCAAGCGCATCGTATTCGGCATCGGTCATATCGGTCATAATCCCTCCATATCTATAAATATAAGATAATATTTGGCGACGCGGGATGTCAAATTATTGTTATTAGGGGCGAGATTGCAAGAAAAAGGTTGGGCGGATAAACACTTAAAATCAAAATCTTTAAAAGCCTTAAAAGCCAAATCTTTTTAAGACGAAAGGCTTCGCCTTTCATAGATAAATCGGGAGGCTAAACCCCCCGATTTTGGCTTCGCCGAGATAAACAAGTTCAGTCAACGGCAACAGCAAAAGAAAAAAGACTTCCACACGACGACGACATACCTATAAACCGGTCAGGTTTCGTCTCGTGGCGGCGTCCGCTCAGTATTGCCTGTAAATGTCGTGTTTGCCCACGTCGATAACGTTAATGGTGTCTTCATACAGTTCCCAAATTAAGCGAATGCCCATGCTCACGCTGCTCGCCCATCTTTCCCCATCTAATTTTTCGGTGCGTAGGGATGGATGGTCGGGGTTGTTTTTTAAAAATTCAATCTTTTTAACGATAAGTTTCTGACGCACCGAATCAAATTTTTTGATGCTTTTTCTAAAAGTAGCGGACAAATATATTTTATACATATTAATCTAATGTAATCCCAAGTTCAGCCGCCAAATCTTCAACG
>Ga0268262_10000854_pt1 | contig 39417 bp, 33 predicted proteins | sample TergutNc150P3_FD_190354 | JGI IMG/M metagenome (GOLD analysis project Ga0268262, IMG submission 190354) | Nasutitermes corniger P3 segment gut microbial community from laboratory colony in Florida, USA - Nc150 P3 (SPAdes) (version 2) | ecosystem: Host-associated > Arthropoda: Insects >...
CCGAAAATTTTCTTTACCAACTGGTTCCGCAAAGACAAAGACGGTCATTTCATGTGGCCCGGTTACGGCGAAAACTCCCGCGTACTCGCGTGGGTATTCGACCGCTGTAACGGCAAAGACAACTTTGAAGAAACAGCGATAGGCCTGCTGCCCAAACCCGGCGCGATTGAGCCTCCTGCCGGAGTCAGCGCTGACACAATGGCGCAGTTAATCGCCGCGGACAAAGAAGGCTGGAAGAAAGAAATTTCCGACGTGCGCGAGAATCATTACGCAAAATTCGGCGATAAGATGCCGAAAGAGCTTTATGATCATTTGTCGGAGATGGAGAAAAATCTTAACGCTTAAGTTTTAACGGTGTATGCCTGACAAAAACTTGTCGGGCATACATCAATGTAAAAATAGTCATTTGGATAGGTGTTTTTTACCGCAAATCTTTATTTCAGGCTAAAGATATACTATAATTAAAACATGGCTATAAATGAAAGCTCAAACGCGGGGGATTCCGCAAGAATTACCAGAGAATACTTCGATTCTCTGCTGTTGGAATTAAGGCACATTGACGGGGTACTGCCGTCTACAAAAATGGAATTATACGGGGAAATATTCTCTACCCCAATCATGTTGGCGGCGCTTTCCCACTTATATGAGACACATCCTGAGGGCCTGGTAGAAGCCGCTAAAGGCATGAAAGCTGCCGGGGCCGTAATGTGGGCGGGCATGGGAGACGAGGCGGAACTTGAGGCGGTTACCAAAACCGGGGCAAAAACAATCAAAATTATCAAGCCTTACGCTGATAACAAGCTTATTTTAAAGAAAATCGAGCACGCTCATAAATGCGGCTGTATCGCTGTGGGTATAGATATCGATCACGCTTTCAATAAAAAAGGGAAATACGACGTTATTAATAACCTTGATATGAGGCCTAAAAGCCTTGATGAAGTCAAGGAATTCGCAAAAGTCTCTAAATTGCCTTTTGTTATCAAGGGAATTTTAAGCGAACAGGACGCGCATAAATGTATAGACGCCGGAGCGCGGGGGATAGTAATATCCCACCATCACGGCCATATTGATTATTCACTGCCGCCGCTTCGTTTGCTTCCTGATATCGCGCGAATCGTAAGGAAACAGATTCCTGTCTTTGTGGACTGCGGCATAGAGCGCGGAATGGACGCATTCAAGGCTTTGGCGCTGGGCGCTGACGCCGTCTCCCTTGGGCATGTTATCAAAGTGCCGCTTCAAGCAGAAGGCGCCGATGGAGTAAAGAAATTGGTTATCGAAATGACGGAAGAACTTACAGGCACAATGGCGGCGACAGGCTGCAAGGATATTCAACACATCGATCCCTCTTTGATCTGGCCTTCCGACAGAAAGAGCTTCTAGGCAAATTAACATATCGCTTCATTGAAAAGACATTCTTCTTGTGCTACAATTCCGCATGGCATTAAACTGCGGCATTGTGGGACTTCCCAATGTTGGAAAGTCCACAATTTTTTCGGCTTTAAGTTCCGCTCCCGCCGAGGCGGCTAACTACCCTTTCTGCACGATTAACCCCAATGTAGGGATCGCAAGCGTCCCTGACTCAAGACTGGACAAACTTTCGGCGATGTTTAAACCGAAAAAGACAATTCCCGCGACCGTGGAGTTTGTCGATATCGCAGGTCTTGTAAAGGGCGCGTCAAAAGGAGAAGGGCTCGGCAACCAGTTTCTTTCCCATATCCGCGAAGTTTCTGTTTACGCGCACGTTGTCCGCTGTTTTGAAAACGCGGATGTAATACACGTAAACAACAAGGTCGATCCTGTTTCCGACATGGAAACAATCGACATAGAGCTTGCCCTCGCCGATTTGCAGAGCCTCGCGAAGCGCAGGGAACGAGCGGAAAAGATGCTTAAAGTGCAGAACGAGAAAAAAAACGCCGAGCTTGTTCTGGCAACGCTTGATAAAATCGCACCCGCGCTTGAGGACGGCAAACCTGTGCGCCTTGTTAACTTAAACGAAGATGAAAAGGCCGCGATTTACGACAGCCACTTTATTACGGCGAAGCCTCAGCTTTATGTGTGCAATGTTGATGAGGACGGAATACGTTCCATCGCATCAGGCAAAGAAGGCAACGCCCATGTGCAAGCCGTAAAAAAAAGAGCGCAGGCGGAAGGCTCAACGGCAATTTGCATCTGCGGCAAGTTCGAGGCGGAGCTTTCGGACATAACCAGTATCGAGGAAAAACTCGCCTTCCTTGAAGAGCTTGGCTTAAAAGAGCCGGGACTCGCTTCCCTTATACGCTCGGCATACCAGCTTTTAAATCTGCGAACTTTTTTTACCGCCGGAGAAGACGAGTGCAGGGCTTGGACAATTCACAAAGGAGATACCGCTCCAAAGGCGGCGGGCGTTATTCACACGGATTTTGAAAAAGGTTTTATAAAAGCCGAAGTTTATTCATGCGATGATATTTTTAATTACGGTACGGAAGCGAAAATAAAAGAAGCCGGAAAATACCGGATTGAAGGAAGAGATTATGTAGTCCAAGACGGCGATGTAATGTTTTTTAAGTTTAATACTTAAGTAAAATGCACATCGCCGTCTTGAGGTCACACACATGGACAAATTTTCAATCTTAAGGGATAAATTCGGCTACTCCTCATTCCGCCCCGGACAGGAAGAAGTGATCGACGCGATCCTTGCGGGAACTGACGCGCTCGCCGTTATGCCCACGGGAGCGGGAAAATCACTCTGCTACCAGATACCCGCCCTTTTGCTTGACGGCATGACCATCGTAATCTCTCCGCTTATTTCTCTTATGAAAGATCAGGTAAGCGCGCTAAAAGAAGCCGGATGCGGCGCGGCTTTCCTTAACAGTTCTTTAAACGGCGGCGAATATGTTAAAACGATGGAAGAAATAATGAGCGGCGAGATAAAACTTCTCTACATAGCGCCGGAACGTCTTCAAAGAACAGATATACCGGAACTTACGGTTAACCGCATCCCTCTTGTTGTAATTGACGAGGCGCATTGCGTGTCGCAGTGGGGGCATGATTTCAGAACAAGCTATCTTGAAATAGCGGGCTTTATCAAAAACATTGATCCTCGTCCTGCGGTAGCGGCTTTTACGGCGACCGCGACAGTTAACGTAAGAGAAGACATCCGTAAATTTCTGGCTCTGCGCGATCCTCTTTGCGTGAACACAGGCTTTGACAGACCCAATCTTTATTTTGAGGTACAAAAACCAAAAGACAAAAAAACCGCACTATTGGAATGTCTTTCCAAAAGAAAAGAAGCAAGCGGCATTATTTACTGCGCAACAAGAAAAACCGTCGAAGAAACCTGCCGCCTTCTTCTAAGCCGCGGCTTTAACGCCACCCGTTATCACGCCGGCCTTGACGACAGGGAGCGCAGAAAAAATCAGGATGATTTTATTTACGACCGCAAAACGGTAATGGTGGCAACCAACGCCTTCGGCATGGGGATAGACAAGTCAAACGTTTCTTATGTGATTCACTACAATATGCCAAAAAACATCGAAAGCTATTATCAGGAGGCAGGGCGCGCCGGAAGGGACGGATCTCCTGCGGACTGTATTCTTTTGTACAACGGTCAGGACGTGCGGATAAACCAGTACCTTATAACCAATGCCGAAGACGAGGAAACCGCGGACTATGAACTGCAGGCTCACAATCTTGAACTTCTTAAACAGATGACTTTTTACGCCGCGGGAAACGACTGCCTCCGCCGGCGCCTGCTTGCCTACTTCGGCGAAAAACCGGCGGCAAACTGCGGCAACTGCTCTAACTGCCTGACGGAATTCACGGATATCGACGTTACCCTGGACGCGAGAAAAATTGTTTCATGCGTATACCGCCTTAAACAGCGCGGACGCAGTTTCGGCAAGACCATGATCACGGACATTCTGCGCGGCAGTAAGAACGAAAAAATCCTCCGTTCCGGTTTTGACACTTTAAGCACCTTTGCCATTATGTCCGAGGTAAGCGCGCACCGTATCCGCCTAATTCTCGATCATCTGATTGACAAAGGCTTTTTGCTTGTGGAAGAAGGAGAGTACCCTGTTATTATGCTCGGTAACGCTGAAGGACTGTTAAGAGAAGAAGAAAGCGTTTTAATGAAACTGCCGAAAGAGCGTGAGAAAGCAAAAGAAAAAACAACAGGGCGAAAAAGCGAAAAACTTTTCGAGGCGCAAAATGAAAACGGCGCGGCATTTATCGAAACGAAAAAAGCGCCTTCGGAAATTGACGAAAACTTGCTCGACAAATTGAAAAAACTACGGAAAGAAATCGCCGCGAAAGATTCTGTTCCCGCGTACATCGTTTTTTCCGACGCAAGCCTTAGGGATATGTGCCGTAAAAAACCCGTTTCGCTGGTTCAATTTTCCGCCGTTAACGGCGTGGGTAACGTAAAATTAGATAAATATGGTGAATTATTTACAAATTTAATAAGGGAATATTGTTAATACTTGCTAAATTCCGTTTTTTTTGATAATATAAACCTATGGTGAACCCGGAGTCACTGCAAAAATACTCTCTTTTCGGCGGGCTGGAAAAGGAACAAATTGAGTTAATCCTTCCGCTTATGTGTATGGAAACTTTCAATCCGGACGAGTTAATAATTACCGAGGGAAAACCCAACGACAAGATATATTTCCTTATAGAGGGCACTGTGGCGGTTACCAAAAATAGTTTTTCCCTTTCCCGTTTCGGCGAGGGAGAGGCTTTCGGCGAAGTAGAAGTGCTTGATGTTATGCCTTCCGTAGCCTCTATAAGGGCAATCTCAAACGTAAAAGCCCTGTCCATGTCCAATAAAGCCCTTCGCGATATTTACAAGATCGACGTTAAAATCTTTTCGCTTATGATAATGAACTTGGCGCGGGATCTTTCGCGCAGGCTCAGAAAGATGGATGAAAAACTCGCGACGGTAACACCCGAACCAATATTTTTTTAACAGGAGATAAAAATGATATTCAACCCTGAATACGAATGTATGGACACGACGGCGCGCAAAAAACTTCAACTTGCCGCGCTTAAAAATCTTGTGGAAACCCTGTATTCGCGCGTTCCTTTTTACCGCAAGAAAATGCAGGATATGAAAGTTATGCCGAAAGACATTCACTGTATCGCCGATATTGAAAAACTGCCTTTTACCACAAAGGACGATTTACGGGAAAATTATCCCCACGGATTACGGGCGAGCGCTCAGGAAAGAATCGTCGAGGTACACATGAGTTCAGGCACTACGGGAAAACCTGTCGTAAACGAATATACATTAAAAGACATCGACATCTGGCGGGAATCCATGGCGAGAACTATGGCGGGAGCCGGTTGTACGCGCGACGACATCGTTCAAAACTGTTACGGTTACGGGCTTTTCACGGGCGGCGCGGGAGCGCATTACGGAGCTATGACAATAGGCGCGGAAGTTCTGCCCATGTCCAGCGGCAACACGGAACGCCAGCTTATGATCTTACGCGATTTCGGTTCCACCATGCTTACCTGCACTCCGTCCTACGCACTCTACCTTGCCGAAGAAGCCGCAGACGCGGGAATAGACCTTAAAACACTTCCCATAAGCAAAGGGTGTTTCGGGGCGGAACCGTGGAGCGAGAATATGCGCGTAGAAATCGAGGAACGCTTTAACATGAAAGCTTACGATATCTACGGCCTTACCGAGATTATCGGGCCGGGAGTAGCTTTTGAATGCGAGGCACAGCAGGGACTTCATGTAAACGAAGACTTTTTCTATCCTGAGATTATCGATCCCGCGACGGGAAAAGTTTTATCTCCCGGCGAAAAAGGCGAGCTTGTTTTTACAACCATCACAAGAGAAGGCACTCCGCTTCTTCGCTACAGGACGCGCGACATTACAAGCTTTATACCTGAGCTTTGCACCTGCGGGCGCACCACCATTAGAATGCGCCGCCTTTTCGGACGCACGGACGACATGCTGATTATCCGCGGCGTTAACGTGTTCCCAAGCCAGATTGAGCAGGCGTTAATCGAAATTGAGGGAACAGAACCGCAGTATCTTATCATCGTAAACAGGGGCGAAAGTCATTTGGACGAAGTGGAATTACAAGTAGAAGTAAAGAAAGAATTTTTCAGCGACGAGACGCGCGGTCTTGAGAGCCTTCGCAGCCGCATAGAGCATGTAATGAAAAGCAAACTGCAAATAGGATTAAAAGTAAAACTGGTTGAGCCGAAAACAATTGAGCGCTCAATCGGAAAAGCGAAAAGAGTTATCGATAACAGGAAAATATAATAAAGAGAGGTTAATTATGGGAATTAAACAAATATCGGTTTTTCTGGAAAATACAACGGGCAGGTTAGGCGATGTAACAAAAACTCTCGCCGGCGCGGGGATAAACCTTAGAGCGATCAGCATCGCCGACACGGCGGATTTCGGGATTCTACGCGTTATTGTCGACAAGACAGACAAGGCGGTTGACTCATTGAATGAGGCCGGATTTACCACAAGGCTGACGGATGTAGTCGCGGTGGAAATAGAAGACGTGCCGGGCAGTCTCGCCAAATTGATGGAATTGTTTCAACTGTCGCAGGTAAATATCGAGTACCTTTACGCTTCGCTTGAAGGACAGGCGGGAAAAGCCGTCGTTATCTTCAAGCTGAAAGATCATGACAAAGGACAGAAAATATTGAGCGAAAAAGGCTTTAAAATGGCGGATAACTTCTGATGAAAATATTAATGGTATCAAGCGAAGCTGTCCCTTGGGCTAAAACAGGCGGACTTGCGGATATGGTTTCCGCTCTTTCGATAAGTCTTGCGAAACTCGGCCACGATGTAAGAATTGTAATCCCTCGCTACTACTCTATCGACCGCAGCGTCTTAAAACAAATTCCGGGCGCTATGGGAACTCCGATGGGCGGCGGCGTTGAAGAATGGAGCGCTATTTATTTTACCGATATGCCGGGAACAACGAAGAAAAATCCTGTAAAGGTATATTTTATCGATCATGAAATATTTTTCGGCAGGGACGGTATTTACGGAAGCCCCACGGAAACGGATTTTTCCGACAACTCAAGAAGATTCATGTTTTTTTGCCGCGCGGTTTTTCAGCTATGCAGAAAGATAAAATGGTTCCCCGACGTGCTTCACGCCCATGATTGGCCCGCTGCTGTCGCTCCGGTATATTTAAAATTCGCCGAGAGGATCAAGGGTAGCAAAAGCGGTTTTGAAAACACGATTTCAATTCTTACAATTCACAATCTTGGGTATCAAGGAATTTATCACAAAGACAATTTTAATTACGCGGGTCTCGGTTGGGATGTTTTTTATAACGGCGGCTTTGAGGACTGGAATATGCTTAATATGCTTAAAGCCGGTCTTTACAGCGCCGATAAAATCAACACTGTATCCCCCAACTACGCCGAAGAAACAAAGATACAAGAACACGGGTTCAGGTTAGACGGCGTACTGCGGTACAGAAGCGCCGATTACTGCGGTATTCTTAACGGGATAGACACAAATGTATGGAACCCGACGAAAGACAAATTAATACCGCAAACTTACTCGGCAAAAGACATGGAAGGAAAAGCAGTTGCGAAAAAAGCCCTGCAAAAAGAATTCGGCCTTCAGCAGAACGCCGACGTGCCCGTTATCGGCATGGTTACGCGCCTTACCGATCAAAAGGGAGTAGGCGATCTTTTCGGTCCCACATACGGCTGCGCTTGGTCAATTTGCAGAGATATGGACATACAGTTGGTGCTTCTAGGTTCCGGCGAGCACTGGTGCGAAAGCGAAATATCAAGCCTTACGTCGCGGCTTTCCAACTTTAAGGCGAGAATAGGCTACAGCGAAAAGCTTAGCCACCTTATCGAGGCGGGCTCTGACTTCTTCCTGATGCCCAGCCGCTACGAGCCGTGCGGCCTTAACCAGATGTATTCCCTTGTTTACGGAACACTTCCAATCGTGAGGGCCACAGGCGGGCTTGTGGACACTGTCGAGAATTTTAACGAGAATACGGGAGCGGGGACAGGATTTATGTTCAATTATTTAAGCCCGTCCTCAATTTACGACACCGTAGGATGGGCCGTTTACGCGTGGTACAACAGGAAAAAAGACATCGAGAAAATGCGAAAGCGCGGAATGGCGATGGATTTCTCGTGGGAGCTTTCAGCGCAAAAGTATGTTGAGCTTTACGAAGATACCCGTAAAGCCCAAAACATAATCATCTCTACGGTGTAACACCTATGGTGTTACGCCGCCAATAATCTTTAACCTTCCGTCTGTAACAGGCTTAACAGGGTTTTTCTGCGCCCTTATGTACTCAATTACGACATAGGAAAGCAAGAGCGAAGTGTTAAAAGGATCAACCGCCTTTTTCATAACATCGTAACCGTCTCCGCCGCCCAGAATATAATCGTTGGTGCAAAGCCTGTATGTTCCGTTAGGATCGACAGGTTTGCCCTTTATGGTAAGCTCTTTTACAGCGCCTTTTCCGGAAGTTTTATCGATGGTAACGCGCACGTCGCTTGAAAATTGCGGGAAACCGCCGTTACCTTGCGGGATAGTGGCGATAAAATTAAAAAGCTCAATTAACTCCGAGCCGCGCATGGATACAATATACAAGTAATTCTCAAAGGGGAGTATCGTTAAAATCCGTTCGCGGGTAATTGGTCCCTTCGGAAGCTCGGTGCGGATATTGCCGCCGTTGTGCATAACAAAATCTACATCCATACCGCTTACCGTTCTGAAATACCACGCGTTAGCGTCCGTGACAATATTTCCAACGGCAGTCTCCTGATAACGCGTAAGCCTGTTGCCGAAAACAAAAGTGTCCGCCGCTTCCCCGATAACTTCTTTAAGTGACGCGTTAGCTTTTTCTAAATACGGCTTAAGCATTTCCGCTACCGCCGGATCGGGGCCGATAGACACAGGCTCCCACATTAATTCCGCGAGCTTTCCGTTAATAACGGATAATTTGCCGTGCCCAACATATTTACCCCATTCATTAGCGCTTACAACCCATGTGCTTCCGGTTTTTAAAGGCCCCGTAAAAAATGAATGAGAGTGTCCGTCAATTATTATGTCTATACCGGGGACTTCGTTCGCCAGCTCAACCGATGTAATATGATCCGGCATTTCCTTTACATCTCCCATGTGCGTAAGCCCTATTACAATGTCAACTTTTTCCGTGTCGCGCAAAACACCAACTACATTGCGGGCAGCTTCAATCTCGTTGATAAAAACAAGCGACTTGTTAGGGCTCGCGATAGTAAGCGTCCGCAAGGTTGTAATCCCGAAAATGCCCACCTTAATATTACCGTATGTTTTAATTATATATTGGTTACCTCCCAAGAATTCGCCGCTTTGGGTTTTGATATTTGATGAAACAAAAGGAAAACCGGCAAGTTTAATCTGTTTGTCCAATTTATCCTGATCGCTGTCAAATTCATGATTGCCGAAAACAGCCGCGTCGTAGCCCATCATATTGTAGGCTAGAATGTCAGGCTCGGCGTTAAACATATTGGAAAGTGCGCTGCCGGTGTTAATATCCCCGGCGTCAAGAAGAAGAACATATCTGTTTAACGCCTTTACAGCTTTTACATAGGCGGCGACTTCCGCCAACCCGCCGCGTCCGTTATTCGGCAAGACAGCGCCGTGATGATCGTTTGTGTGAAGCAGGATTAACTCTCCGGTTTTCCCGTAACCCTGATTTTCCTGAAGCGGGGCGGCGTACAAAACGACTGCCAGCAGAAAAACCGTTAATACTAAAAATACTTTCTTCTTCATATAACTCTCCTTAAAAATATACTTAACAATAAAAATTATACATTAAAACGCGATAATTAGCACACCCTTACTTCCATGACGCGATGACGCTGTACCCTGGTAACGATTATCGAGAATTTACGCCATGTAAGTTTCTCGCCTGCTCTCGGCAGTCTTCCAAGCTTTTCCATGATCCAGTTGGCGACAGTTGTATCGGGGACTGTTTCTGAAAACGTCTCTTCCGCAGGCGTTTCCTCAACCGCAGGCTCTTCATTTTCTTTTACGCCGATAAATTCCAGCATATCGGAAAAATTTACGTTACCTAATACCAGATAACCGCCTTCGTTTGTTTTTTTAACGGGTTCCACCACTTTCTCATTTTCATCCCAAATCTCGCCTACTAACTCCTCGACAATATCCTCGATTGTGATTATTCCCAAAGTGCCGCCGTGCTCGTCGATTACCACAGCAACATGCGCCTGTTTTTCCTGCAATGTACGCAGAAGCTTGCCGATTTTAATCGTTTTAGCGACAAAAATAACGGGCTTGATTATCTCGTTAAGCTGTTTATGCCCTTTTATTACATCGTGATAAAAATCCTTAAAATGGATAATCCCCAAAATATTGTCTACAGAATCCTTAAAAACGGGAAGCCTTGAAAAGCCTGTTTCCGTAAATTTCAAATCTATTTCCTCAACAGCGCTGGCGGCGGGCACAGCCTCAACATCCATACGCGGCGTGTATATCTCCGAGGCTTTTAAATCGTCAAAGTCGATTACCTGACGTATCATTCGCTCCTCATGAATGTTTATTCCGCCTTCCTGCCTTACTTCCCCGACAAACGAAAGAAGCTCATCTTCCGTAGTTGAGCGATCCTGCTTAACAGAAAAAACTTTAATAATAAATTTTTTCCATTCTCCGGCAAGATAACTTAGCGGCGTAAAAAACCAGACGAAAAAACGCAATAAAGGAGCGGTTCTTAAGGCTGTTATCTCAGGAGATTCTTTCGCGATAACCTTGGGCGATATTTCACAGAAAACCAAAACAAGAAACGTCATTACGGCGGTGGCGATACTTACACCCATATTCCCGAATATACCTATCAGTATGGCGGTCGCCAGCGCCGATGAGCCGATATTAACGATATTATTCCCGATAACTACCGTAGAAAGAATCTTGTCATAAATTTCATGCAGCTTAATGGCAAGCCTTGCTCTTTTTCCTTTTTTTTTGCTTTTCTCCGCGAGGCTTTTTAATTTAATTCTGTTAAGAGAGGAATAAGCCATTTCCGCCAGCGAAAAAAAAGCGGAAAGACACATTAAAAACAATAAAATAACCAATAGAATGATATTGATAGATTTAGAGTCATCCATAAATATTACAGGCGCCGATCAGAATCGAACTGATGAATAACGGTTTTGCAGACCGCTCCCTTACCACTTGGGTACGGCGCCAATCTCCTACTATCTAATGAGGATAATTTATTACTAAATTAATGTCAAGTACAAGTTCGTGTGCGTACATTTGGTACGATTCGTGTGGTTCGTGATAAATTCTTAAATATTCTTACTTGTATTAATCTTTAATATGGAAAAGTTTTTTGAAAAAACGGCCTATAGCGTTTATTACCCGGCGGAAAATAGACGGATGCCTTAATTTGTAAATTTTTCTCGCGGCTTCGGCGACTTCCGCGTCGTTAAAATCCTTGCGGTACTTGTTTTCTTCCAGTTCCAGTTCCAACTGCTCAAGTTCGCCGGATTTATCTATAATAACAGCGTTTATACTCTGCCAACCCAAGAATTTAGCAGCTTCTATCCTTCTGCCGCCGGCGATCAAAATATTTTTTCTGTTAATTATTATGGGAGTAATTTGCCCGTAACACTTAAAACTTTCGGCAAGCGCTTCTATATCGCCCATATCTTTGCGGATTCTTTTATTTACAACAATGCTTTCAATGGGTACTTTCACTTTCTACTCCAACGGATTCCATGAGGGAAGCTCATCATCATAATCATCCTCAGCCGCGCCGCCTCCCTGTTTAGGCGGGATATACGGAGGAACCGAATCCGGAAACTTATTCGGCTCATTTTTCGGGTTTCGCGGCGTCTGCGTCTGTGAATTGCCGTCCAGATAAGGATTGTTTGGCTGTATCGTCGTTGTTGTATTCCCGCGGCTCGGCGTATTCCTGTTTTGGTTATTCTGATTCCTGTTATTCTGATTCCTGTTTGTCTGCGGATTTTCACGCAGTTCAAGTAAAAGATCAGGCGGTAACTGCGGCATTGGGAGTGAATCAATTACAGAGCTTCCGTCAAAACCTCCGGGTATTGTGGTAGGCAGCGGACTCCTTGTCGTGAATGGAGATGATCCTCCGTGAATATCGCAGTATTGAACAGGCTGAGTGCCCTCAAGGAAAGGAAGTGTCACTTCTCCCTGATTGCAGGCGGACGTTCTTAACAAGCCGGATTTGGCGCAGACTGTTACGTCGAGAATGCCTGATGTAGGCCTTGTAAATGTTTTATACGGAAGCCCTTTGTGAATCTCACGCATATAATCGCCCCACACAGGGCCGGATAATGTGGAACCTGTAAGTTCGACGCCCAACGAATTCCCCGGCCTGTCAAAACCAAACCATACTGCGGTGGTGTAATAAGGGCTGAACCCAATCGCCCATGCGTCAGACCAGTTCTGCGGAGTTCCCGTTTTACCCGCCACCGGGAATTTAAACGATTTTCCGTTTACGTCTTTAAATGTAAATTTGGCTCCCCACCCCGCGCCGTTGGCAAGAGATCCTTCTTCAACGGTTTTTTCCATAATCTTTGTCATGATGTACGCGTTCTGAGGGCTGATAATTTGAATGTTTTCTCCCATCCGCTTTTGTTTCTGCCTGAGTTCTTTTTCCACGTCAAACACGACACGGCCGTTACGGTCTTCGACAGTGCGTATCGCAATCGGCGTAACGGCGCGTCCCTGATTGGCGAATGTCGCGAAAGCTCTCGCTATACGCAGAGGCGAAGAAGCGGTAATACCCAAGCCAAGCGGATAAACACGCGGGAAGAGCCTTCTTATCTGATCGGCGTCGGAAATATCCAAAAGAACGGTAGCCCTGTCAATTGCCGCGTCAAAACCAATCGCGTCCAGTACTTTCATGGAAGGCACGTTCATCGAATGGGCAAGCGCGTCATAAAGAAGAACGGAACCTTTCCATTCGCCCCTGAAATTCAACGGCATATACGGAGTGCCGTCATCGTTGTGAAACACTACGGGAATATCGTAAATTAAAGTCGCGGCCGTAAATTTCCGCGTGTCTATGGCGGCGGAATAATACAATGGCTTAAAAGCGGAACCGTATTGAACATTAGCTTGAGTAGCGCGTATAAGCTGGTTCGACTCGTCGTATTTGGAGCCGCCGACAATGGCGGTAATATATCCTGTCTCGTTTTCTATAGATATAAGCGCGCCTTCAACTACGTTTTTTTCCGTAGTGGTTCTTAATTCGGAAAAACCGGCTATTGTAATGTCTTTCAATTCGGGGACGCCGAACGCCAACGCCGCCATGTCTACAATTGGATTAATTGTTTTTGTATAACGGGAAATCGCTCTTCTTTCGTTTTGTCCCGATGTAGCGGCGCGGATATCGATTAAGTCGAAGGTAATTGTCAACAGATCAATAATTGGAGTATAAACGCGCTCAGCCTGTACAATGCTCCTTGCGCTGGATTTCGCGTATTCTCTGTTGGCCTTTTCAAGCCCCGCCGCCAAATATTTTTCCGCCGCTTCCTGATGCCGCAGATCCATTGTCGTATGCACCACATATCCGTCGCGGTAATAATCCATGGAACCGTACATCATCTGTTCCAATTCGCGGCGTACATACTCGCTGAACCACGGCGCTTTATCGTCGCGGTTGAAATACGCAGAAATGGACGGTCTTGTCCAGTCAAATTTCGCCCAATATTCATCAAAAGACGCTTCGGCTTCTTCCTTTGTGGTGTAACCGAATTCGATCATGCGGTCGAGTACAAATTGCTGACGATTCATCGCCTCGTTCGGTTTGTTAAGCGGGTTAAAACCTGAAGGGTTGGAGAGAAGAATCGCAAGGATAGCCGACTCCGCAATCGTTACCTCTCTTGCACTGTGGTCAAAAAAGTATTTGCTTGCCGTTTCAACCCCGTAAGTGCCGGGTCCCATGTTCATATAGTTAAGGTATATTTCCAATATTTCATTCTTTGTATAGCGCCTTTCAATTTGAAAAGCCCACCACAATTCTTTTACTTTCCGTTTGATAGTTCTCTGTCTGCGGTCTGTGTAGAGAGTCCCCGCCACTTGCTGTGTAATAGTAGAACCGCCGCCCCAATTTTGACCTATCATCTGCCCAACAAAAGCGCGCACAATGGCCTTGATGCTGAACCCTCGGTGATTGTAAAAATCAGGGTCTTCGCGCGCGAGGACGGCGTGAATCAAGTGCCGGGGCAGTTCGCTCAAAGATACCAGTTCTCTTTTTTCGTCGGAGGCAAATTCGGTAACAAGCGTGCCGTTTATATCCAGTATTTTTGTAGGTAAAGCGGGCGCAAATTCGATAAAATTTTCATGATTTTTTACATTTGTGGTTTCAGCGAGTGATAATCCAAGACCTATACCTATTACCACAACCAAAATTATAGTAAACGCGGCGATGATTTTGACAGCCAAGCCTGACATAAAACCGTTATATCCGGACATATTATAAGAATATTAAAGAAAATCACCTGCGTCAAGGGTGAATAATCTGTTTAATTAACCCTGTTTCCCCTCGAAGTTTCCTTATTTCAAAGAAAATAAGGGTACCGGTAAGCAAAAACGAGAAACAATCGGCTATAGGAGTCGCGGCGACCACGCCCCAAAGACCCCAAAACTTACCGAAAATGATTAAACACGGAATAAGAGCGAGGCACTGCCTAAGCGAAGAAAGAAAAATTGAAATTTTAGGGCGACCTGTTACAACAAAGAAATTTGTCGAAACTATTTGAAAACCGGCAACGGGAAGCATAATCATCACTATCCGCATCGCTCGGGGAGCGAAAAGCATTATGGCATCGCTCCCGTTAGGCGCGAATATTCTGACCAGTTGAACCGAAAAAAGCTGAATTACGGTAAACCCGAAAACACAGATTATCGTAGCCGCGGCAATCGCTCCTATATACGCCCTTAGCACCCGGCCGAATTTTTTAGCCCCGTAATTATAACCTAATATCGGCTGCGCTCCCTGATTAATGCCGAAGACGGGCATAAGAATTAACATTAAAATGGAACCGACTATATTCATTCCGGAAAGGGCAACATCGCCGCCGTTTGACACATTTAACGCGTCCGCTCCGTACCATCCGACGCTTGTATTGGTTAACAGTTGAACCGTGGACATTAAAAATTGAAGCAAAAACTGAGCGGAACCAAACGCCATTATTTGCTTTATTATGGAAAAATCCGGTTTGAAAACGCGCGGATTAAGCCTTACGACAGCTTTTTTGCTTGAGATAAAAGAGAAAAGGAACACAAAAGAGGCGAATTGGGAAATAATTGTGGCCCATGCCGCGCCTTCCACTCCCCATTTGAACACAAAGATAAAAATCGGATCCAGAATGGTATTAAGAACAGCTCCAAGGATCATTCCTATCATGGTCATGGTAGGGAAACCCTGCGCCCTTGTGCAATGAGACATTCCGAAACTTGTCATAAAGAAAATCATTCCGAATAAAATTATGCGAAAATAATCTCTCGCGTATACAATAGCCTCGCTGTCTTTCGCCGCTCCCATAAGGGAGAGAATCGGATCAATAAAGACAAGCCCTACTGTCGTCATCACAATGCTTATGCCTATCAGTAAAAAGAAACAATGGTCAAGGGCGTTCTCCGCTTCCTGCCTCCTTCCCTGCCCAAGGCGCATGGAGATCATGTTTGCCGCCCCTATGCCGAAAAGCATTCCGAACGCCATTCCGATTGTCATCAAAGGCAGCACAAGAGAAAGCCCGCCGAGGGCGATTTCGTTTACTCCCTGTCCGACAAATATCCTGTCCACAACATTGTAGAGAGCGTTAACCAACATTCCCGTTATCGCGGGAATAGAAAAACGAAAAAGTAATTTGGCGATTGATTCTGTGCCAAGCCGGGCCGCAGCGTCCTGATTTTGTTCCATATATCCTACTTTATCACATTTTTATTTAACTTTCATAGCCCATATGCGCAGTTCCTGAGCCGCCCAATGAATGATTAACAGCCGCAGGCAATCGTAAACGCTTAACTCCTTGTCAACAACAGCTTCCGAAAAAACTGATTTTACAAGACCCGCGCTTTTGTTGATTTCGGGCAATTCCAAAATCCATCGCGACAAATCCGCTCCGTCGTTTTTTGCTACATAATTACTTGCCGCACTTTGCAAGTTTTCTGCGCAGGAAACAATATTTTTTATCTTTTCTTTGGAAATCCTCTTTTTCCCGCTTACATACGAGTTAACAAACTCAAATGTTGAATCCGTTTCGTCCATGGCAAGAGCGGACACAAGCGAGTTGTCGGCTTTATAACGAGCTAGTATTTTATAAAAAGCGCGCTGGATATTCAATATCGAAGCTATCGCTAAAATTACTTCGTCTCCAAGATACGGCGGCGGATTTTCGCTCCGCAGAATGTCAAATAATACCGATATTGAGTCCGTACAGTGATAATGCCCCAAAGCCTCCGCGCACATTATTTTTAATCTGGGATTTTTTGTATTTAAAATTATTTTTTCAATCTCGAGGCGGAACGATTCATCGCTCATTTTCGCCAGCGCGTTAACCGCTTCGCCGGCGAGCATATAATCATCGGAAACAGCGTGTTCGCGCAATAGGGGAATCGCGTTTTTACAATTATGATTGCCCAGAATTCGCGCGGAAATATAGGCTGTAGTGTAAGGGTTGTTTTTAACGTCGTCAATTAACGCCTTTTGCGCCTTATCGTTCAATTTATCCATTCTTTCCAGCGCCCTTATCGCCTCCAGCCTTGTCGCAAGACGCGGAGAGCGCGCCCTTTCCAGTAGGCCGTCTACGGCAAGGTGGGAAGGAGTATCGTGTAACGCGCCGAGTAAAAGTTCTTCTTCCTGTGAATCCTCCGCCTTGTTAAGCCTGTCCAAAAGACTTATCGCGCGAAGATCCTTGAAAGAAAAGATAACTTCCAGCGCGCTTCTTAACGGGAACGAACCCAAAGATTTCATTTTCTTTTGCATAGCGAGGGCGACAATAGCCAGAGTAAATAATATGATAAATAGAATTTTAAATGACACAAATGAAGAAACTCCAAGCACGGAAAAGAAATCCAGAAGAAGTCCCGCAAGGAAGGAACCGCAGGCGCCCGCCGCTCCGAACACAAAAAAATAGATAATGCCTAAGTCCAAGCTTTTATCCTGCGGAATTAACGCCAAAAAATAAGTCTGCGCTATTCCTTCGGAACCTAAAAATCCGAAGTTCAACATAAAAAACAAAAAAACAAGAAAAAGAATAGCCCCTGTTATGTTAAACACCGCAGACACAGGAAGAAAAACAACGGGTATCATGCTTACTGCTCCGAGTATTACACAGACAAGAAAAAGCGGTTTTGCGCCAAGCCTGTCTACAAGAAATTTTATGCTTAATCCCGCTATCAGATAGCCCATTCCGCCGAAGACCGAATAAAGCAAAATAAGACCGTCGTTGTGTCCAAACACTTCACGGGCGTAAACCACCACGAATGTCCGCGTAACGCCAGACACAAGAATAACCAAAAAAAGAATTACCATAAAACTGCGAAGGCTTTCCTGCGCAAAAGCGTCCTTGAAAACCGCCGCCAGACCCATACCCTGCCTGTCTTTCTCGCTTGGCGGCTCGGGAACTTTTTTTATCACATAACCGCTAATAATCCCCATAATAACGCCTGCGCCGAGTAAAAGAGAGAATAAAAAAACAGGCGGCTCTGTGCCAAGCGCTATGGCTATCAGGAAACTGCTAACCATTCCAATCGCGCTGTTTATAATCTGAATCTGGGTCATATAACTGCCTCTGTCAGGGCCGTGCGCCAATTCGCTTAAAACGGGATTATTCCCTATCATTCCGACTCCGCGGAAAGCGTTAAAAAGGAACACGCCGAGTATTATTAACAGCAGAGCGGTTTTTCTGTGTCCCGCATAATCAACAAAAGGAGCGATGACTGCCAATATCATGCAAATTGAGCGAATCATCCATGTAAAGCTGAAAATCCCTATTATGGAAAAACGTCTGGCGAGAATTTTTCCGAGAGGAAGCAAAAACAGCGCAAGATAGAATGACGCGCTTAAAAGCCCTATATACGTGGAAGAAGCACCAAGACGCAAGGCGAAAAGCGTGATAATAACCCCTACTGTTAAATTCCATGAAATAGCGTTAAACACATTGAAGAAATTATATGTCTCACGCGCTTTTCGCAGACGGTACGGAGAAAGTTGAGCTTCCATTATAGGTTACTTTAGCAGTTAGAGGGGAAAATAACAAGGAGCGTATACAGCGCCGGTAATTTCTTAACGACGCTGTATAATTATTCGTTAATTACTGCTGTACGCTCGGTTGATTTTGTTTTAAATCTTCATAGAAATTGGCAAGACTAGCGCTAATATACGGACCAAGCCATAAAAGGCCGATACCGAGAGTAAGAATACTAAGCAACCACCAACCTATAAAACTTAAACTAAGCCCGAATAATTTTCCTTTATAACCATTCATCATTTTTCTGCTTCTGGTTATGGCTTCCAACGCTCCGATTTCGGGATTGTCGCGTAAAATAAAGAAAGCCATGGAATAACTGAAGCATTTTACGATTCCGGGAATTATAAACAGTAAAGTCCATAAACAAATAAAAATTGTTTCAACCAAATAAAGCAGGAAACTTGAACCAAACATTTTAAACCCGTCAAACAGGTTTTCCAGTTTAGCCGTTTCCCCTCTGGCCATTTTTATATAATAGCCGTAAAAACCCAACAATAACGGTCCTCCCAAAACCAGCGGGCCGATAACAATAAAACTTGAAACGCTGAGAATAACTCCAAAAATAATAAACATTCCAACAGCGGCAAGCCATCTGCCGTGCAGTTGAGAGCGGGCAAGCGCCCTTATTTCGCGATTTTCTTTCATTCTTTTCTCCTTTTTTTGTTTTTTTGCGATATAAACAAAATCCGCAACTCTTTTATTTTGCCATATTTTTTTGTCTTTGTCATTGTTTTTTTGGGTGTATTTTGCGATTTATTTTTCCACTTATCGGACGGTCTTGGAAACGGTTGAAATTACTAGTTTTTAAAACATAAGACCAAGGAGGAAAAACATGAAAATCAAATTCAAACTGAGCATTGTGGTAATCACAATCATGGCTGCCGTGGTAGCAGGAATTACCTCATTATTGCTGTGGCAATCTTCCAAAAACACACTGCAGTTAAGTCTGCGGAGTCAGGAACATTTAGCCAATAGCCGCGCCGAATTCTGGAAGGGACGGGAAGAAGGCTATATCAGGGCGTTAACCACGCTGGCAAATGTAATGGGAGACTTTGAAACAGTAAAACCTGAAGAAAGGAGGGACAAGTATGACGAATTATTGAGATCGGCTCTTGAAGAAGAACCGATGATGGTTGTTCTGTACACGGTCTGGAAACCGGATGCCATAGACGGAATGGATAAAAAGTTTATAGGCCGCACAGGATCAAGCCCGACAGGACAGTATGCGATGGCATGGGGCAAAGAAACAGGCAGTCTTAAAAAGCGGGTTACCACAGATATTGACAATGTAATGGAACATATTACCGGCCCCAACGCTTTCAAGGATCGTATTAATGAGCCTGTAAAACGGGATATAAACGGAAAAGAAACGTGGACATTGAGGATTATTGTTCCAATTACCAACAACAATAAAAACAACGAAGAAGTGGTAGGCGCTCTTGGATGCGTATTGTCAATCGATATAGTACAGCAGATGGTTGAGAAAACCATAGAAACAAACAATGAAATTGACATGATTATTATTTACACAAATCAAGGATCAATTCTTGCGCACTATAAACCTGAACGTATCGGCAAGAACATGTTTGATGTTGACGAGGAACTGGGCGACTCAAGGAAAGAGATATATGAGGCTATGAATTACGGGATGACTTACAAGGGGAAAATATACGATCCTCATCTTGACGATACCATAAGGTTTGTAGTAAAGCCCATTCAAATAGGCGACTCGGACTTTAAGTGGACAATGTTGATAGGCGCGTCAGAATCTCACGTATTAAAAGAAATCAAGGCTATGACAAACTTTACCGTTATTCTCGCCGTAATATCCATTGTCTCGACAGCGATAGCATTATTTTTGGTTTTTGGATATATGACAAAACCAATCATCACTGTAACGAATACGCTCAAGGATATATCACAAGGCGAAGGCGACTTGACGCGGACTATTCCCGAAAAAGGAAACGATGAAATTTCCGCTATGTCTAAGTACTTTAACCTGACGCTTGCGAAGATAAAAAAATTGATTACTTCGATAAAAGAACAAACATCGGTATTATCCGACACAGGAAACGAGCTTGCCAATAATATGACTCAAACCGCCGCCGCGATGAACCAAATTACCGCCAACATTCAGAATATAAAAGGGCAAGTGGACAATCAGAACTCGTCGGTGTCCGAAACCAACGCAAATATGGAACAGATCACAACCAACATCGACAGACTAAACGGATATGTGGAGAAGCAATCCTCCAATGTATCGCAATCATCAAGCGCAATCGAAGAAATGCTTGCCAATATAAAGTCCGTAACCCAGACTCTCGTAAAAAACGGAGAAAGCGTTCACGAATTAACTTCCGCCTCAGAGATTGGCCGCGAATGCCTGCAGGAAGCGGTAGAAGATATCCGTGAAATAGCGCGTGAGTCTGAAGGACTTCTAAAAATCAACAAAGTAATGAAAGATATCGCCAGCCAAACAAACCTGCTTTCCATGAATGCGGCGATTGAAGCGGCTCACGCGGGGCCCGCCGGGAAAGGTTTTGCCGTTGTCGCCGATGAAATACGCAAACTGGCGGAAAGCTCCAACGATCAGTCTAAGATAATCAGCGCTACACTCAAAAAGATAAAAGACTCGATTGACAAAGTAAGCGAATCCACTGTCAATACGCTAGCGAGATTTGAGACTATCAATTCCGACGTAAGAACCGTATCGGAGCAAGAAGGAATCATTCGCAACGCGATGGAAGAACAGAGCGAAGGCAGCAAGAATATTCTGGAAGCTGTGGAGCATTTAAACGAAATTACAGGCCAGGTCAAAGAAGAATCATTAAGAATGATTATGAACAGCCGCGAGGTAATAAGCGAAAGCAAAAATCTTGATCATGTAACTCATGAGATTAAAGGCGGAGTCAGCGAAATGGCCGCCGGAGCGGAACAAGTCAACACGGCGGTAAACAGGATAAACGAGATTACCGCGAGAAACAGAGAGAATATCGGCATTTTAGCCAAGGAGGTTTCATTGTTTAAAGTAGCCTGACGTAAAACGTCTGACGTAAAACGTCTGACGTAAAACGTCTGACGTAAAACGTCTGACGGTTTCAGGCGTTTACCCCTTTGCCCTCGGCGAATGAAAATTCAACCGCCGAGGGCTTTTTTTTGTTTTTTTTGCCGCTTTTATTATATATTCCGATTTATTTGCCGATATTTTTAGTAGGAGTAAGTTATGAGTGTCGGAGCTATTTCCAACAATTCAATCCCCACAATCGGATACGCGATAACCGCGTCTATGAGCGGAAGAACCTCTCTTCCGGTATCCCCCGGCATGGTAATTTACTCTCATTTCAAGCATGTTTCAGGCACTCCCGCCCCGGAAGGCACAAAAGGCGTTAACATCTCAAAGCTTAAAATCTTGGACACCCTGATTGAGCAGTTATCAAAGATGAAAAGTCAGCCTGCCCCGGAATTGAGCAATATGAGCGAGAACGATGAAAAGCGAATAAACGCCCTTATCGACCAATACCAGAAGCAGATAAAAGCCGCTCAAGCCGTAAGCATCTACACCCCCGCCGCCCCCGTCACAGGCGCCCTTTTTAATATCGCCGCTTAAATAATTTCCAAATTTCATCTCGCAGAGGCGCATAATTTTTGTCCGATAGATTTTTTTCTTTTTCGCGTGGTTCGTGGTAGAATTCTTGGTCTTTTGTTCTACAGATGGCCCGGGTCGAGGATTACTATATCTACTCTGCGGTTGTTTTTGCGGCCTTCTTCGGTATCGTTTGAGGAGACGGGCATTGTGTCGGCGAAACCTGCAATCTGGAAGCGTTTCTCGTCAAGACCGATGGCGACAAGGTAACGGAGTACGGCTCTTGAGCGTTCTGACGACAATTGCCAGTTGTCTTCCCACGGACCGTTCGGGTCTACATCGACGGCATCGGTGTGTCCCTCTATCCTGAACTTCTTGTCTCTCAAATCGCTTGAGGACATATAAGTGCCAAGCCTTAAGAGTATATCCCTTGTCGCCTCTATATTGATACGGGCGCTTGCCGGGTTAAAGAACGCGTCTCCGGCAAGGGTAATAACAAGACCGCGCTCATCGTGGGTTATCTTTATTTTATTGGAGCGGATTTCAGGGGAAAAAACAGAAATCGCTTTTCGCAGTTGAGTCCCCATCATTTTGCCCCGTTCCATCGAGGGTAAGCTCATGATTGTATTGCCAAGGTCGGCCATGCGTCCGGCAGAAAGCGTAAGACCGCCCGCCATCGCGCCTATACCGCCTGTCCGCACAGACTCCGAGACGGAATCAAGCTGAGCCTGAGTTACATCGTCGGGGTTGAACAGAATAACAAAGAAGCAAAGACAAAGCGTGATCATGTCAGAATAGGTATTTAACCAGGTACTGGGGATAGCTTCTTCTTTTTTTTGCTTCTTCGCCATCGTTAATCCTTAATCTTTAATTAGTTCTTTCTCAAGAGCCTGGCGTGAAACAGGTTCAAGGTATGAAAGCAATTTGAGCGCCAGAATACGGGTATTGTCGCCCGACTGTATGGAAAGAACGCCTTCAATTATCATTTCCTTCATGTTAGCTTCATCATTGTCAAATACGCCGAGTTTGTTCGCCCATGGAATAAAGAATACGTTTGAAAACAATGAACCGTAGAACGTTGTAATAAGAGCAAGGGCCATGTTAGGACCGATAGACGCTTTATCATCAAGGTTACGTAACATACCTACAAGTCCCATAACCGTACCTAACATTCCCAACCCGGGAACGAGGGTCGCCCACATGTTAATAAGTTTGATTTTGAACGAGTGCCTTGTTTGCATCTGGCCTAATTCCAGTTCCAGAAGATCGCGGATAACTGTCGCGTCGGTTCCGTCTACAACAAGACGAAGTCCCTTCTTCATAAATTCATCTTCAAGGTCTTCAAGCTCGTCTTCAAGGGCCAAGAGACCTTCGCGCCTCGCTTTCTCTGAGAATGAAACCATCTTTTGAATAATTCCCTGCATATTGAAAACAGGCTGTTTAAAAGTAAGTCCGATAGCGGCAAAAACCCCTAAACTGTCTGACATTGAATAGGCGATCATAAGGGCAAAATATGAACCGATAAGAACCAACGCTAACGAGGGAATGTCTACGAACGCCATAATACTGTTGCCGGACAATATGATAGACGCGAGGATCATGGCAATAGCGCCAAATACGCCGATTAGCGTTCCCATATTCAAGCTTTTATTCATCTATTCACTCCTGAACTATATACGGACTTAATCGCCGGCGATAAGTATCAATTTTTTCCAAAATAACATCAACCTCTTCCCGCACAATGTGGTGTCTTCCCGAAAGCATTACCAGAGCGGTATCGGGGCGTATTTCTATGCTTTCAATCTGATGAGGGTTCAAGTAATACTCCATTCCATCCAGTCTGGTAACTTTTATCATATCACAAAAAAATGAAAATGTCCGACCTCTTAAGAGGCCGGACTATTCTCAACTCCTTTTATTTTACCGCTTTAGCGTTAAAAGCTCCTGTAGTAATTGATCCGCTGTTTGTATGGTCTTTGAGTTGGCCTGGAAGCCTCTTTGCGTGACAATCATGTCTACAAACTGATCCGCCATGTCAACATTGGACATTTCCAAAGTACCCGCTATAATCTTTCCTTTTCCCGCGACTCCGGAAGGTCCTATATTCGCCATACCTGAGTTGTTGGATTTGCGGAAAGTGTTATCGCCCGCTTTCTCAAGACCGCCCTGGTTGGGGAAGGTAGCCATAGCGACCTGTCCCAAAACGCGGGTGCTTCCGTTTGAGTAAACGCCTGTAATTATGCCTGAAGAGTCAATCTTAAAGTCGTCAAGATAACCCATTGTGTGTCCGTCCTGTTCTACCGCTTTGGTTGAACTGGATTCCGCGTACTGGGTGATTGACTTGGTAAATCCGCCTACTTCGCCCAGATTAAGGACAAATTCCTGTCTTACAGGTGTTCCGTCCTCGTTGGGCGTGGCGGTTTGAACGTCATAAGCGACATTCATCTGCACACGGCCTGAAGCGCCGGACACGTTGCCCGCTCCGTCTTCCGCCGAAAGCAAAGTTCCGTTATTTGAGAAATTCACGACAAAAGTCGTTGGGCCGCCCGCCGCCGGAGCTTCTTCCCCAAAACCGATTGTCGCGTTTGTGGGATTAGCGTTCTGCGGATCGACGTTTACTCTGGCGTTCCAACTGTTCGCGGTACCGGGCACGCGGGTAAATTCAACCTGTAAATCGTGCACGTCGCCGAAAGAATCGTAAATTTTTATTGTGGTTGACCATGTTGATCTTAACACCTGATCCCCGGAAGCGTTTTCCGGAAGCTCGGGGATACGTTTGTCCAAGTTACAGGCAAATTGCACCATTGTTGTCTCTTTCGCGGGGTCTTTGCCGCCGACGGGGATTACAAGCTGTTCTGTGGGACGCGAAACGTCAAGCACGGTGTAGCCGTTTACTTCCCTTGCCATCCAGCCCTGCACTTTCATGCCGTTTGCGGGGTTTACCAGAATGCCGTCGGCGTCAAGCGAGAAAGCGCCCGCCCTTGTGTAAAGCTCTTTGCCCATGTCGTCAAGGATGAAAAAGCCGTTTCCCATAATGGCAAGGTCTGTGCCGACGCCCGTGGTCTGTAAAGAACCTTGAATGTGAAGGGTGTCAATCGAGGCGATTGACATTCCGAGACCGACTTCTTTGGGGTTTACGCCGCCTAAATCCTCGGTCGGGCGCGCCGCGCCCTGCAATTGCTGATAGATAATGTCTTGAAAACCGACGCGGTTGCGTTTAAAACCTGTCGTGTTGATATTGGAAATGTTATTACCAATAACATCCATTCTCGTTTGGTGATTCTGAAGTCCGGAAACGCCGGAAAACAATGATCGCATCATAAGCTTACTCTCCTATTCCTTTATTCTGCAAATACTTTGACTACTTTATCCCAATTATAAAAAGTCCCGTTTACAAGAACCTGCGGGGTTTCTCCCCTGGTTACAGCCTGAACTGCCCCCTGAACAGTGCGTTCCCCTTCCACGACTTCAACATTTTTTCCCAATGAATAAGACGCCTCGCTTCCGCCAATCATAGCGGTAAGTTTCGCAAAGTCTTTCGCCATCGACGTCATCTGCTCCAAGGTTGAAAACTGCGCCATCTGCGCTATGAATTCCTTGTCCTGCATTGGAGCCGTAGGGTCCTGATAGGAAAGCTGGGTAATTAAGATTTTCAAAAAATCGTCTTTGCCCAAATTTTGCTGAGGCTGTCTTACCGGATTTATTTTTAGATTAAAATCACGGGCGAGTTTTTCAATCTCGTTCTTTTCCGCCGAACTTAAAGTTGACCTTGTCATTCCTGACGCGTCTATTTCCATATTTATCTCCTGTTCCTCTAGGCAAGCATATTAATCGAGCCGTTTCTCTGTCCAAAAAAGACATCGACAACGGGTAATGAATCCCCGCTATAAGATTCATCGTAACGAGCGGCGGCAATCCCCGGTAAGAAGGACGGCGTTTTCTGTTCTTGCCAATCCGCGTTCTGCTGATCCGCAGTTAACGACAGATTAAGTTGGGCGTTTGTAAACCCGGATTCCCTGAAAGCCTGTTCCAAAGAAGCAATTTCCTTCTTAAAAGCGTTCAAGGCTTCTTCGCTTTCTACAACAATATGCCCCGTTATCTTGTTTTCGGACATTTTCAGGTGTATCTTTACATTTCCAAGGCTGTCCGGCTTAAGGGCAAGTTTTATTACGCTCTCTCCTCCGTCATGGAGCGCTATTGAGGCATGACGGACAATGTCGCCGTTAAAGTTTTGGTGCAGTTCCCTCGCAAGCATGTTCTCTACCGCAACTGTGCCTGCCTTTGCCTCCCACGCAGTCTGCGCCGTACTTTGCGCCTGACTCGGCAGTTTCAGTTCAAGGGTTATCTCCTTGACAGGGATGTTTTCGCGCTCGGCGGCGATTTCCGCCCCCGCTTTTATCTGCGTTACACCGTCTTGATTATTCGCGCCCGAGCGCATATCGCGCACTTCAAAAGAAAGTTTGTCTTTGCGCCCGCGGTTTTGCGTTTCTCCCGGTTTTACGCGGTTGTCCTTTTCCGTCTCTTTCTGCAAAGATACGGTTTCTTTGCTTCGGCCGCTCATGAGAGAGGTATCAACATTTTCTGTTTTTGTTAAATCGCCGTCTTTCTTATTATCTTTGCCGCGCGCTTGAACAGAAAGCGCTTCTTGCATGGAACTCACGGCGGCAGCCGTATTCTCCTGCGGAAAATCCGCCAACTGTTCGAGAATTCCGGCGTCTAACAAATTCTGCGGCTGTTCCGCGTCTTCGGCCTGAATTGCCTGCGCGTAAACCTGCATATCTCCCATGTCGGAAAGAATTTCGCCTGAATCTTGGGAAATTTCTATTTCAGAAAACCCGATTTCAGACAGTCCGCTCTCGGGGATTTCGTCCTGTACGACAGCCGCGGTTTCCTGTTTGTTCAGGAAATTGATTGCATCAACGGCAAAAGCCGCCGCGTCAATTTGAGCGCCTGAATAATCGTCTAACGAAACTTCCTGCGTCTCCTCTTCTGTTCTTTGTTCTTCTTCGCCGTCTTTATGCATTATGCCTGCAAGAATTTCCGCAAAAGAGTCCTGTTCATCGTCATGTCCCGGAATTTCATTTGTTTCGCGAATTTGCGTTTGCGGCAGCTCACTAAGAGCGATTTTAGTATCAATCGGCGGCGGTTGTGTATAGGCGGATAAGGTTATCACCACCCGGCCTCCTGTAAGTAGTACCGAAAGGCGATAACCTAAACAGGGATAAACCCGCTAAGATTACAGTTGGGGGGGCCTGCTTGCCATTTTCCTTTGCAGTTCAGCCGCCCGAACCGGGTCCATCAGGGAGAACCAATATGACACAATCGAATTCGTGCCTTCGGCCTTCGCAATTTCCTCGGTCTTTCGGAGAACGTCTATAGCATTTTGATCCTCGTAATTGGCAATTATACCTACCGCTCTTTGCGGCGGCATACCTGTCAGATACCTGGCAAGCTGCTCGACATTCCTATCCTTATTTTCGGCTTCCGCGGCCTTTGCTTTGAGGGAATTCTCCTGTTCATCGAGCGCTTTTTGATCCTCGTCAAGCTGCTGTCTTTTTTGTTCAAGTTCGCCGTACCGGTTATCTAAATCCCGATTTTTTGTTTCCATTTCTTCTCTAAGCAGTTCAAGAGCTTCCAGCCTCATTGCCAGCCTTTCGGAGTTAAGATCGAGTATTTCGTCAGGTTGTGTTTTAGGTTGAATTCTGCCGATTCCGGGAACAAAAGGAATACGCTCGTAAATAGGAGCTAGAATACTTTTAGCGTCTATAACATTTAAATAATCGAACCAAATAATGCCGCCCGCGGATAAAATCGCTATGAGCAGTAATAGAACTATTGTTCTGCCTATCATTATTTTTCTCCCAAATCATTGATAGTATAGATTAATTTTCGGTAAATTGGTAGTGGGGCTTTAGAATTTACGGCAGATACTAATTCATACCCGGCACAACGATCATGTCATTGCGGCGCAGAGAACGTAAAACCTCGTTTGTGTTGAAATAGCGGTTGCGCCCCATCATGCTGATCTCGTCCTCATACCTGAAACTGTTGGAACTCCAGTCGCTCGGTATGGGATCGTGGATTACAAGGTACTCACCGTTCATGGAGTATCCCTTTATAACCACATAATGGCCTACAGAATCGTTATAGTACTTTCCGAAAAGGTCGAATTTGGGATCCCGGCGGGCGGTTTTAACCCCGTCCGTAAGGAAAAGAATAATCGCAATGGAACCTGAATCTATTACATTTTTGATATCATTCATTGTCCGTATCGACTGCATCTCGGCGGGAACGCCTTGGCCTTTAATAACCTTTATCAGGTCTTCAAAACCCGTGCCGCCGTTTCCCTGCCAGCCTATAGCCTCGCGTACCGATGATACGGGGAAGTACTTGCCGGTTCCCCAGCTTATTCCCATGGACGCCGAAGCAGGTCCGCAGTTGGAGGGGGTACCGGAGTTAAACTGAGTCCTGTACCAGTTAAAGTTGCTGATAGCGAGATCCACATGCATAGTGGGTATAGGGCTTACAAAAACGGAATAGTACTGATCCCTTCCGTTGTTATCCCGGACTGTAACTCCGAAATAACCGCTTTTCTTAAATCGAGCTTTGCTTAAAACCTGATCCGATTCGCTTAAATCCACCACATCGTCAATATTGGAATAGCGCGCGACTTTTATTATTGTACCGTTAACCACAAAATAATCGTCGGGAGAAGAAAGAGTGACAAATCTTGTGGTGCTGTGTTCCGACATGGAAGCCGGATACGGAATATCGATATAAAGCGGGTTTGATCTGTAAATATTACCTGAATTATCCTGAGCCGTCAGACGGACAGGGTAAGTCCTTGGTTGAGTATATTCATTACTGGGGCTTTCGCGGAAACTGCGTTTTCCGTCTCCTAAATCCCATTCATAAGACCTTAGATCGGAAGGAGGGTTCACTATGGAAAAATGGACTGTTACCCCGGCGCCGGTACCGTTATTCAAGCTTTCATAGGTAATTTCGATACTTTTAGCGGCTCTTGTCGTCTTAGCGGCCGTCGTTGTCTGCCGTTTTTTTGTTTTAAACTTTTGGAATTCATGCTTGTTGTGTTCGATATTGTCCAAAGAGGGAATAATTATTACCGTTCCTACCCGGATACGGTTAGCGTTGTTTAATTTGTTGTACCACGCTAGAAAATCATAGGGAATATCATAGGTATAGGCGATTTCGGACAATGTTTCCCCGGGCCTTACCGGATACTCAAAGTCTTTAGAACGATCTTGGGCCTGTGAACCCGCGCCTGTCTCAAATTCAGAACCGTCAACCGTGGTTAATGTCGCCCAATCGTCGTCTGAAGAAGAAAGAACGACATGCGGCATTAAATTGTCAGGTTTTCGGACTTCCGAGACATCGTTTATTACGGAAAACATATTTCCGGGGGGCAATTCGGGAGAAATAACGGCAAATATAACAAGGAAGATAGCCCCGGTAACCAGAGCCGAAATACAAGAAACAAAGGCGACTTTTCTGAACAGCGGATTAAACCGCATTATGTCCCATAAACGCGAAAGAAGAGAAATTATAACTTTCAAAAGCCCGCTTCCAAAATCGGAAAGCCATTTAACCATAAACATATCCCGCCTCATACCGTTTTGAGGCATATTTGGACGCCTTGCAACTTTCTGCTGTGAATAAATTCCCCCCATTCTCATATACTAAATCTTTCGGCATCTTTTGTCTACATATTAATGCGTTTATTTTCATGTAATTAATCTGACAAGTCATTAGAAGGAGCGCTGTAGGAAGCCCCGCCCTCATCCCTAAACGGGATAAATTTAACGCTCTGCCCGTTGTAAACATCCCTGCGGCTTAAGGTAATAGACCCGTCCGGAGCCTCATTTTTCACTATTTCCATGATATATTGACGGTTTGGAGGGCCAAGTGGTAAAACCATGATACCGCCCGGATTTAACTGCCTGAGCAGGGGGGGCGGAATGTGATCTATTGAACAGGTAACAATTATCTTGTCAAACGGAGCATATTCCTCCCAACCGTAGTATCCGTCGCCCAATTTCCGATTAATTACCGAAAAAGACGGGAAATTTCGCTCTAAATCGCGGTAAAGGGCATCTGTTTCCAAAAATAACGGTCTGATTATCTCGATTGAGTAGACATCTTTGGTTAAATAAGAAAGAATTGCAGACTGATAGCCCGATCCTGTCCCGATTTCCAACACTTTGTCCCAAGGTTGGACGTTTAAGGTCGTAGTCATCATGGAAACAACGTCCGGATCGGTAATTGTAGCCCCATATCCTATGGGAAGCCATGTATCGGCGTACTCAAGACCTTTGTTTTGAGCCCTGACAAAGTGTTCCCTTGGGGTCAGTAAGAACGCCCTGGCGTCCTCGGGACGCTTAAGCTCCGATGTGTTTACAAGGTTTTGCGCCCAATCCCACCGCTGTTCAAGAAAAGCGGGATCGTCGCCCCTGTTTCTGCTCATCCATGAAAGCCAAGCTTCTTTTGTCTCGATTGGCATAGACTGGGCAAGGCGGGGACCGTCATATTTTTGCACACCCGGAAGCGTTACATAGCTGAATCCTTCTTCCTCAGAGTTTGTTCTGCCGGCTATCCGCAAAGCGTCTTCCACCATTGAGACTGCGGCGACTTCCTCATAACTGGCAACTCTTTCCGAATGGGACAGCACGACAAGCGGAACGGAAAGCCCGAACGACGTGCCTATTATAAGACCGGAAAACACCGAAAATACCAAAGAGGCGGGTATTGATTTTTTAAGTATACTCAACAAAAAATCTTTCATATTTCGCTTTAGACTGTAAAGAATATAAGAATTTATGTCAATAACGTTAAGTAGACACTTTTTATTCTATTGAAAGAAAATACATAAATTGGTATATTTAGAGCCTCATGAAAAGAAATCAATTAGCGGCTTTGTTTTTTATTTCCACAGCCGGAATAGCCTTTGAACTATATGTAATGCGAATTTTTTCGGTGGGAAGCTGGTCAAATTTCGGCTCTCTTGTTATCTCTACTGCTCTTTTGGGAATAGGGCTCGCCGGAATTATACTTACCTTCGTTGAAGACAGGATCAGGCAAAGGCCTGAAATGTATATGTCAATTTTGGCGATTTTGCTTCCATTATCAATGTCGGGAGCGGTTATTTTGGCGCAAATGGTTCCGTTTAACCCGATATTCCTCGCCTCGGACTCAAGACAGCTTTGGTTTATCGGGGCGTATTATATAATTTACGGAATTCCGTTTTTTATTATCGCGGCTTTTGTCGGCATTTCGTTTATCATGTTAAGAGACAGAATCCAGCGCGTATATTTTTGGAACATGATAGGCTCCGGCGTAGGCGGGCTGTTCATCGTTATTTTTATGTTTTTTCTTCCACCGCAATACCTTTTACTGCCTGTCCTTTCGCTTACAATCATTGCCGCCCTTTTAAGTTCGTGCCGCAAAGACGGTAAATTGCACTTTCCGCTTCCGTATGTTATCGGGCTTTCAATAACAACGGTTGGCTCGATTCTTCTCGCGTTCTTCTGCGGGAATATCAGGATTTCAGATTATAAAGACATAAGTTATGTGCGAAGATACGCGGATTCCACGCTTGTCCACCATTCCAACGGGCCTGCCGGGGAGTTTCATGTTTACGCGTCAAGATATTTCCACTTCGCGCCAGGTCTTTCAGATAACGCGGTTTTAAGCATAGAGAATCTGCCTACCCAGCTTTACTGGGGATTATTTATCGACGGCTCAGGTCCTATCGGGATAATGGGTCATTTTAAGCAAGACGAAAAAGTTTACATGGATTATCTTCCTATGGCGGCGCCCTACTCCATGCTTACACAGCCTGACGTGCTTCTTGTAAATTTAAGCGGCGGAATAAACGCCAATGTCGCCATTTACAACGGGGCACGCTCCATTGACATAACGGAGCCGTCTCCTGAAATGATCCGCCTGTTACGTGACGATCCTTCCGTCTCCCGTTTTACGGACAATCTTCTGGATAAGGATTTAATTAACGTAATCAGGGGAGAAGGCAGATCGCATTGCGTAAACAACGAAAATTTTTACGATTTAATCGAGTTAAGCCTGGTCGATTCCGTAGGCCTTACTGATTCGGGCGGATACGCCGTACATGAGGATTTTAAGTACACGGTAGAGGCGTTTAAGGATTATTTTGCCGGTTTAAGGGACGGAGGCATCCTCTCTTTAACCGTATGGGACAGGCTAAACCCGCCAAGGAACGTACCGCGCCTTTTAAACACAATAATACGCGCGATGGACGAAGCGGGTTTTGAAAACCCGGAAAAATGCCTTTACTCGTTCGGGCTTTTAAGGTCTACATCGACTATTCTTGTAAAAAAAGGCGCGTTCACGCCGCGCGATCTTAACGATTTAAATAAGTTTATCAAAAAATGCTCTTTTGAGCTTTTTTACGCCCCCGGAGTTGATCTTCCGTTACGCGACATTGACATACTTATGGCAAGCTACCGCAACCAGTTTGTCGATTCGGGAACAAACAGCGAAAAAACCGAAACCATCACAAATGCGGACATGTACAGAACGGTAATCCCGTTCTTCTTCGCGGGGGAAGCGAAAAAAATAGAAGACAAATATATATTTGACATAAGACCCATTACGGATTCCCGCCCTTATTACACGGGTTTCTTAAAAATGGGAGAACTGTCGATGTATTTAGATCAGTTACGCGATATTTCGGAAGAATGGGGATACCTTCTTCTCTTTGCGATGCTGATTCAGGCTTGTATATTCGGACTTATAGTAATCCTGATCCCTGTTATCGGAAAAAGAAGAACCTTATTCAACAGAAGAAGAGGAACCGTCGGCGTAATTTTATACTTCGCAGGTCTTGGTCTTGGGTATATGCTCATAGAAATCTACCTTATACAGCGACTCGCGGTTTTCCTTTCCAACCCGACTTATTCAACAAGTATGGTAATCACCGTTATGTTAATTTCTTCCGCTCTCGGAAACATTACAAGCGGCCTGTTAAAACGATTCAGGACTTTTATAGTCCCGGCGGCGTGCGTATTAATAGCCGGAGGGCTTTTGTTCTATATCTTCGGCTTAAACAGTTTCCTTGCTGTCTTCCATTCTTCATCAATGCTGACGCGGTTTTTGGTTTCGGCGCTTATAATAGCGCCTCCGGCTTTCTTCATGGGCGTCCCGTATCCGAACGGGTTGGACAGCCTTCAAGAAACAAAACCGCACCTGCTGCCTTGGGCATGGGGAATGAACGGCGGTCTTTCTCTTGTCGGAAGCGCTATGGCCCGCCTTCTTTCAGTATCCAGCGGTTTTCCCGTGCTCTTAAAAGTTGGAATCGGTATATACTTAATGGTAGGCGTTCTTTTCCCGATCAATCAGGAGTTAACTCAGGATTAGCCCGGTAAACGCAAATGGCGCATGAAAATATAGCTCCGACAAAAAGCAACCTCATAAAAGTCAAGGAAAGGCTGAGCATCGCCCGGGAAGGCTACGATCTTTTGGAGCAAAAACGCGAAATTCTTGTAACAGAACTGATGCGTAAAGTGGAACAGGTAAAAATTTTGGAGCGCGACCTTGACAAGAGCGTGGAAACGGCGTATCCCTGCCTTAAAAGGATGCTTGTGGTCGTAGGAAGAGAACGAGCCCAAAAACTGGCGCAAAATGTCTCTTATTCGTTTGAATTAAACGAAAAACAGGTAATAGCCGCCGGAATGAAGCTTCCCGGGCTTGAAGTGAACCTCCCCGCGATAGATATAAAATATTCACCTGTGAATTCATTTGCAGAATGTGACGAAACCGTGTTAGAATTCTTTAAACTGCTCAGGATATGTACGGAATTGGCGGCTATAAGGACAATCGCCTGGAGTTTGGCGAGGGAAGTAAGGCGGACTCAAAGGCGGGTTAACGCCCTTGAGAAAATGGTAATTCCAACCGCGAGCGAGACAAAAACATATATTGAGTCGGTGCTGGAAGAAAGAGAAAGGGACTCTTTCTTTACCAGTAAACTGCTAAAAAAGAAAGGAGTTTCGGCCCCGTCAACATGAAACCGCTAATATCAAACATTGTAACCGCGGTTACAGGTACAGACGCCTCAATACTGGCAGCCAAGTACGGTATCGTCATGGCAAAAACATACAATTGCAAATTGTCCGCAGTCTATGTCGTTGATACGGCGACAATCAAACAACTGACATTAAGCAAGATATTTTTACAGGAAGAAGGCGCCGAATACGAAAAAAGCCTTGAAACCAACGGAAGCCGTTATCTGTCGTTTGTAGAGGAACTTGCTTCGGCAAAAGGCGTAAAAATCGATAAAATAATGCGAAGGGGCGCCATATACACGGAAATACTGGCCGCCGCGGACGAAAAGAAAGCCGATTTGATTCTACTCGGCGGGTGGGAAAAAGACACAAAGACAAAAGATATAATCGGCCATTCCCACAGGGAAATAATGGCAAACGCGAAATGCTCGGTGCTTCTTGTAAAAGAACCTGAAATCGATCAAATATACAAACATCTGTAAGGAAAATTTATGAGAATAGCTGTTGTCAGCGCGCCTGCGGCAAAAAAAGAACCGCCCGATTATATAAAAGCTATAGTGAAAGGAATGGAATCCATGGGACACCGCGCCGACATTGTCGATGCGTGGACGGAAGACGGAATGAAACTTCCCGGTTACGAATATATAGCGGTAGTAACGGAACCTCTTTCAGCGTTTTCAGGAAAAATCCCGGATAAAATTTCCAAGGTACTAAAAGCGGGAAGCTCCGTCGCCGGGAAAAAAAGCGCCGCATTTGTAAAAAAAACAGGATTATTTACAAACCGCGCCTTTGCAAACCTGATGAGGGTAATGGAAGAAGAAGGTATGGTTGTAAACTGGAGCGAAATTATTTTTAACACCCCTCATGCCGAAGCGCTTGGAAAGCAAATTGGCGCGTAATGTTTATGCAAACGGAAACTTTTTCAAATTATTACGATCTTCTGGGCGTTAACAGGGAATCCTCGTCCGGCGAGATAAAAAAGGCGTTTCGCGAAAAAGCAAAACTGCTTCACCCTGATATCGCCGGTTCCGGCCAATCCGAAGCGATGCGGAAACTTCTCAGCGCATACGAGATCCTTTCCAACCCGGAGCGGCGTTACGAGTATGACAGGGCGTATTCGCGCTTTGTAAAAAAAGCCGGTTTTAATTACCGCGTGTGGCTAACCGAACAGGACGATCCGGAGAGTCAGGCGAAACTTATCTTCTTCGAGCTTTTACATCTTGAGGAAGATCAGGCAATCGACGTGTGGCGGAAAAACGGCGGTCTTGATTTTCATCTTGATAAATATCTGGACAAGGAAGATTGGATGGACTGTCAGTATATATTAGCGGAAGAACTGGAAAAACGCGGGTGTACCTACGAGGCGTTCATGCTTTCGACCGCCGTTCTTGCCGAAGAGCGCAGACGCCCGTATTTTAAAATTTTTACCGCCGAAATAGAAAAGTTTATTAAAAACATTGTAAAGCAAAAATTGCAGCGTCAAGTTGACAAGGAAACATGGATCGACTGCATGGAAATAATGATGAGACTGGGCTTTTCCGCACGGGACGAGAAACGTTACATGCGATCCATGGCGGACACGTTGGAGAAATTAAGGGCGTAATATGATCAGAATAAAAACAGAAAAACAAATTGACGGCATCAGAAAGTCATGCAAGATGCTTTCCGCCATGTACCGTGAATTGATTCCGCAGGTAAAGCCGGGTGTTCAAACCATCGATATAGACAAATGGGTAACAGACTGGATAAAAAAGGCCGGCGGAAGACCCGTCTTTTTGGGGTACACGATAAAGAAAAAACCGTTTCCCGCGGCGATATGCATTTCGATTAACGAAGAGGTAATACACGGCATTCCCTCAAAAAGGCGTATCCGCGAGGGGGATTTGGTTTCGCTGGACTGCGGGATCGAGCTTGGAGGCTTTATAAGCGATCAAGCGATAAGTATTGAGACGGGAAAGGTGAGCAAGCCTGTACATGACCTTAATGTAGCCACTCTGGAATGTCTGTACCGCGGCATCGAGGCGGTAAAAGCGGGGGACAGGCTTTTACAGGTATCGCGCGCCGTTGAAAACCACGCAAAGAAGATGAAATACGGTATCGTGCAGGAATACTGCGGACACGGAACAGGGCTTGAATTGCACGAAGACCCGCAAGTGCCGAATTACCCACATGGACCGAATCCTAAAATAAACAACGGCATGGTTTTCGCCATTGAGCCCATGATCAACATGGGAGCGGCGGATATTGAGGTTCTTGACGACGAATGGACTGTTGTTACCGCCGACGGGCAGGTATCGGCGCATTGGGAACATACGATTGCCGTTTTAGACGGCCGCACCGAAATTCTGACGGATCCGCTTGAATCGTTAATTTTTTTGTAACCATTCAATATATTTGTAATTTTTGTTATTATTAGATTAGTTCTACAGCGAAAACTTTTGGTATACACGCCAAAAATCCACGCAAGGAGTTTAATATGAATATTGTAAAAAAATTGTCATCAAAAAATCTGTTTATTTTTAATTTGGTTCTTATCGGGGCCATTTTTGGTTTTTCTCTGGCCTTTTTATCGTTTTCCTGCTCTACGCCGAAAGCGCAGGCAAAAGCGCAGGAAAATCCTGTAATAATTCCGGAAGACGCGCTTAAAATAGCGGAAGGGCTGCAGACCGTCTTCCGTTCGGTATCGGATAAAGTGCTTCCTTCCGTAGTGGAACTTAAGACAGTCTCCGTAAGACGCCAGCAGATACCCAATATTCCCGGTATCCCTTGGGATTTCTTTTTCGGCCCGCGCGACAGAGGCGGACAGGATCGCGAACGCCGCGCCGAGGGTCTTGGTTCGGGAATTATTGTCAGAAACAAGGACGGCGTTTATTACATCCTTACCAACCACCATGTTGTAGAAGGAGCATCGGAGATAAAAGTTTCTACAAGGAACGGAAAAGAATATACCGGAACGCTGGTAGGCAGCGACGAACGCAAAGACCTTGCGATGGTTTCTTTTAAGACAAACGATTCCTATCCGCTTGCCGCTCTAGGCGATTCCGACAAAGTAGCGGTCGGGGATTGGGCAATAGCGATGGGCAACCCTCTTGGGGAACAATTTTCCTTTTCTGTAACAATGGGAATTGTAAGCGCTCTTGGGCGCACAGGCGGTCCCGGCGGAAATATCAACGATTTTATTCAAACGGACGCTCCGATTAATCAAGGAAACTCGGGCGGCCCGCTTGTAAACATACGCGGAGAGATAATCGGAATTAACACATGGATTGCAAGTAACACAACAGGCGGCGGCAACGTCGGGCTTGGTTTTGCAATCCCGATTAACAACACTAAACGCTCGATAGATGAATTTATATCGAAAGGATCAATCAGCTACGGCTGGCTCGGCGTTTTATTGATGGAACCGGGCAAAGAAACAGCCGAAGCGCTTGGGTTGGACGGGAAAAAAGGCGCACTCGCGGCTCAGGTTTTCATTGATTCCCCGGCAGACAAAGGCGGAATAAAGCCCGGCGACTTTATTACTCATGTGAACGGTAAGGAAGTAAGAGGCGTTCAGCAAATTCAACTGATAGTAGGCGATTTAAAACCTGGCGACAAAGCGGCATTTACGGTTATCAGAGACAAGAAAGCTGTTGATTTCCAAGTTCGCATTGAGGCGCGAACCGATCAGGCGGCGGCAAATAACAGCAAACTATGGCCCGGCTTAAGCGTTATTCCGTTAAACGATCAATTAAGAGAAGCTCTGGAACTTGATAAAGACGTTAAAGGGCTGTTTGTAAGCGATGTTACGTCAGGAAGCCCCGCCGATGTTATAGGGCTAAAACGCGGAGACAGAATCATGTCTGTTAACGGCGAGAAAATCGGCGATATAGCCGCGTTCTTCAAGACACTGCGCGAAAAAACAGGCAACGAGTTGTGGTTCGGTTTCCAGCGCGGAGACGCTACGCTGGAGTCGCCCAAGTTCAAACGCTAATATACGCCATTAAAACGCCGCTTAACGAGCGGTTTACGGGCGCGCGCCTTTCGGCGCTCGCCCTACATTCCGCCTTTGGCGGAACGTCGTAAACCGCCATTGGGTATGGGGCGGGCTTCGCCGCCAATAAGAAAAAAGAATTCTGGTTCTATGATTTAATCTTTAAATTCTGTGAATAACCGCTGAAAAGAACCGTAAGGGCTGTCATATTCACAGCTCCGGTAGTTTGATAAATATGCTGAAGATGTTTCTTAACTGTATTTATTGAAATATTTAGCGATTCGGCAAGTTCTTTTTGGCTGACACAGCCGGCTAAAACCGCTTCGATAACTTCCAATTCCCGCCTGCTTAACTGCCCTATAAATTGAGCGTATCCTGCGCCGGCTTCATCTTGAATATATACAGTTTTTTTTCTGTAAGCGGTAAGACGCGAAAAAAAGTATAAAGCAAAATGCGGAATACACACCAACAGCGTCCCAAGAAGAGCAAAGGCTATACAAGATGCAAGCGTAATCACCATTATATTCCACAACCATATTGTAATAAGAAAAAAAGACATTATTACCGCGAAAGAAATAAAAAACAAACAAAAATAAACGCTTATGGCAAGCGGCGGTTTTTCTTCGGTTTTACGAAGCCAACGCGCGGCAAGAAAACAACTGCACATTACAATAACGTTAAAAAGAAAAAGCATAAAATAGTAACGCTGAGGGATTTGCGGTATCGCGTTAAGGGAATTAAACGGACCAAAGAACAAATAAATTATCGCTGCGGTAAAATATAAAACAGGAATTTCTGCTACATGAATAATATTAAGGACAAATGAAGCCGCGACAAACGCGCGCAGACGGTTAGGACCCGGTAAAGCGCAAAGAAAAAGCGAAAGCAAATTACTGATACAGGTAACCAAAAGAACAGTAACATCAGGTTTCAGAAAACCGCCTGACATTTTAGCTAAGTAAAGCTGTAATGCCATACATAGCGGACGGATAAATATTACTATCGCAAGCATGGCATAAAAACGCCATCGTACAACAGGCCGGTTTATCGCAAAAAAGAGATGGTAATATCCTATTGAAATAATAAAACTGAAAAATATATTAGTATAAGTTGTAAATTCCACAGTTTCCTAATATATCTAACATTGCGCTGTTTAATCAAGTGTCAACACGGAAGACTGGGCGCTTGCTTCGGTTTTGGTCGTAGTTAAATATGTCCGTGTTAAAGCGGCGTTCCGCTTCCAGCGTCGAAGGCGGTCCGTGTCCGGGCAGCACAATGTAATCGCCGGGAAGCGAGAGAAGACGGCTGCGCAGGTTGTTCATCTGCGTCGCCGCTCCGTATGCGCTTGCGGTGCTGCCCACAAGACCTGCCGTAAGCACGTCGCCCGTGAAAAGCATATCGCCTACACGGTAAACAACGGAATCGGAAGAATGTCCGGGTATCGAAATGACCTCAACCGTAAAACCGCCGATAAACAATCTGTCTCCGTCTTTTACCACGGTTGTTTTTTTATCCATAATAGTTTGATTTACGGCAAAAACTTCGACATTGTATATGCGCATTAATGTCCGCAAGCC
>Ga0268262_10000855_pt1 | contig 39398 bp, 36 predicted proteins | sample TergutNc150P3_FD_190354 | JGI IMG/M metagenome (GOLD analysis project Ga0268262, IMG submission 190354) | Nasutitermes corniger P3 segment gut microbial community from laboratory colony in Florida, USA - Nc150 P3 (SPAdes) (version 2) | ecosystem: Host-associated > Arthropoda: Insects >...
CGCCCTCCCTCGCTCCAACCAAAAATGGGCTTCGCCCATTTTTGTTTTCCGCTACCCACCCTGCGGGGCTCCGCCCCGCAACGCCCCGACGATAAACAAGCGCCGCTTCGCGTCGCAACGTCAACATCAATACTACTCTTCTCCGGATCCTTCATCACTCGCGGCGTCCTGCGGCACACCCGCCGCCCCTACGCGTTTGGTCGCCGCTTGTTCTCTGACTTGCGCTTCTATCTTCGCTAAGACCTCGCGGTTCTCTTTCAGGTAGTCGCGCGCTTTCTCGCGGCCTTGGCCGAGACGCTCGCTTCCGTAGTTGAACCAGGCGCCGCTCTTGTCCACTATCTTCATCTCCACGGCTAAGTCTAAGACGTCGCCCTCAAAGGAGATGCCTCTTCCGTAGAGGATGTCGAACTCGGCTTCCCTGAACGGCGGGGCGACCTTGTTTTTTACTACTTTGGCGCGGGTGCGGTTGCCTATCACCTCTTCGCCGTCTTTTATGGCGGCTATGCGGCGGATGTCCACCCGTACCGAGGCGTAGAATTTCAGGGCGTTGCCGCCGGTGGTCGTTTCGGGGTTGCCGAACATTACGCCGATCTTCATGCGCAACTGGTTGATGAAGATGAGGCAGGTCTTGGATTTCGAAAGTATGCCGGTCAGTTTGCGCAGGGCTTGCGACATGAGGCGGGCTTGCAGGCCCACGTGGTTGTCGCCCATGTCGCCCTCGATCTCGGCGGCTGGGACCAGGGCGGCCACGCTGTCTATCACTATGAGGTCGATCGCGCCGCTGCGCACCAGCGTGTCGGCGATCTCCAGCGCCTGTTCGCCGGTGTCGGGCTGGGAGACCAGGAGGTTGTCGACATCCACGCCCAAGCCCTTGGCGTAGGTCGCGTCGAAGGCGTACTCGGCGTCGATCAGCACGGCCACGCCGCCCTGTTTCTGGACGTTGGCTATAGCGTGGAGCGCCACGGTGGTCTTGCCGGAGGACTCCGGCCCGTATATCTCGACTATGCGCCCCTTGGGGAAGCCGCCCACGCCGAGCGCCGTGTCTAAGGAGATGGAGCCGGTCGGGATCGCCTGAATGTCCGTATGCTGCGCGGCGGTGCCCAGCCGCATGATCGAGCCCTTGCCGTGCTGCTTCTCTATCTGGCTTAACGCTTGCTCTATGGCGGCGTTGCGCTGCTTGCCGCCGCCGTCCTTGCCCTCTTTGCCGTCCTTGGTATCCTTATCTTCGGCCGAAGCCGCGCTTTTCTTTCCCATGATATTATCGCTCCGTATTTATTGGTTTTATTGTTTGTTGACAGGTGAATATACAATATGCCGTTGGATATTGGAAATATAATATTTGGGTCGGGGGGATGTCAAACCCCCCACGCCCACCGACACCCGCTCACACTTCCCGCCCTTGACCGCCGCCGTCCCGCAGTATCTTTTTAATTTCGTCGAGTGAGCAGCCTTGTTCGAGTAGCGCGATTACCTTATTCGTCCCGATTTCAATGCCCTCCCTCTTCGCCTCCCTCGCCTTGACCCGCTGATCCATCTCGTAGAGACGGTAACTCTCCAAACGGTGCCGCGTGTGCATGTCCTCCGACACCTCGGTCAGACGGGCGGCGGCCTTCTCCAACATCGGACTCTTCTCGGCTATCATGGCCAACTCCTTTTTAGTTTTCACGGTTAAAAACCTCATCCACCACCACAACTCGCTGCCGTCGTCCGTACGCGACAACTTCGGCAGTTCAAGGATATGAACCTCCAACAAGTCCGTAAACTCCGAACGCGTCTCAGGGTCGTACAACGTATATCGGTGATGATACGCGCCGTCCTCCGGTATCATTACGTGGTTCGTTATCGTCACGCCTATGACCCGCTTGATGCTGTCGTAGTCGTCGCCCGATACCACCTGCTCCCTGAGCATCCCAAAACAATAAAATAATACGCGCTCACGCAGACACGCAACTTTTTCCTTCTGCATCTCAACGTCTATCACCGTCTTCGACTTCAAAACCACCTTGATGTCCAAAACGCCCAGTTTTTCGTCAACATGCTCCGGGTAGATGTTCGGGTCTACAATCTCAATCTCCCCGTAATCGCCGTCAGGCAGACTGATTACGGATTTCAGAAGCGGCTTGAGCAAGTCGGGACGCTTCGCGAAAACCAACTTGAATACAATGTCGTATATGGGCGGAAGTATCTCCGGCAGCCCATCGTTAAAGCGTGGCATAATACGCCCCTTTCTTTTAATAGATTGCGGTTCTTGGATAATGGATAATTTGGGTACTGCGGTACGACGAGAGCGCGGTTAGGCCGGTGCCTTGGCTTCAGGGGCGAAGCCTGAGAGAATGGTGCCGCTGATAAAACGAGATGGGCGTTATGACGCCGTGGTATAAATTAAATATGGTTTATGGGACAAACTAAAGTCAAATTAATGTTTGGGGGCGGAGCAGTGACCACGCCACCATTGGCATAAACATCCGTCATTCTTTGGGATATAAGACCTTCCCCGTCGCCACCACCTTATGCGCGAAGCCCCACGGGTCGTCGGACAGTTCCAATAAGTGCGGCTCTATTGTCGGATCCACTTTTCGGCATATCGACACAAGACGGGCGGCGCCGTCCCACCAATCGCCGGGTCCCTCGTACTTATCGCAGACTACGGCGACATCTATGTCGCTGTACTCATGCGGGGTTCCGTTTAGATAAGAGCCGAAGAGCAATATCTGCTTGGGATTAAACTCTTTGGCGACTATCTCGGCATAGTTTTCGGCTATTCTGAGAGCCTCTTCTTTATCCATGCGCACCCTTCATGTCCCTGTCGCACAGACCGAACCAAAGGTCTAACTTGTTGTCCATATACCCCCCGCTTTCGTTATGAACGTAATATAGATAAGATAATATTTGGGGATGGGGGAAGTCAAATTAAAATTAAACGGGGCCGACCCGCCGACAACACAGTGGACCGGCCCCTTACAACATTACTGCTCGCTCGCTATCAGTCCATCACGCAACGAACCGAGAGGGCATCATCTTTGTCGTTGCCGTAAGCACCCAGGGCAGAATATTCCTTTTGCAAGCCCATGCAGTAGGCGATGGAGTTCATATCCGTTGCCGTCCACCAGTAGCCAGAGTCACCGGTTTGGCTGAAATAGCCGGCGCTGCGGTAGATACCGCCGGGCAAGGCCGAAAACCCAAAATCATCTGTACCGTTACCGCTTTCGCCCTTAAAATCATTCCAACCGCTCGTCGATTTCAGCGCCTGACCCGAAAAATCGTATTCACACTTCTTATACCTCCCGGTGGCTTTCTGCAACGCTTGCCACTCGTCAGGCGTAGGCAAGTGCCAACCGGTAGGGCACACCGTAATCGCTGTCGGCCAATCATACAACCTACCGTATTTAACGCAATCATTACACCATGCCCCGTTACCATTCAACACCCTTGTCGCATAATTCAGATTCTCCGCCATCCACGTCTGACTGCCTATCTGTTCACCCGTTAACGTGATTATCTTGTATTCGGTACCGTCTCTGGCATCGGTGAATTTGCCTTTAACCACCACCGGAGGCACGTATGGAGGCGCATACAAACTCAACTTTACAGTTTGTAGCGGATTATCCCATTTTATTGGCTGAATAACAAACACGCTGTCGTCGTACCCGTCCGCCGATACGGTAACCGTCCACGTCATAGCCTCAATATTCGCCACTTCCTTAGCTATCTTCCGCGCGTCCGCGGCATTCCCGCTCTCACCCGTAAACGCCGTATTGATGCTCAACCCACCTCCGCTGTGCGTAAGCCGCGCCGTAATCGCTTCGCTGTTCTCGCCCCTCACCGACAGCAAGTAAACCCCAGTAGCGACATTCCGACGTGATATGTTATTGACCGCGTTCAAAGAAGATACTTTACCGCTCATAACCCTCTTCCCGTTCACTGTATACAACGCGACATCTGCGCTCTTGTAAGACTGCGCGGGCAAGTTGACCGTAACATTCCCTCTCCTATTCGCGACAATCTTAGTAGCGTTGGTGTGACGCTGTCCGCCGAAGTATGACACGCCAGTCGTCATCCTCACATACGGAAGTTGCAATGTGTCCACCTCGCGCGACTTCATCAAGAGCACCACCGTATTCGCGCCATTTTCGTTGGTTCTCGGCACAGCCGTTACCGTAACACCAAAGTCTTCAAGGGAGTAGCAAAAGCTTTCCACCCTAATCGGAATATACGACGAATCCTGCGCAACCGCCGAAGAGAAAATCGCACCGACCACAACCGCCGTCATCATCAACAGCGTCCGTCTCAACCTGATAAAAGTAAAACGTTTCATGCAATGCCTCCTCCTATCCATTGGATAGTTAGAAAAGTGTTAGTGAATACGTTAGTAAAAAAAGCTTTAAAGCCTAAAAGTCTAAATCATTTTAAGACGGAAGGCTGCGCCTTCCATAGATAGTTCGGGGGCTAAACCCCCGAACTTCAGTCAACTACAACGTCAAAACCGCCTTAAAATCGGTCGCGGACGGGGTAAATTCGCCAAAAACCGCCTTAAAATCGATCGCTCAGGTGGTATTGTCGGTAAACGCCGCCGTAAAACCGCCAGCCGTAAGCCCTTGATTTTGGCGGAGATAGGTTAAAACATCTGTCAGCATATAGAGTCCCCCTATTTATACAAGTGTAACAAAAAAACCTACGTTTTTGTTATACACTTTTTGAGATAGCAAAACGTCGAAATTTGGGGTAAAAAGGGGGTTCGGCAGGAATTTTAGGTGTAACAATTAAACGTAGGTTTAATTGTTACATCTACTAATATAATTGATAGGGATTGCCGGAGTCAATGGGAGCGTAAAAAAAGTTAAAAATAGGATTTTGCCGGCAGTACGGACGGGCCGCGAAAGCCCGTCCTGTTGTTGACCGCGTTGGCGAAGAATGTTCCGAAGTATCCCCTGCAAACGCCTAACGCCCGTCTTTCCATGAGTCCGACGCTTGCAGGTTCCCGTCGGCGTATGTCCAGGTTATTCTTTGGTAGCGCAGCTGCACCTCCTCCAAGTGTTGGAAGCGCTCCTTGGTGGCGTCCTTGACGTTGTGCATTATCGGTCGTATGGAGCAGACCTTCACACCCTCCAGCTTATGGTTGAAGTACTCGGTCTCCGATCCGGCGTCGTCGATTTGATACCACCGGATCGTCACCTCGTTGAAGGTCTGCCCCTCGCAAGCCGCCTTGTAGAGATAGGGCGACGAAGCGTCTATCGCTTTGAGGAGGCGTATGGCCTCGTGCTTGCGTGTTCCCGTGAGTTTGCCCGTGTCGGGGTCGGTGGGGATGCGCACCTCGTGCTCAAACTCAAAGATCTCCACGCTCTTCTCCCGCCCCACAATGTCCACAGATCCCTCCACCGGATTTCCTGAATTGTCGGTCATCCACATATACGCAGGTGTCGGCATTTTTTGCTCCTTTCTTTTTTAATTTTTATGTTGACGTTTTTAATCCTATAATCCTTATAATCCTAAAAATCCTAGTTCAGACAGTGTTTTTACCGCCTACTCCTTCCCCTTAGGCAATTTCGACACAAGCGACAGATTTATGTCTATCCCCTCTATCTGAAAATGCGGGATTACTGACAAACTGACCCTGAAGAAGCCGGGGTTGTCCTCAATCTCGCTCACATCCACGTCGGCGTCTTTCAGCGGGTGCGTGGCTATGAGGTCGGGGCCGGGGTCTTTCATCTCCGTCACCAACTTCTTTACCCATCGCGTCAACTCTTCATGCAGCACTTTGCGGCTTTTGGTCGACCCGATGTTTTCGCGTTGAATCACCTTTAAATAATGGGCGATGCGCGATATAAGGAAGATGTATGGCAGACGGGAATTTATGCGCATGTTGGCCGTGATTATCGGGTTGTCGAACTCTTGGGGGCGTTGCGCGGAGTTTGCCGAGAAGAAGCAGGCGTAGTCCCTGTTCTTGTAGAAGGAGAGGGGGATGAAGCCCTCTTGGGCGAACTCGAACTCCCGCGTTTCGGGGATTAAAATTTCGGTTGGTATCTTCACTTCCGTCCCGCGTCCGGCGTCAAATACATGCACCGGCAGGTTGTCTACCTTTCCTCCCGCTTCGGGACCGCGAATTTGAACACACCAACCGTTGTCTATAAATGAGCGAACCATGTTTGAGGCGAACGCGAAAGCCGCGCTGCCCCATAGGTATTTGTCGCTGTTGGGTCCTGCCACATTCTCCTTGTAAACGAACTCCTTGACGGGCAGCGTGTCCGGTCCGTAGGGCAGGCGCAATGAGAACCGCGGGAGCGTGAGGCCCACGTAGCGGCTGTCCTCGGTGCTTCTAAAGGAGTTCCAGCGCAGAAAATCCGAGCGCTCCATGTAGTTGTGCAGATCCTCTATCTTGGTGAGGTCTACCGCCCTCTCCTTGGCGAAGAACTTGGAGGTGGCGGCGCCGACAAACGGGCAGTGGCACGCCGCCGCCACTTTCGACAACTCCTGCAAGAGCGAGACGTCCGGCGCGCCGGAGTCGAACTCGAAGTCGCTGATCATCGCCGCGTATGGCTCGCCGCCGGGCGTGTCGTATTCGTCCGTGTATACGTGCTTGTACAGCCCCGACTGGATCGTCTCCGGAACGTCCTCGAAGTCCTCGGCCAACTCCTCTTTGGAGACGTCGAGGATGTTGATCTTCACGTTCTTCCGAAAATCCGTCCTCTGCACGAGAAAATCCAAACTGCGCCAGACCGACTCCAACCGCTGAAACGGCTCCGCGTGGAGTATCTCGTCTAACTGCAACGATATGCGGCGGTCGATCTCCGCTATCTGGCAGTCCAGCACGGCCTTGTCGATTTTATCTATCGACGTAGCCGCGGCAAGCACGCTGTCCACAAAGAGCGCCAGCGCCGCGCCTATGCGCTCGTCGGCGCCGCTCTCGGCGAGCGCCTGAGGGTTGCGGTACTTCGAGATGGCGACCGTGCCGCTCGGCGGGGCGATGTTCATCGTCTGGTATATGTATTCAAGTTTAGACTGCGTTTTCACCGCGTCGGTATCGACGCCTGCGTCAACTGCGGTATCCGTCATCTCCGCGACGGCTGTATCTGCTGACATTTTTTTCTCCTTTTGTTTATGGATCGTTTTTGGTCAATAACTGCAATCACATCGGTTTAAGCCCGCTCTTATCCTCCAGCTCCGGAACGATCTTCTGCAGCTCCGCCCGCAAGTTTTGAGCCGACTCCGGATTCTTAATCAACTCCTCCAGCCGCCGCCTGAATTCCCGGTTGTCAAGCAGGTTCGACTTCAGGTCTTTGAGCAGATTCCGCGCCGCGAGCAACCGGCACAGCGACGGCACGGCGGAGGCCACAGACTCCGGCCTAAAGGAGTCCATACCGGTTATTGGAACGGTAACAGGCATCTCGCCGCCGTCGCCTTTCAGCTTGTTATCAACGGTAAAGGAGAGCGATAAACCGAACTTCGCCATGACCTGCTGAAAGTTGTTCTTGTCTATCGCGATCTTGTCGCGATCCGCGATCCGGCTCTCCTTTTTGCGTCCGGTAAAGTCGCCCATCACAAGCAGTTTGAGCGGCAGCTCGATGTTTTTGCGAGCGTCGCCCTTGCCGACGTCGAGCTTTAAGTTGATTCGCGCCGCCGGTATCTCGTTTTGAAAACTTCCCGCCATTTCTTACCGCCTTTCTTTTTGTGTTTAGACAGTTGCATTGATCTGTGTTAACGCGTATTAATATGTATCAACAAGTATTAATCAATATCAACCGATATCGATTATATCCCGCCCTCCAGTACTTCCGCGATACGTTTCAAGCATCTCGCGATCTCTCTACGCCCGTCCGCGTTCACCGCCATGCTCACGGTTTGACCGCCGCGCTCCGCCAACACAAGCCCGGCGTTCGCGGCGGTCGCGGCGTTCACAACGTCACCTTTCTTCGCGTCGCCATAGATTGATACCGGCGCGGTCTCAATCTTCACTTCAAGCGCGCTCTTGATCGCGCTCTCCCACTCAAGCGCCCGCTTGTAGAGCAACAGCGGGAACGGGGCGCCCACCGACGCGAAGCGTTTTTCCAACGCGGTTTTCAATTTCAACAGCGCCGCCAAGAGCCTCGCGACATGCTCCGCGTCTTGCGCCGACGCCTCGACCTTGGGACAGGCGCTTGTGAACCGCGCCTCGGAGAGCCAGCGCAGCGCCGAAAGCTTCGCACCGTCGCGCGTCGGGAATATCTTGTCGTAACTCTCCTGGCAATAATCCGCCAACGCGCAAAAAGCGTCGGCCAAGCGCCCGTGGTCGCCTTTCCTTAACATCGCGTAGGCCAAAAACGACATGGCCCTCACGTCTTTGGACTTTTCCGAAAGTATCTTTACGGAAAGCGACTCCACCGCGCCGACGTCTATATCGCCGAGTTTGCCCATCTCGACTTTTAAGGCCTCGTAGTCGACGTCATGGTTGACGTCGACGCCGAAGGGGTTGTCGTTGAGTATCGGGACGGTTATGGTTGAAAAAAAGTCTGACATCGTCGCCTCCGATTACTATCTTTGCACATTTATAAGTATAGATACCATCTCCGCCTTCCCGGTCTTCGCGGTAATAACGCCACGAGCCGCGTACGTACCGTTTGCTATTTGGCGCTCGTTCGCGTCATTAATCTTCCACGACGCAACAACACGTTTGCCGCTACTGTTTGACGGGTCGTTGATTGCCACGGTTGTGACTACGTTGCCCGACGCGTCGTAGATAAACAGTTTACCGCCGCGGAGAGGTACGCCGCTGCGGAAGAAGTTGACCGCGCCGAGAGAGCGCGAAATGGGGTTCGGGCCTGCCGTCAGGCTGACGGGCGCGGCGGAAATAGGCGCAATCACGGCGGTCTCGGCGGGGCGGGCGGCGGGGAGGCCGCGATTTGATTCGAGGACGGAGACCCCGAAGAATGTTTTGGGGCCGGTCCATGACAAAGTCAGCGTTAAATCACTATTTACCGGCGTACCTTTCTTGCCTACGCCAAAGTCAAACACATCATCGCTACCGTTGAGGTACCACTCGCCGTCACTCTCGATTTGGTATATGGTATCATTTGTTTTTTCGAATATGACGTAACCTTTAGTTTCCGGTTTAGCCAACTCGCCGATCGTCCCGCCCGGTATAACCGGAATAGTTTTCGGGATATAACCGCCGGTTGACCCGTTGAGATTAAACTTGACCTTATTCGACCTACTAATTGTGGCGTAAACATCATTGCCTTTCACGGCAAATTCCACATCCGGGTTTTTTGTGGTATCCGCCGCAAAACTATGGATGAACCCGGCGCCGTTTTTCAGCACAACATAGTCTTCATTGTAGTTATATTCACTTGACAGTATGCGGTAGATTTCACCGTTCGGTTTAAATTCATATCCGTTGTCATTACAAAACGTTATAGAGTAATCGTCGACTCCCCACAACGTCATCCCCATGCTTTTGATGATCCCCTTAACGACGGGGGAACCACCCATTTCAAGCCTTCCGGGGCGACCGCCGCGACCGCCTTCATATATCTCAATGGCGACCGCATTCGCCGTCAAGGATTTTACCGTACCGCCGTGGAGATATAAGCGGCTCTCACCGGCTGAGAAAATCACCGCGTTGCTCGTGTCGTTGTTGCTAATTTCGGCCTTTCCGGATATAAACGCATTACTGTATTTATAAACATTAATCGCGGCGCCTCTATTAGCGATAATTTTACCGCCGATAATCTCCAGATTTATATTGGCGCTATCGCCTAATCCATTGTGTATTACATATACCCCGCGTTCAAAGCTCTTGGAATCTATCTTCGCAGAATCTGAAATTATGAGGTTGCCGCGGTTTGCGATAATTGTTCCGCCTAAGACCTCGTCATTATGTATACGGCCGCCGGAAATCGTTATTTCTCCTCTCTTATTAATTATTGTGGAAAAATACGGATTCACGGTTCCATTAACTTTGGAAATAATCTCACCCCCTGTTATCGTAACGGTAGGAAACTTGCCTACTTCGCCATAACCGTTGTTAATGGCGATAGACACAAAGCCGCTGTTCTCGTTTGACACTCTTCCGCCGGATATCTCCAACTCCCCGCCGTTTAAAATCGTCCCGCCGGATCTGTTTGTGTCCGCAGACACAATTTCCGCGCTTCCCGATATAACGGCCAAAGCGCGCTCGCCGTTTTTAATGGCATAGTTTTTGCGCGATTTACTACCTACGGTGCCGCCAATGACCTCAAGCCAACCCTCTCCCTCGTTATCTATATACGTCACAAAGCCGCCGGTTACCGTCACCTTGCCGCCGTTTGTACCCGTATTAATGATATTGCCGCATGAAACAGCGTCCTCGCCGTTAAATGTAAACTTCGAACTATCGTTGACTTGCACCGCAAACGTCTTTGATGTCACAATATTCATGCTGCTCGCCACCGACGCTCCATTCGACACAACTAACGCGGCCTGCGTTAGAGCGGAATTGGTTTTGAAGACACTGGAAAAAGCGCCGGACAACCTTACTTCACCCCACTTCGCGCCGTCAATAATAATGGCGCTCGTATCTATATCCAACACAGGGTATCCAGGATCGCCAAGCTGTATACTGCATTCTTGTTTATCAGCATCAGTCATTACGAAATTCAATACATCATAGAATTTTCCGCTGTTGCCGATCGGAACGTCCCTTTTTACATCCCAATCATATCTCGCCGCGTAATACGCGGAACCGTTTTTACCATGCACAATTGTATATATGAGATCACCGACCTCTTTCCTCATTCCAACACCGGCCTCCCCTCCGCCATACTTGGCAAACCACCCGTAATGATCGGCAACCCCAAGCCCGTCGAAAGCCGCATGATTCCTATCCTGCGCCTCACTGACAACATACTTGGTCTGCGCCCCGATCCCCGTAACAAACAAAAACGTCACAACCACCGCCAAACAAATCTTGCTTCTCATAAGGCCATTCCTCCTGCGTTTAATGGTTTATAGGTGAAAACATCAAAATTTTCAAACACAGATAGACAACAGACAGCCATTGATCGCCGTATGATCAATAACTATCCGCCGCTACCAACCGGCTATTAACAACGAGAGGCACAACGAGATTCTTTACCGGTAATTGTCATTATGACAAAAACGGCAAAAGGAGACGCATCCCCGAAAATAAGAGCGCTAACGCATCAATATACCAATGTATCATGTTGATACATTAATATAAAGATAACAGACGCCACACGGAACAACGAGAGGTACGACGAGATTCTTTGTCTATGATTGTCATTATGACAATCATGGCAAACGGAGACGCATCCCCGATAGGTTTAATCATCAACAACTATAATATAATTTATCCGCGGCGGTAACGCAAGTTTTTTTTATTTTTTTTTACGCCGTGAAAAACGGGCTGAGCTTCTCCCGCGACGCCGGGTTCTGCATCAGTTTGCGCAACGACCTGTCCCTGATGATCCTCACGCGCTCGCGCGTCAGATTCAGCTCGTGCCCTATCTCCTCCAGCGTAAACTGCTTGGAGAAGTTCAGGCCGTAGTACATGCGCAGTATCCGCTCCTCCCTGCCGGACACGAACTGCAGCACGCTGTTGAGCGCTTCGTTCAGCTCCTTGCGCATGCTGTCCTCGTCCTGCTCCGGGTCTTCGCCCAAGACGTCTTGCATGGTCTTGACGCTGTCGTCCTCTTGGCGCATGCTCGTTATGGGGGCGTCCATGGAGATGCCGTGCGCGCGCTCCATCACCTCCACTATCTCGGGTTCGAGGTCTTTGAACTCCTCGGTTCTGATGGCGCTCAGGTAGTCGCCGCTGTGGCGCTCCAGCGCCTGGCGGAACTTATTGAGCAGGGCGATCTTGTTGGGCGGTATGCGCACAGTCCCCGACTGCTCGAAAAGCGCCTTTTGTATAGATTGGCGTATCCACCAGACGGCGTAGGAGATGAATTTGACGTTGTTGCCGAGGTCGAAGCGCTTGGCGGCTTTGAGCAGGCCGATGTTGCCCTCGTTTATCAACTCCAGGAAACTAAGCCCGCGCCCCCGGTAACGCTGGGCGATACTGACGACAAAGCGCTGGTTAGCGGTGATGAGCCTCTCGGTCGCCTCCGCATCCTTTATCTGCACGCGTTTGATCAGCTCCCGCTCCTCCTGCCCGTCAAGCACCCGATATTGCTTGATGTCTCGGAAATAGAGCGCCTCCGGCCTTAGATTCATATACAGTGTCCGAAAAGTATCAGTTTTTACCGCAAAGGCCGCCTTATCCAGACAACCCCACATTATATTATACTACATTTTGCGGCCATATACAAGAGGCGGGAAAAATATTTTGATATTTTTTACGCGGATACCGGCGCGACGACTATTCTATTTCCCTGGATTTGAGAGACCACCACCTCCGCGCCGGCGTCTATAAACAGCCCGTCCGTCACCACGTCGCACTGCGCCGGGCCTATGCGGACCTTGCCCGACGGCCGCAGGGGGGTGGAGGCGACGCCCTTGTCGCCGATATTCGGCAAGAAACTCATGCCCAAGTCGGACTGCGCGCCCTCAAGGGTCGCGGCGAGGTAGGGCCCCTTGACGACGCGGCCCAAACGCTCGAAAAAGTACTTGAAAAAGACCAATATCAGCACAATCGACCCGATGATGCTCAACGACATCCGCAAGATGTTCCTCTTTAGGACGGCCGCCTGCCACGGGAACTCGGGGCTGGGAACGACGAAACTCTGGAAAGAGAGCACCATCCCGACGATCATGAGGGCGATCCCCGCAAAACCGGCGACGCCGAACCCGGGAATAACAAACACCTCAAGCGCCAAGAGCGCCGCGCCCGTGACCAACAGAAGCAGCTCCGTGTAGTTGGCCAGCCCGACCGCGTACTGGCCGAAAAAGACGAGGGCGAGGCAGCAGATGCCGATAATCCCCGGAACGCCGAAGCCCGGCGAGCGCATTTCTATATATATAGCCGAAAAACCGAGCATCATAAGCGCCGGAGCCAGCATCGCTATAACGCTGACGAAAATCTCCGACCAATTCCTGCCGACGGGGATCACCTCGGCGTTCTTGTACCCCATCTGCCGCAGCATCTCGTCCACGCCGTCGACCGTCATCGTCGAAAACCCGTAGCGCCGCGCCTCGGCGTCCGTCATCGTCAAAAGCTCGCCCGCCTTCACAACCTGCTTGGACGACACGATTTTGCTCTTCACCCCCGGATCCAGCGCGGCCAGCCGGGACGAGTCCGCGTAGAACACCGTGTCCGGCAACGCAACCTCGAAGACGGCGATCTCCTCGGTCACCATAGCCTCGGTAAGTACGGCCGGATATCCGTTCTTGGCCGCCATAGCCCTAAACTTAGCGCGGATGGGCGACTGGTGCTTCTCGCCCAGCATCTTCGGCCCCTCGCTTGTATTGATAAGCGGGGCCACGTCGCCTATCGTGGCGCTGCGGCGCATGGCCATCTTATTTGCCGAGAGCGCGATAAGCGCGCCGGCGCTCAACGCCTTGGAGCGCACATAGGCCACCGTCGGCGTCTTACAGGCAACTATGCTGTCCACAATATTAAACGCCGCGTCAACCTGCCCGCCGTAGGTGTCAATATCAAGAACAATCACCCCCGCGTCCTTAGAGACCTCCCTAAGCGCCCGCCCGACAAACGCCGCCATCCCGTGGTCAACCGTACCCGCGACAGGAACCACGTAGGCCTTAGTAACGACAGCCGCGCCGGTCGTATCGCCGCCGTACGCCAGCGCGGTTAAAAACAAGGTGAATATCAATACTCTCAATGTATGGTTCATAATTACCTGACAAACTGGAATCTCTGGTTAACAACCCTCCCGCCCCCCGAATACCTGACAATCACGCTCCCGTTTGAAATCGCCCGCTCCGGCAGACTCACGTTTCTCTCCCCGGCTACGAGGCGCGTTTTGTAAAGCTGGCGGCCGCTGAGGGAGTAGACCGCTATCGCGCCGGCGCTGTTCGGCGTGAACGACAGCGTGACGACGGGCGTACGCCCGAAACGGTTTACCCTCATCAAGCCGGTCTTAGACGACGCGGCCGCGCGGGGCGCCGCCGCGTGTTTTACCGACGTCGGTTCCGCTTCCGTGTAGAGCATAGCCCCTTTCGCGCCGGCCGCGAGAACTATCGCTTTCCCTGGAACGGAAAATATGGCGGACAGATCCCTATTCGTCGCCTTGCCCTGCAATTTCCACTCGCCGCCAAAGACGGCATAGATGTTGCCTGAATCCCCTACGGCGATGTTGGTGCCCTTTGCGTAGGTGGCGGACTTCAGCCCCTTTATGTTCGACGGGACAGAAATCGCCTGCCAACTATCGCCGTCCGCGGAGTTTAGCACAATCGCTTCCCCGGTCCGTTTTGTGCCGGTCGCGACAAACTTCTCGTTCGCGTATACCGTCGACACTATGCTGTACTCATCCGCCTCGTTCGGCAACCCCACATCGTCCCAATATTGCAACGCTCCGGCGGCCTCGCATGTCTTCATCGACTTTGTACCCATTACGGCGGCAAGGAACTTGTCTTTACCGAAACACAGCGACACCGGGAATTTTCCTACCCCCCACGCGATCTCGACATCCTGCGAGTTCCAATGCTGCCCATCGGTTGATACGGTTATAACGGCGAAGTTTCCGGACGTCTTTCCTCCCACGACAAATTTACCGCCCCCGAACGCGACCGATGTGAGGATTGACGAATTATCCACACCCTCGCCGGGAGTCCACGTATCGCCGTCCGCGGAGTAGATTATCACCCCGCCGTCGCCCACCGCCACAAACTTGCCGCCGCCGAACGCCACGCCGTTCAGACCCTTGGCGTCACCCTTCCTCTCCCAGCTCTTACCGTCGGACGACACCGACACCCCTGAGTCGCCGACCGCAACAAACTTGCTGCCGCTGTAGGCGATCTGTTTGTACGACGTAACGCTTTTTCCGGCCAGCTTCGTCCACGTCGAGCCGTCGGACGACTTGTAGACGGAGCCCTTGGCCCCAAGCGCCAAGTACGTATTGCCGCCGTATTTCACCGCCGTGAAATCGTCGTCGGGGTTCAGCCCGTTAGACGCCCTCCAAGAGGAGCCGTCGCTTGACACGCAAGCCCTGCCGGCCTTGCCGACCGCCACAAACTTGCCGCCGCCGAAGACCATATCGGCCATTCCCGCCGGCACGGCGGTCGCATCGGTTTTCGTCCAACTGTTTTTAACGTTATCGGTGGTCAGCACGCTCCCGCCGTTTTTGGCCAACGCCACGAATTTATCGCCGCCGAACGCCACTACGCCCACACCGCCCGACACGGAAGCTCCGCTCGCCGTTTTCCAACCGAGCGCGTCTTGCGACCAAAACACCCCGTCCCCTACCACTATATACCCTCCCGCGCCGGCGGCGGCGTGCGATAGGTTGTTAGCCGACGTCTCACGGTTAATCCAACCGTCTTCTTTATCATACAAAAACGCAAAGCCGTCATCTCCCACGCCGACAAAGTTATCATTCCCAAAAGTCAGGTATCTGACGGGTATGTTAGAACCCATGCCCTCCGAATACCAACCCGCGCCATCCGCCGAACGCAGAAAGGACGCGTTGTTTTGCGTGGCCACAAACTCCCCGCCGCCGTAGGCCACGGCGTAGACGCTCCTTGAGTTCGCCCCGTCGCCGCGGACAAAGTATTGCGACCACGCCTCCCCGTCGCTACTCGTCCTTATAAGCCCGTCGCCGCTCACCGCGACGAACTTGCCGTTGCCGAACGCTAGCCCGTTGTAGGTTGGGTAAAGATTCTGCCACTGCTGGGTGTTTTGCGCGAAAACAACCCCCGCGGCGGCTAAAGCAATAACTATCGATTTTTTGATACGGCGCATAATCGTCACACCTCCGTGAAAAATTGCAATGTTTTTAAGTTTCGATTCGCAAAAAACGCTCTCACCCTTCTTCATCCTCGGCGGAACCGCCGCCCGCGGCCTCGTCCAAATCAACCCACTTCTTCAGCGCCTCTATGATCTTCAGCGCCTGGTCGCGGCTCGATATGTTGAACTTGTTCTGCTGCCGGTACTCGTCGTCCATCTTTCGGTAGCGCCGTATGGAGTAACGGTCGGCGCCGTACCCGTCCTTCGCCTTCTCCCACTGCTTGTAGCGATACAGAACCGTCGCCCACGCCCCCTTGGAGAGGATCACCTTGTCCAGCTCCTTTACGACCAACACGCCCTCTTCCTCGTACGCAATAGTGAGGTCATCCGCTTTCGACGCCATTTTCGTCTCCGATCCGAGTCTATCTCCGTTTGTACCGCGACCGCGGCCCCAACCGTCCCGGCCGCATTCTATATACATATATATAATCTAATCGATTTTTCACCGCGACGCAACAACTTTCGGTAATTACTTGGGCTGACCGTTTTTCTTCCTGACCACCAGATACTTCGAAAAGTTCTGATTCTTCTTGAACCACAGGCCGCCTATGACGGAGATCACCGCCGCGCTCGCCGTTCCGGCTATGACGTCGGTCATCGTGTCCCTAAGGCCGGTGTCCCGCCTATGGGTCGTCTTAACGTACCCGCCGACGGCCGCCGACGCCTCCGACAGGCCGTCCTTCCAACGCTGCATGTTGTACCCGAAGATGCCGTCCACAGCGTATTCGAATATCTCCCAGAGCGTCATCAGGGTTATGGCGAAACAGAAGGAAAACATGGCGAAAAAGAAGGGGGACAGCTTGACGATCCCGTCTTCGGCCCGGCTGTACCCGTATACTATGGAGAAACCGCACAAAGCCATAACCACCCCGGCGGTCGTATGCAGCACCTTGTCGAATAAGAAGACATAGTCGTAAAACCGGTAAACCTCGCCCAAAACGAAGTGCGCCACGATGAAAAACGCTATGATTATCTGGATAAACGACGGTATGTGGAAGTCCATCTTCGTGTACATCCGCACGGGGATGTGCATAAGCACGATCGCCACCACGCATAGGGCGACGTGCTCGATCATCTTCTCGTAGGAGTCGACGGGCGGCGCGAGCGACGAGATGATGCTCGCCACCATGGTCGCCAGCGTTATAGACCAGCAGATAATATAGGCCACAAACACCCTCCGCGTCCCGAACATTCCTGAGAAGGGTATGCGCGACCTCTTTTCGACCTTATCCGACGTCATTTTTCCACAGACATCCTTTTTACCTTATACCATAAGATATTATACCTACCGCCTACCTGCCATGGGGATAATATATATTATTGACCGCAAAAAATCAAAATATTACGGGGCGCGTGATCCGCTCGCCGGCGAACTCGCGGCGGGCCAATACCGAAAATACCGCGGCGGGCGCCAAAAATACCAATATAAACGTAATCAATATAGCTTGGTAATAGCCGAATATGAATATTGTAACCCGGTACGCCGCCGCCAACACCCCCGTCATAAACAGGTTCGCGAAGTGCAGAAAACGCGGGTTGCCCATACGCACCGACAGATAGGCGCTCGCCGAGACGTTCAACGCCGTGGCGCCCAAGTACAGCAACGCGCCGCGACGCGCCCACCACTCCGCCCACAAAACCGTCTTGTCCAAACCGTCAAACCAAAACACCCAACACGCCGACATCGCCACGCAAACGCCTCCCATGATCATTGTCGCCCCCGCCACAAAAATCACCTTCCCGAAGAGCACCGCGTCCCGCGACACCCCGCTCACGATCAGCACCTCAAGCGTCCCGTTCACCCGCTCCGATATAAAAACCGTCCCCGAAAAGTTGGCCGCGACGATCACCGCGAAAAAGATCATCCAAATCTCCATATCGCCGCCTTTGCTGTGAAACAGCATAAAACTCCAAATCACGGAGATCAAGGCGTAGACAAAAAAGATGCCCCAACCGCTGTTTAAGAGGTTTTTAACCTCTTTTTGCAGAATAGCCGTTAATCCGGTCATAATTCTATCCTATTATTATTGATATTATTTATTATTGATATTGTATTGATGCTAATTGATACTAATCCCCGCTATCCTTATAAATATTTTTGACCGCCCCCGAAAACCCGGCGTCCGCCCGCCTGACCTCGCAAACCCCGCACCCCGCGCCCACAAGCGCCGCCACCACAGCCGGGATACCGGCTTCATCCCCAATGGAAAACGTCCACTCGTTATCATTAACGGTGATATCAACGCCCCCGCAACCGCCTATGACACCGCCCCAATCCCCGCCAACGGCCCCGTCCGTCCGAACCAGCCACCTCGCCCGACCGCCGCCCCTGTCCAACTCCTCGATCGCCCCGTCCCGAAGCAGCCCCGCCCTGTCGCACAGATCGTCTATCGCCTCCAACTGGTGCGAACTGACGACCGCCGCCGCGCCCCGCGACTTCGCCTCCATCACCATAGCCTTGAAGTGCCCGTAGGCCTTGATATCCAGACTGACCACCGGCTCGTCAAAAAAATAGACCCTCGGCCACCCCAAAAACGCCCTCGCCAGCCCGCACTGCGTCCGCTGTCCGCGAGACAGGTATTTTACTTTGCGCGTAGACCCGTAGATGTCCGTCCCCGCCCAATACTCACCGAAGTAGCGCTCCGCCTCCCCCCACGGAACCCCCTTGGCCGCCGCGAAGAGGCGCAGATTGTCCCGCACCCCCAAGTTCCCGCAAAAACCGTCGCTCTCCAGCGTAACCCCCGCCGCCCGGTAAAACGCCGTCTCATGCCGCCACGGGTCGAACCCGCAAACCGAGACGCTCCCGCCGTCCCGCCGGATCAACCCGAGCAGAACCCGTATCAACGTGGTCTTCCCCGCGCCGTTCAGCCCGACTAACCCGTAGACGCTCCCCGACCCGATCCGCAAGGAGACGTCCTTGAGAACCTGGCTTTTCCCGAACGAGCGGCGGAGGTCGGCAACGTCTATAATAGCCATAGCGGGGATTCTTTGTCTATTGGATGGATTTAGGGTACGGATTTCAGGTACGGCCGGACGCCGCCCTACATGCCGTATACCAAAAATAAATGATTCGCCGGTAAAAAGCCAAACGCCGCCGGATGTATTTTTTCATACTTTTTGACTCTACCGCAATACCCATGAATTATATTAATATGTGTAACAAAAAAAGGTACGTTTAAATGTTACACCTAAATTTCCTGCCGAACCCCGTTTTTACCCCTAATTTCAGCGTTTTCCTGTTTTAAAAAGTGTATAACAAAAAGGTAGGTTTTTTTGTTACACCCGCCGCAAATCACTCCTATCCCTATAATAGGGCTTCCGTAAGCGGTTTTTAGACGGTTTAGACCTAAATTATCCCGTCCGAAAGACGGTTTTAGGGGCTGACGGACACTACTGTCCCTATTTTTAGTGTTTTTAAAAGGATTAAAGGATTAACGTCAAAATCTTTAAAATCCAAATCATTTTAAGACGAAGCCTTCGGCTTCATAGATAAATGCGGGGCTATGCCCCGCATTTTCAATCAAAAACAAAGTCAAAGTCACAAAAAAGGCTTTTTTCTTTTGACTTTGACTGAAAATCGGGGGTTTAGCCCCCGATTTATCTATGAAAGGCGAAGCCTTTCGTCTAAAAAAGCATTTGACTTTGACGTTATGTCTCCATTTAATATCAACATCAACATTAACACCTTAATCATTTGGAGGGTTGCATTATGAATTTCTTTACCTTTACGAAGTTGGGTCGGACGCTGTTGTTGTCGGGTGTTGCGGCTGTGTCGGCGGTCTGTTGGGTGGGGTGCGGGGGCGGGGGTGATGATAATCCCACCAACAACAGCGGGAATAACAACGGTAACACGGCGCACACCCATGATTGGGGCGCGTGGACGGTTACGACTCCCGCGACTTGCGACGCGGATGGGGTGGAGACAAGGACTTGCAAAACGGACGCGAGCCATAAGGAAACGCGGGTTATTCCGAAGTTGACCGGGGCGGCTTGCGAGAATAACTGCGGGACAGACGGGACTCCCGGGTCATGCAAGACGGTGGTAATAGGTACTCAGACATGGATGGCTGAAAATCTTAATAGAACAACGGCGAACTCGTGGTGTTATGAGAACAGCGCAGAGAGTTGCAAAAAATACGGCAGGTTGTACACATGGGCTGCGGCGAAAACTGCGTGTCCAAGTAGATGGCATTTGCCTACTCGCGAAGAATGGATAACGTTGGCTTATGCCGCCGGAGCTACAGATGGAAGTTACTATCTCTCTGACGGCGGTACGGCGGGCACTAAACTGAAATCGACAATCGGTTGGAGTGATAACGGGAACGGTACGGATGATTTCGGTTTTTCGGCCTTGCCCGGCGGCACCCGATACAGTAGCAACCCGTCGTTCAGTGGTGCCGGCGACCAAGGCAATTGGTGGACGGCTACGACGGTTACGGGGACGGCCGGGACTTGTTATATTGGTAATAACCAAGTCAAACAATGCTATGCCTACTATCGGTACATGAGCTACGAAGACGAAGCCGTGAAGGAGAACACGTACGACAAGGAGTTAGGGAACGGGACAGGGATGTCGGTTCGTTGCATTAAAGACTGATTGGTTGCGAGAGATTGAGAGTTAGGTTCCAAGGGGCGGCTCACTGTTGCGGTGTCCGCTCCTTTATCTTGCACCCTAATCCACAGTTTCTTTCATATCCCGCCCTCTTAGAGAGAACATCGTCAATTCTTTCCCCCGTCACCTCTTCAACCCCCCCGCCTCCCTAAGCCCCCGGCTTGCCACCATTGGGATGCACAGGAGCGCCGTCGGCAGACCCGTTATTACGAGCAGGGTGTCTATTGACACGGCATCCGCCAGCGGGCCGAACAGCAACATTCCCACGGGCATCATCGCGCCGGTGGCCATTGTGAAGACCGAGAGGACGCGGCCCATGAAGGCGGGGTCTACTGTAGCCTGCATCAGCGCCATAGACGGGGCGTTGTAGAGGGGCAGGGCGATTCCTATCAGCGCCATGACCGCGATATAGGGCCAGAAGGAGGGGATGAGGCCGAGGGCGATGTCAAACAGACCGCACAGGGCGCACGAGAGCGCCATTGTGTAGACGCGGTTTTTCAGTCCGCCCCACGCGCCTATCAGGATGCCGCCGAACATCATGCCGGATGAGAACGCCACCTCTATGGCGGAGAGCCGCCAGACCTCGTCGCCGAATTTTCTCACCGCTTGCAACGGCGTCAGCAGTCCGGCGGGGGCGGCGAGAAACATGAACGCCGCGGAGACGGCGATCATCCGCAGCAGGTAACCGTGGCCGCGGATGTACTTCGCCCCCTCGCGGAACTCGTGGAGGTAGCCGGTGTCTTTTCGCGGCGGCGGGGCTTTTCCCCATTCGGGAATTTTTACGAGAAATAGCACTATGCTTATGCCGATGACGGCGGTGACGACATCTAAGAGAAACAGCGTTTGGAGCGGAGCCGCGGCCATCAGAGCGGCGGCGAGCATAGGGGTTGACAAGGCCACAAAAGACTGTATGCCGCCCTGTATACCGTTTACCCGCGTCAGGTGTTCCTTCGGCACGATTTGCGGGATAAAGGCGTTGACCGCCGGCGTCTGCACTCCGGCGCCGAGGGCGCGGACGAGGGCGCAGACGAAGAGCATGGCGTAGCTGTCTATCCCAATCATCAACAGGACTGCGGCGATCAAACTGAAGAACGCGACAGACGCGTCCGCGATGTTGATGATGCGCTTGCGGTTGTACCTATCTGCCCAGACCCCGGCGAACGGCGCGATCACGCACATCGGCAGGAGGCCGATAAGCGCGAAGAGGGTCATCATGCCGCCGGACTTGCTCTTCAGGGTGATATGCCAAAAAATGGCGTATTGAACCACCATCGTGCCGATGTACGACAGGGCCTGGCCGGATATGAATAGGGCTGCGTTCTTCTTCCAAGCGGTAATCAAAAGCGCCGTATCCTGACTTCTACGCCCTGAGTCCCCTTAAGAAGTTCCGCAAGTTCGCCGGTTTTGGTTTCGCCGTAGTGATACGGGTACAGGACTTTCGGCTTGAACCCTTTCGCCGCGTCCGCCACCATTTCCGGCGTCATTGTGTACGGGAGGTTCATGGGCAGGAACGCCACATCGATATTCTTCAGCGCCTTCATCTCCGGGACGTTCTCCGTGTCTCCGGCGGCGTAAATCTTTTTGTCGCCGATTGTCAATATGTATCCGTTGCCCTCGCCCTTCGGGTGAAAGGGAATTCCGGTGTCGGGGCGCTTATGCTTGATGTTGTAGGCGGGGACGGCGTCTATGCGAATCCCGAAAATGTCGGTTGACTGCCCGTTTGAAAGGACAATCGACGATTCCGGTTTCCACGTCTCGTGCGCTTTCGCGTTCATCACGTAGACGGTCGATTTCTGGTGTATAAGTTTTAGCGCGGTCGTGTCTAAGTGATCCGCGTGCTGGTGCGTAATGAGAACCGCGTCGGCCTTGGGCAGCGCGGAGTAGTCGGCCTTCGCCGACCACGGGTCGATGTGTATCACCTTCCCACCGAACGCGAGGATCAGCGATGCGTGCCCCACGCACGTTATCTCCACGTCCACCTTGGACGTCTTGACGGTCTCGCGGTCGAATTGGGCGGCGGGTGCGGCAAACGCCGGCAGGGCGGCGGCGAGCAAGAGGACGACGGTCGAAAGTTCGGTTTTCATAGACAGGCTCTCCTTATTAGGTTTGGGTGATTGGCTTAAAATACATTGTTGGTCATTAGATTGGGAAAGTGTAGATCACGCCGACTGAACCGACTAGGTTAAGTAGCGTCCACACACGGTAGTATAGCGGTCGCAAACTGTTCAATGGGGATTGGTTTTCTCTTACGGAATAAATCTAAATCCATAGGCGGAATGAAAAAACCCATACTTCCCGTTTTCTTGTTTACGGTAATATAACCTCCGCCATTGGGCGCCCTTTCCGGAGGAAGGTTTGGAGTGTATGTCGGCGACATAAATCCGAACCCCCAAAAATCACCGTAATCGCTACATGACGTAAAGCGCGTGCTCCCCTGCGCTTTTGCTTGATTTTGCGCTTTAAGATATGCTTCGTGTAGGGTCATTATTTTATCCCCCTTTCTTTTACCGCACGTTTAACGTTATCATTAGGTTTTGAATTATCAAGTCTGCCGTAAACTATTGACGACGGAGCCATAGCCTCTAAATAATTTCTTACATCACCGTCATTAAATTGCCCGTCGACAAATATAACCTTTCCATCGCTTACCTCTACAGAAAAAAGATGTCCAGCCTCGGACTCCGGCACATCGGCCCATTGTCCTCGAATAGCGCCGTTAGCTCCATTTCCCCACGATAATATATCCCGCTCTATTCTCTGTATCACATCGTGTATTTCATCGGAAGTCGTCAAGATCGTCGGATACTGTATTGAAACGCCATCAAACATATCCGCTAATTCAACAAAAGACAGCCCTTCTTCGCCGGATATAGCTTCTACGTCAAAACCCTGGCGGCGCATTGCATAAGCTACCGCACAATTTCCGCAATTCTGCCTATTACCGGATGGATTTACAGCCGCCAAATCCTCTTGGATGCTGTGTTCGCCCGCAATTCGTTTAAAATCCAAAGCATCTACCCCCCTCATCATATAATATACTACTTTCCACACATAATAGCAAATCTTTTTTATCATCCACGGTTTTTTAGACAAAATACCCTATTAATTAGAGATAATGTGATTAACGACCGCCCCTATTGCGACAGGATTCTCCACTCGACGCGCCTGTTGTTCGCGCGGCACTCTTCGTTTCCGCCGCATCTCGTGTTGGCGGGGCAATCCCTGCCGTAGGATATTATCTGAATCCTATCGGCGTCTATGCCGGAGGATACAAGGTAATCGCGAACCGAACGCGCCCTCGCCTCGCCCAAACCCACGTTGTACGCCGAAGTGCCGCGTTCGTTGGCGTGCCCCTCGACCATCACCCGAAAACCCGCGTGCCCGCACAAGAAATTTGCCGCGTTCCGCATCGCTTTGACCGCATCGGGTCTGAGATCCGTCCTATCGTAGTCGAAGTAGATCGTAGACAGCGCGTCGCTCGCGGTTGCGGGAGACGTAGGAGCGAAAATCATAGATTGCGCGAACGCCATCCCGACGACCGCCGCAACCAGCGCCGCGATTTTCCCCCACCGTCCAAGTCCCCGCATAAGGATCCTCCGTAGAATATCAAAAGCGTTGGGTAATTAATTGATAATAGATACCGGTCAGGAAGCAACGGCGACCGCCGGCGCGCGGGGTTGCTTTTTCTTTGCTTTGGCTACGGGGTCTTTCGCCACAGTAAGTTCTTTGGGCGAAATTGCTTTAGCTTTATCCAGTAAATCAAAGCCGTCGACAAACGGGTTATATTTTCCCAATTCACCGGTCTTTTTATTTACAGTAACATCATAGCCGCCTCCTACACGAATATGAGGCTCGTACGGAGAAAAGGAGAATCCCCATAAATCTCCATAGTCCTTACACGCTATTAAATAAGCGTTTTCAAGCCATTCGGCTGACATTTTCGCCTTTATATACGCTTCTTGCAGTGTCATTATTGCACTCCTCTTCTTGTTGGATGCTGTGCTCGCCCGTAATTCGTTTAAAATCCAAAGCGCCTGTCCCCCCTCATAATCTAATATACTGCTTTCCGCGCGGGATTGCAAATGTTTTTCATCTACACGGCTTCCGTCGTTTGGCTTATTGGTACGATTCCACGCGGAAACATGGGTTACGTACGGCACGATGGGGCAACACCAAATATCGGCGGATACCCGTCCGTTTAAATATACATTGCGCCCGCGCTCCCCAACAAAAAAGACATTACCCTTGACTTCCCGCTGACGATAATTTATCTTTAATTAATACGTATGATTACGGGCGGTCAGCCCGTGAACGAACAATCAGAGGCCGAACAGGGCCGGCGGGTGGAATACAATGAGCCAGCGTTTATCGTCAAAATCAGCGGCCGCGTTAAGGTTGACGCCGGCGTCGGCGTGCGTCGCCGCCCTTATCCTGCTAGCCGCCTGTCCGGGTTCAAGCGGCGTCTACGCGCAGGTTCAGGCGGTGTCGCCGCTTTCCGCGGCGGCGGCGGGCGGCTCGCTTCAGGCCGCCGTGGACGGGCTGATTAAGTCCCGCAAGTACAATCCCGCCGGGCTCGGCGTGGTGGTTAAAGACCTGTCGAACGACTCCGTCGTAGTGGCGGTAAACGCGGACATGCCCATGAATCCGGCCTCCGTGCAAAAGCTCATCACGGGGGCGGCGGCTTTTGAGCTTTTGGGGCCTACTTACACTTTCGCCACGCGCATCTATATAGACGGCCCCTTTCAGGCCGATTCGGGAATAGCGGACGGCAACCTCTACATACGGGGCGTCGGCGAGCCGGGGATCAATCCGGAGAAGATGTGGCTGATCGTCCAGCACCTGCGCCACAGGGGGCTGCGGAAGGTTACGGGCAACATTATAATAGACGACTATTTCTTCGACGAGACGACTTTGGGGCCGGGCTTCTCCGAGGACGAGAGCCGTTCTTACCAGTCGCTGATAAGCGCGCTGCCGGTGAGTTACAGCTCTTTCGCGGTGCATCACCGCCCGGGGCACCAGGTGGGGTCGCCGGTCTACGTGGACATCTTTCCCAAGGTCGACGGGGTGAAGATCAACTCCACGGCCACTACCGTCGCGGGGGCTAAGGGGCACATCGACGTTACAACGTCGCTGCAGAACGGGATTACGCAGGTGAACGTAAGGGGGACTATGGGTATAGAGGAGCCGCCCGGGTACGCTTACCGCCGCATGTGGCAGTCGTGGGAGTCTTTCGGCGGGGCGTTCAGGGCGCAGTGCGCGGACAACGGGATAAAGGTCGCGGGGAAGACCGTGCGGCAGAGGGTGCCCGACACTCTGGCGGCCAAGGCGCCGTTCTATCTGTACGGGGGCGATCCGCTCACGGAGTTTGTCCAGCACATGTTCAAGTGGTCGAGCAACTTCATAGCGGAGATGCTCTTCAAGACGATGGGCGCGGAGAAGATGGGCGATCCGGGGACTTGGCCCAAGGGGGCGGCGGCGGTCACCGCGTGGTGGGAGCATAGGGGTCTGCCGGGGAGGCCGCAGATAATAAACGGGTCGGGCATGGGCGGCGAGCGCGCGTCGCTGGCGCAGGGCGCCGCCGCGGACGATTCGTCGGGCGCGCCGATGCCCAAGAACGACAATAGGGTGAGCCCGGCGCAGATCGTCGAGCTGCTGGCTTACGTGTCGCGGCAGAAGAACTACTTCCCGGATTACGTCGCCTCCCTCTCTTCGGCGGGCGTGGACGGCACGTTGCGCTCGCGGTTCCAGCGCTCTAAGCTCAAGGGGCTGGTGAGGGCGAAGACGGGGACGCTGAATTCGGTGAAGGTCAGCACGCTGGCGGGGTATATGTTTGTTGAGGGCAAGACCTACGCGTTCGCGGTTTTCTGCAAGAACGTGGGGCCGAATCAGTACGACAACTGGATAATGCAGGAGCAAATACTGGAGTCTGTGGCTAGGAACGCGGAGTGGAACGGCAAATAGATGAATTTTCCTTTTACTCCGGGCTTGCCACAATATTATATTTACAGTATCGGTACTAATGTTAGTGCGTGGCGGTCGGTTCACGTCTTGATAATAACCGGGGGAGGAGAAGGGGAGCGCGGCCTATGGGCGAAGATAACGAGGATTTGGAGATCCAAAAGCAGCTGTTTATGATACTGAAAGTGATTCTGAAGGACGGTAATCTCGCCACCGAGTTTGTCCGGCGCTACGGTTACACCATAAACGTGAAGAATCTGAAGGAGTTCAGGGTGATCAAGGGCGGCGGGACGGCGGCGCCCGCGGCGGCGGCGGGGGCCGTTACCGCGGCGGCGGGCGCGGTTCCGGGCGGCGCGGCGGCGGTTCTCGCGGCGAGGGCGGCGGCCATCGCGGCGGCCAACAAGGCCAAGGCGGAGGCGGCCAAGGCGGCCATGCAGCAGAAGATCGCCGAGAAGGCCAAACTCAAGGCGGCGGCGGCTGTGCAGCTCACCGACCAAGACCCGGTGTTCACCTCCACCGTCAACTGCCCGATCTGCGGGTATACCGGCATAACCAACTACGAACTCCGCGCCAAGAGCCAGCAGGTGGTGCAGACCGTCTTCCTCGTGCCCGTCTACTCGGGGTCGAGCGGCTACCAGACCGTAGACTACACGCGCCTCGCGGTGACCGTCTGCCCGATGTGCCTTTTGGCCTCGCCCGACAAGAAAAACTTCAACTACCCGTCGATCACCGGAAAAGGCGAGGAGCCTTCGTCGCTCCAAGCGAGCGTGATCCTCGCCCTCAAAGACAAGATCGAGGAGCATAAGCTGCTGCTGCCCGACGCGCTGGGCAACGTCGACTACTTCAAGCGGGAGCGCTCGGCGCAGGTCGCCATACAGAGTTACCGCCTCGCTATGGCCCGCGCGGCGATAGAGGCGGAACTCCAGCAGCCTTACAGCTACTTCAAAATGGGTTCGTACGCCCTTAAAATCGCCTACTTAATGAAATGCGAGGGGCAGGACGACACCGGGCCGCTCACGGAGGCGCTGGGCCTCTTCGAGACCTGTTACCAGAAATCGGAGTGCCCCTCCGACGAATTGGAGATGCAGGTCGTCTATCTCAACGTGGTGCTGCCCATCCGCTTAGGCGACTTCGGAAAGGCCAACTCGTACCTGAACTCCTTCAGCAAACTGAAGACCGACCGTATAGAGGCCATGAAGAAGAATCCGGCTCTGAATACCAAGTGGATAGAGAAGTGGGAAGACAAGTCTCGGTACATGTGGGAGGAGAGGGAGAATCCCAAATACTTCGGGAAATAATAAACACCTTTGGTTTTAGCGGGTATTTATGGATAAAATCGTCGTAGACAATGTGGAGTTGGCCTTGGCCCATCCCGTGGCGACCACGGCGGAGTGGATAGGCCAGCTGGAGCCGATGCGCCAACTGCTCGCTTGTTGGATCACCGTTGACAAACGCGATTTGCCGCTCACGCCGCGCATCATCGGCTACCCGGGGATCGGCAAGACCACGCTCGCCATAGCGGCGGCGCGGGCGAGGGGGCAAGAGGTCTACATCATGCAGTGCACCGCCGACACCCGCCCGGAAGATCTTCTGGTTACGCCGGTATTGTCAGAGCAGGGCAAGATATCCTACCACGCCTCGCCGCTCCTCACCGCCGCCGTCAGAGGCGCGGTCGCCGTTCTCGACGAGGGCAACAGGATGGCGGAGAAGTCTTGGGCGTCGCTCGCGGGACTCTTCGACAACCGCAGGATGGCGGAGTCGGTGGTAGCCGGAATAACCGTATGCGCCCACCCGGATTTCAGGGCGGCGATAACAATGAACGAAGACTCCTCCACTTTCGAGATACCCGACTACATCATGTCGCGCCTGCAACCGGGAATAAAGATACCTTTCCCGGAGAGGGAGGACGAGATGAAGATACTCTCTTACAGCCTCCCCTTTTCGAGCGGCGAGATACTCGATATGTGCGTGGACTACCTGCAAAAGGCGCACGGGCTTGACCTCTCCTTCTCGGTGCGCGACGGGATCAACATAATTCGCTACGCGCTAAAGCTTAAAGAGAGCGACAAGGGCGCGGACACGGGCGAACTTTTCAATAGGGCGGTGAGCCAGATACTCGGCGAGGACGCGCTGGATATAGACAAACTCGCGCAGACCCGCAAAAGGCAGGGCGACATCCCCTCTATGAACCTCGGCGACTTCTTTTTCTCCGACGACGAAGACCTGAACCCCGACGCCGGCAATAAGGGGTGGGGTTGACGAATGAGAATAGGCGAGAAGATCGAGATGATCCCGGTGATCCACGGCGCGGAGATGTTCGCCCGCGAGGCGCGGCGCTTATGTTCGGACGGGAAATACGATTGCATCGCCGTCGACATTCCCGCGCTCTTCCAAGACGGCTTGGCGGAGGCGGTGGACGAGTTGCCGCTGATCTCGGCGCTTATCGCGTACACCCCGAACATATACGGCGGCGGCGGCGCCTGCGGGTCTGCCGGCATTGACGTTGACATTGATAACGACGACGATGATTTGCCGTTCTGCCACTACATTCCCATCGACCCGTGCGACGCGATGATAGAGGGGATCCGCCAGGCGCGTCAGAGGCGCGTCCCGTTCCACTGCATCGGGGCGTACGCGTTGCACCCGCCGATACCGATGGCGGCGATGCCGGACGAGTACTCCGTCAACAAGATCGGATTCGACGCCTACACGCTGTTGTGCCGCAAAGCGGTGAACGATATGTTTAACGGGAGGGTGACGAGCGTAATCAATAATAATGACAATGGTGATGACAAATCACGCTCCCCACACGAAAGCATTTTCGCGCTGTACGGCGAAACGATCCGCGCGGACGCGGATATTGTCGCCGATAATCTGCGCGAACTGCAAGAGTGGTACGGCAATATCCTCGCCGTCGTCCACATATCGCGCTTCGACGCGGTCATGAAAAGGCTTAATGATGAATCGATACCGCGCGGCGGCACGGACGCCGACGATTTCGAACCTTACACCGTCATTAAACGCTACATCAACACCGACCACCTCTACTTCGCCCTGAGCGAACTCCCGTTCGTCGCCGCCAAGTCGCAGATTGAGCGGCAGAACCCGTTCGCCTCGCCTATGGATCCTACCGACGCGGTAAAGGATTTGTTCATTGACACGCGCGAAAATTACTACGACAGCCGGGAGCAGACCCTCCACCTGTCGCCGGTGAGAATCCAGGCCGCGCTGACCTACTTGCGCAACCTCACGGTGATGTCGGGGCGGCTCGTCCCCACGCTATTTGATATCGTGGAGGCGGCAAAGGGCGTCGGCGGCAACGCCTACGCGCTCCGCGTCCTCAAAAACGCCAAATACTATCCGTTTTTACCGATGGCGAACGACGACGCGATAGTAAACGTCGGTATCGACAGAATTTCTCTTAAAGAAGACGCGTACCCGGACTCGGAGCGGGAAGTTTACGGCGCGGCCAACCTCTTCCGCGACACGGAACTCTTTTGGCGCAAACTCGACATAAAGCCCGACCCCACGGTTATGCAGAAGAAACGCTACCGCTACTCGTGGAACCCTAACGGCGTATGCTCGCACGTGCCGGAGGACGCGCGCATAGAGGGCTTCAACGAACATATCCGCAACAAGGCGGCGCGGATTCTCACCGAGAGCATGGCGCGAAGCGAAAAGTTCACATCCTCCGTTAAAGACGGCATTGACATACGCGAAACTCTGCGCAACTGGCATACGGGCAGCGTGTACGTAAAGGAATTGCCGCCGGCGAAAAACAAGGTGGACACCGTGATAATCATCTTCGACGAGGATCACGACGACGACTACCCCAACCGCACTACTTGGTACGCCGAGCACGAAGACGAGTCTACGCTGAGTTTTTACTCCACCAACCCGTTCGACGACCTGATAGGCCCCGGCGTCGCCCGCAGCGTCTACGGCGGCTTGGCGCTCCTTTTCCCTCCGCGCAGCGTGCCGAACATCTTTCGTTGCGCGGCTTCGGCGGGTGTAAACGGTTGCGCGGCGCAGCTCACGGCGGGGTCGCTGATGTTCGCCAAAGAGAGAAACGCGGCCTTTCTCGCCGCCAAAGCGCCCTCTTTGCGGATGCGCACGCTCGCCGCGCGTTTCAAAAAACATTTGGTGTGGATACCGCTCTCAACCTTTTCAACCGAGACGCTCTCGCGCATGCGCCGCTTCCACGTGCTCAACGGCAAGCGCGTGAGGGCCTGGGCCTCGCGGTTCATAGGAGACGAGTTATGAGCAATAGATTTTTTATCGGCTTGTTACTTTGCCTATTCTGTTTGACGGCGCGGACGGCGGCGCAAAACACGGTGGCGGCGCCCGCCCAAGCCGCGGCGGCGCCTAAGGCCGACACCGCCAAATCATTCGACGTCATCTTCATGGAAAAGTACGGCAAAGGCGCCGCAGACTCGCTCGTGTCAATAGTCAAAAACGACTACCTCGTATGCGTCGGCGACCCGGAGAGAATCAGCCGCGGCCAGCTCTTCCGCTGGAAAAGCCACATAGACTCAATGGTTCGCGACAAAGGCTACCCCAAAAAGTTCCAGTCTTTCGTGGCGGCCACCGGCATGAAAGCGCACGAGGTGAGGCCGTGCGAACCTATCGTCTTCTACGAACAGCTTGACCGGCAGATCACCGAGATGGACAACATCATCTCCGCCCAGAGAGCCGCCAAGGAGAAGGCCCACAAAGACTCCATGACCATATCGCACGAACTCAAAAGCCACAAGGCGAGCCACGTCGACATCCTCGGCTTTCCGGCGGGCATCTCCAAAACCGTGCTGAAGATGATCTTAGACCGCGACAAAGTCCGCTCGAAAGCGGTGCAGAATTACATCTTGGCCGACAGCCTGATAATAGACGGCCAAAAGGTCGCGGCGGCCTTCTATTTCGACGAAAACAACCGCTACAACGCCTACGAACTCGAAACCGCGGCGATCAAAGCGGCGGCGTTGGATAACGTGGTGAGAAAATGGGCGGACGAATTCGCCGCCTCCTACGAGCGGAAGCTGGGCCACCCGCCCGCCGCCGTAAACCGCGTGAACTTCCAAGAGATCAAACAGGGGCGCCTCTCCATCGTAACTCGGTGGGACAAACAACATCCCAAAGTCTTGATAGGCTTGGCCACGGACAACAACCTATATTACGCGAAAGTAATGGTCAACTACTGATGACGCGAACGCCGCCCCGCACTTTCACCGCCGTCGACGCGGTGATAGCCGCCGCGATGATATGCGGCGCGGCCGCCGCTTTCGCCGCGACCGCCACCATACTGCCCGACCGCGTGGCGGTCTACAGGCAAAACACGATAATCGCCGAGTACCCGCTGAAAGACGACATCTCCTTTACAGTCAACGGGAAGATCGGCCCGGTAGGCATAGAGATAAAAAACGGCGCGGCAAGCATAACCCGCTCCACATGCCCCAAAGGAATCTGCGCGACGGCGGGGGCGGCAAACAGCCCGAACGTGCAACTAATATGCGCGCCGAACAACATCATGGTCAAAATACTCTCTACCGGCGGGAGCGGCGGGGCCGGCGGCGTTGACGGGGTGACGTATTGAACGGCCGCGCGTTGGAAACCTTATTCAATTGCTTAGACAGTTTTAATATTATTAAAGAATTGTTCGACGATCTCTTCTATCATTATAGAAGACGACGAGGCGAAAACTTCGGCGCGGGCGGCGCTTGCGCCTGGGAGGCCTTTTAGGTACCACGCCGCGCACTTCTTCATCTCACCGCATGCTTTATGTTCTCCGTGCAGTTCCCTGAAAGCGCGGATGTGGTCTATTATTAATTCCTTTCGCTCTTGCTGGGACGGGGGAGCGAAAGACTCTCCTCTCAACGCGGCTTTTATCTCCGCGAATATCCACGGATTTCCCAGGCTGCCCCGGCCGATCATCACCGCGTCGCAGTTTGTTTCCGCGAACATCTTCATCGCGTCGGCGGCGTTTGTTATGTCGCCGTTGCCTATTACGGGGATCGATACCGCCTTTTTTACCTCCGCTATGCGCTCCCAGAAGGAGTGTCCGGTGAACATCATCGTTTGCGACCGCGGGTGCAGAGTTACGGCCGCCGCGCCGCGCTCTTGGGCTATTCGGGCGAACTCCACGTCTATCCACTCGCGCGTATTCCAGCCGGAGCGGATTTTTACCGTGACGGGGACGGGGACGGCGCGGGACATCGCCTCCACGATTCTGCCGAACAGGGCGGCGTCTTTCAGCAGCGCGGAGCCGGAGTTGTTCTTTACCACCTTGGCGACGGGGCAGCCGGCGTTCAGGTCTATGAAGTCCGGGTTCACCCGCTCGTAGGCGAACCTCGCGGCGTTGGCCAAGCGCTCGGGGTCGGAGCCGAAGAACTGCACGCCTATGGGTCTCTCTGACTCGTCGAACTCCATGAGTTTCGCCGTGTTGGCCGACTTGTAGTGCAGACCGTCGGCGCTCACCATCTCCGTAACCACGGCGTCGGCGCCGAGACGCTTGCAGACGCGGCGGCAGACGGGGTCGGTTATGCCGGCCAAGGGGGCTAAGAGTATGCTGTTTTGTTTTAGGAACATTTGTTACTTGGGTATTTTAACCACGAATATATTTTCCCAGCGTTTGCCGGTCAGGTACCACTCGTCCTTGCGCTCGTCGTAGGCTATGCCGTTCAGGACGTTGTCGATTACCGGCGGGCGCTCTATGCGCACAAGCTCCGCGCAGTCTATCACCCTCTTTACTATGCCGCTCTCCGCCGATATCTCCGCTATGAAATCCTTGTACCACACGTTGGCGTAGACGAACCCCTTAGCGTACTCCAGCTCGTTTAAATGCGCGAGCGGCTTGCCGTTGAGCGTGACCGGCACGGCGCGCGTGACCTCGAACTTTTTGTCGCGGAAGTAGAGCGTGTCGGAGCCGTTGCTCATTATGAAGCGCGAGGCGTCGTTTGTCAGCCCCCACCCCTCGCCCGTGTAGCGGAACGGGGGCAGTTTTCCGCGGCGCAGCGCCGGGAACTCGTACCGCAGCGCCGCGCCGTTCTTCCAGGTGAGCTGGACGATCTCCCCGCCCAAGAGCGCGATCCCCTCCCCGAAGTAGTCGCCGCCCAGCGCGGAGTTGGCTATCACCGCGCCGTTTTTAGGGTTTACGCGGCGCAGACCCGAAAAGCCCACAAGCCCCGTGCTCTCGTAGAGCAGCGAGTCGCGGAAGAGCAGCCCCTGCGTGAACGCCGTCGGGTCGTGCTTCACCACCCTGACTATCTCCGGCGCGACCGTTTGGGCGCCGCCGCCGCCGCCGGGCGCCGCGTGAAGCCACTGCGCCGCCGCCGGCCACGCCGCCGCGAGCAACAGCGCCGCCGCCGACAGCGCAAAACAACGGCGGCTACCCGCTAGATAGCCGCCGCGACCCGAAACGCTCGAAACTCGGCGCCTCAAATCAGCAGCACTTCCCGTCCTCATCGTCGCGGCTCATGGAACAGTACTTGTCGTAGATGAACGCGCCGGCGACGACTAAGACCACAAGCGCCAAAACGATCTTAATGAACTTGAACATGCCACACCTCCTCTGTAAGTAAAATTGGGTTAACGGTTCCTAAATCAATAATATAATATATATAATGGAACGCCATAATGCCAAGTTATTGAGGGCAAGGATTATTTTCGTGCTTTTTGAAAACCCAAGCCGAATCGCTCTTCCCGTCAATCCCGTCAAGGACGCTCTTTACGTCAAACGCGACCTCAAAGTAATTTTTTGTGCCGGAAGCGCCCACGCTAATCTGGTAGTTCGCCACAATGTACACGGTATTGTTGCGCACCGGGTCATTAACGGCGCATATCGCCGTATACATCCCCTTTGATATCGGCAGGCAGACGCCCTTGTACCTTGTGGCGTACTGAGGGAGGTCTTTCGAGTAAATTTTGTCCGGGATATCGGCGCTTCCGGTTCCCGGCACCGGAACGCCCGTGGCGTTGTCGTCAATATAGCCGGACGACGAGTACACGTGGTCGTACCAATACTGTACGTCGTTATAGCTCGCCGCTATGCTCTGAATATAGGGGAACTCCGCGTCCGCCCATGTATACATAACCGTCGCCGACCCCTCGTTCCCCTCCTCAGGGGCGGAGCATGAAAACGACAGCGAACATACGGCGGCGGCGATTGCCGGCAGCAACGACTTTGCGAACTTTGCCATACGGGCGGCCCTCCCTATTTGTTTAAATTACGAAGTTACGATGTTTTTAATTCTTTAAATCCTTAAATCCTTAAATCCTTCTCGTAAATCCTATACCTATAAATCCTAATCAAAAAGGCTGTCGACACGATCATACGCGCCGACAGCCGTGGTCAAACCGCTACGCAGTTTAGCGTTTCGCGGCGTTACTTCTTAGCAGGCCTTTTGAAGACGTAGTAGGTCACATTGTCTTTTTTGATTTTCTTCAGGAGCTTCACGGCCTTTGCCTTTTTTATTTTTTCGAGTCTCGGACCATCGTCTCCGCTGTCGCTCTTCGTTCCAAATTGGTCCAGCGATATCCAAGTGTCGGGTTGTTCGCTATAATCCTCATCTATGAACGTACCTACGTCAAAGCCTACTTCAAAGTACGGTTTGGCGGTACCGGCCTTAATTTCATAGTTTGCCACAATGTCTAAAGTATCGTGCAGAACCGGATCAATGGCGGAGCATATCGCAGTATAGTTGTCCTGATCTATCTTATAATATACGCTCTTGCGCGAAGGATCCGAAGCGTTCAAAGTCGGAAAGATATTGTTCGGGACCTTGGCGCCGTCATACAACGGAATGTGCGAAACGTAATCAAGTATTTCCGCCCCTTCAATTGTAGCTACATTAACTTGATATATACCCTCGTATACATCACTGTACCAAGAAGCCACATCTTCCACGCTCGCGCTTATCAGGTAGATATTTTTTTCCTGAGCCGCTTCCCAAGTATATCGCACTTCCGGAGTTTTGCATACAAACCAAGCCGTAGCGGAGACCGGACCTTTCGGCATGTCAAAGTTAAGGCTTTCGTCGGGGTCTTGGAAGGCGTCTAAGGTTTTAGGGGACCATGTCCATTGGGCGAACGTATAATTAGCCGGATCCGATCCCGGAAGCAAATTAACTTCGGCGTTCTCGGCGTAGCTGCCGGCGCCCTTCGCATCCTTTTGCGCCGCTTGTGTATCAGCAAGAACTACAAAGGTTTTGGCGTCGACCGAGTTATAACCGTAACCGGAGTAAATGGTAACTTTATACGTGGGCTCCGTCGTCTTGCCGCCATCATCCGGAGTCGGAGCGGGATCCCCGGTCTCCACGCAAGACGCCATCATCAGCCCGAAAGCCGCCGCCACCACGCCAAACGAAAGAACCTTCCAACTCTTAAGCAACTTCTGCATACGCACATCTCCTTTAAAATAGGGTTTGTACATCAAAAAAGTGTTTGTTTAATTGACACGTTTAAACACATATTCCAAAATCGGGCGGGGTCGGGCGAAACGTATTCGCCGACCCTCGCCTATTTCCATAATAATATATGCCGCTCCGTCGCCCGCGAGGGGCTGCGCCGCGGGTTTACCTTTGTAACGACCTTCTGCCGATCTTGCGATCTGAAAGCTGCCTGACCAAGTCTTCAGCCACCGCATTGATCTCGTCGGTGTTCCTGATGAGTTTGGTGGCCTCGCCCGTCGCTATAACCGAGCAGTTGTCTAAGTCTATAATGCGCGCCCAAATGCTGGCGCCGCGTCCGGCCTTTTCAATGTCTATTATGCACAGGTACTCGACGCCGAAATCGTTGCCGATACTGCAGAAGTCCCTATCGGCAAGGAGCCGTCCGCGGCTCTCCGCCCTCGCCTCACGTTTTGCAACTTCGGCGAAGAACTCGCGGGAGTTGCGTCTGGGCTTGGAGTATCTGCGGAGATCGGCCAGTTTGGAGACCACCTGCTCGGCCAATTCCTCGCCGTTCCTCGCGTTGTCGGCGCCGAACACGTATCCGGCTATGGCATTGCCGCGCGGCGGGGGAGGAGGAGGCGGGGGCGGGGGAGGCGGCGGAGGAGGAAGCGGAGCCGGCGGGGGAGGAGCCGGCGGGGGAGGAGCCGGTAACGCGCCGGCGATCGACCGCTTGCCTATACGCCTGAATATGAGTTCCCTTGTAAGCTCGTTCGCCGCTTTCTCGATCTCCGCTGTGTTGCGGAGCAGGCCGATGAACTCGCCGGTAGCGATCACTTGGCAGTTGGTGAGGTCGAGGATGCGGGCCCACACGCTGGCGCCGCGTCCGGTCTTCTCAATGTCTATGATGCACAAGTAGTTCACGCCGAAATCACCGCCGATGCGGCAGAAATCGCGGTCTTCGGGCAGTCCGCCGCGACGCGCCTTCATGTGCTCCAGCCTCTCCACTTCCCTGAAGAACTCGGCTGACCTGCGCCTCGGCTTCGAGTACTTGTGGCTGTCGGCCAGCTTCTCAACAACCTTGTCGGCCAGCTCCTCGCCGTTCCTGACGTTATCCTCGCCGAAAACGTAACCGGCGATGGCGTTTCCGCTGGACGGCGGCGGCGGCGGGGGCGGCGGCGCCGATGGAGCGCCTATGACCCTCGGCTGCCCAAAAACCAAACCACAACACAACACCGGCACCAACACCAGCGCTTTTGCAATGACAGACCTTTTCATTGCGAACCCTCCTAATAAAAAGTTAATAGTTTATGTTATTGAAATCGTACAAATCCCGTCTGGATTTCACCAATGTTAGACACTCCGACAGCCCCACTTGTTACAACAAACATCGGCGCCCCAAATAAACGGTTTTTTCCAAAGCTATATAATATATATTATGGGCAACCCCAGGCGCAAAAAAAATTACAACAAAATGTTCCCCCTTCCCAAATCAAAAATCCGGCCTATAAACCCGATACTTCTATTTAGAATATGCTGGGAGACGGAATGTTACCGTGATCATAAGGACGTCTGAACTAGGATTGGTAGGATTATAAGGATTATAGGATTAAAAAACAGAGCATCCTCTGGCTTCAGGTCAGTTGGCTTCGCCGAGATAAACAAGTTCGACTTCGCTCAGTGACCTTTCTGGTGTATTTGACGTTGCGACGCGAAGCGGCGCATGTTTATAAAAAGTATCTCCCCCTAGTTGAGGGGGAGATATTGATAGAGGGGGGGTATCTGGCGGGGCGTTGCGGGGTGTCCCCGCAGGGTGGGTAGCGGAATAAAAAACGGGCGAAGCCCGTTTTTTATGTAGCGAGGGAGGGCGCAGCCCTCCCCTTAGTTGAATTTTATTTTAAAGCGGTTGAATTTGATTTTGACTTTACCGCCAAAGCCCCGAATATTAATATGGATATAACAAGCGGCACCGCCCAATATGCCCTGTAATTCACCGCCCCCGCCGCGTCGGTGAACAGGTCCATGACCCGCCCCGCCGCGTAGCTCCCCAGGAACCCGCCGATCCCCGCCGTGGCCACGTTGAACAGCTGGTGTACGCCCGACCGCTCTTTCGCGTCGCAGAAACCGTCCAGGCAGATCACGGCGGTGATCATGGTGAAGGTGTAGGCCAGCCCGTGGACGCACAGGGCGGCGTATATCAGCGTCATGCTGAAGCCCGCGGCGCAGGCGGCGAAGCGGAAGATCTCCATGGCCACCCCGAGCAGGAGCACCTTTCTCGCCCCCCATCGGGCGAGGAGGTACCCCAGTATCCCCATGGCCACGATCTCCGGCACCTGTCCAAGGCTCATGGCGGGCATGACGGCGCGCTCGCTAAGGCCCGCGCTTCGCAGGAATGGGGAGGTGCCCACGTTGTAGAACTTGTCCACGAAGGTGATGGCGGCGGTTGCGGCGGCGAGGGCGAGAACCTGGGGGCGCAAGACGACCTTCAGGGCCGATCGGGTGCTCGGCCTTGACGGCGGCGGTTCGGGCGTTGATTCGGGCGTCGGTTCAGATATTGATTCGGTTATTGGGACGGGTGCTGATACGGACGTTTGCGCGGCGTTAACGGCCCTTTTGGGTATGGTCAGGCAGTAGGCGGCCATGATGAAGGAGGTTATCGCCGATATATCTAATAGAATAGGCAGCTTGCTCCCCCCGTCCCCGCCGGCGTCCGCCCCCGCCGCGCCGCCGTGCTGCAGGCCGAAGCTCGCGAACCAGGCCACGGCGATCCACCCGACTGTCCCCCAGACCCGGATGTTCCCGAACTTCCGCCGCTCGGAGGGCGAGTGGTGGAAGGTGATCGCGTTTATAAGGGGCGACATCGGGCTGACCGCTATTTGGTAGACGACGTAGACCGCGAGCGCCCCGTACCACCCCGTCTGCCTGGAAAAGACGAACATGCAGACCCCCCCGACGGCGTTCAGGAGGCACAGAAGCCGTTCGGAGCTTACGACGCGGTCGGCCACGAAGGACATAAAGGCCGGCGAAAAGATGGATCCCAGCGCCGACAGGCCCAAAATAAGCCCTACCTGGGCGCCGGAGAAGCCGAGGCAGTCGCGGAGGTAGAGGCTTAGGATCGGCCCGGTGGCGCCCCAAATGAAGAACTGGATGAACATCAGCAGGCTTAGGCGGGTTTTGGGGTATCGCATAATATGGTGAAAATATATAAAATCGGCTTATAAAGGTCAAATTCTTTAAAAGCCCCCGATTTTTTAAAGGCGCCAAAATGAAAAAGGTAACACTTTTTTTTGCGCGGCGGTCTAACCATTATATATTTTCCTACCCCGTGGGGGCGATTAAACCATTAACTTGCGAGGGTGCTCTTTATGGAAGATGAAGTGAAGACGGCGGCGGGCGGCGAGGCGGCGGTTTCGGCGGCGGCGGATGTTCCGGCGGTTCCGGCGGCGGGCGCGTCGGCCAACAAGCCGATTCCCAAGAATTTGACGGCTATGAAGCTCTTGAGCGTCACCAAGTCGTTCGTGGTTGTTCGGGCGCTGGTTTACGCGGTTGTGTCGGCGATTATGGTCGGGGTCTGCCT
>Ga0268262_10000856_pt1 | contig 39390 bp, 30 predicted proteins | sample TergutNc150P3_FD_190354 | JGI IMG/M metagenome (GOLD analysis project Ga0268262, IMG submission 190354) | Nasutitermes corniger P3 segment gut microbial community from laboratory colony in Florida, USA - Nc150 P3 (SPAdes) (version 2) | ecosystem: Host-associated > Arthropoda: Insects >...
GCGCGACATCGAGTCCAAGATGGACGCCTACTTCAAGATCGCCGATTCGGTTATAGGGTACGCCATAGTCAACAGAGACCAGGAGGCCATGCAGGTTCTGAGGTCATCTGCTGGGGTGCAGGCCAACAAAGACTTCGCCGAAATACTGACCACCACCAAGGGCATCATGAAGGGTTCGGCGGCGGAGGCGATGGCGACTAGCGAAAAAACCGTCACCAAAAGCAATACCTTTATGATATTTTTGTGCATCGTAATAACCGTACTGTCCATCGCCATCGGGACGTACATCTCGAACATGGTCGTGCGCGGCTTGAATAGGCTGCTAGTGGACATAGACCTCGTTGCCAAAGGCGACCTGACCGTCGTGGCCGAGGCCGACTCGGCGGACGAGATAGGCACCATAACCGGTTCCTTGGGCCACATGATTGGAGAGCTAAAGAGGATAGTTTCGGGCGTCAACCAGGGCGTGGAAGGCGTGGCCAGCGGCGCCACCCAGCTTTCCGCGGCGGCGGAGCAGATGTCCTCCACCACGGAGCACATTGCGAAGAGCGCCGATACCCAGAGGGCCGAAGCGGAGGGCATGGCCGCCGCGATGACGGAGCTGTCCGCGTCCATAGACGAGGTGAGCCACAGCGCCACCGAGTCGCTGACCCAGCTCGACATAGCACTGGAGGCCACAAACCAGGGCAACGAAGCAGGGGAGGCAACCAAAAGCGCCATGGCCGAGATCACCCTGACCACGGGCAAGATAGCCGCCGCCATCGGCGTCATCCAAGAGATAGCCAACCAGACCAACCTGCTTTCGCTCAACGCCGCGATAGAGGCCGCCAAGGCCGGCGAGCAGGGCAAGGGCTTCGCGGTGGTGGCGGAAGAGGTGCGGAAGCTGGCCGAGCGCAGCGCCACGTCGGCCAAGGAGATAGCCCAGCACAACATAGAGGCCAGAAACTCCGTCGAGCACGGCGTGGAGATGGTTGGCACCACGGTGCAGATACTGGAGAAGATCCACACCAGCCTAGACAAGTTCGCCACCCAGACCCGTGCCTCAGTTACGGCCACCAGGGAGCAGGCCAAGGTGGGCAACGAAGTGGCCGCCCAAGTGGAGACCAGCGTGAAAGAGTCCACGTCCATAGCCTCTGCCACGCACGAGATGGCCTCCACCACCCACGAGGTGTCGCGCACCGCGTCGGACATGGCCGACCTGGCCCACCAGCTACAAAAGCAGGTTCACATGTTCAAGCTGGCATGAGGCATAATAGCAACATGGCAGACAGGCCCCAAGCTGACGCAAGGTTCAAGCAAAACTTATTTCAGATCATCGTTAACGATGCGGCAATCGCCTATACCATCATAGACAAGTCGTTCAGGGTGGTGTTCGTGAATGACTACTACCTGCAGAGCAGAAAGCGGGACAGGCATTTCCCGCCTGGCTCCAAGTGCTACGACATAACCAACGGCGGCCAGCCCTGCGAGAACTGCGTAGTGAGGGACGTGTTTGAGAAGGGCGAGCCCTGCACGATTCCCCGGAAGGACATCCTGACGGATGGGTCGCACACGTACTCGGAGGATCTCGCTGTTCCGATTAGGGATCCCAAAACTGGCTCAATAGAGTACGTACTCGAGATAGTGATAGACAGGACGGCGGAGATAGACATGCGTGAGCGAGACTTCGCCGTCTTCCGTCAGATTATCAACTCCCTAATGAGGCTGCTGGAGGAGAAGGACTACGCCACCTGCCAGCACTCCAGGCACGTCAGCACCATCAGCGCGAAGCTGACGCGGTACCTTGGCCTCGGGCCGGTTGCTGTGTTTAATGCCACATTGGGCGGCCTGCTGCACGACTTGGGCAAGCTCTACATACCGGACGCCGTGCTGAACAAGATGGGCAAGCTGGACGACGGGGAATACGCCGTCATCAAGGAGCATCCCGAGTTCACGTGGGTGGTCATGTCCGGGCTGTCAACATTCAAGCCGCTGAGGGACGTGGCCATAGCGCACCACGAGAGGTGGGACGGCAAGGGCTACCCCAAGGGCATCGCCGGGGAGGACATCCCCATCGAGGCCAGGGTTACGGCCATCGCGGACACTTACGATGCCATGACGTCCGACAGGCCATACCGCTCAGGCGTGTCGCACGAAGCGGCGATGGCCGAGATCAAAAGCGTGGCGGGTACGCAGCTTGACCCGCACTTGGTGGAAAAGTTCATAAGCATGGTCGAGGAACACGGTTACGACAGGAAATCGCTAGTCGAGGATTACGATGACTATGGAGAATTGGCGGCGACAGCCATGGACAATGTGGAGGCACCCTTTGCCGATGAATTTGTAATATACATTCATCAGTCATACATAGGTGCAGGCAAAACCAGCGAGCCCCCGCCTAATGCCCCGATAGCCATGAGGCATGGCGGAGATGCCGACATAGCCCTTGGCGGACTAGACGAATCAACGAAAAACCTGCTCGCCTCCGATGAGTTCATAGACTCGGTGCTCAACCACACCCCGGTCTTCTACACCCTGATCGACGACGCCTACAACATCCTCTATACGTCCGACAACTACGCGGCCGCTTTGGGCAAAACGCAGGGCGAGCTGCTGGCTGGCAAGTGCTTCCAAATGGCCGGCCAAAAAGACCTGTGCTTCAAGAAGAAGGGCGGCATGGCCCTCTGCCCTGTGGCCAGGGCCTTCACCACCGGCGAAAAGCAGTATTCACTCCTTGAGAGGGGCACCCCCGGCAATCGGCTCTACTTCGACCATTACGCCATACCCACCGAGATAGAGGGCCCCGATGGCACAAAGACCAAGTGCTGCCTAGAGATAAGGTTCGACAGGAGCAGGGAGAAGAATCGCCACCAGGCATTCGATCAGGACATAAGGCATCTGGTGGGGAAGATGCGCGACATGGTAGAGGAGATACTCCCTGACGTTTCCGCCAACGCCCACCACATACTCCACGAGGTCTATCGCTTCTGCGACTATTTGGGCAACATCAAGGTCGGCTCATTCGAGCCTTTCCGCGACAAGAGCAGGAACGCCTCCGTGAAAACCCCATTTACGCAAAATCAGTGAAAGTGCCGCAAAAATGGACAATACATCACCGACCAAACCCTCCAACGAAGCGCAAGCCCTCCCCGCGCCAGTGAGCCTCGACGCCTATGTCAGTGCGCTGCACAAAGCGCTTGAAGTGTTTATTTCCTACACAGAGCGCTCATTTGACGACGTAATGTCAAACGGTCTGGAAACAATCGCGGACGTGGCGGACATAGACAGGTTCCTCGTTTACAGGGTCTGGGCAAAAGAGCGCAACAGTGCCGGAGAAATCTACCGCTGGGACAGGACCGAAGGCGGGACTAGGCCCGTTGACGAGGGGCTGAGGGAATTGCCAGTCACAGTGGCATTGAAGCGCTGGGTCGCAGTAATGATGAAAGACACTTGCGTGTCCCTGCGGCGCAGCGAGTTCTCGGAGGAGGAGGCCGCCTTTCTGAGCCCGCGCGGCGTGATGTCCATCCTGATAGTGCCGGTTTTCACGGAGGGCGACCTGTGGGGGGTCGTCACCTTTCACGACAGCAGAAACGAGCGGCATTTTGACGAAGGCTGCACCGCGCTGCTGCGCTCGGTCGCCCGCCTGTGCGTCTCCACGATCATAAGGGACGAAAAGACAAAGAGCCTTGAACTGGCGATGGAATCCCTCAAGCGCCGCGAAATGATGACTAACGCGCTCAACATAGCTTCAATTATATTCCTTTCCGAGAGCGAGAAAAAATTTGCCGACATGATGCACAGAGGCGTCAGCCTGATCGCCGATGTGGCGGACATTGACAGGGTGATCCTCTACCGCAACCATGCGATACATGAAAAAATGTATAGTTCCCAAGTCTATCGGTGGACCAAGGAAGAAGGCGGAAGCACTGAATTGGTGGAAGCCCTTACGAATATTCTATTCGCGGAGCTGCTGCCAAACTGGGAGGCATATTTCGCAAAGAGCAATACCGTAAACAGTCCCTCAAGATTGGTGGATGACCCCGAAAGGGCCACTCTGCTGAAGTTCGGGATCCTGTCGGCAGCGGTCATAGCCATATACATCAACAACAGCTTCTGGGGCTTCGCTCTCTTTGGGGACACGCGCAGAGAGCGCTATTTCGAGGATGATGTCGTGGGAATGCTGCGCTCGGCGGCGTTCCTGTTCGCCAACGCCTTTATCCGCGCCGAAGTGGACTATGACGCGCTTACAGGTATCTACAACAGGCAGTACTTCGACCAGAACATGAAAAGCATCATAAAGTTCCACTCCCGCGCTGGAGACCAACTAAGCCTGATGGTGATAGACATTGACTTTTTTAAGCAATACAATGACACACACGGCCACATCGAAGGCGACAAGTGCATCAAGGCTGTCGCGCAGGCCCTAGCCCAGTGCCTAAAGCGGGAGGACGACTTTGTGGCGAGATACGGCGGCGACGAATTTGTGGTTGTGCTGCCCAACACCTCCGACATCGGCGCGATAATGATGGCCAACAAAATGCTGGACGAAATACGGAACTGCAATTTGCCGCATGAAAAAAACGAAGCGGCGGATCATGTGACCATTTCCATAGGTGTCACGACTGCCAAGGTGCTGCACACAGACACAGCCGACGACTTTGTAAAAATAGCCGACAAAATGCTCTATGAGTCCAAGAGAAACGGGCGCAACCAGTGTTCGTTTGGCGTCAAGCCGGGTTAATCTTCTGATTTCAACTCCAAATAGGATCTGCTTTGATTCTATCTAGAGTTGGAATTATAGCCCTTCCCGTAGGGAATTGCACGGAGTGCATAGGCTGCGCCGAGAGTGAAGCGAGCCGCCTAGTGGAACGCTGGAACTACCGTTGAAGCCCAAACCCGCTCGCCGCAATGGGTTAACCGCACCTCCACAAGGCGGAGAGCGGAACGGAAAGCGCAGCCGTATCTATGAGCATCAGAGCGAATAAATAGGGGAAACGCTATAATGGTTTTTCTTGAATCTGAGATCCCAAGTCAACTGGATAATTCCCAATCATTTTGGCTTTGCCACCAGCGCCCTCTCCAACTGCCAAGCTGGGGCGGCGATTTTTTGCAGTGCGCGGGCAACGGCCTCGCGGCTAGACCCCAACTGGGCGGCCCACTGACTTAGGGGCACTTCCCCGCCTTCTGCGCAACTCTCTGTCCATTCGTCCCAAAGGTGTTGCAGCTTGGCAAGGTCTGGCTCCTGCCTGTCCCGCCAGTTGCGCTCTTGGGGGCGCTGCGGCTCATAGAACTTTGCGCTGGCCAGTTTTTCTGGCAAGAAGCGCTGCTCTCTTTCGTAATCGCCGTGGCTGTAAAAATATCCAGTGCCATGCCCTCTGGCCCTGCTGGTGAATGTGTGGGAATCCCTGAGGGATTCTGGCATTGGCTCGTCCGGCGCTTCTAGGGCGGAAGTGATGGCATTGATGGTGGCATTTGACTTTGGCGCGTTGGCAACGTAGATGACCGCCTGGGCAATGGGTATCCTGGCTTCCGGCCAGCCTATGCGCTCCACTGCGCGACTGACGCATTCGGCCAAGATGAACGCCTGGGGGTCGGCGTTGCCAACGTCCTCGGCCGCTGTGACCATCAGCCGCCTAGCGATGAAACGTGGATCCTCGCCGCCCATGATCATCCTAGAGAGGTAGTATAGGGCTGCGTCCGCATCCGACCCGCGCAGGCTCTTCTGGAAAGCCGATGCTAGGTCATAATGGCCATCCGCCCTGTCGAATAGCACCCTTCCGCCCAGCACTTGGCGCAGCGCGTCTAGGTTGCGGCCGTCCTCTGGCATGCCCGCATAGGTCTCCAGCCCCGCCAGCGCTGCCCGCAGGTCGCCCCCGGCCCATTGCGACAAGTAGTCAAGGATTTCTTCGCCGATTGGCTGCCCTTGGTAGTATTTTTCGCAGGCGCGGCCAAGCACTTTTATGATGTCAGGTGGCTCCAGCGCGTTTAGGGGGATCAACTGGCATCGGCTTCGCAGAGCTGGGTTCAGATAAAACGCTGGATTCTCTGTAGTGGCGCCGATGACCACCACTTCCCCTTTTTCCAAAAATGGCAGCAGCAGATCCTGCTGCGAGCGGTTGTACCTGTGGATTTCATCTAGGAATAGGACTGGAGCCAAGCCTCGAAACAAGGGTGAGTTGCCATTTTCGAGCAGGAACTTTTTTATGTCTGCCGCCGAGCCAGTGATCCCAGAAAACTCCAGAAACCCACGGCCTGATGCAGTGGCCAGTAATCTGGCTATGGTGGTCTTGCCTGTGCCTGGCGGCCCCCACATCACCATCGAGGGTAGGCGGCCGGAGACTGTCAACCTTGACAAAATCCCACCCTGCCCAAGCAGGTGCGGCTGCCCCACTACGTCCGCCATGCTTGATGGGCGCATCCTCTCGGCCAGTGGAATCGCATCTGTGTTCATCGTATTCATCGTGTTGGTCATACTCACCGGCCATCCGCGCATGGCAGCGTCCGCACATTTTTAGGTTACGCCAGCATTCCACTGTTGACAATCAACCACCTTCTTGCGGCAATTACTCCGCTTGGCCTAGTGGTATTATGTGGAATACCTTTGGAGTGCGGTGCATGTCTATTTACGTGAAAATAATACCTTTGATACTTATAGGCGTACTGCTCAATGCCTCTGCCCAGATCTGCATGAAAAAAGCCGTTGGCACGGCGGGCATGGAGTGGAGCATTCCGGCCCTTTTTAAGCTTTTCACCCACCCATGGATGATTGCCTGCATGGGCTGCTACGCACTGAGCATCTTGCTTTGGGCGTGGACCATCAAGCAAGTGCCCCTCACCTTCGCCTTCCCTTTTTCTGCGCTGGGCTTTATCTGCGTCGCGCTGATGGCCAAGCTACTGCTCGGCGAGGCCATTCCCAAGATGCGCTGGGCCGCGTACGCGGTGATAATACTCGGTGTGTGCCTGCAGGCTTTTACGGGCGAAACAAAGACAGATGCTTCGGCCCCGATAGCCACCGATGACGCAGGGGATTAGGCCGCAGATATATCGGCAATCGCTTCCTCTATCTCCTTTGCGGCGTCTTCAACTTCTTTTTCCATTCTCGCCGCTTCTTCCTGGTTCTCTTGCTCGTTGCCGCCTAGCGGATTCTTTCGCTTTAGTGTGGCACGCGCCATTGACACGATGGCCCTAAGCCAGCCGATGATTTCTTCTTTGTTTGCGTCCACGCCACTGTTGCGGGCTTCTTTTGCCTTGAGAGCCAATTCCTCTGCTGTTTTTTTCAAGTCATCGTCATGTTTTTGTTTTTCTGAATCGCTTTGTTCTTCTTGCTCTTCTTGTTTTTCGGCCTCTTTTTGCGCCTTTTCGGCCTCGGCGGCGGCTTTTTCTGGGCTTGCCTCTGGCCCTGCTTCCTCCGCCTCGTCTGGTGCTTCTTCCGCGTCTGTCGCTTCTTTAGCTCCCGCCGCTACTTCTGCATCTGCGGCGCTTTCTGTGCTTTCCGTTTCTTTGTCTTTCGATTCTTCGCCCCCGGCAATGTTTAAGCTTGGGGCGGACTCACCGCCGCCGGAACCGCCGGATTCCGACAACGCCTTATACGCGGCGGCAAGTTCTTTGGCCAAGCTTGCCGCTTCCTTGGCTATATGCACAGCGGCGCGCTTGTCGCCCATAAGAAAGGCCGCCCTCATCCTTTCCACCAATATTTTCAGGCGATCTTTGAGTTCGCTTATTCTCTGGGCCGCAGCCTGTTTTTTGGACGCTTTTCTGGCTTCTGCAAACTGCTTGGCCTGGGCCTGGGTGGCGTCAATTTTTTCTTGGACCCTCCTCCTTTTTTCGTCCTCTGCTGCCTTGTCCTCCAGCATTTTTTTTGCTTCAACGCTCAAAGAGAGCATCAACGGCTCTGACATCCTGCCTTTCGCAGAAGGGGCCGAAAGTGCGGAAAGCCCTGCTGAATCAGTGGCTTTAGACGATTTATTTTTAGACGAAAGCGCAGCATAGGCCTGCTGGCCTATCTTTATTGACAAAGAAACTTTGTTCGACATCTGCGCTCCGATGAAACATACCGAATGGTATATTTTCTTTATCGGCATGATGGGGAGCAAAGTTTATACCAAAATCACTCATCGCCGCAAATTGACAACCGGCCATTACCAAAGGACAATTGCAGATGCGCCGTAGGGCGCAGCCACCCTAATTTAAGGTTTGCCATGAGCTGCACATCAGGTCGGCCAGCAAAAGGCGGTACGCTATGAATAGCGAGCCAAGGGCATTTTTGGCCCTGCTGGGCAAAAATTTGGGGGATTGGGCAAAAAGCATGCACGCAAAGATATTTCTTGCAATGGCCATGCTCACCTGCTTCCTCACCATTGCCGCCGCCATCTCTGTAGTCAGCGTTTTCAGGCGCTCCATAGAGTCCTACAGCAAAGACGTCGCCATGAGGACTGCGCTGGGCGTAGCCGAAGAGATCAGGCGCATAGACCCAAGCCTCAAATACCGCAGGGAAACGGCTGAAATGCTGGCCGCTTGGACCAACCCCGAAAGCGTCCACCAGATTGACCTGCTGCGGGCATCCAACGCAGAGGGCGAAAGCTATATTGAAGTATGGGCCACTTCCAAGGACAGGCCAGAAGAAGTGCAAAAGGACGATTCTGAAATCCTCCAGGCGATGGAGTCCAATCGAGAAAACTCCGAACTGCTGATGACCTCCGCAGGCAAACCAATGTGGCGGATATACGTCCCCATAGCGGACAACTGGACTGAAAAACCAAAGGCCTTATTAAGGGCGTATTGCAATCTGGACAGATGGAGCGCTGTCTGGAACAAAACCATTTCGCTGACCATGAAGACCATCCCATTTGTATTGCTGGTCGAATTTGCGCTGCTTTGGGCCCTCACGTCCCACTTGGTCAGCCGCCCCATGAAAAAGATACTGGGCGCGATGAAACTCTTGGGCGAAGGGGACATATCGGCAAGGGCCAATTTGCGCGGCCAAGGAGAGCTGGAGCAAATCGCTGGGCATTTCGACGACATGGCCGCAGAGCTGCAAAAAATCAGCCATGAGCGAGAGGCCCTACTAAATGAAATCAAGGACTTCAACGCAACCTTGCAGCAGCGCGTCGAGTCCGCACTTTCTGAAGTGCAGGCAAAGAATGACGAACTAGAACGCCTGATGGGGCGCATCTCTTTGCTTAGAGAGGAATTGAGCCAGCAGGAGAGGCTGGCGGTGGCGGGCCAGTTGACGGCCGCTTTCGCCCATGAAGTTGGCACACCGCTCAACTTGGTCAGCGGCCACATTCAGATTCTTCAGGGCGAGACTGGAATAGGCTCCCAGCAAAAAGAAAGGCTGGACACGGTCATGGCCCAAATAGGGCGGGTCGGTGAAATCGTCAGGAAGCTTACCGGCATGACGCGTCCACTGGAACCCAAAAAGGAGCGCGTGGAATTCATATCGGCGCTAAACGAGCTTCAACGGCTGTGGGCCCCCGCGCTCTCCGCTCGCGGTGCCCAGTTTAAGGCGCATCTCCCAAGCGTCTGCACGTTATTTGTTGACCGAAAACAGCTAGATCAGCTCTTCATCAATTTGGTGAATAACTCGCTGGATGCCATGCCCAGCGGCGGCGAGATAGCCCTGCAAGCCAACTTGGCCGAGCTTAGTGGATTATACGAATTCGCGCTCTCCGACACGGGCTCCGGGGTTCCTCCCGGCATCATCGGCAAGGCGTTCAAACCCTTGGTCACGACCAAGCCAGAAGGCATGGGTACGGGACTTGGCCTTTCTATATGCCGCGAGATAGTGAGGGCGCACGGAGGGGAAATCAGCCTCGAAAGCGAAGAGGGGCGCGGAACTACAGTGAAGTTCTCGCTTCCGGCGGGGTGACTGTCAACTGACGTGGAACACAGTTAAACACCCTCTTCGCCAGACCCTTCAAGCGCCAGCGGCGCTTGTTCGCCATTGCCCTTTGGGTCCTCGCTCTCCATTTTTTTGCCCCCGCCACCGTCAATTTTTTTTGTCACAACATCAATCAAGCCAGCGGCCTCATCGTATTCGCCAACAAGGATATGCATCAGCATTTCTCGGACGGAGTCTCCAATTCCTTCGCTCTGCACAAAGGGCTGTAATTTTTTCACCGCCTCTTTGATAGCGGATGGGTCTAAGTTGTCAATCGCAGCCTTCAGCGCCGCCAATTCGGTTTTTATCTCCGCTGCGGCTGCTACAGTGCCGTTGGATCTATTGCTATGAGCCTCTAGGGCCTTGGCTATATTTACTAGCATCGTTTCCAAATCGGAAATGAATGTGCCATTTTGGCTTTGGATGTACTTCAGATCATTTGTCCGCCCCGCATTCTCAAGATTTTTTGCCGTCATGGAAAGATTCAGAGCGCCGATATTTGTCAGCGCGCTCTTCAATGCGTGTACGCAGATCACATACATGGAAATATCATCGGCGTTCAATGCTTTTTTGATTTCAGCCGATTTTTCTTTACCGTCTTGCAAGAATATCCCCAAGGTCTGCAAGTATTTTGTTGGTTCCCCGCCGACCCTTGCGATGCCTATTCTAGTGTCGATTCCTTCGATTTCGATGACTGCCGAGCTTCTGCGGTGCTTGGTTTTTAGCAATGTCTTTCTCTGCTTTTCCAGCGGGATCCATCTTGCCAAAATAACATCTAGCTTTGCCATCTCAATAGGTTTGGACAGGAAATCGTTGAAGCCATTCTTTAAGAACATATCCTTAGCCCCGACCACAGCATTTGCAGTCAGCGCCACGATTGGGAGGCTGTTGAAGTACGGGTTGTCCGAACCCATTGCCCTGATTCGCGCTGTCGCCTCAACGCCGTTCATTCCGGGCATCATGTGGTCCATCAAGATCAAGTCGTATTTCTTGGACACAATCGCCTGAATGGCTTCGGCCCCGCTCTTGGCAAGATCAACGTTTATTTCGTAAAGGGCCAACAGCCCCTTGGCTACATGCAGGTTTGTTGAGACATCGTCCACGATGAGCACGGCGGCCCCATGCGCTGTAAAGCTGGCCAGCGACCCTGTGTCCTCTTTGTAGGCAGAGGCCGCACCTTTCCCGTTTAGGATGTTTGCCACCGAGATGGAGTGCAGCGGCATTGATAGAATCTGCAAGCTCTCTTCGACTACGACCTCGCCAAATCTGGACATCAGCACCAGCTGCGACCCAGCGTTAGAGGAAGGAATTATGCCCTTTACATCCTCGTATGCGTCCGATGCAACGAAAATAAATGGATATTCGCGGGAATCTAATTTTTCCTTCAATTGCCGTTTTGAGGAAACCAACGTGCAGGGCACTTGCAGGCTCCTCAAGGCATAGGCAACGGAATCCGCGTACTGTTCGTCTGCTTCATATACGAGCGTGTGCTTTTCGCGGTAGTCTTGGACCACCGCCAGCCTATCAGGTTTGTTTATGCCTTGGGAGATTTTCAATGTGAATGTACTTCCCACACCATACTGCGACTCCACCGAAATGTCTCCACCCATAGCGACTGCAAGGCTCTTTGATATAGGGAGTCCAAGCCCCGTGCCTTCTATGTACTTGTTTTTGTCTGCGTCAACTTGGATAAAGCTGTCAAAAATTTTGCTCAGGTTGTCCTTGTGGATGCCGCGGCCCGTGTCCTTCACTCCTATGGTGAACTCGACAGTCTCGTCGCTGATTATTTTTCCGGCGATGGTGAATGTCACGCTTCCGCGCTCTGTGTACTTGAACGCATTGCTCAAAAGGTTCAGCAATACCTGCCTCAACCTAATTTGGTCGCCTATCAGCTCGTTGGGGATGCGGCTGTCAATCTTCACGATGAACTTTATGTTTGATTCAAATGCGCGCATTCGGATGATGCTGATCACGTCGTTGACCAGTGACGAAAAAGAGTATTTTCTGTTGATGATTTCCAGCTTGCCCGTTTCAATTTTTGAAAAATCCAAAATGTCGTTGATGATGGACAACAGGTCGGCACCAGCTTGCTTGATTGTTAGCACATACTCTCTGGCGGAGCCTGGCAGGTTCTCGCGCATTGCCAGCTCTGCCATGCCCGTGATCGCGTTCATCGGAGTCCTTATCTCATGGCTCATCTTGGCGAGGAAGTCGCTTTTGGCGCGCACGGAGGCCTCGGCCTTTTCCTTTTCGTACTTGGCGGCCATGGCCTCTTCCTTGGCCTTTTGCACCTCTGCCACTTGATCTATGGCCCTCAGCACATTTTTGGAAAATTGGGCGATGTCGTCCGGGTTCTGGAACGCGGAAGGTATTGTCTGTTCGCCAAGATTGCTCTTGGCGAGCCCATCGGCCGCCCTGCCCAGCTCTTCCAGCGGGGAGGTTATGGACTTACTGGTGAAATTGAGGAGCATCCACGAAGCGACCACCGCCAAGGCGGCTATCCCAAGAACCATGATGAAGGTCAGGTTTGCGGTCTTATGGTTTTTGATCGCGTTTTCCCTAGAGTTTGTAATATTTTTGTCTATTGCCAGATCAGTGACAAAAACGACTGCGCTATAGGCAAGATTAAAATCCTGATATGGCTTAAGGGCTGCTGCCAAGTTTTTAGCCCTGAGCGAATCAATGACAATTCTGATGTTTTTTATGTAAAGATTTTCAAAAATAATTTTTAAATTTTGCATGTCTTGTCTTTCGCCGGGCGTAAAGATGCTTTCGAATTGATCTTGGCGCGAATAGTATCTTTCAATGCTGTTATTCAGTGCTGCCAGTTGCTCGTTCAACACTTTTTCCAACTCGGGCGATAGATTGAAGTCATTCACTGAAACTAAGCTGTTGATGGTGGAGTGAAGGCTTGCATTAGTGGCGCGAATATTTTTTAATGTTTCAACATTATTGATAGTAATGTTTTCGTTTTGTTGAATTTGAAAAAGTCCGAATAATCCACCTATGCCTGGCAGAAAACAAAAAAGCATCATTACCAAAAATGTGATACGCAATTGAACTCTGATATTGGAAATACGCATCTGTCCCTCCATCAACTCTTTGAATTTTCGGGATTCGAAAGGATTTTTTGGCTGATCTCATTTACGGCAGAGATAAGTTCCTCCTTATTGGTTCCCCCTGCCAATTTTATCGCGTCCACTAACATTAGGACACATTCGCAGGCGTTTGACGCGGTGGAGGGAGGCCCATAGCCAAAATTGATATAGTAGGTGTCGCTCAGGTCTTTCATTGCAGGGTGTCCCTTGTAGTATTCCCTCCGTGCGGCCATCTGCTGCGGTGAGAGGTTTTGCACCAGCAACGGCAGGCCGTCGTTTTTTGCTTTTTCAGACATCAAGGTCGCAATCGCGCCTATCGGCGGGCTGATAAGGGCCACCACGCCATTGTTTTTGTGTTCATCGTACCTTTGCAATGCGATTTCTGGGTTCCCCTTGCCATCGAGGATGATCAAGTCAAGTTGCTTGCCCAAAACTCCACCGTCCTTGTTTATCGCCTGCTTGGCGATGAGCGTGCCAAATGCGGAATGGATTCCCCATGTCAAAGATTCGGAGCCTACAACGCTGAAATCGTTGCTTATCGGAAAAATGGCTCCTATGGTAATAAGCTCTTCTTCCTCATTCCCAAAAAAATGGCAACCAACTGAGGCGACGACCAAAACTAGCGTTGCAACGGCCTTAGTATGCCTAACCAGCCTGTTCAACGCCCGCACGATTCTCAACACTATGCTCTCCTTTTGCTGGGGCCGGATCACAATTCGTCCAACACGCTTTTGAACACTTCGATCAGGGCAGGGTCGAATTGGGTGCCGCTGCCGTCCAAAATCATCATAACCGCTTTTTCTTTGGGGAATGGTTCTTTGTAGGGCCTCTCGGACACCAACGCATCGTACACATCTACGATGGCCAACATCCTGCCCAGCAGAGGGATGCTCTCGCCCTTCAGCCTGTTTGGGTAGCCCTGCCCATCCCATCTCTCGTGGTGGGAGGCCGCAAATATTTTCGCGTATTTCAAAAAGTCCTGCTCCGACGTTGCCTCTTCTATATCCGATATGATCTGGGCGCCTATGCTGGCGTGTTTCTTGATTTCTTCAAATTCTTCGGGGGTCAGCCTTCCAGGTTTTTGCAGGATACTATCCCTTATCTGAATCTTGCCGATGTCGTGCAGTTGCGAAGAGCGCAACAAAAGATCCACGTCCCACCTAGAGGACTCCCTTTCATAGACCCCCATTTTTTTCATGCCGTGGATCAAGATGCCCAAATAGTGCTGCACCCTCTCTACATGGTCGCCCGTGGTGCCGTCGCGCCGCTCCACTAGGTTGGCCACCGTTTTCAATAGCCCGTCTTGGAGCTCGATGATGGCCCTAGTCTTTTCCTCAACCAATTCCTTCAATTTTTGGTTGAACTCGGCCAGCTCATTACTCCGCGAAAGCGCCAAGAGATGAACTTCCAGCCTCTTTCGCAGTAGTGGGGGGAAAAAGGGCTTTGTTATGTAGTCTATGGCGCCCAGCGAAAAGCCTTCGTACTCGCTCTCGCCGTCGGTTTTTGCCGTCAGAAAAATGACCGGTATCTGCTCTGTCTCCCCCTTTTCTTTTAGCTGCTTGATCACGTCGTATCCGTTCATGTCGGGCATCTCAACGTCCAGCAGGATCAAGTCGGGGATGTTCCTCTCCAAAACTTTCAGCAGCTTTTGGCCCGAGTTTAGCGTCAGCACGTCATAGTACCCGTCGAGCGCACTGGCCCCAACCGCCAAATTAGTTGCGTCATCGTCCACCATGAATACTGTTTGTCTGTCCTTGCCCATCGCTCTATCCAGTCGCTGATGTTGTTAATCCAAATGCACTTGGCTCTGCTGAACAAGTCATTATGGACAGCCTTGGGGAACTCATGCCCCCCCACAATTAAATTATCCGCCAAACATCACAAGAATTGCAAAAAATTACATTTGTGCCACTATTTGCCAGCAAAGGCCAAATGGCTGATATTGATGACACATATTGACGCATATTGTTGATGTGGGCAAATGAACGACAAAATTGTCACTTTCCCGGCCCCAGAGGACATTCCTGCATGGCAACTTGCAGGGCCTCCCTGATAGCCCAAAGGGCTTTCTCCAAATCCGCCGCCGTGTGCCTAGCGCTGATGTACCAGTGGTGGTAGGGCTGGATGAACAGCCCCCTGCGGATGGCCTGGGTGTAGAACTTTTCCCTGCGCTCTTTGTACTGATCATCAACCTTGTCGAAGGTCAGGTATGGCATGGGGGGAATGCCGCTGACCGTGGCCGGTGCCCCCGCCTCTTTAACTATTTCTTCTAAGGCCCGCAGAAATGCCTCCCCCTTTTCCCAGACTATGTCAATGACTTTGTCGCGCTGTAAGATTTCTAAGCACTTCATGGCTGCTGCCATCTCTAGGCTGTTGGGGAAAAAGGTCGAGCTGACAAACACCTTTTTTTCGCACACGTCCATGAACTTGGCCCTGCCCACCACCGCGCTTATTGGGTAGCCGTTGGCCATCGCCTTGCCGAATGTGCTTAGGTCGGGGGTTACGCCGTAGTGCGCTTGGGCGCCTCCGAGGGCCACGCGGAACCCCGAGCGTATTTCGTCAAAAATGAGCAGCGCCCCATGCTTGTCGGCCAAGGCGCGCACGGACTGCAAATAGCCTGGTGGTGGCGCCATGACAGGCTTAGCCAAAGGATGCCCGACCGGCGTTATGATAATCCCCGCCACGTCGCCCTTGTGGGCGTCCAGTTTTGCCTCTAGTTCGGCAAGGTCACCATACTCGAATTCAACGGTCAGGTCTTGGACACACTTAGGCACTCCGCCGTGCACCTCGACGGCCCAGTCGTGCCAGCCGTGGTAGCCGCACCTGAATATGGTGTTTCTGTCGGTGCATCCGCGGGCGATCCTCACGGCGACGCTGGTGGCGTCCGACCCAGTTTTTACCAAGATCACCTTTTCTGCGCTAGGGATCAGGTCTATCAGCTTTTGCTCCAGCTCGTTTTGTATTGGCTGCACCAAGGAAAAGCAAAAGCCTTTTGCCAACTGGCGTATCACTGCATCGTTTATCTCGCCCTCGTCGTAGCCCAAGATGATGGGCCCATAGGCGCAAAGCATGTCAATGTAGTCGTTTCCGTCAACGTCTATGATGTGCCCGCCATAGCCGCGCTCCAAAAATATTGGGTATTCGCCCGGTATGAAATTGTACGGGCGGCGTATCCCCATCATGCCGCCAGGGGACAGCTTTTGGGCTTCTTCGTACATCTGCATTGACTTGCTAAGGTTCAGCTTGGGCGCGGACTGTGGCATGGATGCCCTCCAGTGTGAACTAGCGGTGCTAAAAGGTGAAGCTATTGAAATCTAGGCCAGTTTCAGACAAATTTTTCTTCAAAGAACTTTCGCAGACCCTCGTGTTCCCTCAATTCGGCGAGCGTTATTTCGGCATGATCCTTTGAGTAGCCGTTGCCCACGATCATCAGTACGTCTTTGCCCACGCCCTCTGCCCCAAGGGCCGCCTTGCAGAAATCGGTGGCCATGCTGAAAAAATAGACCGTGCCATCCTGTCGGCACGGCAGTATCGTTGCCATTTCGGTGTTGGGCACGTTCACGCAGTTGAACACTAGGTCATACTCCTTGCCGCCGTTGGCCGCAAGAGCTTTGTTCAGCAATGCCATCGGATTGCCCGCGCTCTCGGCGATAACGTCATGACAGAGTTTCAACGACCTGAGGACCGCTTCTTTGGCTGGCGAGTGGATGTGTGCCACCACCCTGCCCGTTGGGCCCACGCGCTTCATGGCTTCGTACGCCACCAGCATGCCGGATTTTCCGCTGCCGCCCAAGATCAAGACGCTTTGCCCCGGCTTGACCAGCCTAGCGGCCTGGGCGGGTGCGCCCGCAACGTCAAGCGCCGCCAAGGCCAGGCCCTCGTCCATATCGGTGGGCAGCTTGGCATATACCCCCGACTCGAACAAAATGGCCTGCCCGTCTATCTCCACCCTTTCAATTTCCATGCGGATGTTGTTTATTTTGTTGATCTTCAGCGGGGTCAGGCTAAGGGACACGAGTGACGCCACCTTGTCGCCCACTTTAATATCTCTGTCCTTCAGCGCACTGCCTATCTTGGCCACCTTACCTATGAACATGCCCCCCGATCCTGTCACGGGGTTCTGCATCTTGCCGCGCTGCGAAACGATGCTCAAAATTTGTTCCCCAATCTTTTTCGGGTCGCCGCCATTGGCATCTTTAAGTTGGGTGAAGCTGGCGGAGTCAATATTGAGAGCTATCACGTCCAGCAATATCTCGTTGTCGTACAGCTTGGACATATCGTTGTCCAGCTTCTGAGCCGGCTGCGGCAGCCCGCCGGAAGGTTCTATCACTCTGTGGGAACCGTACTTGCACCCTAGCGCCATTTGGAGCCTCCTTATTATCAATACTAATATTGTTCCACACGATGGCCGCTGAGGTCAACATGGCCCCTAGCGCAAAGCTGCAACCTAGCCCCTTTAGTTAAGCGGGGCGGAAAGGCATCCTCCGGGCGGGAACAACCGGAGGAGCGATTTTTCTGGCGGGGCTGACGGGACTCGAACCCGCGACCTATGGCGTGACAGGCCATCACTCTAACCAACTGAGCTACAGCCCCCAAAGACTTCAAAGCTAAATTTTCAAACGGTGGTGGGCGATGACGGACTCGAACCGCCGACATGTTGCGTGTAAAGCAACCGCTCTACCGGCTGAGCTAATCGCCCGCATCGCAGGATGACTATGTTCTCAACAGAAACGCGCAATGTCAAGCAAAAAAACCATCTCCGGCCGGATGGCGGCTGTTTGGTTCAGCGACCGCGTCCAGCTCGGTTTATGCGAAAAAAGTCAAGGAATTGCCAAAGCGGGATAATTTTTTTCACCAACTTGCTTTACAAACGGCTAAAATATCTTTAGTGCCAAGACTCAAAGCGCTGCTTTTTGGTCTTGCGCCGAATGTCCTACAATGAAACTTTCGGGGGCAACGTGGTGCCAAGCGTGCTAGTCAGCCTTAGAACAGCGATTCTGCTGGCCGGGGATGCGTCCGGCGGCGGCATTCTGGAATCCCTGCCAGACCCGATGAGGCCGACCCTGTTTGAAGTTGGGTTCGTCATCGTCCTTTTGGCCGTTTTGTATTTTTTTCTAAAGTCGGCCCTCTTCCGCCCATTGATGAGGGTAATGGACGACAGAGAAGCCGAAATCCTTGCTGGGGCCCAAGCCAAACTGGATGCTTCAAAGGCCATTGAGGCCCGCCAGGCGGACTATGCCGAAAAGCTGAAAGAACTTCGCACACAGGCATTTGAGCGCAGGAAGGCCCTAGCGTCGGCGGCTTCGGACGAAAAAACTAAGCTGATAGATAAAGCCCGACAAGAAGCGGCAGCAGTACGAAAAGACGCAACCGAGAAGCTGGCCGCCCAAAGGGAAGCAGCCAAATCAGAGCTTATTGCCCAAGTGGATGCACTGGCCGAAAGCATGGCGCATCATTTGCTAAGTCAGGCGTGAAAGATGCAGAAATTTTTTAGAAGTTTCCTTTTTTCGGCAGCCGCCATTGCGCTGGCTGCACTGCAGCCCCAAAGCCTAGCCGCCCAAGAGCTTGGCGCAACACAAACAGAAATTGCCTCTACCCAAGAAGCTGGCAACGCCGCAAAAAGCGATGCCCATGCCACAGCCGAAGGGCAGGAAGTTGGCGGCCATCACGAGGAACCCGTTTTCCTACTTGGGAAACAGTTAGGGCCAACCGCCCAATTCATGCTGAAACTGCTCAACGTCCTGATATTCTGCGGGCTGCTCTTTTGGATGCTCAAGGGCGTCCTTGGCGCCGCATTCAAGGCTAGGGCCAATGAGATAGAGACAAAGCTGGCCCAAAGCGAAAAAGACAGGGCAGAGGGCGAGGCGCAGATCCGCGAACTTGAAGCCAAGATGGCGGGGCTCCAAGCTGAACTGGGCGGCATCATGGCCAAGGCCGAAGCCGACGCTGAAGCCGAAAAGCAGCGCATACTGGAGGCCGCAAGGTTGGAGGCAGAACAAATACTCGCAACCGCCCACTCGGAGATAGAATACCAAAGGCGGCTGGCCGAAAAAGAGCTGCGCGGACTAATCGCCAACCTTGCCGTTGAGGGCGCCGAAAAGCGCATACAGCAGCAAATGCAGGGCGAAAACGTGGCGCGGGTTATGGATCTGGCCATAGAGCAAATTGGAGGTGCCGATTGAGCCAACTCTTAGTCGCGCAGAGATACGCCAAGGCATTGCTGCAAATAGGCGAGAAACAAAATACCGTCCAAGAATTGCAGCAGGAGCTTAATTCGGCAATCGGCCTTGTAAAGTCCCAGCCAGACCTTGAAAAACTATGCTTGCACCCCCTGATCCCCCCAAGCAAAAAGGCGGCCGTGTTCGATGAAATTTTGGCCCATGCCGGAGCCGGCGACACCATCAGGCGATTTTTTGTGGTTGTGGCAAAGGCGGCTAGGCTGAACTTGGTTTACGACTTGGCGACCGCCTTCAACGACCTTGTTGACGCGCACCAAGGGATCGTATCCGCAAAAGTCACTTCGGCGCAGCAGCTTTCGGAAGCGCAGACGCATAAGCTGGCCGAGTCCTTTTCTAAGGTCTCTGGCAAGAGGGTGCGCTTTTTCTTGCAGCAAGACCCAAATCTGTTGGGCGGCCTGAAAGTTCAGGTTGGCTCAACCATTTACGATGCTTCTCTAAAGGGCCGGCTACGCCTGCTCAAAGAGAAGCTGCTTTCAGCCTGATTAGGTCAGGCAATCAGGCGCATTAGGTATTTTGGTGTTTCAGTTGTTTTTGGAGGTATGAATGGACATTCGCGCGGAAGAAATTTCCCGCATCATCCGCAGCCAGATTGAGAGCTTCGATGCCCAAGTGGACATAAGCGAAATCGGCACCATCATCAGCGTCGGCGATGGCATCGCCCGCGCCCACGGACTTGAAAAAGCCATGGCGGGCGAATTGCTTGAGCTGCCCCACAACGTGATGGGCCTAGCCTTCAACCTTGAGGAAGACAATGTGGGGATCATCCTGCTCGGCGAGGCCCACCTCATCAAGGAAGGCGACACAGTCAAGCGCACGGGGCGCATCATGAGCATCCCGGTGGGCCCCAACTTTATTGGGCGAGTCATAAGCCCCCTTGGGCAGCCACTTGATGACAAAGGCCCCATCGAGGCGGCCACATTCTTCCCCATAGAGCGCATCGCCCCTTCGATAGTCGAGCGCAAGAGCGTCAACCAACCTGTGCAGACCGGGTTGAAGGCGATAGACGCGCTGATCCCCATTGGGCGCGGACAGCGCGAGTTGATAATTGGCGACAGGCAGACTGGAAAGACCGCCGTTGCCTTAGACACAATCATCAACCAAAAAGATTCTGGGATCATCTGCATATATGTGGCCATCGGGCAAAAGAGGTCAACTGTGATGCAGGTGGTCAAGGCCCTAGAAGAACATGGGGCCATGAAGCACACCATCATAGTAAGTGCCACAGCGTCTGAAGCCGCGCCAATGCTTTACTTGGCACCATTCGCCGGGGCCGCAATGGGCGAGTACTTTATGTGGCATGGCACAAATGGGCAGCCAGCGGGGAAAGACAACCCCGGCCAAAACGCACTTTGCATCTATGACGACCTTTCCAAACAGGCTGCCGCGTACCGCGAGATTTCGCTATTGATGAGACGACCCCCAGGGCGCGAGGCGTACCCAGGCGATGTGTTTTACCTTCACAGCCGCCTTCTCGAACGCGCCGCCAAGCTTAGCCCCGAAAGGGGAGGCGGCTCGATGACCGCCCTGCCGATAATCGAGACGCAGGCGGGCGACATCTCTGCGTACATCCCCACCAACGTCATCTCCATCACGGACGGCCAGCTATTCCTTGAGGCCGACTTGTTCAACTCAAACGTACGCCCGGCGATCAACGTCGGCATATCCGTCAGCCGCGTCGGCGGCGCCGCCCAGCTAAAGGCCATGAAGCAGGTGTCTGGCTCCCTAAAACTGGATTTGGCCCAGTACCGCGAGCTTGCGGCTTTCAGCCAATTCGGCTCCGACTTGGACAAAGCCACTTTGGCCCAACTGAACCGCGGGCAGCGAATGGTTGAAATATTGAAGCAGCCGCAATACCAGCCAATGCAGGTGGAGAAGCAGGTGATCATCATCTGGACCGCCTCTCATGGCTATTTGGATGACATCCCAGTCCCAGAGCTGCACCGCTTTGAGGCCGAGCTGTTTGCTTACTTGGACGTCAACGCCCCAGAGCTGCTAAGAAACATCAAAGATTCGGGCCAACTCCAAAAGGACGCCGAGGAACCCCTAAAGACAAACATATTGGGATTCAAGGAGCAATTCAAGGCGACCTTGGCCGCAGCAGCCGGAGCCTAAAAGATGGCATCCCTCCAAGACATCCGCCGCCGAATCCGCTCGGTGAAAAACACCCAGCAGGTGACAAAGGCCATGAAGATGATTTCTGCAGTGAAACTTAGGAAATCACAGGAAAACCTTTTGTCCCTTAGGCCATTCGCTACGATGCTGCATGAAATGGTTGGGCGCGTGCTGGGCCACTTCGAATCGTTTGACACTATCCCGCACGATTCGCTCGCGCACGCCTTTTTCTCGCCGCGAGAAGAAAAATGCATTCACATTGTGGTCATCGCCAGCGACAAGGGACTGTGCGGCGGCTTCAATTCTGGCCTACAAAAAGCCGCAGAGGCATTTGTCCGCCAGCGTCCCGGCCAAGTTGCTGTCTGCGACGTAATCGGAAGGCGCGCCGCCGACTGGGCCCGAAAATCTGGCATCAAAACCAGTTTTGAAGCCAATTCGGCGAATCCAAGCGACTTCACAAAACTGGCTAGGGGCATCGCGGAAAGGGCCTCAAAAGCGTACACGGCGGGCGAGATAGACGCGCTGTACTTGGTTTTCAACCGTTTCAATTCAGCAGTTTCCCAGTCTCCGATGGAAACAAAGGTATTCCCCCCCGAAGAGAGGCCCGCCGCTGGCAGCGCCAGTGGAGTCGAACACCTGCTCGAACCCAACCCCGAAACAGTTTTGCGAGAGCTTCTGCCGCACTACATTGAAAATGAAATTTTCCATGCGCTACTGGAAAGCTACACCAGCGAACACGCGGCCCGCATGGCCGCAATGGACAAAGCAACCAGCAACGCCGCTGACATGATAGACAGCCTGACACTACACATGAACAAAGTCCGCCAAGCCGCAATCACGAGCCAAATTATTGAGGTCGTGTCTGGCGCCGCCACTTCCTAAGCCCACTTGACTAGAGAGGTACCCCAAATGTCCAACGAAAACATCCAAGGCCGCGTGATAGCGATAGTAGGGCCAGCCGTTGACGTAGAATTTGAAGGCAACTATCTGCCCGAAATTTACAACGCGCTTTTAACCGACATCGTTGACGCTTCAGGCAAAACGATCAGCGTCACGCTGGAAGTGCAGCAGCACTTGGGCGAGGGGCGCGTGCGCTGCGTCTCTATGCAGCCCACAGATGGCATGGTGAGGGGCCAGGTCGTCACAGATTCCAACGGCCCCATCAAGGTCCCTGTGGGCCCTGCCACCTTGGGGCGCATCATGAATGTGGTCGGCCACCCAGTTGACGAAATGGGTCCCATAAAGACCGACAAATATTTGCCCATCCACCGCGAAGCGCCGTCGTACGCGGAACTTTCCACCGGCAAAGAAGTGCTGGAGACTGGCATCAAGGTCATAGACCTTTTACAGCCCTTCATGAAGGGCGGCAAGATCGGGCTATTTGGCGGTGCGGGCGTCGGCAAAACAGTGCTGATCATGGAACTCATCAACAACATTGCCAAAGCCAGGGGCGGCTTCTCCGTCTTTGCCGGCGTGGGTGAGCGCACCCGCGAGGGCAACGACCTCTGGTACGAAATGATGGATTCCGGCGTGATAAACAAGAAAAATCTCACCGAGTCAAAAGTGGCCCTCATCTATGGGCAGATGACCGAACCTCCCGGCGCAAGAGCCCGCGTCGGCCTCACAGGGTTGACAGTCTCCGAATACTTCCGCGATGAAGAAGGCCGGGATGTGCTTTTGTTCATTGACAACATCTTCCGCTTCACACAGGCAGGCTCGGAAGTTTCCGCGCTCCTCGGACGCATGCCATCGGCGGTCGGCTACCAGCCCACGCTGGCGACAGAAATGGGCGAACTTCAAGAGCGCATCACGTCCACCAAAAAAGGTTCGATCACCTCCATCCAAGCCGTCTATGTCCCTGCGGACGACTACACCGACCCCGCGCCAGCCACTACCTTCGCCCACTTGGACGCCACCACCAACCTCAGCCGCGACCTGACCGCGCTCGGCATCTATCCAGCGGTTGACCCGCTGACTTCAACCAGCCGCCTGATGGATCCCCGCGTCTTAGGAGACGCCCATTACGACACCGCCATAAGGGTAAAGGCCATACTGCAAAAATACAAAGAGCTTCAGGACATCATTGCCATCTTGGGAATGGAAGAACTTTCCGATGACGACAAAAAGGTCGTCATGCGCGCCCGCAAGCTGCAGCGCTTCCTGTCGCAGCCGTTCAACGTTGCGGAGAGCTTCTCTGGGATCCCTGGCGTCTATGTGTCCCTGCAGGACACCATACGAGGGTTTGCCGAAATATGCGACGGCAAATGGGACCATTTGCCCGAGCAGGCGTTCTACATGGTCAGCACCATTGAGGCCGCCGCAGAAAAGGCAAAGACAATCGGCGCGACGGCGTAAGGAGGCGGCATGAGCAGCAGCCTTCGACTTGAAGTGGTCACGCCGGAGGGCAAGGTGTTCTCCTCCGACATCACCGAGATTCAGTTTCCCACGCACTATCGCGGCTACTATGGCATCCTGCCCGACCACACCCCAGTGCTGGCCCCATTGGGGGATGGCCTGATTACATGTTTGTCCGGCGGCAAAAAAGTGGTTCTGACTGTCTTCGGCGGCTTCGCCGAAGTAGGCCCGGCGCAGGTTAACATACTGGCCCGCGAAAGCGACATGGCAGACAAACTAAACCAAACAGAATTGCTCGACAAGCTTCGCCAAGCAGAGCAGTCCCTCAAAAATTCAAAAGACCCCGAAGAGCAGCAAAAATGTTTAGGCGAAATCAACGCCTGCAAACTGAAGCTCCAAGCCATCGAATCAGCGCAGTGACCTGACTGGCTTAAAGGCAAAGAGGAAAGGGCGGGGGCGGCCCAAATGTCTCGAGTGGGCCGCCCCCACTTTTCATGGCTCGAGCAAACGACGTGCCGATTCACAAAGCCGTTCGGGCTTCGTTAACCATCCCTGAACATTAGTCTAAAACATTTTGACCCAAAAATTGGTTACAATTTTGTAATAATTTTTGCGCCCTTGACAACGACAACCGTTTTCGTTGCCAGTATTCATTCATTTCATGTAGCCCCGATAGGCGGCGCGATTTGCCTGTTGCAACTGAAAATGTGCAATTTGTAATTCGCGTCTTCCAATCCAGTGTGCAAGCGGTCCAAAATGCAACAAAAACAGTGCAGGGGCGACACAAATGCCTCAATTTGGCCGCCCCTGTTTTTTGGCTCGGCAACTGCATACCGATTCACAAAACCATTCGGGTCTTGTTGACCATTCTTAGTACTAAATGTATGGAACCCATGCCCAAAAGGTTGGTTACAATTTTGTAATAATTGCAGAAGCCGATGATGCCTCCCAATGCCTCTGTTTATAGGCATAAATCCTACCCCCCTTAGGCGCAATAACTTGGCTCTTTGCAACATGCAGCTTAGTAGTGGAATAGGTGTCGTGATACCCGCTTAAGGCCAGCACTCCATATAAAATGAGGACGGGGCGGCCCCAATATCCCACAAATGGGCCGCCCCCCCTGCTTGCGTGGCTCGGGCAAACAAGTGCCGATTCACAAAGCCTTTCGCGCTTCGTTCACCACCTCCAATTCAAATGTATGGCTTCTGGCCATCAATAGGTGGTTACAGTATTGTAAGAGTCACAAGCATTTTTTGCTAGTTCCATACCGTTATTCAGTTCCATGTTTGCCTCTGCAACGTGACGCGCTTTGACTTTGGCTGCCCAAAAACTTGCATCAGCCCCGCATTCATGGATTATATAAAAAGGACAGGGGCGGCGCCATATGCCTCGAAATGGGCCGCCCCTGTTTTTATGGCTCGGTAGCTGCATACCGATTCACAAAGCCAGTCGGGTTTTGTTTACCATTTTGGTACTAGTCTAATACAGTTAAGCTTCAAAAAGTGGTTACAATTTTGTAATAATTTGGACGCGCCGGCACCAATTTTCGGTCAAGCGCCGGACTCATAGAGTCCAGCCTCTGAAAAACCAATAAATGCAAGATACTCTTGTGAACCCACAAGCATGAATTGCCATAATCTGCCCCGATCCAAGGTGGCATGGTATAAAATGCTCTTTGAACTCTGGGCATTTTTCGGGGGCTGGACATGTCAATTTTCTCTGCACGCATAGCGGCGCTTTTTGCCCGAAAGCCATTGGCGCTCCTTCTGGAAGAATCCAAGGATGAACATAGGCTCAAGCGCGCTCTCGGGCCGGTGCAGTTGGTCGCGCTGGGCCTCGGCGCCGTCATCGGAGCCGGTATCTTTGTCGCCACTGGCGCGGCGGCGCACAACATTGCCGGGCCCGCGATAATGCTGTCATACGTAGTCGCCGGGCTGACGTGCATCTTTGCGGCCCTCTGCTATGCGGAATTTGCATCTATGGTGCCAGTGGTTGGTTCTGCTTACACCTACGCTTACGCGACACTGGGCGAATTTTTTGCTTGGATCATCGGCTGGGATCTGGTGCTGGAGTACGGCGTCGCAAGCGCCGCAGTGGCCACTGGCTGGTCGGCCTATTTTCAGAGCATCCTTTCCAAATTCGGCTTGACCGTCCCAATAATAGTCTCTGAATCCCCTTGGCGCTACGACGTCCAAACAGGCGAATTCGTCTCCACTGGCTCTTTCATCAATCTGCCGGCTGTGGCTGTGGTGGTGGTCGTCACTTACTTTTTGATAAAGGGCATCTCTGAAAGCGCAACTTTCAACGCCATCATGGTCTTCATAAAATTGGCTGCCGTGCTATTCGTCATCGGCGTGGGTGCCTTTTTCATACAAGGGGCCAATTGGGAGCCATTCGCGCCGTACGGGTGGACGGGCGTGAGCTTTTTCGGCCACCACGTTGCTGGGCAGGCAGACCCCAGCGGGGCCCCTGTGGGCATGCTGGCCGGCGCGGCGATAATCTTTTTTGCCTACATAGGTTTCGACGCTGTCTCGACATACACCGAAGAGGCCAAAAACCCGAAAAGGGACGTACCCATCGGTATCATCGTCTCGCTCATCATCTGCACGATCCTGTACGTCGGCGTGTCATCGGTGCTGACGGGCATGGTCAAATACAACGAATTGGACATCAACGCGCCTGTGTCAATAGCGTTCAGGCAGGCGGGCCTTGGCTGGGCAGAGGGCCTGATAGCAGCAGCAGGTGTGGCTGGCATAACGTCCGTGCTGCTCGTGATGATGCTGAGCGGCCCAAGGGTGTTCTTGGCGATGGCGCGGGATGGCTTGGTGCCTAAGTCCATATTTGGCACCGTCCACAAAAAATTTCGCACCCCTTGGATTTCTACACTATTGATTGGGACTTTTGTCATCGGCCTAGCTGCCTTCGCCCCCATCGACTTCCTGCTGCACCTGACGAACATAGGCACCCTGCTGGCTTTCGTCATCGTCTGCACTGCCGTGCTGATTATGAGGCGCACCCACCCCGACGCCGAGCGCCCCTTCAAGTGCCCGTGGTCGCCCGTGGTACCCTCTTTGGGAATACTCTTCTGCCTGCTGCTGATGTTTTCCCTTCCTGTGGGCAACTGGTGGCGACTAATCGGCTGGCTGGTGCTGGGCTTTGTCATCTACTTTGCTTATGGCTCAAGGCACAGTGTGATGAGGAAGTATAAAGCAATTGACAATTGAGTTTCTTGCTGAACTTGGCCATTTTTGGGCTGTGAGACTCCGATTGGCAAATTGACAATTGACAATGGACAATTGACAATTGTGGAGACGGGCTGCGCCCCGCGCCAATTTTCTTAATTTTGGGAAACTCATTTTGCGTGGGCCTTCATGGTTGGGTGTGGAATTACTGGCAATAATCTGTGGTTTTGCAAGAGACTCATTTGACAGTTGACAATTGATGCGGATCATAGCTGGAACATTCAAGGGCAGGCGCCTAGCCGACTTAGACCCAAAATCAAAGGATATTCGCCCCACGCCAGACATGGCCCGCGAGGCATTGTTCAGCATTTTGGCGCGCTGGCCCAAGGGGCCATTCCTAGATGTTTTTTCGGGCACTGGGGCAGTCGCGCTAGAGGCTGTGTCTAGAGGTTACGCGCCTGTTTGGTGCGTAGAAACGGACAGGCGAGCATTGGAATACATCAAAGCGAATGGAGAAGGTGCTGGCCTGAACGTCGTCCACAAGGACGCGCGAAACATCAAAGAAGGCGAATTTTCCAGCCTTTCGATCATTTTTGCAGACCCGCCATTTGACAAGTCGCTTGAAATGTGGGGCCTGCTCGCAGAAAGGCTAGGCAGCTTTCTGGCCCCGGATGGTGTGCTAGTGTGGGAATGTCCAAAAAAGATAGATTTGCCCGAAACGCCCAGCTTACTGTGCGCAGACAAAAGAGTGTACGGCGCGGCAAAGTTTATGTTCCTTGAGAGCAGAGCCAAAGAACCGCATATCTAGTGAATAATCTGGTGTTTGCACGCACTGGCTTGCTTCAGTGCCGATACAATTTTCTTTGCAATCGCGCCGACCAGCGGGACTACGACAGAATTGCCGAATTGTTTGTATGCCTGTGTGTCCGAAACTGGTATCACAAAATCGTCCCCGTAGCCCTGCAACCTTGCACATTCCCTAGGCGTGAGGCGCCTTGGGTTCTTTCCCGCTTGCGGGATCAATATTTCGGAGCCATCTTTGTAATACCTTGCGGATAGAGTGCGGGCCACGCCGTCCAAGTCGGCCAAACCATAGCCGAAGCCATTGCCCTTTGCCCTGTGCTTGGCTGCATAGTCCCGCAGATACTGCCACAGATGGTTTGTCAGTGTATATTTTTTGTCCACCCTTTTTTCCAGGATGTCCCTAATCTTCGTCCTCTTTGGAGGCGCGGCAATAGAAAAATCAAACTCGACCTCGCGTCCGTACCGCATCCGATCAAACCCGACTATGAATATCCTTTCGCGGTGCTGTGGGCTAAATATTTGCCCGTCCATCACATCTGGGAATATTTCATAGTCCAGCTTGTCCAGCACCTCAGCTATGACTTTCCAAGTATTGCCCTTGTCGTGGGATTTTAAGTTCTTCACGTTTTCCAGCAAAAATGCCTTTGGCCGCTTCGCGCTGATGATTTCGGCCACGTTGAAGAACAGCGTGCCTTGGGTCTTGTCTAAGAAACCTGTGACCATCCCAAGGCTGTTTTTCTTCGACACGCCGGCAATGGAAAAGGGCTGGCAGGGAAAGCCAGCGGCGAGTATGTCGTGGTCGGGTATGTCGCAAGCGCTGATTTTTGTTATGTCCCCATGCGGCGTCTCGCCAAAGTTTTCAAAATACGTCTTCTGGCAATATTTGTCCCACTCGCTTGAAAACACGCATTGGCATCCGCTGCCTTCAAACGCGAGGCGCATGCCGCCTATCCCCGCAAATAGATCAACAAACTTGAATTTTGCGGTTTCCCCAATTTCCCGCACACTGGCTCCTCGGCCCGCAAAGATTGAACGCTGCACACCATGCAAGGTACTCTAATATTATCTATGGCCTCAATTTCCATCAAGACCAAGCTTACCTCCGCCATCGGGACGATAGTCCTCAGCTTTGCGGCGTTAAACGTCATTTACATGCCCAGCCGCTTTGAGAAGCAGCTCACTTCCATGGCCACCGACAGCCTCAAGCAGACGGCCGAAATTGCAAGCTATGCCATAGCGGCGACGATGGAGAAGAACAGCCAGACCGACAAAAACAAAGTATGGCAAGGGATAATGGGGATACCTTGGTTCGCATTTGCGGCTGTCTATGACGGCACTGGCAAGCGCATAGAAGCCACAAAGGACTGCCCCGACTGGATAGATGAATTGGCGGCAAAGGCGCGCAACGAAGAGGAGGCCGAGGCGATCAGCCGCCAGGGCTTTTTGGTTTCTACCTCTCCCATTCCGCTGCGCCGGAGATCGGGGGACGGCCTATTGGTGCTGTGTGTCTATACCAACGACATAAAAATGGTCTTTGACGCAAACATGAACTTCGCTGCCCTCTTGGGCGTTTCTAGCTTGGTGTTCGGCCTCTTGGCCGCATATTATTTGGGCTCGCGCTACACCCGGCCTCTGTTGGAGCTAAACAAGGCGGCGCAGCAGGTGGCGGCGGGCAACTTTGAAAATATCCAGATAGCCGTTAGAACTAGGGACGAAATTGCCATGCTGGTCAGGGGCTTCCAGCGGATGACGCTGAACCTGAAAATAAGCAGGGACGAAATCGAGCGCCAGAACAAATTGCTGGAGTTCCGCGTCCAAGAGCGCACTAGGCAGTTGATGGAAACCATTTGGGAGCTGGAGGACATCAGAGCCAATTTGGAAGAATTGGTGCAAGAGCGCACGAAGGATTTTCTAAAACTCCAACAGGCCGACCGCATGAAGGACGAATTTTTGGCAAACATCAGCCACGAACTGCGGACACCACTAAATGCCGTGATAGGCTTCTCCGGCCTGCTGATACAGGAAGAGAAAGACCTTTTGCCACCCGAAGTCCATGAAGACCTGAGCATCATTTATCAAAATGGCCGCAGCCTGCTGGACATGGTGGAAACCATCTTAGACCTGTCAAAAATACAGGCGGGCAAGTTCGAGCTGGAGCTAAAGAGAATAGACCCCATCCTCGTGCTGGAGGAAGTGAGGGCGGTGGCGCTGGGCCTGATACTGGATCGACCCATCAAGCTGATTTGCGATGTACCCACTTGGGAGGCCGCGATAGAGGGCGACACCGTGCGGCTTAAGCAAGTATTGGTCAACCTAGTCGGCAATTCAATAAAATTCACCGAGGAGGGCGAAGTAGAGATCCGCCCATACATCGAATCGGGCCGTTTTAAGGTAATGGTGAGGGACACAGGCATTGGCATGAGCGAAGAAGAAATGGAGAGGCTGTTCAAGCCCTTCCAGCAGGTTGACGGAAGCATCACTAGGCGCTTTGGGGGCACGGGCCTAGGTTTGGTGATTTCCAAGCGATTGCTGGAGCTCATGAAAGGCGACATTTCCGTTGTAAGTTCCAAGGGCGAGGGAACTACATTCACCATCGAAATACCACTCGCATAGAGGTGCCAATGAGCTCTGATTCAACAATCAAAATTCTCTGCATCGAGGACAACGCCACCAATTACAGGCTTGTGCAGCGCCTACTGTCCCAAGCCGGGTTTGAGATGTTTTGGGCCGAAGAGGGCATAAGCGGCTTTGATCTGGCGCTCCAAGTGGCCCCCGACCTCATTCTAATGGACATAAATCTTCCTGGCCTCAGCGGGTTCGAACTCACCAGCAAATTCCGCAGCAGACAGGAATTCGCTGATACCCCCATCATCGCCCTCACGGCAAAAACCCAAAAATCAGACAGAGAGACGGCCCTAGTGGCCGGATGCAATGGCTTCATCCCAAAGCCCATAGACCCTTTCACTTTTGTCGGCCAAATCAAAAACTACCTAGGCGGCCGCCAGGAACGCTTGGACAAAGGGGCGGAGGGCCGCGCGCTCAGACAATACAACGTGCGCCTTGTTGAGCAGTTGGAGCAGCAGCTCCACGAGGCCCAAGATGCCAACAAAAAACTGACAGAGTCACAGCGGATACTGGAATCCACTAACAAGAGCCTGACCAGGCTGGTGTCGCTCAGCCAGACCATCATGCAGGAGCGCGACGCTTGGCAGTTGCTTAAAAAAGTGGCTAACTCGCTTCTCTTGGAAGTGCCATGCGACAATTTCGCAATATACATGCAGCACCCAAGCCGCAGTTATTGGGAGGGGCTCCATCTGTCCGGCGGCGGGCTGGAAGCGGCTCCCATACTTCCAGAGGGCCATCCATTCATCCAAAAGCTGCTCAACATGGACGCCCGCTATGAATGGATGCATGGCCCTACCCTGCATTCCCTGCCGATATGGAGCGAAGGCTACCAAATGGACATCTGGAGGCACAGCGGCCAGCCCTGCCTACTACTCCACCTAGACAGGGAAAGCCCCGCAGAAAATGAAAGCGAAAACATTGCCGCCCCACGCGGATTCTGGGCATTCGACAGAGCAGCCGACAAACCATTTCTCCAGCTAGACCTTGAAATGATGCTGCTGTATGGCCGTTTGGCAAAGGTGTGCGTTGAAAATTCAGAGATGATCCTTGAAATGGAAGAAAAAAACTTGGCCATTGGCACCAGCTACGAACACCTTGAGCAAGCGTACCGCGACCTCCAGAGCGCAAGGTTAGAGCTGCGCGAAAAAGAGCGGCAAGACATGGTCAAAGACCTTTTCATCAAAACGGCCAACCACCTTCAAGAGCCAGTGGAGACGCTGGGCAAGAGCTGCGTTTCCCTTTTTAGAGAAATAAAAGAAGACAGCGGCCCGGCGTGGGACGCGCTGCTGAGCCTGAGCCAAGCTGCAAGCCAAATAGAGGCCGTACTCCAAGGGCTGCTGAGGCGCACCCAGTCCGAAACTGCCAACTTGCCCGAATGGATAGATTTAGAGAGCCTTTTCAGGGACGAGGTTGCGTTCATGGAAATCGAGGGCCTCTTGAGTCCAGGCCAAATGCAGACAGACATGGCCCTTCAGGGAGCACGCATTTATGGCATCAATTCGGATTTCGCCCGCCTGCTGCGCACAATGGCTCTCAATTCGATTTGCAACAACGAATCGGGCCGAAAGGCCGGGCCTATCCAGTTCCGCGCTTGGCGCGAAGGAGGCACGGTATTCCTACAAATTCAAGACAGCGCCGGCCCTATGCGGCCAAGCGATGTCGAGAGCGCGTTTGAGCCATTCCAGCGCCAGAGGGAGCCGGTTCCCGGTGCCCGCGCCCCGCACCCTGGGCTGCCCCAATGCCGACAGACCCTAGCGACCTACGGCGGGACCATGGAAATGGAAAGCCTTGGGCAGGGCGCGTCCATAGTGGCCACTATCACGCTGGGGGGATGACGCAGCGCGGTGCCCTGCCATGTTGATGGCTTTGAACCGAAATCATTCCAATTCCATATAGAAACAGCCGTGATTCTATATGGAGTTGGCATTACAGCCAAAAATTGGCTTGGTTTTTCAAGAGGCTCAATTGAACGCGACGCGGCATTGGCGTAAGATTAAAGCAGTTCAACTATTTCGTAGTTGAATTGCTATCAAGCGTGGAGGATATTTGCCCAAGGGTCAAAGTTGGATCGTTGTCAGGGGCTTGCTGTTGCTGCTGGCCTTCCTGATGCTCCTGTCCCTCTTTAGCTTTCACCCCAACGACCCAACGCTGTTTTCCAGAGGAAGCGTGGGCAGCAGCTACAACAATTGGTGCGGGTTCATCGGGGCCAATTTTGCGGGGCTGCCGATCGCGTTAGTGGGTTTAGGCTCATGGCTCCTGCCCCCGTACATCGCCTGGGAGGCCCTGTCCCATGAGTCAAGGCGGAGCCATAGGCGAATCGCATGGCTGGTATTCGCCCTTTCCGCATGGACTGCGCTTGGGGCATTTGGGGCGATAGCCTGGCCACCCAGCTACGCAACCGCCGAAACTATGCAATGCGGCGGCTGGGTGGGATACGTGCTCTGGCCGAGGCTGAGGGCCTTTTTTGGCCCTGTGGGTCTGCCAATAACGCTCTCAGTGCTGGGACTTCTCTCATTCAGCGTCATGGCCCCCAAGCTGGCCAAGCTGGTCGCCAAAAAAATACTCAATTGGCTGGAGAACCAGGCCTGGCCTTGGCTGAAGCCTTGGTGCCACAAACTCTACGATTCGGTAAAGGGCCTGTTCAAAAAGCTATCCTCTGCGTTTGTAAGGCACCGCCAAGAAACGATGATAGAACTGGACCTAGAGGACGGTGTAAAATTGACCGAGTTGGACGCGAACAATCAGGCTATTCAGGCATTCGAAAAAGCAGAGAGGGAGAACGCCAAAGCGCGACAACGCATCGCGAAATCTGAAGCGAAATCCGCCCCCCCCAAGCTTGACTTAGATGCAGAACTCCCTGGCATCAAATCATTGAATCTTGAGGGAAGAGAAATCCTAGGCGATGGCAGGCTCCCCCAAATTTACTCCGTGGCTGTCGGCCAAACGCCCCCAAACATGACAGACTTCAGCGGCACACCTGCAACGGGCGCTGGACAGGGGACAAGGCCTCAGTCGGACAAGATTCCATCTACGATGCTCAAAGGCCAGTCCCAGGCTCCTACCCGCAGGCCACTATTGGCGGAGCCAAGGCGCATGCACAACTCCCCCGTACGCATGCCGGAGCAGCGTTCTTTGGGCCTTTCCGACCCAACGCCCAACCCAAACCTGAATGGCGCACGGAGCCAAAACAACGAGCCTCCACCAAACATTCAGCCGCTCCGCCCCGACCTGCCGCCAAAGACACTATTTGACCCAATGGGTTCAAAAGTGAGGCTCGACCCTTTTCAGCTGGAAGAAACAAAGGCCCTAATCCAGCAGAAGCTTACAGAGTTCAAAGTGAAGGGGCACATCTCGGGAATGCAGCCAGGCCCTGTCGTGACAGTCTATGAGTTTTCCCCCGACCCGGGCGTGCCACTGGCGAAAATCCTGAGCATGGAGGAAGACCTTGCGCTCGGCCTAAAGGCCGAAAAAGTCCGCATAGACAGGGTACACGGCAAAAACGTGGTAGGGATAGAAGTCCCAAACGCAGGGCGCGAAACCATCAGCTTTAGGGAAATCATAGACAGCCCCGAATTTTTGGAAATCACCCAAAATGGGAAAAACAGCCTTCTGTCCATGGCCCTTGGCAAGGACATCGGGGGAAAGCCGGTCGTGGCCGACCTTTCCAAAATGCCGCACTTGCTAATTGGCGGAAGCACCGGCAGCGGCAAGAGCGTCGGAGTCAACGCAATGATATGCTCCATCCTGCTGTCGGCCAAGGCGGACGAGGCCAAATTCATCCTTGTTGACCCCAAGATGGTGGAGCTAGGCGTCTATGAGGACATACCACACCTCTGGGCCCCGGTGGTGACGGACATGAAGGAAGCCGGCCGCGTGCTAAAGTGGGTGGTTGCCCAAATGGAGGATCGCTATAGGCGCCTAACAGTGCTATCCGTCAGGAATTTGGAGCAGTTCAACGAAAAAGTGATAGAGTCCGGCGGCTCCATTGACCTGTCCAACAAGACCCCCAACCCCAAGTGGCCCGACAGGCCCGAGCGGCTAGAGCCGCTGCCCTACATCGTGGTCGTCATAGATGAGCTGGCCGACCTGATGATGGTCTGCCGGAGCGAGGTGGAGGACAGCATAGCCCGTATAGCCCAAAAAGCTAGGGCCGTTGGCATACACTTGATATTGGCCACGCAGCGCCCAAGCGTGGACATAGTGACCGGAGTGATAAAGGCCAACTTGCCGGCCCGATTGAGCTATCGCGTCAACAACAAGATTGACAGCCGCACGATATTGGACTCTGGCGGCGGCGAGCAGCTATTGGGAAAGGGCGATGCGCTATATTTGGCCCCCGGCACGGCGCGCCCAAGGCGCATCCACGCGCCCCTCCTGACCGAAGACGAAATCCTCCGCTTGGTGGAGTGGCTCAAGGAAAGAGGGCGTCCCGACTACAACCAAGCCCTGATAAAGGCCATGGGTACAGAAGACGATGGAGCCTCACCCATAGTTGGAGAAGCGGGCGGGGACGACATCTACGCCAAGGCGGTGGCCCTCGTCCTGCGCGAGCGCAAAGCAAGCACAAGCCTGCTCCAAAGAAAGCTCAGCATTGGCTATGGGCGCGCCGCCAAGATAATAGACAGGATGGAGGCCGAGGGCCTTGTGGGCCCAGACAGAGGCTCTGGGAAGCCGAGGGAAGTGCTTGCAGATGCCGAATAAACTAAGGGGCAGGTGGCATCTGTCAGGGATTTGGGATCCGCTGGCTAGTGGCGCCACGCCCCAATTGATATAAAATCATTCTTGTAGAACCATTTTGGGGGAAGCTATGGCAACGACGGTTGACTCTATCATCGAAGACACCAAGAAAAAGATGAAGCAGAGCATAGAAACGCTCAGGAAAGAACTGGCGACGGTCCGCACCGGCAGGGCCAACCCATCCGTATTGGACGGCGTCCAAGTGGAGTACTACGGCTCCTCAATGCCGCTCAACCAACTGGCGGGGGTGAGCGTGCCCGAGCCTTCCTGCCTATTGATACAGCCCTTCGACAAGGCTTCCATCAAGGCCATTGAAACGGCCATATTGAAGAGCAGCCTTGGGCTGAACCCGGCGAACGACGGCAACGTCATCCGCCTCCCCATACCAGCCCTCACAGAGGAGAGGCGCAAAGAATTGTCCAAGGTGGTGAACCGCATGGGCGAAGAAATAAAGACCGCCGTTCGCAACGTCCGCCGCGACCACAACGAAAACATTAAAAAAATGGAAAAAGACAAGCATTCCGGCCTCTCCGAGGACGCCGCCAAAAAGGCTCTGGATCAGATTCAAAAACTGACGGACGAATACATCAAAGAAGTAGATGCCGCAATAAAAGTCAAAGAAACCGAAATCATGAAGGTCTGATGCAGGGCGTTGTTCCGTGGCAGACGTTTTTATTGCCTTTTTCCCCTGAGCCAGCTTGGCGGGTCACTTTTTTGCCCACTTTTTTTCAGCCAAGCGCCCGCGAGTGGTGATAAAATTCAATTGTAAGACTGGAGGTATTAAATGCCAACGATCCAAGGTGGCATGGTGGTGCCAGACGGCCCAAAATGCGCCGGAGGCGGAGCCCAATGCGACAACTACGAAGAAACCTCCTTTGCCTGTTACCTGTTTGGCCAAAAAATTGCCGATTGCAACAAATGCCCAGAATGTTTGGCCGCCTGCGGAGGTTAGCCTAAAATCGGGAGCTGGGGATCAGAGGCTAGAGGATACGAATGGTATATATGGGCGCAGCTGCGATTTGCCGCTTGCTATTTGGAATTGATATAAACTTTAAACATGCGCTTTTGCACGTACCCACTGCAAACAGTGCCGCCCCAGCGCAACGGCGAAACCCAGCCAGACCCGAAAGCAGCTACATTCCTTGATGCCATCGCCACTGACGTTTTTGTTCCTCCTGCTTGCGGCAGGGCTTGCCGGGTTCATTGACGGGGCAGTCGGCGGGGGGGGGCTGATCTCTGTCCCCGCCATGTTCGTGGCTCTGCCTGGCTTTGCTACCACTACGCTTCTCGGTTCGAACAAGGTTGTAGCCTGCGCGGGAACCACATTCGCCGCAGCTCAGTTTGTCAGAAGTGGCATAGTGCCATTCAGGGAAATGGTTGGCCCAATGGTAGCTGCGGGAGCCGGCGCAGCGCTGGGCGCCAGGACGGCCTATTTTTTCGAGGGCCGCTTCGAGGCCTACATGCGCCCCCTGATGCTTGCGATGATGGTCGGGATGCTGCTCTTCACCCTGTTGAAACCCCAGCTTGGCGCAGCACACGCGCCAAGGCACAGCATCGGGCGCCAAACGCTTCTGGCAACTATGCTGTCATTGGCCATCGGTTTTTACGATGGTTTTTTTGGGCCTGGAACGGGTACCCTTTTGATATTTGCCTTCGTGGCACTGTTGGGCTTTGATTTTCTAAGGGCATCGGCCATGTCCAAGGCGGTCAATTGGGCTTCCAACATAGCCAGCCTGACCCTTTTCATCTTTAATGGGAGCTGGCTGCCCCTACTGGCAATCAGCATGGCCGCCGCCAATGGCGCGGGGGGCTTCCTCGGCGCAAAAATGGCACTTGCGAAAGGCAGCAAGTGGGTCCGCGCCCTTTTTGCGCTGGTCGTCTCCGGACTCATACTCAGGCTGGCCTGGCAGCAGTTCTTATGATGTTCCGCAACGATCCATCCGCCCGCTTCCGGCCAAACGGCCACTGCGGGGACAAACGCCAAAACACATAACGAAGCGATGACATAATCTGTATCATCTAGGAATCTATGTATGGAACTAGACGTACTCAGGCAAGCCGTAGAATTGCTGACATGGACATTCGCCAAAACCATGCCCAAGTGTCCGCACTGGTACATAGTACGCAACCCTGACATAGAAGAAGTGTACGTTGCGCTGTTCAACGCTACAAAGGAACATGGCGTGGTGGAGTATTTCTATCGAACTCCAAGGCAATACCTATACTTGGGCGATGGCTACAAGTATTGGCGGATGACCGACGACCTGTCCGATAGCAAGATAATCAACAGGTGCATTGAGGGCGACTTCTACCCCAAGCGGAAGGCTGGGTGACTACCTATGTTCGCAATCTGCTTAGATGGAATCGTCTATCCGCTCACTTTCCGTTGGCGGACGGGGGTTTTCTCTCTCCGCGCCTGGGCATGGCCGCTTTGACGATGCGCTCCAGTATCGCAATAATTGCCGCTGCGGCCATGGGGAGCACGCCGAGTGCGGTGCCCAATAGTATGACCCCTGGCGCGTCGTCGGCTTCTGCGAACACATATATTGCCGGCATGGCAGCAACAAAAAACAAAATGGTGAAAATGATCGAGCTCACCCTTACCGCCTTCATGCTTTTCTGGGACGGCAGCCCTTCCAAGTCAATGCCGTTCAACATCAGCCAGAAATGGATGAGCGCATAGAAAAAACACGCAGCCGCCGCATATAGTCCTACAAGCACAGGATATTGCCAAAAAGCGTATTTGGGGTGGAACACCGGAATGACGGCCCCCAGTTCGGGAAGCACGAAAATGCACACCAGCACGCCAGCGGCCGCAAACAGCAACGCCACCGCCCGCAAAATGAGTGTCGGAATGTTTATCTGCAATGCAATTGTCCTCCAATTCCCAATGATACCACAGCCAGTGGCTAGGGAGTAGAGGATAGGGGCGAGTTATAGATGAGGCCGCCCTTGCGTTTTTTATCATTCGCTATTTCCCACTCCCTCATGTACCCTTATTCTATGGCTGACTTCAAGGCAAGCGCACACACAGGTTCCCTTTTTGTTAGGGCGGCGCGATTTCTTTACCTGCTGTGGGGCGGGATGCTACTGATGCGCCTTGCCTCTATGGGCCAGATGCGCTTCCCCGCCTGGATATGGGACTGGCCCAAACTGGCTTCCAAACTGACAAGCCCCATCGGAAGGGGCGCGCTCTTGGGTCTGGGACTCGCCATGGCCCTAGCCGCTCTATTTGAAATATGGGAACTCGTTGACATGGTGCTGCTCAAGATCATGCGCGAAAGAGAGCGGCGCTCATGAAGGTCGCCTTCGAGGACTTCATTGCCCAACGCTATCTAAAAGCCCAGCGAAAGGGTGCCTTTGTCCGCACCATGCTGCGCTTCGCCCGCTGGGGGGTCGCCGTTGGCGTGTTCACCTTGGTCGTTTCACAGGCACTGATGGCCGGGTGGCGCGAGGGCATCCAAGACCTGCTGTTCAAAGCCACCGCGCATTTCAGTGTCCACCCATACGATGCAGGAGCCTGGGACACCGCCAAAGCACTGGAGCTGGTCAAGGGCATCCCCGGCGTAAAGGCCGCCGGGCCTTTCCGCCTAGAAATGACGCTGGCCAGGTCTGCCAGAATGGGCCAGACTGTAGAGCCCCTGATGCTCAAGGCCATAGAGCCGAAAATGGCTAGGGAGACGTCTTCCCTTTTTGACAACCTAGTACCTGGCCCAATAGAGTCACTGGAACCCGGCCAAGCCGTAGTCGGCCACGACTTTGCAAGGCTGCAGGGCCTGCGCGTTGGGGACGACCTGCAGGTGACGCTGACGCAAACCGTTGACCTCGGCTTGGCTGGCATGATGCCAAAAATCAAAGCGTTCACAGTCGCGGGCATATTCAACAGCCGAAACTCCCTATACGACAGGGGATGGGGCTTCGTACACCTCGAAGATGCAAAGGCATGGGCGCAATCGGAGCAGGCCGATGGCATAGAAGTCACGCTGGACGACGTGGGGCGCATTGCCGCAAAACAGGCCGAAGTGGTGGCAGTGCTGGAAAAAGAATTTGGGCAGCAATTTTTCTCAATGGACCAACTAGCAAGAAACAGTGAGCTTTTTGCGGGGCTAGAAATGCTCAAGTGGATATTTCTGGCAGTGCTCAGCCTGATCATAATCGTCAACGCATCAAGCATTACAGCGGTCTTGGTGCTGCTCGTGGCAGAGAAGCGGCGCGACATAGGCACCATGCTCGCGCTGGGGGCCGCGCCGATGCAGATTCAGCGCATCTTTCAGGCCCACGGCCTGCGGATGGCTGTCTCTGGCACCCTCGCTGGCCTAGCGGCCTCGATACCTCTCTGCGCCATATTGGACTATTTTCAGATAATACAGACGCCCGCC
>Ga0268262_10000857_pt1 | contig 39378 bp, 37 predicted proteins | sample TergutNc150P3_FD_190354 | JGI IMG/M metagenome (GOLD analysis project Ga0268262, IMG submission 190354) | Nasutitermes corniger P3 segment gut microbial community from laboratory colony in Florida, USA - Nc150 P3 (SPAdes) (version 2) | ecosystem: Host-associated > Arthropoda: Insects >...
AAGGACTTTTTTAAACATCTCCAGAGTTTTTTCAGGATAATCTGATGCAAATACCTCGTAATATTTTTCAAGATTATCTATGGAAAGATATTTATCAACATAATTCAGGAGGCGTTCAATTTCATTCACCACTGAAGAATGGCTTCCGCGTGTTCTAACGTATCATGTATGATATCAAAAGGAACGGATTGGAAACATTTCCGATAAAATCTTCCAGCCGCAGCTCGCCGGATTTTTTTTCTTTTTCGTCTGTTTTTATTTTTTTACAATGGCTTCCTCAATCATAGAGATGTGCTTGCAGGGAGAATAGTCGCTTGGACAGGAACAGAAATATTTGACTGTCTTTTTTCCGTCGGTGGTAATTTTTATAGTATAAACGCCGTAATTGCCTTGATACTTCGCTTTCCACTGGTTTTCCGCAATTTTTCGGAGTTCAATAATATCTGTGTCATACATAAATAGAGTATATATAAATATAGAAACAGAAAAAAGCTACTTAATATCTCCACACTTTTTATCCGCCTTTTGATACTATTACCTTGTGCTTAATAATGTATCCCATGTGATAAAAAGACGCAGGAAGTTTGCGATCTTTTCTATAATAGCCTGTGTTTTATTATGGGGCTTTTCTTTTATTTCAATTAAAGAATCTCTGCCGGTTTTCCCGCCAATGACGCTGGGGGCTGTGCGTTTTGCAATCGCTATTGCGGCGCTTTTTTTTATGTATCGCTTTTCTTCGGAATATCAGAGAAAAAGATTGCAAATTGATGAAAAGAAAAATGCAAACAAAATGTTTATGTCTGATATGCCTCTGTTAGTAGGCTCCGGTTTGTCGGGAGTTACTTTTTATTTTTTCTTTGAAAACAATGGAGTAATGCGCGTTACAGCGTCAGAGGCTTCCATTATTACGGCGGCAATCCCTGTGCTTACAATGATCGCCGAATGGTTCGCGGCAAAATCATCGTTGCATAACAATGCGCCGCATGAATATGCGCCGCGTCTTGGTTGGCAGTCATGGCTGGGAGCGTTTATTTCTATTGCAGGAGTCGCGTTAGTCGCCGGAATTTCTTTTTCTCTTTCGGGGAGCATATCCGGTTATGTTTACATGGGAGGAGCCGCGCTGTGCTGGGTTGCTTACAGTCTGCTTACCCGTCCCCTCTTTGACAGGAAACGATCCCGTCTCTATATCGTATTCTGGCAGAATTTTTTCGGGTTTTTGGGATTGCTTCCCTTTGCCATTCTGGAATACAAAAGCTGGGGCGATCCCACAATGCCTGTTATGCTTCATGTGCTCTTTCTTGCGCTTGGTTGTTCCGCTCTTGGGTACTGGCTCTACGCTTACGCAATGGAAGCGCTGGGAGTATCGACAACGTCGGTGTTTATCAATTTAATTCCGTTAGTAACGGTAATTGCCGGATTCATCGTCCTGCATGAAAGGCTTACTCTTCTGCAAGGGGCGGGAGCCGCGCTGGTTCTTGCCGGAGTATATTTAACAATACTGCCGCAGCGTAAATAACGCTTTTAAGGAAAAACCAGTGCAGAGACTTTTTATATCAGTAAATTGCGATGAAAAAGTAAAAAAACAATTTCTTTCCGTACAGGAAAAAATTAAAACGCTGTCTGTAAAAGGAAATTTTTCATCGCCTGATAACATTCACCTAACGCTTGTTTTTCTTGGTGAAACTCCCGATGGTTCAATACAGCCGATAACTTCCGCAATTGACAAAGCGCTTATACCGCCTGTCGCTCCCTTTACGCTTGCCTTCACGACGGCAGGCTGTTTTAGACACAGTAACAAAGAACTGTGGTGGATAGGAACTGATCGTAATGATATGAATCTTGGTATTTTAAAAACAATCAGAGGGCGGATTACAAATGATTTACTTTCAAAAAGCATTCATTTTGACAACCGATCTTTTAATCCGCACATTACACTTGGCAGGGAGATAAAGCATGAACTGCCTATTATTATTTCAAAACAAAAAATAATATTTCCGGTAAACCGGATTAGTCTGATGAGATCGGAACGTATCAACGGTAAATTAACATATACTGAAATATTCGGTAAGGATTTAGATGCGTAGTAAAACGGACTCGCTAAATCTTAACTCTTTGCCCCGGAATTTTCCAGTATCTTTATAATATCGGTATAGTTCTTGTTTTTAGCATGCGCCAACGGGGTGACTCCGTCTTTATCCGGCAAATTAACATCTGCGCCTGAGTCAACCAACAAACGCACAACCTCAGTATGCCGCTTCCCTCCGTCTCCCAATATGACGGCCTCAAGCAATGCAGTCCACCCTATTCTGTTAACATGATTTACACGGATATCCGTCTTTAAAAGCTCTCTTATAATTTCAACATGCCCTCGGTCTGAGGCCCGGATAAGCCCTGTTCCATTATCACTGTCCGTACTGTAGACATCTCCTCCGGCTTTAAGGGTTTTCTTCAGCAATTCCGTATATCCTTCAATTGTTGGAATCAAATAGGCGCTTTGCAGGGTATTGTCTTTCATATTAACATCCGCTCCCGCGGCAATCAATAAATCTACAATTTCGAGATGGTTCTTATAAGCGGCAGCAACAACAGCGCACCTGCCTTCTTTATCCTGAGCGTGGATATAAACATCCTTCTTAAGTAATGATTTTACGGTATCTATATCGCCTTTTTCCGAGGCGGTTATAAGCTGTAAACCATTTTTCCTTGATTGTTCCGAATAAATTGATTTTTTTACCATATTAGTCTCCTTGTTTATATTTCCGCTGCTATATCAAAGCCGTTACAATTAAGTTTTAAAATAGTAACATACTATTTTACCGATATATTCATTATTAGTCACGTGATTCTGTTCTTTGACTGCAGCAAATCCTGTCCGGCTAAACTCAAACGCCTATTCCTGATATAGTCGCCGATGGTGATGCCGGTCGTCAAGGAAAACACACGTTGGTAGTAAGCGCCGGAAGCGTATACATGGTTAGCTACATTATCCAAGGTGATTTCATTTGTCAGGTTGCTTTCAATAAATTGGATTGCTTTTGTCAAACTTTGCCAGTTCATGGTTATTCCTCCTATATTTATCAATATATAGTTTTATTACCGGGAAGTTATGTCCAAAAATGCTCAATTTTGTCCGGAATAATAGGTCTTCTGTTTCAAGATTATTTATGTCGGACATATTAACTTATTCTCTTAGTAAATAAATTAAACTCAGTGCTTATTATTTTTAAAAAAGTTATTGACACTTACCTTACGTAAGACTTTATATTTTATTTATAAAACTTAACAGCAATTTTTTAAAAGGAGATGAGTATTATGCTTATGAAAATCGGAGATGTGACGAATAAATTCGGTATTTCCCACAGGTCGCTGCATTATTGGGAAAGCGCCGGAATACTTAAAAGCACCCGGGCTGACAATGACTATCGTTACTATGATGAGGAAAATCTGACCAAAATCAGGCAGATTGTATTGCTTCGAAAACTTCGGTTGTCTATTCCGTCAATTCAGGAAATATTCACAACCAGCGAGTTGTCAAAAGTAATCGCGGTATTCACTAACCATTTGGATGAGACTAAAAAGGAAACCGGGCAATTAAACGCGTTGGGAATTATCCTTCAGCAGCTGCTTAATATGCTCAAGGATCGGAAGAACATAGAAAGCGTATACAATTATCTGGACACAACCCACAGTACTGAAACAGAGGAACTGAAAGCCGCTTTGAAAACAGTGTTGTCAGAATCGAAAAAGGAAATTACTGTGGAAAAATTGCCGGAAATTGCCGTGGATATGACGGGGGTAAATTTGACATTGGAATTGATGTCGGAAAACGAAATACCGGAAGTAACGAAAATAATTACGCAGTGTTATAGCAACACAGAAAACATGGACAAGCTCCTGTGCGACAATTGGGATTTCAGAGGTTTCAATATGCCAAACTGCCGGTGGTTTTATAAAATTATACAGGACAGCCAATGTGTAGGGGCTGTAATGCTGGCGTATGTCGGAATGGAAGCCATGTTAATCCGTTCCCTTGCGTATTTTGAACCTGACAATAATGTGTATATTTTCGAGCTATTAAAGAAATTGTTTCCGCATATAGAGTGTTGGATGATACGCAACGCAACGGACAATGAGGAACGCCGGGGTATTGATGATTTTAACTATGACTGGGAAGATAAGAAGCAGCGTTTCTGGGAAGACAACGGATTTGTGTTTTATACAAACGCCAGATACAATCAGTATATCAAAATGATGAAGCCCCATGATGAAGTGTACAACAGCAGCCGGTATCGTTTTTCGCTGTTGGACGGCTCTATGGACGGAGTCGCGTTCCGTTTTTTCAGCGTAAATAATCTTGATTGGTATGACGGGAAAATGACCGGATGGCGCGTTACTGATTGTAATTTCAGCGATGCTTTGATTTACGACACATGGATGGGTAACTGCAAATTTTATGACACAGGACTTGAAAACAGCGAGTTTTATTCTGCCTATTTTAACCGCAGTTCATTTAACAGCGGAAGTTTTCAAGATTGTAAAATCACAAATTGTAATATTCAAGGCATGACTATTGACGGAGTAAATGTTGAAGACGCGCTAAAACACTATAAAAATTCGTTTTTAAAAACATAATTCGTCTCAAAAATCAGCGCTTGTGGTTTTAAAATAATTTATCCCTTTCAGTTTTTTATTTTTCTCTAATTTCATATTTCTGAAACCCGTGCCCTTTAAAGTCAACATCATAACTAGCGGCTCGGGCGCAGTAAACAATCTCATCTATAGCGCCGTATAAATTTGATATTATGAGTATAACAACAGACCACCACGGCACATCGCGAATGAAGGCCCAGAATCCTACTCCGATATAACAGCCCACAGCAAAAGCCTTTTGCGGGTAAGAGTGCAGCATATTTGCGACACCAAAGAATTTTTTCGCATAAAAATTCATGCTTAACTTATTAGCTGAACAGAAAATTAACAGTCCGATGTAGAGCCACATTTGAAAACTCGTAAGGTTATCCGACGCAAACTTGACAAAGACGATCGCCGCGGCGATTACCAGCAGTACTGTATCGCTGAAGGCGTCTAAAAAAGCGCCGAGATCGCTTTTTACGTTAAATTTTCGGGCAATTGTACCGTCAATTGTATCCGTTAAAACCAGAAAGAGATATACGATTAACCAAACCCAGGGAACCGCTTTGAAGGGACCTATGTCTTTCTCAAAATTAATCACGAACAGAAGTGAAAAGGAGCCGAAAAGGCGAATGAGAGTCGCAATATTCGGAAGGTATTTCTTTATTCCGGCAGTTTTTATTTTTTCCATAGCGCAGCCCTCCAAATTAATCTCCTTATTATAAATACACCATTATTTCGTATTTTGTCAAGTTATTTCCTGATTCTAAAGCATTCTTAAGCAAATTCATCTAATATTTCGCCTAACATTCAGGCTGCGGTTTCATATACTGTTTTATCTTGTTTTAAACAATAATATTTCCTTCCGTAAAAAATAATGGACTTGTTCTTTTTTATTATTTAAGAAATTCTTTGTTGTCTTTTCCTGCATTAAGACTCTTCAAGCCCTAATTCGTTATTGGAAGAATCCCCGCCCTGCGTTTCTTCCGGGTTTGCCGCCGCAGGTTCAGGCGCGGTTTTTTTCTTTTTAATCATTTTTTTGATTTTTATCGGTTTACGGTAACTTGATGACACATAAAAAACAATTTTCAGGAATAAAAGCATGGCTAAGGTAACAACTATTACTTCCCATGATGAGATAACATCTTTAATTAACGCAAATAAGCCGCCGGGGTACATTTTTATTATTATCGGCATACAACACTGGCGTCTGACACCTAAATTTGATAAAATCGAAACATGAATTCTTCGATAGAAACGCTGAAAACAAGAGGTTTTTTTCAGCAATGCACCAATGTTGAAGGTCTTTCCGCTTTAATGGACGAAGGACCGGTTGCTTTTTACGAGGGCACTGACCCCACAGGCGGAAGTCTGCATATCGGTCATATCGTTCCCTATTTTGCGTTCCGTCATCTTCGCAGCGCCGGTCATACGGGAATTGCGCTGCTTGGCGGAGGCACTGCCCGAATCGGCGACCCTTCAGGCAGGTCGGAAGTACGCAAGATGCTCGATTACGAACAGTTGGATCAGAACACCGAATCTATCAAGGCGCAGCTTGACCGTTTTGTCGGCTTTGACGGCAAGACCGCCTTCACCGCCAACAATAAAGACTGGCTTGCCAACCTTAATTATATTGATTTCTTACGTGATATAGGCAGCCACTTTTCAGTTAACAGGATGCTCAGCTTTGAAGCTTACAAAATGCGAATGGAAACAGGGCTTTCCTTTATCGAGTTTAATTATCAGCTTTTGCAGAGTTATGATTTTCTTGAACTGTACAGGCGTTACGGCTGCCGTCTGCAAATCGGAGGCGATGACCAATGGGGCAATATTGTCGCCGGTGTTGAACTAATCCGCCGCGTAGAAGGCGCGGAAGTTTTCGGCTTGACATTCCCGCTTGTTACAACGGCTGACGGCAAGAAGATGGGCAAGACGCTGAAAGGCGCTCTTTTTCTTGACCCGGCGATTGTCAGTCCCTATGATTTTTTCCAGTACTGGCGGAATGTGAATGACGCTGATATACGACGTTTCCTTTTAATGTTCACCTTTCTCCCTGTAGAAGAAATAGACAAACTTACCGCTTCCGGAAAAAACCCAAATGAAGCGAAAGAGCGTCTTGCGTGGGAAGTTACCGCATTAATCCACAGTAAGGACGATGCTGACAAAGCGCTGGCGGGAGCGAAAGCCGCTTTCGGAAGCGATACCGGAGACAAATCGGCCATGCCGAAAACGGAACTTGCGCGGGCGCGTTTTGAGACAGGCTACAATATTGTAGACCTTTTCTGCGATACGGGGCTTGTCCCAACCAAGAGCGAAGGCAGGCGTCTTGTACAGCAGGGCGGGGCTTTTATCAGTAATAAAGAGGGCGAGCTTTCCGCAATTAACGATGTGTCGGCGGTAATCGGCGCGGATTCACTAAATTCTGAAAGCGAACTGACCTTACGGGCAGGAAAAAAGAGATATATGCTGGTTAAAGTGAAGAATACATAAATAGCATTTTTTTTGCTATTATTTCCAATTTTGTATATAATTATATATTCAAGTTTTAAGCGAGGTATTTATGTTAAAATTTGAAGATTATATTTCAAATCTTCCTGACCTTCAGTATACGAATTTTGCCCAGATGGTTGATGTTACATCAAGGAATTTTGCCTCCAAAGACGCTATTTTATACCGTTCCGGCAAACAAAGGGAATTTACCCGCTGGAATTACGCCAGATGGGGCGATGAATGCCGCAGGATAGCCCGCGGCTTGCTTGCCGCAGGGCTTGTTAAAGGCGACCGTGTAGCGTTGTGGTCTGAAAACCGTCCTGAATGGATGGCTGTCTGGATGGGCGCTCAGGTTGCGGGTCTTTGTATTGTGCCTGTCGATTTTCTTGTTACAGAGCAGGAATGTCTTAATATTATGAAAATAACAAGGGCAAAAGCATTTTTCTATTCAGGAAGAAAGAAGGATTTTGCCGCTTCCCTGTCATCCAACGGAATTCCGCTGTCCGTTTCTGTTTGCTTAAGCGGCGAGGCGGAAGATACGCCCGCAGGTCAGGAGGCTGAATATTACAGATTCGGTAAAAACGCCGGCAGCCAGGCGCTGCCCCCGATTGACAGCATTTCACCTAACGATCCGGCTTCGATTGTATTTACGTCGGGAACCACAGGTTTTGCCAAGGGCGTAACGCTTTCGCATAAGAATATTATTTCCAATACAAGCGCGGCAATCCGAATGTTGGAGCCTGGCGAGAAAGATGTGTTTATTGATGTTCTGCCCCTGCATCATACGTATCCTACCACATGTTCATTTATTGCGCCGCTTTCAATCGGCATTCCTACGATAATTGCGGATAAAATTGTAGGTAAAGTTGTTGTCGATGATATAAGGGACGGAAACGTTACGTACCTTATCGGGGTTCCGCTTCTCTATGATAAAGTGATGGCGGCAATTGACTCCGGGTATCAAAAACTTTCGCCGGTTATCCGCTCTCCGCTGAATGTTTTGCGGAAAATCGCCCTGTCCAAGGCCAAAAAAGGTAATTTTGAATTCGGACAAAAAGTATTCAGGTTTATCCGTAAGAAAGCGGGACTTCATTCTGTTAAGATGATGGTAGCCGGCGGCGGTCCGTTAAGCGTTAAAACTGCGGACTTTTTTGATTCATTCGGTTTTAACATCGTTCAGGGTTACGGCATGAGCGAGAACTCTCCTCTTATCTGCGTAAATACTCCCCGTCACAAGCGCAATGAATCTGTCGGGCTTCCTGTCATTTATACCGATGTAAAAATACTGGACCCGATACCGGAAGGCATCGGAGAGATTGCGTGCAAATCGCCGTCGGTTATGCTTGGTTATTTTGAGAACGAAGAAGCCACAAAGGAAGTTATTGACGAAAACGGCTATCTGTTAACAGGCGATCTTGGCTATCGTGACAAGGACGGTTTCATTTACATTGTGGGACGCAAGAAAAACCTTATTGTCGGTTCAGGCGGCAAAAATATTTATCCCGAAGAAATTGAGGCAAATTTCTCAGGTTCCCGCGTCATAAATGAAATTCTTGTTGTCGGGAGAAAATCCGGCGGCGGCGAAGTTATTTTTGCCGTAGTGTTTCCGAACTATGAATTTATCAAGGAAGATTATCCCGGGAAGGAAACAGACGACGGCTTTGTTAACGACCTTGTAAAGAAGGAAATTGAAGCTGCCAACCGTTTATTGCCTGTTTATAAAAAGATAAGCAATTTTACAATACGTAAAGAACCGTTTGAAAAGAACGCGCAGCAGAAGATACGCCGTTTCCTTTACAAGAGTTACGAAAACCCGTAGTCGCTATATTTCTTCTCTTTTGGAAACTATCCTGCTGATTAGTCCGTAATTAACCGCTTCGGACGAATTCATCCAGTAATCGCGGTCTGTGTCTTTTTCAACCTGATCAAAAGGATTGCCGGTTTCATCCGCAATCAGGCGGTTGATTTTTTCCCTTAGTTTTTCAAGTTCTTTGGCGTGTATTTCAATGTCCGTAGCTACGCCGCGTATTCCCGAAAGCGGCTGGTGAATGAGATAGTGGCTGTTTGGAAGCCCGACCCGCCGATCTTTGGGAGCCGCAAGCTGAATGATTGCGGCGGCGCTTGCGACAAGACCCATACCGATTGTCCACACGGGCGGTTTTATAAAACGGATCATGTCAAAAATCGCATAACCAGCGTCCGCGTCTCCGCCGGGCGAGTCAATGAAAATCCGCACAGGATCATCTCCCATCGCTTCCATTAAAAGAAGCTGGCGAATTGTTTTTTCCGCAAGGGCTTTCCGTATCTCCCCTGAAAGCAGGATAGTACGGGTTTTCAGCATTTTGCCTGTCAGTACATCCTGCCAGTTTGTTTCTTTTTCTTCGGTTGTATCGTTATCATCATCGTCATCGTCATTTAAAATATTGGGATTCATTACAGCCTCCGTTAGTCATAATATAAACTATTCCTGTTGAAAGCAAGTGAGTTCCTTACGGTTTACCTTTTATACACGCGCGGCACTCGCTTGTTAATATTACAGGTTATCTCATAGGGAATTGTTCCTACTGCCGCCGCCAATGCAGCGGCATCCTGAGCGCAGCCTCCGAAAATTACAGCTTCGTCCCAGCGCCGTACATCGCTTTCCTGTCCCAAATCCACACAGCATTGATCCATGCAGATGCGTCCCGCAACCGGATAAGTTTTGCCGCCGATTACTACCTGCCATTTGTTGCTTGCGAGCAGCGGGAAACCGTCAGCGTAACCCGCAGGTAAAACGGCGACAGTTGTGTCCCGCGGAGCCGTCCATGTTCTGCCGTAGGAAACCGTCTCGCCTTTTTTTATTTTTTTTATCATTACAACGGTTGTTCTTAATTCCATTACCGGCTGCGCTTGAATCGGTTCAAAGGGGAACTCAGGGATTTCCTTTTCCTCCGCGCTTTTATAGCCGTACAAAAAGATTCCCGGTCTTACCATATCAAACCATGTGTCAGGGTGGAGGATTACCGCGCCGGAATTGGCGGCATGAACAATACCCGGGTTGATACCCGCGTTTTTTATAGCGACAATTGTTTCTTTAAAACGCGATAACTGCAATTGAGTGTAAGCGATGTCTTCGGCGTCAGTTGAGTCGGAAACAGCAAAATGAGTGGCTGTTCCGGCTAATTCGAGAGACGCGCAAGAGTCAATATATTTCGCCAGGGACAGGGCGTCTTTAGCTGAGCATCCGCTTCGTCCCATGCCTGTGTCAATTTTTAAGTGAACGGGCAGTATTGTTTTTGAAGCTGCGGCTTCGTTCAGGGCGCAGGCATACCATTCGTCCGAAACAAACGGGGTAAGCCCTGCCGTTAAAACATCCGGTATTTCCGCAGGATGGGGCTGTGTAAAAAGCAGGATAGGGGCGGTTATCCCTTCAATCCTCAGTTTTGTCCCTTCCTCGACAGTTGCCGCGCCCAGGCAATATGCGCCTGCTTTAAGGCTTGTTTCGGCTATCACAGGCGCTCCGTGTCCGTAAGCGTTTGCCTTGACCGGTACGCAAATATGTCTTTCATGCCCAATCCGCGCTTTTACAGCTTCAATATTCGCTATAAAACGGTCAAGATGAATTATTGCCTTCATTCTCATATTTATATGATAACAGAAAACTAAATCTATAAAAGGTTGATATTGTACATATAAGCTGATATATTAGGTGTAGGTATGGGCGCCGGAAATACCGTAAAAATGCTGCTTTTTCTTGTTTTTATAATTATTTTAAGCAGCTGTGACGCTATGGATAATATTCTTCCCTCTGAAACCTACAAGGTTAACGCCCAGGTAAATAATATCCCGCTGGATGAGTGTTCTTTTATAAGTATTGACGGGAAAATACGCCCGTACTTTGAAAAGTCTGTTTCTAAAGATCCGGATGTTACTTCTCTTTTGGTTTTTATTAAAAATTCCAAAGGAGTTAACGTAGGGAAAAAAGTCTTATACAGCCCTTATAATGAAGCTGAACAGGATGAGTTCTTGGTCAAGGTAAGTAACCTTGATGATGCTCTGCCTTATTTTCCGTTGCCGGAAAATTTACCTATAGACCGTTATACCCTTGTTTCACAGGTTATGAGCGGTAAGGATGTTTTACAAAAAACTGAAAGAGCTTTCCAATATATGGGTAATACTTTTTTTTCCTATGAAGGCATAAATGTACATTTACCCGGCGTTAATGAAAACCCATTGCTTATTTCCAAAGAAATGACGGTAATGCTGGAAGCCAAATTGAATTTTAACAGCCGACTGGATCCTTACATTATCTGGTATAACGGCAAGAAAAAGATAAGCGAAGGAAAGTATTCAGACGGAGCGGGAAATCTTTTATGGAAAGCTTCGGAACAAAGCGGTTTTTATTCAATACGAGCCGAAGTATTCCCAATGGAAAACCATTACGGACTTGCAGGGTATCAAAAAGAAATTTCCCTTCTTGTTTCAACTAAAACTGCTGACCTTAACCTTGTTTCCAAAGATATCCCCCAGCTTGTGCAGTGGTATGTTTTTGAGGGTGATCTGAATGATTTAAAAAAACTTAATTCTGCCGAACAATACCCAAAACCTGTTGTTAACGGCGCTCTTCAATGGATGCCCTCAAACGGGATTTACGGGCTTGCTACCGGCGATAACAGCATTACCCTGCCGAGAGCTGCGATTGACACAGAAACCTCGTACACAAATATTGAAGCGATAATCAAGCGCGGAATGTGGCAGACATTATTCCGTTTTAAGTGGCTGAATGAGGGCGAAATTTTCTCTGTACTGTTTGAATCTTCTCCTGATGTTTCCCTTGTTTTGAGCAAAGAAGGACAAAACCTGGTTTTAACATTGTCTTCTCCTTCAGAGAAAGTTTCTCAGTTAATCCAAATTACCGAACGCAGATCATTCATTACCGCAGGCGTCAGCTTTTCAATTCTTCCGGGGCTGTTGTCGGCAAAAATCAATATAATGGGAGAATCTGTCGAGCAGGGTGATTTAGCTGCGCCTCCGATCCGTATTAAAGCCAATTTAAAAGATAATTTTCAAATATTGCTTGGGCTTAAAAGAGAAGATGCCGCTGTTGATTTTACCGTCCGGAATAAGCCTTTCTCAACCGCGCTTTGGGACGAGTTTGCGCTTTACGATATGCCGCCTATGGAAATTCTCGCGGCGGATATTAAAAAATCAATGGAAAATAACCGTTCTGAACTTGATATTGCTTCCGTAAATTAACTATTATATAAAATATGAAAATAAAAAAAATTACGCCGTTTTTTTTTCCTTGCGTTATAATTTTGTTTTCATGCGCCGGTCAAAAAAAAAATGTATTCATTCCGGTTCCCGTAAATAACTATTTTGTGACTGAAAAAAATAACAATAACATTAATCCTGATAATATTATTGAAACAAAGACCGGGGTTTCTGTCAGAAGCCTGCCCGGCTGGCTGTCTTCGTTTATTAACGGCGGAGTTGAAGAAGTTGAGAGAATGAACGCCTTTTACGGCAAATATATATTTATCGGAAGCAACGAGGGAGTAAATTTCACGGCAATGAATATGTGGGCGAATAATTTTTCCGCTGTAAAAGATTTTACCATATTGGCGGCGGAAAGAATTGAAAGAAGAATGATTTCCTGGGCATATTCATATCCCGATTATGAATACGGACTTTTTTTTGAAACAATGGCAAAAAAGGCGTACAGCGCAGTATATACAGGGGCTGTTAAAGAAGATACTTATTGGATTAAAATGAAAGTAATGCAGGAAAATGATATTACAGAAGAATATTCAGAGATATATATTTTTTTTGTATTAATCAGTATAAATAAAATGTCATTACAGGCAATAATTTCTAACTTAATGACGGAATCCCTTTCCGCTGTTACTCCGACAAAAGAACAGTTGGATTCAATTAACCGTATGCGCCGGAATTTTTATGAGAGGTTTTAACATGGAGCCTGTATTACAGTGGGGGCTTGATTTTATCAGGACAGTTCAAGCCGCTTCCAATCCCGCTTTAACTGTTGTTATGCGAATAATTACGGCAATGGGCGGTTCAGTTCTGTTTTTACTCGTGCTTCCTGTTCTGTACTGGTGCGTAGACGAAAAGAAAGGTATGCGGCTTTATCTGACGCTTATTATTTCACTATGGATTAATATGTCTTTAAAATTTCTTTTTAATCAGCCGCGCCCTTTTTTTGAAGGCTATGATCCTTCGGTCGGCTTTATTTACGAGCGCATGGGAGGACTGCCTTCCGGACACGCGCAGAATACTCTGGTTGTTTTTTTTATTTTAGCTTCGTGGATAAAAAAAATTCGGGATTATGCCTGCGCCGCCGTACTTTGTATTTTAATCAGCTTTTCAAGAATTTATCTTGGAGTGCATTTCCCCACCGATATAATAGCCGGCTGGATTATAGGCGGCATTATTCTTTGCGGTTATTTTTTGTTAAGCGCGAAAATAGAAACGCTTCTTGAAAAAGGCGGGTTCCGCGCCGGAGTAATCGCAAGCGCCGCTCTTTCTTTTTTTATGATACTTTACCTTCCCGGCAAAGAACTGTTAATGCCCGGCGGAGTCGTTCTTGGTCTTGGCGCAGGTTATTGCGTTAATAAAAAATATATCGGTTTTTCAAGCAGCGCTTCTTTCGGGAAAACCGGTGCGGAAAAATACACCGCCCTTTTTGCCCGTATGCTTTTGGGAATAGCAGGTTTTGTTTTAATCTTTTTTACGGGCAGTAAATTGATGCCGCAAGACTCAGCCAATTTTAAGCTTTACGGCTTTATCATGGCTGCGCTCGGCGGTTTTTGGATATCCGCCGCTTCTCCCTGGCTTTTTGTAAAACTCAGGCTTGCCGGAACTGAGCAAGAATAAAATGTGTAAAAAAAGCGATGCTAATTATGGCAGCGCCATATATGGCGGCGCCGTTTACGGCGAAGAATCTCCAATCGCCGCATTTGCGACTGTTCCGGGAAACAGCGCTCTTTCCGTAATCCGCTGTTCGGGAAAAGGCGCCATTGAGACGGCGGCTTCAATTTTTTCTGCGCCGGAAAAACTTAAAAACGCGCAGGGTAATACCGTCATTCACGGCTGGATTGTAAACGCAGGTGAAAAAATTGACGAGGCGCTTGTTTCCGTATTTCGCGCTCCAAAAAGTTATACCGGTGAAGACAGCCTTGACATTAGCTGTCATGGCGGTTCTGCCGCGGGGAAAGCGGTTATAGACGCTCTTAAATCTTCAGGTTTCCGCGGCGCATTGCCGGGTGAGTTTACCTTCCGCGCGTTTATGAACGGGAAACTTGATCTTACCCGATGCGAGTCTGTAATGGAACTTGTATCCGCAAAAACCGATACAGGCCGCAGTCATGCGGTAACGCGTCTTTCAGGTTCCCTTTATTCTGAAGTTGATGAAATTAAAAAACTGCTTGTTTCGGTTCTTTCAGGCGCGGAAATTTATCTTGATTATTCCGAAGATGAAATCAGCGCGGGTTTTGATGCGGGCGCGTCGGATGAAATTGCGGGCAGACTCCCCAATAAAGAAACTGCGCTTAAAGTTTTGGCGCGGCTTAAAAAATTACAGGCTTCATGGCGGATTGAACGTATCTATCAGGAGGGAGTTTCGGTTGTTATTGCGGGGCGTCCGAATGCGGGTAAGTCCAGCATTTTTAATTTGATCTTAAAAGAAGACCGTTCTATTGTAACGGAAATTCCCGGAACTACCCGCGACTGGATAGAAGCCTGGGTTAATATTGAGGGAATTCCCGTCCGGCTGGTCGATACGGCAGGCCTGCGCGATTCAGGCGATTCTGTTGAAAAAATCGGAGTGGAGAGGAGCCTGAAAATTTTACAGGAAGCGGATATTGTTCTTTATCTTATAGACGGCGAGCAGGGCGTTACCGCCGAAGACATTGAGTTCATGAAGCGCGGCGAAAGGTGCATTTTTGCATGGAACAAGACTGACATTTCGCCTGTAATACAGCCGCCTGAATTTGCAGATAACATTATCAGCGTAAGCGCAAGGACAGGCGAAGGCTTAAACGATCTTTACGCGGCGATAATTTCGGCTGTTAAACCGGAGACGCCGGAGGGTATATTCGGCGAACCGGCTGTTTCCATCGGCACTGTCCGGCAGAAGAATCTTGTCGACGACGCCTGCCGCGCTCTTGAAGAAGCGCTTACGCTCGCGGAAAAGGAAGAACCGCTTGATATTATAGCTCCGTTGCTGCGGGAAGCCGTAAACGCTTTGGGAGAAATTACAGGAGAAGTTTCTACCGCCGATATTCTGGAAGAAATGTTCAGCAGGTTTTGTGTCGGGAAGTAAAATTAAAACTGAAAAGCGGAAGTGTATTAGAGTTGCATAATTATTTCAATGGCTGTTAAAATAAAATCAGGAGATTTTTGTGATTAATAAGGAAAAAGGCGGCAAAACCGCCCTGATAACTGTTTTAATAATAACTGTATTTTTATTTCTGGTATTGCTCGGCGCTGTTGTCTGGACAGCCGCAAAAAAGCCTTTAGTAATAAAACAATTAATAGAAACCAATATCAGCACTGTAGTCAGGGAAATACTGCCTGTTTCCGAATATGTTTGCCTTGTTTACAATTATCAGTCAATTACCGAAAGAGCGTATAATCCCGGCAGCTGGCTTAATGCGCGGAATTTGCTTATTGTCCTTGACGGAACTATCAAACTGGGATTTAACTGCTCCGAGATAACTGTAAAAGAAAACGGAACGCAGCTTGTTTTAGGTATGCCGCCGATTAAAATACTTGCGCATGAACAGTATCCTGAACACGCAAGGTCTTATGAACTTGCCGGAGGAGGAATACTCCCCCGTTCGGTAAAACCGCAGGAGATACTTGACCTTCTGGGCGATACAAAACTTGATCAGGAAAAGCTGGTTATTGCGAATGAAGAATTAATAAAACAGGCTGAAGATTCCGCTGAAGCGCTTTTTAAACCTTTGCTGGAATTAAATCCGTTAATTAAAAGTAAATACACTATTGTCTTTGCGTGGTAGAATCCGTGGATTATGACTGTATTGTTATAGGAGGAGGCCATGCCGGAATTGAAGCGTCTCTCGCGGCAAGCCGTCTTGGTTTTTCGACTCTTCTTATAACTCAGAACCCCGATAAAATAGGCGCTCTTTCCTGTAATCCCGCAATCGGAGGACTCTCCAAAGGCAACCTTGTCCGTGAAGTGGACGCTCTCGGCGGAGAAATGGCAAGGCTTACAGACGCGGTAATGATTCAATACCGCGTTTTAAACCGTTCAAGAGGACCGGCTGTGCAGGCTCCGAGAGCGCAGGCGGACAAACACGCGTATCAGGCGGCGGCGCGTTCGGTTCTTGAAAAGCAAAAAAATCTTTCAATTTTTATGGATACGGCGGTTGATTTAATTGTTGAGGAAAACAGCGCCGCCGGAAGCGATGCTTCTTCCCTGAAAATCGCCGGAGTAATTACAAGGCGGGGACATCGTATATCTTCGCGTACTGTAATTCTCTCTGCGGGTACTTTTATGGAAGGGAAGATATTTATCGGCGAATTTGATGCTTTGCAGGGACGGCTTGGAGAAGAAGCGGCGCTTGGGCTTGGCGCTTCCCTGCGCCGTCTCGGTTTTCCCGTTGGCAGGTTAAAGACCGGAACTCCGGCGCGGATTGCAGACGACTCTGTAAATTACTCTGTAATGGAAAAACAGGACGGAGAGGAAATGCGCCCCTTTTCATTCTGCGCCGGAACTTTAACGCAAAGACCGTCCATGCCCTGCTGGATTACATACACAAATATAAAGACGCATGAAATTATAAGGGCGAACATTCACCGCTCTCCGTTATACGGAGGAAAAATTACAGGAGTTGGAGCGCGGTACTGCCCTTCTATCGAAGACAAGGTAGTCCGTTTCCCTCAGCGGGAGCGCCATCATATTTTTATCGAACCTGAAGGGCTTTCAACTAACGAAATGTACATGAACGGCGCTTCAAGCTCCCTGCCCGAAGATGTGCAGCGCGAATTCATCCGCACCATTCCCGGTCTTGAAGAAGCACGCATTGTCCGCCCGGCCTATGCTGTGGAGTACGATTTCATTGATCCCCTTGATCTTTATCCGTCCCTTGAATCAAAACGCGTTTCAGGTTTTTACTCGGCAGGGCAGACAAACGGCAGTTCAGGCTATGAGGAAGCCGCCGCTCAGGGATTAATTGCCGGCATTAACGCCGCGATGAAAATGTTAAATCGTCCGCCGCTGGTGCTTGGACGCTCCGAAGCCTACATCGGCGTTTTAGTGGACGATCTTACAACATTGGGAACAAAAGAACCGTACCGTATGTTTACAAGCCGCGCCGAACACCGCTTAATGCTCCGCCACGACACGGCGGATACAAGGCTTACTCCCAGAGGGCGCGATGCCGGTCTTGTAGACGACAGCCGCTGGGAACAGTTTCTTGAAAAGACAAAGACACTGGACACAATTGCAGAACTTCTTGCGCAGCGTTCTTCAACAGTGAAATCCGGCAGGACTGATGCGTTAGCTGATACCGCAGAAACGGAATTGGCAGGCTATCCGGCTGAATTGATTGAAAGAGCGCTTTTGGACATAAAATACGCGGGTTACATAGAAAAAGAAAAACGCTTTGCCGCAAAAACCGCCAAAATGGACGCTATCAAGCTTGATCCTAAAACGGATTACTCCGTAATAAACGGGCTTTCTATTGAGGCAAGGGAGAAACTGCAGTCCGTAAAGCCGCTGAATGTCGGACAGGCGGCGCGGATACCTGGCGTTCGTCAGGGGGATATTGCGGTGTTGATTATTTCGGCAAACAGGAAATGAAAAATCGGATTTGTAAAAGTTTTTGCCCCCGGAAGTTAAATTATTTTAATTCCGGGAACAAAACTTAAAGTACGTTAACCGCCCAATTTTGAATTCGTGAAGAAGTAGTATCCAAGCGGCGTATAAAATGCTTTAACCCTCGGATTGATCATGTAGGAATTGGTATAAAAGTAAATAGGCGCAACCGCCATATCGCGGCCTACAAGCAGGTCTTCAGCCTGATGCATATATCTCATGCGATCCGCCTGAACAGCGGTTCCCTTTGCTTTTGCGATCAAATCATCAAATTCCTTGTTGGTGTACTGCGAATTGTTGTTTCCGCCGCCTGTAAGGAACATATCCAAAAAGTTTATCGGGTCATTGTAATCGCCTATCCAGCCGTCGCGCGCTATTGAATAATTGCCGTTTTTCCTTGTATCAAGAAAAACATTCCATTCCTGATTGCCGAGAGTGATATTTACTCCCAATGCCGTACGCCACATATTCTGCAGGGCTTCGCCTATCGCGCGGTGCGCGTCATTAGTATTGTACAGATATTCAACTACAGGAAAACCCCTTCCGCCGGGGTATCCGGCTTCAGCCATTAACCGCTGAGCTTCGGCAACATTCTTTTCGTAATCAGATTCCGCAAGGCTGATATAATCGCCGCCTGTTTTACGGAAATCGCTTCCCACAGCGACATCGCTTATACCGGAAGGAACAAAGCCGCCGGCAGGCTTCTGTCCTGCCCGTGTTATCTGGTTAACAATATAGTTGCGGTCTATCGCAAGTCCGAAAGCTTTACGGATGCGGGCGTCCGTAAACGGCGCTCTCTGGGTGTTAAGGCTTACAAAATATGTCCCGAGATAATCGGAAATATTTAATTCGCCGGATTTTAAAAGAGACGGAATTTCATCTACCGGGAAGTTCTGGATAAAATCAAGATCACCGGCGCGGAAACTGGCGAGTATCGCGTTTTCATCTTCCATCAAAGCAAAACGAATGAATTCAGGACCGTTAACCGCCGTATAATAATTGGGATTCTTTTCAATAAGAATGTATGAGTTATGAACCCATTCCTTCATGCGGTAAGGACCGTTGCTTACATAAGTTTTAGGGTTAAATGTCCATTGATCGCCCGCTTTATCAATAACGCTTTTCTTCACGGGGAATGTTGCGGGGAAAGCCATGATCTCATCAAAGAAGGGGCAGTCATATGTCAGCTTAATTTCTAGAGTTGTAGCGTTAATCGCCCTTACGCCCAGCGAGCTCTTGTCCATTTCATCTTCCATGATTTCATTGGCATTTACGATCATATCAATCATATAACTGTAATCAGCGGCGGTTTCAGGATCGACAAGACGCTGCCAGGAATAAACAAAATCCTCGGCGGTAAGAGCGGAACCGTCCGACCATTTAAGACCGCTTCGCAGCGTATAAACAAGGGTTACAGTGCCGTCGCTGTTTACCGTTTTTTGGGGCGCGCTTGCCGCCATGCCGGGAACAGCTTTTGCGAAGTTAATTCCGGCAGTCGCCTTTATACCGGTATCTTCATATTTATAAATGCCTTCGTGCGTATGCTGAAGATAAATAGCGGAATCCACCGCGGAGTTAAGCGCGGGATCAATGGTATTCGGTTCAGAGCCAAAACACGCGCTGATTGTATTTTCCCGTGTCGACAACGCTTTTTTACCTCCGCAGCCTGCTAAAAGCCCTATAAGGGACAGACACAGAACTGCAATTAACAATTTTCTCATTATAAGTTTCCTCCTAAATGAAATAATGATGTTTAATATTACTCAATTTGTCATTTTATGAACAGTAGTTAGTGTCTGTAAAATGACAGGCAGCATAATGACCCGGTTTAATTTCCTTTAATTCAGGAACTTCTTTAAAACACCGCTGCGCCGCCTGCGGACAGAGACTTGCAAACCGGCAGCCGGGGTTAAGAACCATTGGATTGGGGCTTTCACCTTTCAGGATTAAGCGCTGCCTTGCGCGGGTAACTTTCGGATCGGGAATGGGAACAGCCGATAAAAGCGATTTAGTATACGGATGAAACGGATTGTTATAAAGCTCAAAACTTTCGGAAAGTTCCACAAGATGCCCCAAATACATTACCCCGATGCGGTTTGAAATATGCCGTACAACCGAAATGTCATGCGATATAAAAAGATATGTCAGCTTGAGTTCCTTTTGCATATCGTCAAGCATATTTACAATCTGCGACTGTATCGAAACATCCAGCGCCGAGACAGGCTCGTCGCAGACGATAAACTCAGGCTCAACCGCAAGGGCGCGGGCTATGCCTATGCGCTGCTGCTGTCCGCCTGAAAATTCATGAGGGTAACGGTTGGCGTGTTCGCTGTTCAGCCCGACAAGCGACAAAAGCCGCGCTATTTTATCTTTGCGCTGCGCGTTTGTTTTTGCAAGGCCGTGAATATCAACAGGTTCCCCGATAATCTCGGAAACAGTCATACGCGGGTTAAGCGAGCCCGCCGGGTCCTGAAAAATAATCTGCATCTTGCGCCTGAAAGGCAGCATATCAATTTCCGTAATATCCCTGTCGCGGTAAAAAATTTTCCCACCCGTAGGTCCGTAAAGGCGCAGAATAGTCCGCCCCAGTGTTGTTTTTCCGCAGCCCGATTCCCCGACAAGACCTAGCGTTTCACCTTCGTCAATATGAAGACTGACATTTTCCACAGCGTGAATATATTTTGTCTTTCCGAATTCTTCCTTAACCGGAAAGTATTTTTTTAAGCTTTCAGTCCTGACCAAGCATTTGCTCATTTATACCCGTCCTTCTTAAGGAGCCAGCAGCTTGCAGTATGCGCAGCACAATGCGTCGCGTTATGCGTCGCGTTATACGTCGCGTTATACGCGGCGTTAATGCCGGACGAAGGCGGCATCTCGTTTACGCAGATTCTCATGCAGGAGTCGCAGCGCGGAGCAAAGGGGCAGCCGGGGTTAGGATCGAGCATATTAATAGGAGTCCCTTCAATGGGAATAAGTCTGTCCGCTTGAGTTTCATCAAGGCGGGGCATTGAACGCAGAAGCCCCTTTGTATAAGGGTGGGACGGGTTGTAAAAAATATCGTCCACGCTGCCCTGCTCCACAATATGTCCGCCGTACATTACGGAAACTTTATCGCAAATCTCGGCAATTACCGCAAGGTTATGCGTAATAAAAATAATTGCCATATCGGTTCTTTCCTTAATAGACTTCATAAGTTCAAGAATTTGCGCTTGAATGGTTACGTCTAACGCTGTGGTAGGCTCATCGGCGATAAGCAGGCGCGGTTCGCAGATCAGACTCATAGCGATCATAACCCTTTGGCACATTCCGCCCGATAATTCAAACGGATACTGCCTGAGCCTCTGCTCGGGGTTTGTAATTCCGACAAGACGCAGCATTTCCAGGGCTTTTTCTTTCGCGTCCTGAGAACTGATGCCGCTTTTATGCTTTCTTAAAACGCCTATCATTTGATTGCCGACCGTGTACACCGGATTAAGACTGTCCATCGGGTTTTGAAATATCATACTGATGCGGCTGCCGCGGATTTGCTCAAGTTCCTTCCGTGAAAGGTCAAGGATACTCTGTCCGTCAAACAGAACGCTGCCGCCTGAAATTTTTCCGGGATCATCAAGAATACCCATTAAGGCGAAAGCCTCTACGCTTTTACCCGAGCCTGATTCCCCGACAATGCCCATTACTTCCCCGTTGTCAAGACTGTAGGAAATGCCGTCAACGGCTTTTACCTCGCCCACAGGCGTAAAAAAAGAAACTTTTAAATCTTTTACTTCGAGCAATGGGGGCATATATCTCCTATTTCTTAAGGCGAGGATCCAAAGCGTCCCGCAGCCCGTCGCCGAAAATATTAAAAGAAAGAATCATAAAACTTAAAAAAGAAGCCGGAATGATTAATCTGAATGTATAAGTATACATTCCCTTTAGAGCGTCAGACGCCATAGAACCAAGACTTGTCATGGGAGCGTTTACGCCAACGCCCAAAAACGAAAGAAAAGATTCCAGAAAAATAGCGAGGGGAATTTCCAGGCAGGTGGCGGCTACAAGGGGTCCGACACAGTTGGGAAGTATATGCTTAAAAATAATTCTTTTATTAGACGCTCCCAAGGCGCGCGCCGCGGTAACATATTCCTGTTGTTTAAGCTGCAGTACCTGACCGCGGATAATGCGCGCAAGCGTTGTCCAGTAAAGCAGGGCGAACGCCATAAAAATACCGATGATGCTTGGTCCCAGAGCGATTATAATCCGTCCCAATAAAGCGCTTTGATGGGCATCGGCGTATGCAGTGAGCAACGGTTTTATTGTAACGGCAAGGAGCAGCACTACAAGCACATCTGGAACGGAATAAATAATATCGACTATCCTCATCATTATCATATCGGTTCTGCCGCCAAGAAACCCCGATATTGAACCGTAGATAACCCCGATAATGAGCGTTAAAAAAGCGGCGCTTAAGCCTATAATCATTGACACACGGCAGCCGTACATCAGGCGTACAAGTATGTCGCGCCCCAGATTATCAGTGCCGAATACATGGGGAAAAACTTTTTCTCCCGCCGCTATCCGGTTTAGTTCTGTCTGCGAATGTTTCATGGGAAAAAGATTTTCGCTCCCGCGTATCTGCTCGTCATAATTATACGGAACGATTACAGGGCCTAGAAAAGCAAATAACAAAAAAAATATTATAAGACCCATGCAAACCATAGCAGCGTAATTTTTTCTTAACCGCCGCCACGCGTCAGTCCAGTATGAAATACTTTTATGCTGCGGAATAAACGCCTGTTTTTCTTCGGCGGTGGACGGGATAAAATCATCGGGATTTAACTGGAGATGACCCGCCGCAATGCCAAGTTCGGCGATATTAATGCGTTTGGGAGAGGCTGGGTTTGGCGTAACGCTGTTTTTCATTCACATCACCTAGTCCTTGACGCTTCCCAATTGAATGCGCGGATCAATAATCCGGTAAATTATATCCACAGTGAAACTCATCAGAATAACAAGAGCCGCAAAAAATATTGTGGTTCCCATAATGATTGGGTAGTCACGGTTAGAGATACTTTGAATAAAATAGCGGCCAAGCCCCGGAATATTAAAAACCGTTTCTACCACAAAACCGCCTGTAAGCACTCCCGCAATCATCGGGCCCATGTAAGTAACAACGGGAATCAGCGCATTGCGCAGGGCGTGTTTAAAAATGATCTGAGGAACCGAAAGCCCATAAGCGTAAGCGGTTTTTATATACGGCTTGCTGAGCGTTTCCAGCATTGATGAACGGGTATAACGTGCAATCGAACACATGGGCTGCACGCCAAGAGTAAAACAAGGAAGAATAAAACCGGACGCTCCCTGACTCAAACCCGAACCGGGAAAAATTTTAAAAACGCCGCCTGCAAAAAGTATTAAAAGCGCGGTCGCTGTTACAAATGCCGGAAATGCAATCCCAAACGTAGTCAGCACCTGTAAAAGACTGTCCTGCCACTTTCCCCGGTAATATGCCGCTAAACAGCCTAAGGTAATGCCGGCGATAACCGCCCATAAAATAGCGAAAAAACCTACTTTTGCTGAAACAGGGAACATTTCCTTTATAATGGTAGTTATAGGTCTGTTTTTTTGCATTTTTAACGATACGCCCATGTCTCCCTTTAAGAGACTAAAAATATAATTACGAATCTGAACGGGGAGCGGTTTATCAAGTCCGTATTTTAGTTCAAGCTCTTTTAACACTCTGGGTGAAATAGCTTTTTCACCCAAAAAAGGCCCGCCGGGGACCGTATTCATTAGAACGTAGGTTAAACATATTATAAATAAAAGAGTAATAATAACGAGCGCGGCTCTCTTAATTATAAATAAAACCATAACTTATGAGTATTTTATACCATAAACCGCAGACAAACAAGCATTCGCATTACTTTTAAAAAACTAAACCATACGGAATACAAACAATTTTCCTGTTTTCACTATGGCGGCGTATTTTTATGACGGCTATACGTTGGAAAACGGCACGATGTTGAACACGTCCGTATGCTCCATCACCAACTGCTTGTTATAGGCGTAAAATATCGTCCCGTCCATCGGCGACTCTATCCGGCCAATAGTGTTCCCCTCTAAAGGGTGGATTATCTCGCAAAGCAGATCGCCTTCTACTACTTCGTCGCCTACCGCTACGTGTTTTTTCAATATCCCGGCGTTGTTTGTCTGAACATTCACTATTGATCCCTCGTTTAATATGCGGGTGTGCATTCCGCCGTGCAGCGCCCAACTGAGTATTCCCTTGGCGATAAGAAAGCGCAAAACCGCGTTCACGGCTGTTTGCGTGGATTGTTTCCCTATGTGCTCGGTGTAGGTCGAGAACAGCGAGTAGGCCCGGCAACCCCAAATCTGCCAGTTGTAGTTGAGTGTCGCGGTGTCGTATGGCTGCGGTATTCTGATCAGACCGTATGGCAGACCGAAGTCCGACAATGACTCGTAGGTTTCGGGATTTCTGCAATCGGTATCCATTACCTTAACGTGCGGCAGGAACTCGCCGTCCCGGTAAAAACTTGCCATCTGTATGCCGTAGACATAGTCTTTTATCGACTTGAAAAGCCCGTCAGCAATGCGCTGCGTAGTCTCTCCCTGATCGTATCCCGGGAACATTCGGTTGATGTCGGTGTTGTCCATTGTCCAGAAGCGCTTGCCGATATTCATGGAGTAGTGGTTCGCGCACGGTATGATCATTATACTCTTGCCAAGTAAAACGCAGCCGTTTTCTTCCAGGCGTTTTAAAGTATCGACAAGTTGTGCGCAGATCGCCATCTGTTGAATCTCGTTGCCGCGCAAGGCGCCGACCACGCAGCATGAGCGTTCGCCGCTGCCGAAGGTGTATCCTATGATATCCATACTCTGACGGTAGGGTGATTTAATTGAATAAATGATGTCTTTAACCATTTTTGGAATCTTCCATAATTCTCGCCAAAAGCGAACCGCCGAATACGACGGGATATTCTCTAAGCGTAAACAACAAACCGTCGCAGGACGCAAGCGTTTCTTCAACGACATTGCCTGTAAGCGGGTCTATGACTACGCCTATGCAATCGCCCGCGCTTACATGGCTTGCGTGCGCGGCGCGCGGAATAAATATTCCCCCCGCGTCCGAATTCAAAAAACCTACGCCGTGATCTTTAGAGACCAGCGGCTCCCGGGTGCGTCCGGCTGTTCCGTTCCACATACCGAGTTCGCGCAGCAGGTTAAGTACGCCGTCCACTAACTGCGCGCAGAAACTTCCCGTTATACGCATTCCTACGCCCATTTCGACAACAAGCGTTTTTACTCCTCGCATATTAAGCGAATGCGCCAGCGTAGATTCCAGCACTGTCGCCGATGCGTGTATCCACACCAGGTCAACGTTTAGCATCACCGCGTATGGCAGAAGCGCGGCCTCGTTCTGTTCGCTGATGCGCACCTGCGGTATCTCGCGCAGGAAGATGTTGCTGGAGTGTATGTCTATACACATATCCGCGCCCTCAATGTCGCGGATAACGTCGTACGCCGCAACCTCCGCTAGCGATCCCGATGATGAGCCCGGGAATATGCGGTTCATATCCAAATCGAACATCGGAAAACCCCGCGTAACGGAATCTATCCCCAGCGGGTTTACGGCGGGATAGATGTCCACAATGCCCGACAACTTTTGTTTCCCTTCGTTCAGAATCTTCGACAACTGCGCGCAGACGTACTGCCCTTCCAATTCGTCGCCGTGGGTTCCCGTAACTACGCATACTCGCTTGCGCACCGCTCCTGTGTGATTCTCGATGCGGTTCTTCTGTATTATAAAGTCCTCCGCGACAGGTAAAGCCGCTACAGACACAGGTTTTATCATCAAAGCCTCCGTTTTACGGTAAACAACCTCAACACCGCTGTCTACTCACCGTCATATTTATATATCGGTATTTGACGGCGCCGGGACTTTATCACCAAATCGTCGTTCTCTCTTCTGGCGCTATATACATTCCGTCGGTTTTAGTTATGCCGAAAGTCTTGTAAAACTCCTCAAATTGAGAGAGTATGAAGTTTGTCCTCACTTTGTTGGGAGCATGGATGCTCGATAACAAATACTCTGCCAGTTCAGCCGGCATACGGGCAGCGTACAGGTTTGCGTATGAACGCATGACAAGCGCCATGTCACCATTCATATCGCTGACTATATCCAGTACGCAGGCAAATCCGCCGAGATCGGCTATGGTTTCTCCGACATTGCGGACACCATTGAGGTACTTACCGTTAACGAATTGAATATCGGACAAAGCCGCCGCCGTCTTGCCGACTAATGCGGCAAAAGCGGCGTGATCGGCTTCCGTCCACCAATTGGTCAGCGTACCGTTTTTATCGTACTGGGCGCCGCCGTTATCAAACGCGTGGCTGATCTCATGACCTATGATCGTACCTATACCGCCCCAATTCACCTCGCGTCCGACGTCTTTTGAATACATCGGTTCCTGAAGTATGCCTGCCGGAACAATAATTGAGTTCTGAACTCGCGAATAAAAAGCGTTCATGGTATAGGTCGGCGTACCATCCCAGGGATCGCTCTCATAAGGTTTTTGTATACATTCAAGCAGGCGTTTATGTTTTGCATCGGCGTAGTTCATATAGACGTCTATCAGTGTTCCGCCGCCGGCTTTAGCCTTGACGTCAAAACTTAACGCATTGTCGTAACTATCCGGATAAGCGATAAAAGCTTTAATCGAATCGAGTTTCTCTATTGCTTTTTGCTTGGTTTCGCCGCTCATCCAATTCAGCGAAACTATGCGCTCGCGGTATTTTTTTCGCAACAGCTCAACCATTTGGGTCACATCGGTTTTAGTGTCGGAAGAGACGTAATTTTCGGCGTAAAGCTTTGAAAACGCGTTTTCCATAAGTTCTGTTACAAACTTCCTGGCACGCTGTTCAAGGCTGGTTTCGACTGCCCATCCATACAGAATTGCATCCAGTTCTTTTTTGAGTTCGGCGAAATCGTCGCCTATATATCCGCCGACAGCGCATACAGCGTTGTATATCGCAAAGTCTTTTAACACGGCTAAATTAGCTTCCGTATACAGGGATTCAATATATTTTACATACCCGATATCGGGGCAGTAGACATTAGCGTCTTTTAATATTTCGCGAAGTCCGGGATTGTAATTAAGGACGTTTGAAGCGGTCGTGATTTTATCAAGTTCCTGCCAGCTTGATTTAGTATAGATCACATCGGGATTACTGAGCTGTTCCTGCGGAAGGGATGCAAGCGCCCTGCCCTTCTCCATAGCGAACATCGCGGTGGCGCGGGCTTCAAGGTCTCCGGTCTCGCCGATAAAGCCGAGTACAGAGGCCATGTAATTTTTCACTGCCTCATGTATAGGGGCAAGCGCGGGGTCGTCCATGTAGTAATCCCGTGAAAAAAGCGTGAGAGAACCCTTTTCAATAAAGAAGCACCATTTTCCGGCGTCCACTCTTGCATCGCTGGCGGCGGATATTTCGTAGAAATTCTGAAAACTTATTATTGGGTAGTACTTCGCGGTAATTGCGCTAAACTCGGCCGCGTTTTTCACAGCCTTTATCTCATTGATAATCGGCCTGATTTTTTCAATCGACTTAGCCCTGCCGCTTTCGTCCATATACATCCTGTACAGTTCACTTATCTTCCACTCGTCGCTGCCCGGATTGCCGCCTGCCGCCAGAATACCGGCCAAAAGCGAATCTAACCGGTTATTAATATTTATCTGAGATTCCATCGCGGCCATTGCAACCAGTTCTCCCGGCGGTATTGTAGCTGTCGCCAGGTATTGACGGTTATTATAGGCATAAAAGTCGTCTTTCTCATCGGCCTGCCGTAATTCATAAGGACTTCCTCTGAACATCAACGCGATAGTTAACGCAGTCGTAAAAGCTTCGGCGTCGGCGACAGTGAGAGCTTTTTTCTCAGTCAGCGCCAATGTTACCATGCCGAGGTCGAGAAGGTTTGAAACGGCGGGCTTCGCCCACTGCGGCGCTGTGCTAGACGCGTTTAGCGGAACTCTCGTAAGGTCGAAACCGAGAAAAAAGTTGATGAATACAGCGGCTTCGGCTCCGGATATAACGGCGTCCGGGCGGAAATTACCGTTATCGTCCCTGTTTATGTAGCCTGCGGCTTGCGCGCTTAATATATCGGCAGCGTAAGGATGGCTTTGGGGAACGTCATTAAAGCCGGCGCCAACGCCTTCCGGTAACGAAAGGCGGTCGTTGAGCAGCATTACGAACTGAGCTCTTGTTATGGGCGCGGTTTGAACCAGCAATAATTGGTCAACGCCGACTGCCGATGATCCATCCGAAGCCGTAAGGATGACGCAAGCAGACAGCGCAAGCAACAGCGCCGTCAATTTCTTTATAAGTTGTGATTTCTTCATAGCACATAGTATAACCGGATTACAATTAAAAATTAAAGCCACTTTTGTGCGTTGATTTTTAAATCTGAAATATGTTAATATTGAAAGTGAGCAACGGCGCTCAAATCTTAATTTGGAGCCGTTGCTTTTTTTTTGTTTTTTAGGGGGTGATTTGGATGGAGATGTCGGCAACGACTGCGTATGAGATTAACAAGCTCATGGCGCGGTACGGCGTAAAGTTCGGTCTCTATAAAAACGGCGAGTTCATTGAACAACTCTTTCCTTACGACGCTATACCGCGTATTATCTCGTACGATGAGTTTACGCTTTTAGAAAAAGGGCTTGTCCAGAGGGTAGACGCGCTTAACTGCTTTTTAAGGGATATCTACTCCGGCGCAAAAATTATCGCCGACAAAGTCGTACCGGAAGAATTTGTCTATATTTCCAAAGGATACCTGCCTGAGTGCAAATTTGACCCCGCCTGAAGGCGTGTACAGCCACATTTCAGGAATCGACCTCGTTCAGGCGAAAGACGGAGCTTGGTACATATTGGAAGATAACCTGCGTATACCGTCCGGCGCGTCCTACCCGTTGATTGCCAGAGAACTGAGCCGGATAGCCAATCCCGACGCTTTTTCAAATAACGATGTAAGGGACAATCGCAACTACTCGGATATGCTGCGAGAGACGATGGATTTTGTAAACCGCGGCGGATTGAATGTTATCCTGACGCCCGGCAGGTACAACGCCGCCTACTTTGAGCATTCGTACTTAGCCGAACGCACAGGCGCGCTGCTTGTAAAAGCGTCTGAATTAACCGTTGAGAATGCGGTTCTGTACATGAAAGATTACCTGGGCGTAAAGGCGAAAGTCGGCGCGGTATACCGCCGCATTTCCGATGAATACCTAGACCCCATGACTTTTCTGGCGGATTCCCTTATCGGCGTGCCGCATATCATGGACGTCTACCGCGCCGGAAATGCCGCGATAATCAACGCGCCCGGGAACGGCGTCGCGGACGACAAGGGTATCTATTATTTTGTGCCCAAAATGATAAAATACTATTTGAACGAAGAACCGATTCTTCAAAACGCGCCGACATATCTGCCTTATTATGAAAACGACCTAAAGTTCACGCTTGAGAACATCAAACACCTTGTTATAAAGGACGTTTCGGAAGCCGGAGGCTACGGCGTGGTGTTCGGCAGGGAACTGTCGAAAGAAAAATTAGCCGAACTTAAGGAGCTTATAAAAAAAGAGCCCAGGCGGTTCATATCGCAGGAGATCATTGATTTTATCGATCTTGATATAATGGACGAAAACGGCGGCACTATCCTCCGAAAGGCGGACTTGAGAGCGTTTGTTCTGACCGGCAAAACCACGCGCGTTTGGGCAAGCGGGCTTACACGCTTCTCGCGCGTTAAGGGATCGTTTATTGTTAATTCTTCGCAAGGAGGAGGGTTTAAAGACACATGGGTACTATTTCGGTAGAGTACAGCTCAAATTTATACTGGCTCGGAAGATACGCGGAGCGCGCCTACACCACGCTTAACACATTCTTTAATTACCACGACAAATCTCTGGACAAGGATAAAAATTCCTACAGGGAATTTCTTGACAATTTGGACATTAAGGACAAGTACGGCGATCACCGCCGTTTCATACAGGGGTATCTGTACGATGAGACGGATTGCTTCACCATCAATTCTACGCTTCGTTTTGCGTACGACAACGCGCTTGTCTGCCGGAATGTGATCGGAAGCGAAGCGTTAGCTTACATCCAACTCGCCGCTGACGCGTTCGGCGCAAGCCGGGACGCAAAAAACCTCCGCCTGTCTCTGATGCCGGTCATTGATTACCTGCTCGCGTTCTGGGGTAGCGTAGACGATAAAATCGCTAGCGGCGAAGCGCGCACGATTGTCAAATGCGGCAAACTGGTTGAACGGCTTGATTTGTACTTCAGGTTCTCGTATGACTATAAACTAATCAACAGCGAATACGAAAAACTGTGCCATGTGCTATCGCGCGTGCGCAAGGGTTTCTGCAACGCGCAGCATCTGGCGGTGCTGGTTGAAGTACTCGCAATTGAGGAAAGCTACAAGGGGCGTTTTGACGAAGTGCTTGACAGCTTGAACAAGCTGTTTGAGGAACAAGCCGCTTGAACCTCAACCAAGACCGCAGGTCGAAGGTTCCCCTCTTGAACCTCAACCGAGACCAGAGGTCGAAGGTTCCCCTCTTGAACCTCAATCGAGACCGTAGGTCGTCGAACCAGAGGTTCGCGGTTCCCTCTTGAAAACCGTCAATTTCCGGTATCAAACGGAACTGGCTTTTTCGTCTCCCGCATCAGATCACCGGTTCCGGCTCAGGATACTGCCGCAAAGCGATAACAGACAACAGATAAAAAAAATTTCGTGGAATGTAGACCCGTCCGCCGATACGCTCTGGCATACCGCGGACAGCTTCGGTAACGACGCGCTCGCGGGGCATATCAGCGCGCCGCACAGCCATTTCCGTTTCGGGATAGAGGGAACTGCTGAAGTATCGGGCGAACCGTATACAGAATCCGGCGAACCGCCGCGAATAATGCTCTATCCGACAGAGTTAACGCGCGCGCATCGCGGGCTTCTCGATTTCTACAATGATATTAAAAGTTCCGTTCCTTCAGGCGCGATTGACCGTATCCAATACTTCTCGCACGCAGTCCACGCGCGTCTGCGTTACGAGCGCGGCGCGACTTCTAATTCAACTTCGGCGGCGCAGGCGTTTGACATCGGCGCGGGCGTCTGCCAGGATTATACGCAAATATTGCTCGCCATCCTGCGCCTTGATAAAATCCCATGCCGCTATGTCGCGGGTCTTGCCTCCGGTTACGGAGAAACCCACGCATGGGTCGAGGCTTGGACGGGAAACAGGTACTGCGCCGCAGACCCCACGCGCGACAAACTCATAGACGAAGGCTACATTGCCGTCTCAAGAGGGCGCGACTTTGCCGACAGTTCCATTGAGCGCGGAGTATTCACGGGTATATGCCGGGGAACGCAGACGGTAAGCTTGAACATGGAAATTTCGTAAAATATATCAGAGTTGTTCGGAAACTTCAGTTTCTGGACAACCTCCGTATTAAAATGTATTTTTGCAGAGCTAAAGTTCACTTTAGCCCGAAAAAATGCAAGACTTGTGAGATAACTAACCTCGAACCGAAGGTCCGCATTGTCGAACAAGTCCGTTGTCAATTGACAAGCATTCCTGATTCTAATATAGTACAAAATAACTCATATCATGAAGATATGAACGTATACCCTCAATTTTTCCATAAAAGCAGAATGATACCATGAAGGTATCTTACGTCTCAGAAGCAGCGTAATTTCCGGATTTTTATTTGGAGGAATTGCCATGCACATGGCGGACGCTTTGTTATCTCCCGCTGTAGGCGCGGTTATGTGCGCCGCCGCCGCCGCCGCTAACGCTTACGCTGTAAAAAAAATAAAAAAAGACGACCTTTGCGAGAAGAAAATTCCCATAATGGGCGTAATGGGAGCGTTCGTGTTCGCCGCGCAGATGATCAACTTTACGATTCCGGCGACAGGGTCAAGCGGGCATATCGGAGGCGGCATTTTGCTTGCAGCAATGATCGGCGGTTTTCCTGCGCTTCTGTCTTTATCGGCGGTGCTGATTATTCAATGCCTGTTCTTTGCCGACGGAGGTTTACTTGCTCTCGGATGCAATATTTTTAATATGGGCGTTGTACCATGCATGGTTGTCTATCCCCTTCTTTTCAAACCGCTTGTCAGAAAAGGTCTTACATTCGGAAGCATAACTGCGGCTTCCGTCGCCGCGGCTGTGATAAGTTTGCAGTTAGGCGCGTTAGGCGTAGTGCTTGAAACACAGCTTTCCGGAATTACAGTTCTTCCTTTTTCAGCATTTTTACTTTTAATGCAGCCTATACATCTGGCAATCGGAGTTACGGAAGGTATTGTTACCGCCGCCATTCTGTGCTTCGTCCATAAAATGCGGCCGGAAATATTGGAAAGCGTTTACAGCAGAACGGCAATTCAAAACAGCGTTCCGGTAAAAAATATTCTTGTTACTCTTGCCGTTACCTCGGCGCTTGCGGGCGGTATTCTGTCCCTGTTCGCGTCTTCTTATCCTGACGGTCTTGAATGGGCGGTAGAAAAGACCGCCGGAACAACGGAGTTAGAATCGGCAAGTCCCGTAATTAAAAGAGCGGCGCAGATTCAAGACGCGGCTTCCGTAATGCCGGACTATAATTTTAAAGACGCGGGGGAAAACAGTTCCGAAGGAGATACAGGTTCAGGTATAGGAACAACTGTCGCAGGCATTGCGGGCGGAGCGTTTACGTTTTTACTTGCCGCCGCTTCCGCGTTTATAATCTCCGCAATCAAGAAAAAAAGAAAAACCGCCGAATCAGCTTAAAAAAAATATGATTTATAATAATAAAAATGTTTTTAGGCTGCGGATTATAAAAAAGGAAAGTAATTATGAATAAAAAGAAAACGCTTAACATTTTACAGGAGGTTCAGTCAGGAACCATGCTTCCCGAAGACGCTCTTTTAAAATTGTGTACGCAGCCTTTTGAGGATTTAGGTTATGCGAAACTCGACCATCATCGCGAACTAAGGCAGGGCGTGGGCGAAGTTATCTTCGGCGCGGGGAAAACGCCTGAGCAAATTGCGGGTATAGCGGCGGCGATGCTTGATAAGGAGCAGCGCTTGATTCTTATAACAAGGCTTCCGTCCGAAACAGCCGAAACGGTTAAAAAGACCCTGCCGCTTGAATATCACCAAACGGCGCGGATTGGAATAATAGGTAAAATACCTGAGCCGGACGGCATCGGTAAAATCGTAGTTGCCACAGGCGGCACGAGCGATATGCCGGTGGCTGAAGAAGCGGCGATTACCGCCGAAGCTCTCGGCAACGAAGTCGTCCGTCTGTACGATGCGGGCGTTGCAGGGCTTCACAGGCTTTTATCACGGCTTGATGTAATTATGGACGCGCAGGTTATTATTTCTATTGCCGGAATGGAAGGCGCTCTTACCAGCGTCATTGGCGGACTTGTTGACTGCCCCGTCATCGGGGTTCCGACAAGCGTAGGTTACGGCGCGTCCTTCAACGGGTTATCAGCGCTGTTGTCCATGCTTAATTCCTGCGCTTCAGGCGTAAGCGTTGTTAATATTGACAACGGTTTTGGCGCGGGATACTTGGCAAGTATGATAAATCATAAAAGGGGTGCAAAATGAAAACGCTTTATATTGAATGTAACATGGGCGCGGCGGGAGATATGCTTATGGCGGCATTACTTGAACTTCTGCCGGATAAGAATGCGTTCCTGGAAAAAATCAACAATCTGGAGCTTAACGGGGTGCGCGTGAGCGCGAAGCCGTCCGTGAAATGCGGCATTACCGGCACCTATGTTTCCGTATCCGTCGGGGGTATGGAAGAAACCAGCGTTGACGTTGATATGACGGAACATAATCATGACCATAAACACGAGCATGAACATAAATATGAACAAAATCATGAACAAGAACATAATCACGAGCATAGTGATCCACATGATCATGTCCACGAACACGAGCATCACCATCCGCATGAACATCATAAACACAGAGGATTACATGATATAGAAGCTATATTATCCGGTCTAAAAGTTTCTCAAAATGTAAAAGAACACGCACTTGCGATTTACAGATTAATAGCGGAAGCGGAAAGCCATGTTCACGGCGCGCCAATCGATCAAATTCATTTTCATGAGGTCGGTAATTTAGACGCGATAACTGATATAGTCGGCGTTTGCCTGCTTATGGATGAACTTACCCCTGAAAAAGTCATTGTCTCGCCTGTTCATACCGGCAGCGGTTTTGTGCGCTGCGCACACGGCGTCCTGCCTGTTCCCGCTCCTGCGACCGCGCACATTTTAACCAGTGTTCCTTTTTACGGCGGGAGAATAAAAGGTGAATTATGTACGCCCACCGGCGCGGCTATTCTAAAGTATTTTGCCGATGATTTTGGTTCCATGCCTGAAATGCGGGTAATAAAAACCGGATACGGTATGGGGAAAAAAGATTTTGAAGCGGCTAATTGTGTACGTGTTTTTATTGGAGAGACCGGCGTATACGAAGGCGGACCAAACGGGTATGCGGTTGAACTGCGCTGCAATGTGGATGACATGACGGGCGAAGCTCTTGGCTTTGCGTGCCATATGCTGATGGAAGCCGGAGCATACGATGTTTTTACCGCTCAGGCAGACATGAAAAAAGACCGTCCGGGAGTCCTTCTTACCTGTGTCTGTGATGAAGAAAAAGCGGATATGTTCGCTTCCTTGATTCTCAAGCACACTACAACCTTCGGCGTGAGGAAAACGGTTTTTAACCGTTATATGCTTGAACGCGAAGTAGAAACAAAGCAAACGCCGTTTGGAGAAGTGCGGCTGAAAACCGGCAAAGGTTACGGCGTTATTAAATCCAAACTTGAATATGATGATGTCGCGGCTTTAGCAAAAAAGCGCGGTTGTTCTATTGCGGAAATGGAGCGCAGTATTTGGAACAATTTGAAAAACATGGAGGAACCGGAATGACAATAAATGAAAAACATGAAAAGCTGAAAAATTATTTAAGGGAACTGGAAAGCGTTGCGGTCGCTTTCTCAAGCGGCGTGGATTCCACTTTTTTATTGAAAACCGCTCATGATGTTTTGGGAGACAAAGCTATCGCCGTTACCGCCCGCTCATGTTCCTTCCCGAAACGCGAACTTGATGAAGCGGCGGCTTTCTGCAAAAAAGAAGGCATTGTCCATATCATCTTCGATTCTGAAGAACTTGAAATTGAAGGTTTTTCCAAAAATCCCGTAAACCGCTGCTATTTGTGCAAGAGAGAACTTTTTACAAAAATTATAACTGAAGCAAAGGAACACGGAATTGCGCATACCGCCGAAGGTTCAAACACGGACGATGACGGCGATTACCGCCCGGGATTGACCGCGGTGGCGGAATTAGGGATAAAAAGCCCCTTGCGTTACGCAAAACTGAGCAAAGAGGAAATCCGCCTGCTTTCCAGGGAAATCGGCTTACCCACATGGAATAAACAGTCATTTGCCTGCCTTTCCTCCCGCTTCCCCTACGGCGAAGAAATAAACCCTCAGCGGCTTGGCATGATAGATAAAGCGGAGCAGTTTTTGCTGGATATGGGTTTCCGTCAGGTGCGTGTGCGTTACCACGGAAATCTTGCCCGTATAGAAACAGACGCTGACGGTTTCTCGCTTATGCTCTCGCCTGAGAAACGGGAGAAAATTCACGCCGCGTTAAAAGAAACCGGTTTTACATACGTTGCGCTGGATTTGCTGGGTTACCGTACAGGAAGCATGAACGAAACATTACAAAATAAGAAATAACAAATAAGAGAAAACGGAAGCCGTCTTTATTTATTATTTATTATTTTAAAATGTCATCTTGCCCTCATTATCCTCATAGCGTTAATTACCGCAAGAAGCGACACCCCCACATCGGCAAAAACCGCCTCCCACATAGTGGCAGCGCCAAAAGCGCCCAGGCTGAGAAAAACGACTTTTACACCTAACGCGAAAACAATATTTTGCCATACGACTTTTTTTGTAAAACGGGCAATATCAACGGCGTCGCAGATTTTTGAAGGTTCATCGGTCATTAACACTACATCGGCGGCTTCAATAGCGGCGTCGGAACCGAGACCGCCCATCGCCACGCCTATATCCGCCATTGCCAGGACAGGCGCGTCATTTATACCGTCTCCCACAAAGGCAAGTTTGCCTTTTGCGCTTTTTTTGCTGTTAAGCATTTCCATTTTTTCAACTTTTTCATGGGGCAGTAAGCCGCCGTACGCTTCGTCAAGCTTCAATTCGGCGGCGACAGCTTCGGCAATGTGCGGATTATCCCCGGTAAGCATTACCGTTTTTCGCACACCCATTGCTTTTAAAGCGCTTATGGCATTGCGGCTGTCCGGTTTTATTTCATCGGAAATAACAACAAAGCCAGCGAATACTCCGTCAGATGCGATATAAACTTTGGTTCCGATGCTTTGTGATTCCTGAAAGGCAATGCCCTCCTTTACCATGAGCTTTTGATTTCCCGCCAAAATAACCTTGCCGTTCAAACTAACGCTTACGCCGTGTCCGGCGATTTCCGTATAATCGGAAAGTTTGTCCCGCTCTATTTCTCTGCCAGGACTCAGGTTCGAGTATTCCTTCATAACGGACAACGCGATAGGGTGATTTGAAAAGCTTTCGGCATTCGCCGCCAATTCCAGCAGCGTATCGCCTGAAAACCCCGCGGCGGGTTCTACAGCGGTAACCTTAAAAACGCCCTTGGTCAATGTCCCTGTTTTATCAAACACCACAGTTTCAAGATTATTAAAAGCCTCAAGGTAATTGCCGCCCTTTACCAAAACGCCTTTCTTTGCCGCCCTGCCTATACCGGCGAAAAAGCCCATTGGGATTGATAAGACAAGGGCGCAGGGGCAGGAGATAACAAGAAAAACAAGAGCGCGGTTTATCCAGTCCCGCCATACGCCGCCTGTAGGCGCGCCGAAAATCAGAGGCGGCAGAACAGCGATCAATACCGCAAGGATAACAACAACAGGCGTATAGTACTTCGCAAATGCGGTGATAAAATTTTCGGTTTTCGCTTTTTTGCTTGAAGCGTTTTCTACAAGATTTATTATTTTTGAAACGGTTGATTCGCCGAAAACTTTTGTTACTTCTATTGTCAGCATACCGCTTTGGTTGACGCTGCCGGACAAAACCGTGTCCCCGGTTTCCGCTTTACGGGGAACGGATTCCCCAGTCAGCGCCGAAGTGTCAAGCATGGAAATACCTTCAATTACAATGCCGTCCAGAGGAATTTTTTCTCCCGGTTTTACAATAATAAAATCGCCAACGCTTACAGTATCAGGAGCAACTTTTTCAATGCCGCCGCTTTTTTTGAGGTTGGCATAATCCGGGCGAATATCCATCAGTCTTGTAATGGAATTTTTAGACCGCTTAACCGCCAAATCCTGAAACAACTCCCCAATCTGATAAAAGAGCATTACTCCCGCCGCTTCGGGATATTCGCCGATTGCGAACGCTCCTATGGTGGCGGCGCTCATCAGAAAGTTTTCATCAAAAACCTGTCCCCGCGCAATGTTTTTTATTGCCCAAAAGACGACATCGCCGCCGAGTATCAGGTACGCCGCGATGAAAACCGCCAGACGGATATAACGGTGCGGTTCCGGCGAAATAAATTTATCAAGAACCATACCGGCGGCGAAAATAACCGCTCCAGCAATAAGTTTGATAATCTCCCATTTTTCTCCGGTATCATTCGACGCTTCGTCTTCCATGCCTCGCGTTTCTTCTTTTCTGTCGTTGTCCACAACCACAATTTCAGGCTCTTGTTTATGAACTGCCTGTTCAACAAGGCGGGTTATCCGCTCTGCCAATTGAGAGCCGAATTCTATGTTCAGCACCGTAGTTACCGCGCTAACCGTTACCGCCTTAACGCCTTCCATAACACTGATAGTATGTTCAATCCGTGCGGCGCAATTAGGGCAGCAAAGTCCTTTTAAGGTATAATTTTTAGTCATAGCAAAGCTCCTTATACTAAACTTGTTATATAATTGTTCAATTATTCAACTATAGAACAAAAAAACATCCTTATTCATGAATATGTTCAAACCCCTTCTCAAAAATGTCTTTCACATGGCTGTCGGCTAAAGAATAGTAAACTTCCTTTCCCCGCTTATCGTATTTCACCAGATTGGAAAGGCGCAGCGATTTAAGCTGGTGGGAAATCGCCGATTTCGTCATGCCAAGCAGTACGGCAATGTCGCAAACGCACATTTCCTCATGAAAAAGCGCCCAAAGGACGCGGACTCTTGTACTGTCCGCAAACATTTTATACAAATCCGCAAGATCATAAAAATCCTCCTCCTTCGGCATAGTCTTACGGACCCGCTCGACCACTTCTCCGTGGATAACATCGCAATCGCATACAGGCGTATTCTTTTTCACCTTCTATTCTCCAACAATTGAGCAACCATTCAATTATAAATATATACCTCCCGCCTTTATTTGTCAAGTTTTTAAACAAATTTTGTAGTTAATAAGTGATAATTTCACCTATTAAATTCCAGAGGGATTAGAAGATATAAACTTTTATTTTTTTTGAAGCAGCTATTCCGGCATGAATAAAATTCTCGAGATCGATCAAAACCTGGATTTGCCGGTCTTTTTCTATCTTTTTTTTAAAATGTGCAGTATAAAAGAGTTCATACCCTCTTTGTTGCAGCGCAACAGCTATTTTTTCCAGCATTGTATCGGTCGGAAATCGCTTTCCGTTTTCTATTTGAGCTATATAATTAGTTGCCGTATTAATCGCCTCTGCCAGCTTGGCTTGCGAATAACCGAGTTCCGCTCTATAGGCTTTCATATTTACACTAAGTATTTTCCTAAGTTCCGTCATATTACCAATCTTTATGCTTTATAAAAGAAATTTTGAGGCAAGAAAAATTTTAATAAAAAATACGACTGTTAATTACACATACATATTGTTAGGCGCCATTAGTTTTGAAATTGTTTTAAGTTAGCATTAGAAAAAAGAAGATAGAATTAATAAAATATCTTAAATATTCAGAAATATTAAAGAATGTCGTTTGAATAACTAAAAAAACTTTATGAATCACTTGACAATAGACTGACGGTCGGTCTATAATATAATAAGGAGTTATCATCTCCGCGTTGCGGAGCCGTTCGATTATACGGTGCGGCTAGTTAGCCGCACGAAATAGAGGTTATATATGAAAATAGAAAAGTATCGTCACCCTTTTATATTTTATGGGGTTGCCGTTATTGTCCCTTGGGTGTTATGGTTCACGGTTGGGGCAATCTCTCATTCGTCACTTTTCGACGAGCAGGGCTGGGTAACTTTCGGCAGTATTCTGGGGATTATTGGTTTATGCGCGCCTTTGGCGGTGGCTATGGCTCTTATACTGCCCGACAAGGAACTACGGGAGGAAC